>Ga0272448_1006375_pt1 | contig 12769 bp, 11 predicted proteins | sample YNPCB0191_FD_202220 | JGI IMG/M metagenome (GOLD analysis project Ga0272448, IMG submission 202220) | Hot spring sediment microbial communities from Yellowstone National Park, WY, United States - YNP-CB-019-1 | ecosystem: Environmental > Aquatic > Thermal springs > Hot (42-90C) > Sediment...
TAGTTAAATTTATTAAGAAATTTGCTGCTTCTTTTTTACTTTACTAGAAATCACAAAAATTTTCATTTTTTTAAGTCAAACAAATCTCTTAATAACTTTTTAACAAAAGACGGCTTTAAGGAAAAAAATCGCTTTTCGTATTCTTTATCATCTAAAGGTTTTTCACCAATAGCCAAAACATCACTATAATTATAAAATCTCATTTCATTATAAAGCTCTAATTGGTGATTTTTTTCTAACTTTCTTTTCTTCCATATTTCTTTAAGGCTTTCTGAAAGAATTTTAAAGATAATGTTTCTCTTTTTGATGTCCTCGATCGTCTCTTTAAAAACTTCTACAATTTTTTGTGGCTGATGAGCACCAAGGGGTATAAGATAATAAAAATATAAAAATAAAAAAGAAAAACATTTAATTGATTAATAAAAGTATTATGGTTAAACGACAAAAAATAAAATTAATAATTAATTACCCAAAATTAGCAAATTTTTATATCTTTTTGTCTGATTTAAGCCAATGGAATAAATTGACTAGTTTTCCTAATCGTAAACGAGTTTGGTTAAAACAAATTTCACCCCTCTCTCTAGAGGAGAAAAATGCTCTTCGGCAATTCAGAGATATTTTACAAAACAGCAAGGATAATCCTGAAGTAATATTATTATTTGCTCCAGCTTCACAGGCCTGGCAAACAATTCAAAAAATAATCGGGCAAGATGAAACCAAAAAATTAAAATTGGTTTTTAAAGTATTTGAATCTAAATTTAAGACTGTCTGGAAAAAACGGTATAGTGATTTTATAAAGTTAAAAGCAGCTATTCAAAGCCAAAAAACCACAATAAAACAAGCACTGCAAATCATTAATTCATTATGTAATATCTCTTCTACAAAATTATTATCTCATATAATTATTAGGTTATTATTTAGTCAAAGTAAAAATGATGTTCAGGCTTGGGCTTATCGTAATATAATCGCAATAGAAGGATCGTCTTACCCCTTAAAAAAGATAGATGATTTAACTAACGGAATTCTGCTTCATGAATATTTCCATCTTGCTCTTAATCAAAATGTTAGAATTAAAAACAAAATTATATTTCTTTCAAGAGAACATAAAAATTTATTATTAAAACTAAAAATCCCTAGCTGGCCGCCTCATATTATCTTAGAAGAAGCACTTGTAAGTAGTTTCATTCCTGAAGGTTATCTTAGTAAAAAGTTATCACAGAAAAATATAAAAAAAGATGCTTTACAACAAATAAACAGAAAAAATATTGAGCGATTGCTTAAAATGAGATATTTTTGCGCTTTAAAAATGTATAATTTAGCTAAAAAGTATATTGATAGTCAAAAACCAATTGATTCAAAATATTTGACTACTTTGGTAAATGTTTTAAAACAATTTAATAAAATTTATTAATAAGGGGCATAACAAATAAAAGGGCAGAGTTAACTGATCTGCCCTTTTTTATATTAATTTATATTGTTTTAATATTGCTTTTACTGTTTTGAACATTTTAACTACTCCAATTTAAGCATAGTAAACTACCTCTGTTAAGTCATTTAGGTTAATTGCATATTATTTCTTTCCTGTTAAGCCGAATCTAATTTCCCAAAATTCTGGTAATTTCCATTGTTTAGCCCATTCCAAAAACAATTCGTCAGCATTTTTATCGGTTGCCTCTTTTAAATTGAGACCCAATTGATTTATAAAATTTTTAACTTTTTTAGTCTCTCCCTCTATTTCCAAAACCACCCCGTAAGGATAAATGTCTACTGCTATCTCCAACTCATTCTTATTATAAACTAATCTTATTTTTTCATAGGAATTTTCTTCGTTATAGTCACCAAATTTTTTAATAGTAGAGATAGCCTCCTCTTTATTTTCTCCTTTATAAAAAACCTCCTCAATTGAAGCAACAAATTTATTATGCTCTTGAATTTTATATTTTGAGACAACTTCGTAATAAACGTTTCTCATTGAATTTTCTATTCTTAATCTAAATTTTTTCTCGTCTGGCCCAATGCCAGTGCCATAGATAATATCTCTTAAGTACAAAACTCTAATAAATCGACTAATTTTATTCAATTTAGTTAACAACTCGTCCACTTGGCTAATTTTAAATTTTATTTCTATTTCTTTTTTAGGGTCTCTTCTTTCTAAAGGAATATATATCACTTTATTTTTTTCTTTTAAGATATCTAATTCCTCTAAAGAAGGTTTATTTAAAATTTTATACACTTCTACTACTAACATTTTAGGAAAATTAGGGTGAGTATTAATAATTTTAGTATTTTTCAAATCTTCGGGTAATTTTATGACATGCCTATAAACAGTCTTCCCTTCAATTTTTTCTTCTATAAAAGTATGCCTTAAATCCTTGACTAAAAGAACTTTATTGATGCCACCTGAAATAGTGGTTGCCTTTGATTTGGCATACATTGGCATTGTCGTAGTAAACAAAACCTCTATTCCTTTTTCTTTAAAATATTTAGAGATTAAACCATCCATCAAGGAAATAGCATTTTTGGGGCTTCCTGGCAAACAATATAACCTTGTAAGTTCAATGGCTTTATTGGGATCAATGCCGTGAGCTAAAAGAGCTTCACGTTTATATTCTTTGACTAATATTGAAGGCTTTGTTGTCTCTATGGCAAAAGGAATTTTATCACCTTTAAAAAAGAGGCCAAAAGTTTGGCCCCTTGCTCTTAAATTATGAATATAATGAAACTCTTGAGTAAATAAATCTATAATTTTCTCGTCATCTATTTCTTTAAACTCAACTTCAAAACTTCTGTTATCATTTAAGGCTAATAATTTGTTATTTTTGTCTTTATAAAGAGTTAGTCTTTCTTTGATATTTAAATCTTTGTATTTTCCCGTTAAGCCCCTAAAAACATACTCTAAATCATAATTAAGTTTTTCTAAAGTTGATTTTATTATCAAATATTGCTCCTCAACTACATTTTTTATTATTTCCTCGTTAATTTCTTTTGGATCAAAAGTTGTTAAACGAAATAATACCTGATGTTCTAAATTTTGAGGATCATATAATCCAGATGGAAAATATTTGATAATTTTTTTACGTAGCTGATCTATAATCTTGGAAGAATTCCACTGGGAATCTAGGTTATAATTAATAATTGTAAGTTTAAGTTTTTTCTGTTTTTCTTGTAAATCCATGTTTGTGTTTATTGAGTTTAAGCTATTTTAATGATATCACTAAAAAATAGATTTGTCAAGAGTAAAATTTGGGGTTATCCTTCTTATTTTCCCGCTACTACCTTTACGATACTAAAGTTCTGGGGTCTAAGAAAGGTAGAAACTAAACTTTTAATCTCTCTTAAAGACACCTTTTCGATTTCTTTTAAGATGTCGTTATAAGAATATGGTTTTCCCCGAAAGATAATATCATTAACTAAATTTAGTAAAAGATAGTTAGGGTTATCCAAAGCAATTAACCACTGACCTTCTAATTTCTTTTTTGCTAAATTCAAAAGTTTAGGAAAGTCTTTGTTTTCATTAATTATTTTAAATATCTTTTTAATAATGCGAGAGGTGTCTTTTTTGTCACAATAAAAACTTATTTTAAACAAAGGAATACTTTGTTCTATAATTTCTGTATTAATTTGATATACCAATCCTTCTTTTTCTCTTATCTTTTCAAATAAGGGAGAACTTACTCCTTTACTTATCATGGCATTAAAAACTCTTAAAACAAAATAGCCATGAGGGTTTCTTATCAATACCGGTGCTCCTAAAGTAACATAAGCCTGAGATGGCAAAATTATTTTGCTTTTTATTTCTAGAAATCCTTTTTTAAAATCAAAACCCTCTTTCGCAAAAATAAACTTTTTTGACTCTATCGCAGTTTCTTTTCCTTTACTACCAAAGTATTTTTTAACTAACTCGATTGCCTCAATTTTATTAATATCACCCATTATCACCACCGCTAAATTTGACAATTGATAATATTTCTGCCAATAGTTAATTATCTCTCTTCTTTTCAATTTCTTTAAAAATGAAATATCTTGGATAATTTCTCGAGCTAAAGGATAATCTTTAAAAATTAATTCTTTTAACTTTTGATAAGCTAATAAAGAAATCTCATTTTGTCGTTTGAGATATTCTTTTTTTATAATCTCTGTCTCTGATTTTATTTTCTTTAAAGAAAGTAAAGGAGAAAAAATAACTTCACTTAAAACTTTAAAAAGTCTTTCTTTATCTTTTAAAGGAATTGCTCCTTTAAATAAAGTATATTCTAAAGTAGTAATTGCCTCTTTATATCCTCCCTTTTCTTCAAGGTAACTATTTAAAAGTTTTGCCGTTGGAAATTTTTTAGTTCCCCTTAAAACCAAATGTTCAAGAAAATGAGTGAGACCTTTTTCTTTCGGCCATTTCTCATTTAAAACTCCTCCTTTTACTGCCACGCCAAGATAAAGAGCTTTTAAAAAAGGGGCAGATAATAAATAAGATTCTAAACCTGTTTCTGGTTTTAAAGAGATAATCTCAAAGGGTTTTAAGAAAAAGTGTTTCATATAATTTAAGATTAACTTTAATTAATTTTACAATTTTTTTAAAAAATAAAAAAGGGCAATCTTTTAGTAAAGGATTGCCCTTTTATGTTCAATAGTAAAAATTAATAATTTCTTAATAAACTCTCTGATTTCTTGACAACGGTAACTTGGCTTCTGCCAAAAATTTTCGGAATTTACAGCACTTTTATTAGCCGGGCAGTCACCTTTACAGGCAAATTCTGCAAAACAATTCTGACACTCAGGGATATTTCGGGTTAGAAATCTCTGTAAGCCTTTAATTTTTTCTTCTTGAAAAATAAGTTTTTTTTCTTTTCCATTAACTCTACCTATTACGAAAGGGCTTTCCTCATTATCATTAGCTTTTCTATTACACACAATTATTTTCCCCTCTGGTGTTATCATAAGATTCGCTCCCACTATGCCGCAGTATGCCTCAGCATACGGTCTCCATCTCATAATAGAAGTCCTTATAGAACACCCCAATCTCTCTGCTACAGGTAAAGCCTCTAATAATTTCTCAAAAAACATAGAAGGAGAAGGGGGGGTATAGATATTATTATTTTCTCCTCTTCCTAGAGATGATAAAGGTTCGTACAACTGTTTACTCTCCGGAAATTCTTTTCCAAAAAATTCCACTATTTGAGGAATATACTGAACACTTTGATTAGAGACAGTGATGCGAATCCTTATTTTATTTGCACACTCTTTAAAGCTATACATTAATTTTGCAATCTTGTAGACCCTATCAAAACTATTAGATCGTTGATTGTCATGTATTGATTTAAAACCATCTATAGAAATAACGATCGCATCCATATTATTTACTAACCACCTAACTCTTTCTTCCGGGAAACAACCGTTGGTGGTAATTCCAAACGTAACTTTTTTGCCACTTTTAACTGCTAAAGATCTGCTAAGGTAAGTTATTGCTACTACTAAATTCCATCTTAAAGTTGGTTCTCCTCCAAAATAAGAAATCCTGATCTCGTTTTTATCTGAGTTAAAAAACACATATTCTAAAACCGTTTTTACTATATCGAAGGATAAACTTCTTGAAGAAGAAACGGCGCCATAATTACCGTAACAATAAACACATTGAAGATTACAGGCATTAGTAAGAAAGAGTACCAAGTTTAAAATATCTTTATGATTATTTGATCTTAAAATTTTCTTTTTATAGACTATTTCTTCAGGAATCAAAGATAAATTATCGTTTTGCACCTTGTAGACCTTACCCAAATAGGGAATGAATATTAGCGACTCTCTATCTTTATAAGGTATCTTATATACTTTTAGTTTAATTGTTTCCTCTTCTCCAAACATCTTATCTCCATGCATCTTAGGCCTCCTTTTTGTTATTAAGTTTAAAATATAAGGGGGTAGGAAGAAATATATTAATATTCTTCCTCCCCATCCCCTTAAGTCCTAATTAACCATAAGTGGGGCAAGGATACTCACCACAACTAGGAGGATCTCCACAACAACCATCTGGATTATCGTCACATTCACAACTTATGGCAGTCAGATTTTTAACTAACTCAGTCACTATCTCCCCTTTACCTATTAATATTTCTAACTCTTCTAGGGTCATTCTTTTCAACCTCCTTTCTTAAGAATTTCATTCAGTTCTTTATTCGATTCGATTGTCAAAGAACTGGATGATAAATTTATTATTATCTTTTTTATTTACCTTGTCAAGACTTTTAAAAAATCACTTCCTCATTAATTTACTTCTCGCCTTTTTAAAAGTCATTTAAATTTAAACTTCTTATTTTCCCCTCTACTTTTTACTGCCACGCCGAGATAAAGAGCTTTTAAAAAAGGGACAGATAATAAATAAGATTCTAAACCTGTTTCTGGTTTCAAAGAGATAATCTCAAAAGGTTTTAAGAAAAAATGTTTCATATAATTTAAGATTAACTTTAATTAATTTTACAGTCTTTTTAAAAAATAAAAAAGGGGCTGAATTTTTCAGCCCCTATAACCTAATCCTTTGGATAGGTAATTGTTACTGTTTTTGTATTAGGATCCCAATCAACTTTACAACCTAAATTTTCAGCAACAAATCTCACTGGAAGCATCGTTCTGCCCTGAATAATCATTGGCACAACTTTTGGATTATTAGGGTCAATTAATTTATAGTTTCCATTTACCTTTGCTAAATTTTTTCCAATCCAGAGTTCTATAAGTATATCTTTAAAAACTATTGTTACTTTCTTTTCAGTTGAATCCCAGGATACTTTTCCTCCAAGAGGTTCAACTATATATCTGATTGGTAGAAGTGTTCTTCCTTCAACTATTTGAGGCGGAACATCAATTTCTTTTGGTGAATCATTTATATACATTGTTTTATTACCGATTTGAAGTCTCATGATAGTTTTTTGAAAATACTTAACTATAAATGTTTTAGATGATTTATTTCCTGCATTATCTTCAATTTCAAATTTAATTTCATTATCACCTAAATTCAATTTCAATATATGAGTAAATGACAAACTCCTTGTTAGTTCTATCTTTTCACCATTAATTAATATTGAAGAATCTTTTATTCCGCTTAATCCTCCATCTTTTACATAACCGGCTATATTTAACAACTCATCATGTACCTCTTTAGGTAGAGAAACAAATATCTCTGGAGGGGAGGTATCAACATAAAGGGTTAAAACTTCTTCTTTTTGGTTTCCGGCTTTATCAACAGCAATCAATTTAATAATATTTTCACCTTCAGAAAGATTGACCTTCTTATTAAAAGAACCGTCTGGCAGAATCTCTACCCTTTCTCCTTGGATTTTTAGCTCTTCTACTCCACCTATTTCATCTTTTACCGTTCCCCATATCTCTGTTTCAGTTTTATTAGTAAATGAATTTGGAAGAGGAGATTTAATTTCAAGGTAAGGTGGTTGAGTATCATGTATTATCTTAACTACTTTAGTACTTTGATTACCTGCTTTATCTATTGCCATTATTGTTATAAGATATTCTCCTTCCCATCTAAGAGAAATAGGAAACACAAAAGAATTATTAGTAACAGTTACTGGATTTAAATTTACTAATACTTTTTCAATCCCTGAGCCAACATCGGCCACTCTTCCAGAGATAGTAATTTTTGTTTCATTAGTAATGATTCCTTCTGTTGGAAAAGTAATCTCTATAGTTGGAGGGGTAGTATCTCCAGAAATTATTAAAGAATCATCAAACAAACCAAAAGAAGGATCACTGAGAATATTAAATGCAAGTGAATCAAATTGTTTTATTCCTCTAGAATAAAATTCATTATAAAGCCATTCCCCTACTGGGAGATGACGGCTAATTACTGTATTACATATTGTTTCTATGTCTTCAGAGGACACTGGAGATTCATAAGTAGACCCTATTACTACAGCGGCTATCCCTTTTTTCAATATTGCATCTGCAGTTACAAACCAAGCTTCTTGTGTGGTATTATAATATATTTCCCATGATTTAAAAGCATTAACACACCCGAAATCAATCCAAATCTTTGTTTTACATTGAGTGGTATTAAGATCATCTAAAGTAAAAAACGGTATTTTTTCAATTTCATTAGAGTCAACGATGCCGTTTTTATTATTGTCATACCATACTTCTCGATAGACTCCGCCATGGCCATTTGTTAGGACAATATCATTGCCACATAAATACTTCTTAAAGTTATCTTCATTAAGAGGTGCAGTACAAGGATAAGTAGAGGGATTATTTCCTTCTTTTTCGTACAACGTAATTACAGAAAAACCAGCAGGTTCAAAAGTATTTAATCTAACTTTTTCTAAGATAGGAGCATGATCGAACCCTTCCTTTTCAAACTTTGCTGTTGCTAACAACACTTTTTTCGTTAGGGTTGTACACCATAAATCAATGACATTAGCCAAAATATTTTTAACAATAGTAGTTTCTGAAAAGGGAATTCTCCCAACAAAATTATGTACCTTCTCATTAATTTCATCTATTTTCTTGTGTGTTTGAGTAAGTTCATCATATTCCATTTCCCCATACTTACCATTATTATTCTTATCCCAATTACCCTCTAAATCTGCGTAATAAAAATCTGTAGGATAAGAATAAGAGACGGGTAAACGAGAAAAATAATCAACCCTTATTCCTTCAATAATTCTCATAGGAAGGTCGCCGCCGGTAGAAATAGAAGTAGCCCTTTTCTTATCATAAGGTTCTCCGACAAGAAGGGTAAAGGACTTTATATAATCTTTTGTTTTGTCTTTCAAAAAATTCCTAATTTTCTCTGCGTCGTCAATTCCTTGATAATTTTTCTGTATGGTGGGAACATCTTCTACTATCACATCAAATCCTTGCGATTCCTTGAATTTTACAAAATCCTGGACAGTATCTTTAAGAGAAGAGTTTGCTACAATAATAGCATACAATAATCCTAGTTTTGGCTCTCCTTTACTAAGCTGAATTCCAGTAAAACAACTTGTGAAAATCACAAGCAATACAAGCAATAAAATAATTAATTTCACTTCAAATCACCTCCTTTTCTCCTTTTTAAAAAAATCTATAAACTATAAAAAATATATAATTTTCAAGGTACTAAATTAAAAGTAGCAAATTTTAATTAATTTGTCAATAATAAAAGTGAATAACTAAAACCCGCTTAAAAGCGGGTTTTAGTTATTATCAAAGTCCTAAAACTTTATCTTCTAAACAATCCTCTTAAAAATCCAGGAAGAACAGGAATAATTTCATGCCAGAAAGGAATAGCCATAATTTGTACCTCCTTTAAAGAGATATCATCTACCACACAATCATTGCCTTCAATACATTTTTCGAGGCTATCCCCCCTTTTTGTTTTACTGCATTTTAAGGTAAAGTGGTAAGTACCAGGGGTTTTAATTTTAAAGTCTTTTTCTTCATACCTTAGGACAAAAGGATTAATTGTATAAGGTTTAGGAGGATCTCCCCAGGTATCATTACTAATAACTACACAATAATTACAATTAGATACTGAGAAAGCACCAGTAAGAGATTGATTTACCCAAAAAGTTAAGGGAGTTTTTTGTTGAGAACAGTTACCATCCACATTACATTTATCGTTAATAGCAAAGTGAGTAATGACACAATATCGTTCTGGAGGTTCTGGAGGTGAAGGAGGTTCTGGAGGTGAAGGAGGTTCTGGAGGTGAAGGAGGTTCTGGAGGTGAAGGAGGTTCTGGAGGTGAAGGAGGGTTAGGAGGTGGTGGAGGAGGAGGTGGTGGAGGAGGAGGTGGTGGTGTAGTAGGTTCAGGAGGTGTAGTAGGTTCAGGTGGTGGTGGTGGTGGTTCAGGTGGTGATGTAGGGTTAGTTTCTGGTGGAGCCTGTTTATTGTGAACCAAAATTCCGTTGCCAAAATAGTTATGGGGAAAACTTACTTCTAAATTATAGACCCTGGTTTTTTCTTTTACTACCCAGATATTTTTAATAATTTGCCAGCCCTCTATGGTTAATAAACGATCTCTCTTTTTTAAATCTTCTACTTTTTTATAAGAATTATTAGTAAACACTAAATGGTTCCCTGTAATTTTAAGATTTTTATTATTTTCTAATTCTATTATATAATAAGAATCTGTGTAATGACTAAAAACATTAAGTACTTTTACGGGCTCATAATTACTATTTTGTTCATTGAAACCTATTAAAGTTTCTCCTTTTTTGATTTCTTGAATCTTTTTTACTGAAAAATCGGACAAAAGGACGAGTGTATCTGGTAGTAAGCAGGTGTTACTACCGTCTGTACAATCACCAGATCCATCCCCAGGAGTATATCCTTCCGCCTCATCTCCTCCTCCTCCACTCTGCACATAATACCTTCCACCGCCTCCGCCTCCGCCACCGCCACCGCCACACCCTTCCACATAATACCCTCTTCTAAAAACAAAGAAAGGGATTAAAATAAATATTATTAAAATTAATAAAATATTTTTTTTCATAGAATTATTATTGAAAATTTGATTTTATTTAAATATTATTGGTATTCGGTAACGATAAAAAGGAGTAAAGAGAGAATAATCAACAAAGTAACCATTATCTTTTATTAGTAAATCATCAACACAATATTGTTTGCGGGTATCTAAATATTCTTTTTGAAACTTTTCGTTACTAATAAAAATCTTCATCCCATAATAGACTCTGCCATATTGATCAGTCCATCTTCTTATTAGCTTCTCCTTGGAGGGAATTTGAGCCACTAGACTAATAGGAGAAATTGATTCTTTAGTTAAAGGTTTAGTACAGACATAGTGATTGTAGTCAACTTTCTCAATCTCAGGTATATCTTCACTATTACACACTACCAGATCGGGAGGAGAAATATACCATTCACCTTTATTAAAATGAGGTGCTAAAGTAAACCACAAAATAAAAGAAGAGGGAATTTCTATTTTTTGACCTTCTTCAACATTACCATGAGTATCTTTGATTGTTGTTAAGCCCCGCTCAAAAATCTGTGGTAAGTTTATACTAAGAATTATTTTACTTCCTGGTTTAGGCTCTATAGAATCCATTCCTTTAAACAAATCTTCATGTTTAATTTTTATGACTTTATCACCTTCTAACTTACACATTACCCAGTCCGGAATTATCTCTTTCCCCTCAAATTCCTGTTTTACTGTTAACCATTTTTCGCACTCCTTTACTTGATCTAAATAAATTCCTAATTTTTTTTCTTTAGAAATAGTGCCTTTCTCTAAAACACGACTAGGTCTTTTCTCGGAAATTAAAAATATTACACCAACTAAACAAAAAATAACTGCTACTAAGACTATAATTTTATTTGTTTTTGGGTTCATAGGTTTAAATAAAATTTTAAATTTTATAATTTTTCACCTGCCCAAATTTTACGAAGTAAAACTTGGGAAGGTAAATGAATCAATTTTCAATTAATGATATTTTAGTGTTTGAAAATTGTGACATTGATTGAAAATTGAAAATTGTAAATTGAAAATTAATACAAGATACTTAATTCTAAATTCCAGATTCCAAATTCCAGATTCTATTTTGTTTATTGGAATTTGGAACTTGAGGTTTGGAACTTTTAAGATATTAATCCGTTAATTCTTAATTTATTAATTCCATTATACCATTTTTCTATTTGTCAAGCAATCTTTTGTGGGTAATCTAATTAATCTATATTTATATACTACTTTATTTATTATACTACTTTCTTATTTGTCAAGCAATCTTTTGTGAGTAATTTAGTTAAGCCATTTTTATTATAATATATTTTTATTTGTCAAATCAAGCCAGAAATCATTAACCAAAAAGTGTTTAAATTCCTAATTCTTGTTTAACTTTAGGGTCAATATCAGTAGTTACTAACTCTTTTAATTTTTCTGGTTTTATCCATCTAATTTCTTCTATTTCGTGAGGTTCGCTGGGTTTAGCAACTGGCTCTTGAGATTTTAAAATACAAAGATGATAGGCGACTATTACTGGAAATTGAGGGTGGACTCTTAAAGAAATTTGTTTAATCGGTTTAATCTCATAACCTGTTTCTAATAAAACCTCTCTTTTGACACATTCTTCTCTTGTCTCGTCTAATCGTTGCTTACCACCTGGAAAGGCCCATTGTAAAATTGAGCCATCACTTCCTTTTTCTATCACTTTTCTTTTTATAATCAAAACTTCTCCTTTGTTATTTAAGACTACTCCTAAATTAATAAATGCATTAGATTCTTTTTTAGGTTTTAGCATAATTAATAAAAAAAGAGGCTTTTAACCTCTTTAATATTTGGCAGTAATTGCTAAAACTTCTTCTAAAGAAACAATTCCTTCTAATGCTTTAATAATGCCATCTTGTCTTAAAGTAATCATTCCTTGACGCTTTGCTTCTAAAAGTAATTTTTCTTGCGAAGGTTGGCTTAAAACAATTTTTTCTATCTCTGGCGTCATTTCTAACATTTCAAAAAGCCCAACTCTTCCTAAAAACCCTTTTTTATTACAAGTCGGGCAGCCTTGGGATTTATAAATATAATAAGGAGGTTGCGGTAATTTTTCTCTAATTTCTTTTGGTAAATCTTTTAAGTTCTCTTCAATTATTTTTGATTCAACTTCATTTGCTAATACTCTCACTTTACAATCAGGACACAATCTTCTGGCTAATCTTTGGGCAATCATTAAATTTAAAGAAGAAGGAATTAAAAATGGTTCTACTCCTAAATCTATTAACCGAGGAATAACTCCAATCGCATTGTTGGTGTGTAAAGTTGACAAAACTAAATGACCGGTTAAAG
>Ga0272448_1006377_pt1 | contig 12766 bp, 8 predicted proteins | sample YNPCB0191_FD_202220 | JGI IMG/M metagenome (GOLD analysis project Ga0272448, IMG submission 202220) | Hot spring sediment microbial communities from Yellowstone National Park, WY, United States - YNP-CB-019-1 | ecosystem: Environmental > Aquatic > Thermal springs > Hot (42-90C) > Sediment...
GCCGATGATCAGCGCCAATGCCGCGCCCAGGCGATCGGCTGCCTTGAGCTGAGCCGACAGGCCCCGGCCGCCGAACGACTCGGCCACGCGCACGCCGGCAGAACGGAGACGCGCCGCGAGACGCAACGCCTCCAGGCGTGCCGGCTGGCCCAGATGAACCACGGCGACCTGGGCGCCGGGAAGAGGCGGCACGGCTGTTCCCTGCTCCTTGAGGGTCAGGATGACGCGTTCCAGCCCGGTGGCGAAGCCGACGCCGGGTGTGGGGGGGCCGCCGATGGCCTCGATGAGGCCGTCGTAGCGTCCGCCGCCGGCCACCGCGTTTTGTGCGCCGATGCCTTGCGCCCACACCTCAAAGACGGTCTTCGTGTAATAGTCGAGCCCGCGTACCAGGCGATGGTTGATGGTGTATGGGCGGCCCAGAGCATCCAGGTAGGTTCGCAGTGTGGCGAAGTGGTCGGCGCAGTTGTCGCAAAGGTAATCCAGAAAGTGGGGCGCACCTTCGATCACCGGCTGACAACGCGGCTCCTTGCAGTCGAGAACACGCAAAGGATTGCGCTGCAACCGCCGTCGGTCATCCTCGCAGATCTCAGCCAGGTGCTGCCGGTAGTAGTCAACCAGCGCCTTGACATAGCGAGGGCGGCAGGCCGGGTCGCCGGTACTGTTGATCTGGTAACTCAGGTTCTGGGCTCCCAACTCGGCATACAACTGCCAGGCCACCGACATGACCTCCACATCGAGCGCCGGATCCTGCTCACCGATCGCCTCAACCGACAACTGGGTGTGCTGGCGAAAACGCCCTGCCTGGGGGCGCTCATAGCGGAAACAGGGGCCGATAACGTACAGCTTCACCGGCTTCGGCCGCACATACATGCCGTGTTCGACAAAGGCGCGCATGATACCGGCGGTCAGCTCTGGCCGCAGGGTCAGCTCGGCATCGCCGCGATCGCGGAAGGTGTACATTTCCTTGTCAACGATGTCGGTCCCCTCGCCAACGCCGCGCACGAACAATGCGGTTTCCTCGAAGATGGGCAGGTCCATCTGTTCAAAGCCGTAGAGCGCCATCACCTTGTGAATCGTGTTGATGACATGCCGCCAGTAGGGCGCGTCCTCCGGCAGCACGTCTTGCGTGCCGCGCGGCGCCTGAAACTTACCACCAGCCATAATGCAGCATCTCCTGAGAGCTCATAATCTCGACGACCATAAACCGCAGCCGGTGGCGGCTGCGCCGAACCCCGTCACCTGTCTTCCGACGGAGGAAGAAACGGCCGCAGGGCGGCCACCGGTATCGCCCCCACGCGGACAATGTGCGGCGCATCCTTGGTCAGGTCAATGACGGTTGACTCGATGCCGCCAGGGCAAGGCCCCCCATCGAGGATAAGTTCGATGCGCCCGCCCAGGTCGGCGATAACCTCTGTAGCCGTGCGCGGACTGGGCCGGCCCGACAGGTTGGCGCTCGTGCCGGCCAGCGGCGCCTGCAAGGCAGTCGCCAGCGCACGCGGCACCGCATGATCGGGCAGGCGCAGCGCCACCGTTCCTGTGCCGGCCGTGACAATCCTCGGCACGTGATCCTTCGCCCACAAGACGATCGTCAATGCCCCCGGCCAGAAGCGTTCCATCAATCGGTAAGCCAGGTGGGGCACGTCGCGCGCCACCCGCTCCACATCGCGCACCTCTCCCAAGAGTAGGGGAATCGCCTTGTCCGGTGGGCGTTCCTTGACCGCGTAAATCCTCTCAACCGCCGCGGGCAGATAGGCGTGGGCGGCGATCCCGTAGACAGTATCGGTCGGCAGGGCGACCAGTCCACCAGACTGCAACACAACAACGGCCTTTGCCAGAGCATCCCTATCGTCGGCCGGGAGCAGGCACGTTGTGCCGGGTTCACCATCAGCCTGCCCCTTTCCATGAACGGAAGATGCCGATGTCGGCTGCGTTGCGTTTTCCTGCTCCATGTCACCTCCCGCGCCGGCGAAGAATCTCGGCGACCGCCGCGTGCCCCTTCTCCTCGGCAATCTGCAAGGCAGTCTTGCCGTTGCCGTCTTTGGCATCCCGGCGTGCCCCGTGTTTCAGCAGCCAAGCCGCCATCTCAGGTCGGTTGAACATGGCAGCAGCATGCAGCGGCGTGGCCGCGCCTTCTCCCGCATTGACCATTGCCCCATGCCTGCGCAGCATCTCGGCAATCTGCATCCCGCCATGAATCACGGCAAAATACAGCACAGGCAGGCCGTGTGCGCCTGTTGCCCGCGCCAGCCTGGGATCGTCGGTCAGCAAGATGTGTACTGTATCGGCCAGTCCCAACATGGCAGCCGTGCAAATGTCGAGCAGAGCGCCGCGATCGAGCAGATACTCGGTTATCTCTATGTTGCCCATCTGTGCGGCAGCCTGCAGCGGCGTTTCGCCCCAACGCGCCTGCGCATTGACAAGCTGGGGATGCTCGGCCAGAATCTCCTTAACGCCCGCCGGGTTGCCATGGGCATGGCGCACCAGATCATCAATCAGATCTTGCAGTGCGTCTGGTTGGGCAGCCATCAGCCCTTATCTCCCAAGCCGGGTAGGCCACCCAGGCTCGTCGCCGTGCGGACGGCGCGCCCGATTGCCGATGCAACAACGTCGGCGGCTGCCTGCCCAACCCGCGTCACGTCGGCCGTGACCTCGCCGGCCGACAGGGCAAAGATGGTATCGCCGTCGCCCATGGTGTGCGCAGGCCGGATGGCGCGGGCCAGGCCGTCGTGCGCCATCTGCGCCACCTTATTTGCCTGTGCCTTGTCCAGTCGGGCGTTGGTGGCCACCACCCCAATCACCGTGTTGTGGCCGGGTGCAGCGGCGGCCGGGGCGCCGTAGAGCAGAAGCCGCGCCGTGTCTGCCCAGCCCCCGTCGGGCAAGCGGGCTCCGGCAATGATCTGCCCGGTCGCCGGATCAATCACATCGCCCAGGGCATTGACAACCATCAAAGCCGCAACGATCAGACCATCCGGCAGGCGTAGACTGGCCGAGCCAACGCCCGCCTTCATCGCCTGGGTGGGGCCAAGTGCCTTGCCGACGCTGGCGCCTGTGCCGGCGCCAACGTTCCCCTCTGCCACCGGCCCGGCGTTGGCGGCTGCGCAGGCGGCATAGCCCATTGCTGCATCGGGCCGCACCCGAAAGTCGCCCACCGTCAGGTCGAAGATGATGGCGGCAGGGACGATGGGCACCACCGTGACACCAACGGCAAAACCGACCCCCCTCTCTTCGAGATAGCGCATCACGCCATCGGCGGCCGCCAGGCCAAAGGCCGACCCACCGGCCAGGAGAATGGCATTGACGCGTTCGACCAACTGGCCGGGGCGCAACAGGTCGGTCTCGCGGGTGCCCGGCGCCGAGCCGCGCACATCAACCCCTGCCACACAGCCTTGCCCAGGGCACAGGACGACGGTGCAGCCGGTGAGGTGCTCAAGGTCGGTGGCATGGCCGACAAGCAAGCCGGGAACGTCTGTCAGTGTCCCGCTATTGTTGCTCATTGAACAACTCCCCGACAATATCTACAATCCTCTCGGCCACCTCAGCCTTGCTCAACAGGGGCAAAGCCTCGATGTGACCATCCTTGAAGATGAGCGTCACCTGATTGGTATCTGTACCGAAGCCGCTGCCGGCGGCCGTGATGTCGTTGGCCACAATCATATCCAGGTGTTTGGCTTCTAGCTTGGCGCGGGCGTTGCTCAGCAGGTCGTCGCTCTCGGCGGCAAAGCCGATTTTGACCAGGTGCGGAAAGCGGCGGGCGGCCTCGCCCAGAATATCGGCGGTGCGTACCAGTGAAAGCGTCAGATCGGCGGCGGCCTCTTTCTTGATCTTGTGCGGGCTGGCCTGGGCCGGTCGGTAATCGGCGACCGCCGCGGCCATGATCAGAGCATCGGCCGACGCGCAGGCGGTAAGCACGGCATCCTGCATGTGCGCCGCCGTCTCCACGGCCACGTAGGTCACCCCAACCGCCGGCGTCAGCTCGGTGGGCCCGCTGATCAAGGTGACTGCGGCGCCGCGGTCGCGGGCGGCCGTCGCCACGGCAAATCCCATCTTTCCCGATGAGCGATTGCCCACAAAGCGCACCGGATCAATGGGCTCGCGCGTTCCCCCCGCCGTGACCACGATCTTTCGCCCCGCCAAGGCGCCGTTCAAGCCCAGAATGTAGCGCGCCGTATCGAGTATCTCCGGAACGTCGGACATGCGCCCCGGCCCGCTGGCCCCCGAGGCCAGATGCCCCACCCCCGGGCCAACCACAAACACGCCCCGCTTCTTGAGCCGCTCCATGTTCTCTTGTGTTGCCGCATTCAGCCACATGTGGCTTTCCATGGCCGGGGCCAACAAAAGAGGACACGACGATGCCAAAACGGTCGCACAGAGCAGTTCATCGGCCAGGCCGTAGCTGAGCTTGGCAATGGTGTTGGCCGTCGCCGGGGCAATAATGATGAGGTCGGCACGGCGGGCCAGCTCGACATGGGCAATGTTCATGGCCGCCGGGCCGGTGCCTCCGGCCAGCCCCTGGAACATGCCGGTGAAGACCGGCCGCCCGGTTACCGCCTGGAAGGTGACCGGCGCCACGAACTGCGTCGCCGCCTCGGTCATGATCACATCAACGAGAGCTGCGGCCTGGGTCAATTTGCTGGCCAGATCGGCCGACTTGTAGGCGGCAATGCCTCCCGTCACCCCCAGAATGATATGTTTACCTTTCAGGTTCATAGCCAACTCCCGTGCGGGAGACGATCTGTAGAAGGATGGGGCATCTACGATTGGTTGAGCTCATAGACCATGCGCAGACCCTGCAGGGTCAAATCAACGTTGACCACCTGGAAGACGTTGGTCAGGCGGGCGATGAGGGGCGACAGTCCTCCGGTGGCGATCACCTTCATGTCGGCGCCGAGCTCGCTGCGGAAGCGTTCCACCATTCCTTCGACCAGGCTGGCGTAGCCGAGCATGACGCCGGACTGCATGGCATGGATGGTGTTCTTACCGATCGCGTGCGGTGGCGCAACCAGGGCTATGCGCGGCAAACGCGCCGTGCGCAGGTAAAGAGCCTCGGCAGCCATGCCGATGCCCGGCGCAATGGCGCCGCCCAGATAATCTCCCTCTGCTGAAACGGCATCGAAGGTCGTCGCCGTGCCGATGTCAATGACCACACATGGGCCGCCGTACAGGTGGTGAGCAGCAAGGGCATTGACGATGCGGTCGGCTCCGGCTTCGGCGGGATTATCTATGAGAATGCGCACGCCCACCTTGGTGCCCGAATCAACAACCAGGGCCGTTCTGCCCAGGTAGCGCTGTGCGATTTCTTCCATGGCGCCGGTCAGCGGCGGCACAACCGAGGCAATGATGCAGCCGCTGATGTCGGCGAAGCGCAGGTCATGTGTCTCGAGTGCATTCTTCAGGAACATCGCGTATTCATCAGGCATACGATGCACGTCGGTCTGCGCTCGCCAGCTCGCTTCCAGGTTGCTGCCCCGGAAGATGCCGAAAACCACGTTCGTATTGCCCACGTTGACCGCCAGAAGCATCACTGAACCTCCAGCCGCGCCGGCAGATGCACCGGCCACTGCGGTTAAATTGTACCACATTGGTCAACAATGAACAAGACAGGAGTCATGCCGTAACTGTTCACCGTCAGGGTAAGGGAAGTTGGAAAGCGGTCTCCATACCCTCCCGCAGGTTACCCAAACCTGCGGGAGGGTGTAGGCCTGCCGATGCACCTGCTTCCAGGGTAAACGTGAACAGTTACAGTCATGCCGTAACTGTTCACCGTCAGGGTAAGGGAAGTTGGAAAGCGGTCTCCACACCCTCCCGCAGGTTACCCAAACCTGCGGGAGGGTGTAGGCCTGCCGATGCACCTGCTTCCAGGGTAAACGTAACAGGCACGTCATGCCCTCCTACGCCTCGGCCACAACCGGGTTCTCCAACACGCCCACGCCGGCGATCTCCACGCGCACGACGTCGCCGGGCCGCAGCCAACGCGGCGGCGTTCGCCCGGCGCCAACACCGCTTGGCGTTCCCGTGGCAATCACATCCCCCGGCTCAAGCGTCATGACCGAGGTGATGTAGGCGATCAGCCCGGCAACCGGAAAAATCATCTGGCGGGTATTCGAACTCTGCATCACCTCGCCGTTGATGCTCAGTTTGATGTCCAGACTCTGGGGGTCGGTTATCTCATCGGCCGTGACCAATGCCGGCCCCATGGGGGCAAAGGTATCGAACGATTTGCCGATCGTCCACTGGCTGGTGCGGTGCTGGAAGTCACGCGCACTCACGTCGTTAAAGCACATGTAGCCGGCCACATAGTCGAGGGCATCGGCTGCCGCCACATTCTTGGCGCGTTGGCCGATGACCACAGCCAGCTCTCCTTCGTAGTCGGGCCGGCTGCTGATCTTGGGCAGGACAATCGGCTCGTGCGGCCCGATCACGCAGTTGTTGTACTTGGCAAAGACGACGGGATACTTCGGCAGCTCTTCGTGGCTTTCCGCCGCATGCTCCTTGTAGTTCAAGCCGATGCAGAGGATTTTGCCGGGACGCGGGATCGGTGCCTTGAGGGTCACGCTGGCCAGCGGCACGGTAGCACCGGCGGGCGCCTGTGCCAGGGCAGCGGCTGCGTGGTGGCGCCCCTGGACGCCGAGGTTGAGAAAGGTGATCATATCGGTCGGCAATGACGGCTCGGCTTTGTTGAGGTCAACCACAACATCGCCATTCGCCGTTGTTTGTAGAACACCCAGGCGCGCTTGCCGATTCTGCACGAAGGTGACCAGTTTCATTGTTGTCTGTCCTTTCTTCAGAGGGTTGCCATCGCCTCGGGCCGATGGCTCCTGTGGCCGCGTGCCGATGGCCGGTCAGCTGCTCCACGCGGCCGCCGTTGTGCGAATCCTAACATGCCGCGTGCTCATTGTCAACCGCTTATCTGCCGGTGATCGGCGTAACCGTTCACGTTGCCCCTGAAAGCAGGGGCATCGGCAGGCCTCTACCCTCCCGCAGGTTACCCAAACCTGCGGCAGGGTCACGCTGAACGGTGACGCAAGTTAGGTAACCGTTCATCGGCAAGCCTCTACCCTCCCGCAGGTTACCCGAACCTGCGGCAGGGTATGCTGAACGGTGACGCAAGTTAGGTAACCGTTCATCGGCAGGCCTCTACCCTCCCGCAGGTTACCCAAACCTGCGGCAGGGTATGCTGAACGGTGACGCAAGTTAGGTAACCGTTCATCGGCAGGCCTCTACCCTCCCGCAGGTTACCCGAACCTGCGGCAGGGTCACGCTGAACGGTTACATCTTGACCCGGCATTGACAATTATAAGCAAAGCGCCTATAATATAACTGCAATACTCATTGCCTTTCTGCCGGCCATGCCAAAGGCGCGGCCGGTCGTTTTGAACCAACCGGAGTCATGACATGACACACCTTACTCGCCGCCGGGCTTTGCGCCTGGCCGCGCTCTCTACCATCGCTGCTGCCGCTGCTGCCTGTGGTCTGGGCCCCTCTGCGGCCGCGCCTTCGCCTGCCACTCCACAGGCTGCCGGTGCGCCGGCGCCTCTGCCGCGGCCGACCACAACAACCGGCGCCGAAGCGGGCGCCCCGCCCCCTCCCACCATCAAGGCGCTGGGGCAGGGGCCAACGGTTTCGATCACACCGAATAGCGACTTCTACACCGTGGCCATCACCACACGCAGCAACTGGCTGAAGGCCGAGACATGGAAGCTGACGGTTTCGGGCAAGGTAGATCACCCGCTGTCACTCACGCTCGACGACCTGAAGAAGCTACCCATTGTCGAACAGATGCGCACGCTCGAGTGCATCTCCAATCCCGTTGGCGGCAATCTCATCAGCAATGCCATGTGGAAAGGCGTGCGCCTAGCCGACGTTCTGCAGCAGGCGGGCGTTCAATCCACGGCTGTCGAGATCAAGTTCACGTCTGCCGACGGCTACAGCACGGCCATCCCGCTGGCCCTGGCCGACCACCCCGATTCGCTTCTCGTTTTCGAGATGAACGGTGTGCCCCTGCCCGATGATCACGGTGCGCCGCTACGCGCCCTCTTCCCCGGTCGCTATGGCATGAAACAGCCGAAATGGATTGTCACTATCGAGGCCATAGCCCAACCGTACCTCGGTCATTGGGAACGGCAAGGCTGGTCGAATGACGCCATTGTCAAGGTCAATTCCCAGGTGCGTACGCCCGATGACGGCGAAGTCATCACTGTCGCCAGCTATCCCGTGTCCGGCACCGTCTTTTCGAGCGATGTCGGCGTGGCCAGGCTTGAAGTCAGCACCGATGGCGGTAAGACGTGGCAGGAAGCCGGTCTTGTTCGTGGGCCAACGCCGCTGGCTTGGTCTGAGTGGCGCTATGATTGGCTGACGCCACCATCTGGCTCGGCAGCGGTGATCGCCCGTGCCACAGACAACGACGGCAACCAGCAGCCGGTCGGCACAACCCGTCTTCTCCTTCCCGACGCCGGCCTCGATGGTGTGTGGGCGGCCCAGCGCGTGGCGGTAACGATCAAAAAGTGACCGTTCACGTTGACCCTGAAAGCAGGTGCATCGGCAGGCCTCTACCCCTCCCGCAGGTTCGGGTAACCTGCGGGAGGGTCACGCTGAACGGTGACGCAAGTAGGTGACCGTTCACGTTGACCCTGAAAGCAGGGGCATCGGCAGGCCTCTACCCCTCCCGCAGGTTCGGGTAACCTGCGGGAGGGTCACGCTGAACGGTGACGCAAGTAGGTGACCGTTCACGTTGGCCCTGAAAGCAGGGGCATCGGCAGGCCTCTACCCTCCCGCAGGTTCGGGTAACCTGCGGGAGGGTGGAGCGGGCGCGGTTTCCCTGTGCCGGACAGGCACCCGCCCGCAAAGATGTGCCCCATCACCACACCTATAGCTGCTCGACCTCCACACGTCCTTCGCCGATAATGGCCTGCAGGTCAGAGGCCAGCGCCTGGCAGTAGTGCGTTGTCATGGCCGAACTGAGCTTCACGCGTCCCAGGGCGCTTTCCAGCCACAGGCTGATCTTGTCATCACCTGGATAACGCATCAGCACCTCGTAGACCTCACGAACGCGTCTGACGCCCGATTCCTCATCGGCGTAGGGCACAACGATGCGTACATGGTGGCGCGGCATGTCTTCCGTCTCGCTTTTCTTCCGGCCGTTGCCGCCCTGCGCTCGTTCATAGTCGTTGTGTCCATTGTTCCCGTTGGCTCTTTTTTGCCGAACTGAGCCGTTCTCGCCACTCTCGTTGCCATATAGCTCCGGCGGGGCCTCCGGCCATGGTTCGTCGCCTCCAGGCGCGGTGAGTACGTGCTGCCCGGTCGCCATGTCCTCGGTGTAAAGCTGTGCGCCATCACAGATGATCGAGACCTTGTCATCGCGAACATCCACCTTGCCGCGCACAACGATAATGCGGTCAATCTCCCAAAGCTCCTCGGTTTCCCGGTACACGCGTGGAAACACGGTCACCTCGATGCTGCCCTGCAGGTCTTCCAGTGTGACGAAGAGCATCGGATCGCCCTTCTTGGTCGTGATTCGGCGCAGGTTAGAAATCATGCCGGCGATAATCACTTTCTGTTTATCCATATCGGCGTCAATCTGCCCACACAGGGCAGTCACCGTTCCTGCCAGCTTGGTGGCCGCCCGCTGCAACGGGTGCTCTGACAGGTAGATACCTACCAGCTCCTTCTCCCAGGCCAGCCTCTCCCGAATATCTACTTCGGGTACGTCCGGCAAGGCAATGAAGCTGGGGCGTTCATCGCTGGCCATCAGATCGAAGAGGCTCGCCTGCCCCGATCCGAGAGCCTTCTGCTGCGAGCCGACCACACCCATCAGGCGGTCAATGACGGCGAGCAACTGCGCCCGTCGTGCCAACCCATCGAATGCGCCGGCCTTGATCAGGCTCTCCATCACCCGCCGATTGGCCGTCTGCACATTGACGCGGGCGCAGAAATCATCAATATCCTTGAATGGGCCGCCCTGTTCACGAGCGGCAATAATCTCGCGCACGGGGCCTTCGCCCACGTTCTTGATCGCCGCCAGGCCAAAACGGATGGCCGCCCCTTCTCCGGCGCCCTCGACCGTGAAAGTGATGTTGCTCTTATTGATGTCTACCGGCAGAATGTCTATGTTCAGTCGGCGAGCCTCGGCTGCGGCCGTGGCCACCTTGTCCATGTTGCCCAGGGCGCTTTGCAGCACGGCGCACATGTACTCCACCGGATAGTTGGCCTTGAGATAAGCCGTCTGATAGGCGACCATGGCGTAACAGGCGGCGTGGGCGGCGTTGAAGGCATAGCCGGCGAACGGCTGAATCAGGTCGAAGATGGCCGAGGCCACGCCGGCCGGAACGCCGTTCTTGACGGCTCCCTGCACGAAGTTCTTCTGCTCCTTGGCCATCTCCTCTTTTTTCTTCTTGCCCATTGCCCGGCGCAGAATGTCGGCTGCGCCCAGTGTGTAGCCGGCGATGGCGCGGGCGATGAACATGACCTGATCCTGATACACAATGACGCCATAGGTCGGGCTGAGGATGGGCTCCAAGAGCGGGTGGGGATAGGTGACCGGAATCTCCCCATGCTTGGCGGCAATGTATTTCGGAATCTCGTTCATCGGCCCCGGTCGGTAGAGCGCCACCATAGCCGCAAGATCCTGCACCGTCGTGGGCTTGAGTTCCTGGATATAGCGGCGCATGCCGCTGCCTTCCAGTTGAAAGACGCTGGTCGTCTCGCCCCGTCCCAGCATCTCGAACGTCTTTTGGTCATCCAGCGGCAGGTGGCGTATATCAATGTCTATGCCCCGCACCTGCTTGATGATCTCCACCGCTTTGCTGAGGATGGTCAGGTTGGCCAGACCGAGAAAATCCATCTTCAGCAGCCCGATCTGCTCCAACGATTCCGCCGGATACTGGGTCATGACGCCTTCTTCACCCGGGCGTGCTTCGACCTTAGCCACCTTTTGCAAGGGAACATGATCGGTCAGTGGATCCTTGGAGATCACGATGCCGGCGGCATGGGTGGACGCGTGACGGGCAATGCCTTCCAGGCGGCGGGCCTTATCAATGAGCAGGCGGGTCGCTTCATTTGTCTCGTATTCTTTCTGCAAATCGGGATTATCGTGCATTGCCCGCTCAAGGGTAATGCCAACCGGCAGCGATGGTACCATCTTGGCGATACGGTCAACCTCGTTGATCGGATAGCCGAGCACACGCCCCACATCGCGGATGGCCGCCTTGGCGCCGAGCGTGCCAAACGTGATGATCTGTGCCACGCGGTCGCGGCCGTAGCGGTTGGCAACATACTCAATCATCTCTGCCCGACGGTCGTCGGCAAAGTCCATATCAATGTCCGGCATGTTCTTGCGCTCGGTGTTGAGAAAGCGTTCGAACGCCAGGTTCCAGGCCAGGGGATCGAGATCGGTGATGCCCAAACAATAGCAGACGACGCTGGATGCCGCCGAACCACGAATGCCGAAATAGATGCCGTGCTCGCGTGCGTAGTTGACGAAGTCGGCGACGATCAACATATAGAGGGAGAAACCGGTCTTCTTGATCACATCCAGCTCGTAGGTCAGCCGATCTTTGGCGGCCTCGGTCAACGGCCGGTAGAGACGGGGCAATTGCTCCCAGCACTTCTTGGCCAGATAGTCATCTACATCAATGCCTTCGGGCACGGCGACTCGTGGCAGGTGCAGGCGGTTGAAATCGAGATTGAGCGTACAGGCCTCGGCAATAACGCGCGTGTTGCGGAGAGCCTCCGGAAGGTCGGGGAACAGCGCCGCCATTTCCTCGGCAGACTTCAGATAGTATGTATTGCCGGACATGTGGAAGCGCTTGGTATCATCAATGGTCGTGTTGGTCTGAATGCAAACCAGAATATCCTGTACCTCGGCGTCGTCTGGCGACGCATAGTGGACATCATTGGTGGCCACAAGAGGCAGGTCGAGTTCACGCGCCAGTTGCACGGTCTGGGCGGTCAGGCCGGCCATCTCCGGCAGATTGTGTTCCTGCACTTCCAGGTAGAAGCGTCCGGGGAACAGGTCCTTGTAGAAGGCAGCCGCTTTTTTTGCTTCCTCGTACTGGCCCGCGCGCAGTAGACGGGGCACCTCACCCGTGGGGCAGCCGGAGAGAACGATCAGCCCCTTGCTGTGCTCTGCCAAGAGGGCTTTGTCAATGCGCGGTTTATAGTAATAACCGGTCAGATGCGCCTCGGTGGTTAGCTTGAGCAGGTTGCGATAGCCTGTCCGATCCATGGCCAGCAATGTCAGATGATAGGCGTTGCCGTCGGCGCGGCCTTCACGATCCTGCCGACTGCGCGGGGCAACGTAGGCTTCCATGCCGATGATCGGCTTGATGCCGGCCTGCTTGGCCTTGGTGTAGAACTCGATGGCGCCATACATGACGCCATGATCGGTCAGGGCCACGCTGTCCATGCCAAGCTCTTTTGTCTTGGCGACGAGCTGATCCAGGCGCGTTACGCCATCGAGGAGACTGTATTCAGAGTGAACGTGGAGGTGAGTGAACTCGGTCATTGCAGGGGCTCCCATGTCAGACAGATCGTTTTGCCTGTTCGATTATACCACATAGGCGCGGCGTAGGATAGCCAAAAGTGGCCGGGAACTGTTCACTGTTGGGGTAACACGACTCTTGCTGAAATGCTCCCACCCTGATCCACCCCCGTGAGCAGGGCAATTTGACCCTCCTACACCCTCCCGCAGGTTACCCAAACCTGCGGGAGGGTTGTGACCCCCGCAGGCTACCCAAACCTGCGGGAGGGTTGTGCCCCTCCCGCAGGCTAC
>Ga0272448_1006378_pt1 | contig 12766 bp, 10 predicted proteins | sample YNPCB0191_FD_202220 | JGI IMG/M metagenome (GOLD analysis project Ga0272448, IMG submission 202220) | Hot spring sediment microbial communities from Yellowstone National Park, WY, United States - YNP-CB-019-1 | ecosystem: Environmental > Aquatic > Thermal springs > Hot (42-90C) > Sediment...
GGAAAATACCATCTGTATTGGTATTGAAAGGACGCAGCTTGGGGTGTGCCTCAAGGAAGAATCCATCCTTGTCGCGGGTCACGTGGAATGTCTTGGCCACCTTGTCGGCGTCCTTGTGCGGCTCCATGCCCGTGACGAGGATCGCCATATCAACCGGCAGGATGATTGGCCGCCCCAAACCGGTATCCTCAGCCTTGACAACGAGCTTACCGTTCTGTGGGATGATCTCCACCCCACGCCCACGGATGAAGATTACGCCTTCCCGTTGCACCCGTTCATAGAACTCCTCATAGCCTTTGCCCGGCGCACGAATATCAATGTATAGTTCATAGACGTCGGCGCCCGTTCGCTCCTTCGCCAGATGAGCTTGTTTCATGGCATGCATGCAGCACAGGCGCGAGCAGTAGGTATTGGCATGAGCATCGCGCGAGCCAACACAATGGATAAAGCAGATGCTCTCAGGCACACGCCCGTCTGTCGTCAGGATTTCGCCGCCTGTTGGGCCCGACGCGCTGCACATGCGTTCGAACTCCATGCTGTCCAGGATGTTCGGGAAGCGCCCATAGTGATATTGCGGCAGGCGCTCCGGCGTGAAGAACTTGTGCCCGGTTGCCAGGATAATTGTGCCGACATCCAGGTCAATGTAGCGATCCTGCATCGTGTGGTCAATGGCGCCAGGGCTGCACGCCTTGACACACTCCATGCATTCCGAGCACGTTGCACAATCGAGACACCGTTCAGCCTCACGGCGTGCCTGCTCTTCGCTGAAGCCGAGCTCCACTTCGGCAAAAACACCTTTCCTCTGCTCAACAGGCAGCATCGGCATACTGTTGCGCGGGAAGAGTGGGGTCTCTTCGCTCACCTCTTTGTGCACGACACGCTCCTGTGGAATGTAGCGTTCGCGGTTTTCTCGGATGTTGACGCCGCGCAGATAGCGATCAATGGATTCGGCAGCGCGGTTACCCCAGGCCACGGCCTCGATGACGATGGCATTACCGCCGACGGCATCACCACCAGCGAAGACGCCTGGCCGGCTTGTCTCGCAGGTTAGTTCGTCGGCCTGAATTGTGCCCCAGGGCGTCAGGGCCACATTAGGTAGAACGCCGGCATCGGGTACTTGGCCAATAGCGGCAATGACCGTGTCAACGGCCATCGTGAACTCACTGCCGGGAATGGGAAGCGGGCGTCGCCGTCCACTGGCATCTGGCTCACCAAGCTGCATGCGCACACACTCAAGACCGGTGACGTATTTCTCACCCAAGACGCGCTTGGGCGCCGCCAGGAACTCGACTTTGACCCCTTCCTTCTCCGCCTCTTCAATCTCTCCCGGGTTCACAGGCATCTCGGCGCGACTGCGGCGATAGACAATCGTCACACTTTCGGCACCCAGGCGCACGGCCGTACGAGCCACATCCACCGCCGTGTTACCCCCGCCGATAACCGCGACCTTGCCCAGGAACAATGTGCCCGAGGCTCCCGTTGCTGCCCTCTTGGCAGTGCTGATTTCTGGCCTTTGCACATCGGGCTTGGGCCACAGGCTCAGATTTGTCTCGCGCAGGAAGGCAATACCTTCGCGCACACCGGGCAGGTCCTCGCCGGGAACCCCCAGTTTCTGTCCTTTGTGCGCGCCGATAGCCAGGAACACGGCCTGGTAGCCACGCCGGAAGAGGTCATCCAGGTTGAAATGGCGGCCCAGGGCGCTGTTGGTCACGATCTCAACGCCCAGCTTCCTGATCTGATTGATCTCGTACTCCAGAATGTCCCGCGGCAGCCGATATTCAGGAATGCCAACCGCCATCATGCCGCCGGCGACCGGCAATGCCTCAAAGACGGTGACAGCATATCCTTTGCGTGCCAACTGATAGGCGCAAGCCAGCCCCGCCGGGCCGGCGCCGACGATAGCAACACGTCCGGCACTTCCTCGGGCAGAAGCGATCGGCGAGACAGGCATGGTCTCCTCGCTGCGCTTGTGCTCCAATTCCCAATCGGCTACAAAACGTTTCAAGGCAGCAATAGCAACAGGGCCTTCGAGATTCGCCCGTGAGCAGGCCGTTTCACAGGGATGGGTGCACACGCGGCCACAGATTCCCGGGAAGGGGAGCTTTTCACGGATAAGCGCCAGCGCCTCCTCATACTTGCCGGCCCGAATCAACGCCACATAGCCCTGGGCATTGACACCGGCAGGACAGGCCGCCCGACAGGGCGACACACCTTTCTTGTCAATAGCATAGGCGCCCGGAATTGCCTGGGGGAAGAGGCGATAGATCGCCTTCCGCCGCGACAGCCGTTGGTCAAACTCGTGAGGCACAGAAACGGGGCACACAGCGGCGCATTCACCGCAGCCGGAACATTTGCTCAGGTCCACATAGCGTGCTCGTTGGTGTACTTTGACTTTGAAATTGCCGACATAGCCGGAGACGTCCTCCACTTCGGCATTAGTCAACAGGGTAATGTTTGGATGGCGCGCCACCTGCACCATCTTGGGTGTGAGGATGCAGGCCGAGCAATCCAAGGTGGGAAACGTCTTGTCGAGCTGGGCCATGCGTCCACCGATTGACGTATCCTTCTCAACCAGGTACACCTTGTACCCCGCGTCGGCAATTGCCAGTGACGCCTGGATACCGGCAATGCCGCCGCCAACGATCAGGGCGACCGGTGTGACGGGCACTTCGCGCTCGACCAGCGGTTCCTGCCAAATCACGCGATTGACCGCACCGGCGATCAGTGTTTTCGCCTTGGGTGTGCCAACGGCCTTGTCCTTCGTAATCCACGAACAGTGCTCGCGGATGTTGGCAATGGCCAGCAAGTAGGGATTGAGTCCCGCCTCGGCCAACACAGAGCGGAAGGTTGGCTCGTGCATGCGGGGAGAGCATGCCGCGACGACCACACGATTCAGCCCGAACTCGGCAATGTCGTGCTTGATCATCTCTTGGCCGGTGGACGAACACATGTATTTGTACTCGCGGGCCACTGCCACGTGTGGCAGAGTGGCAGCATAGGCGGCAGCATCAACCACATCCACCGTCCCGGCGATGTTCGAGCCGCAGTGACAGATATAAACACCTACCCGGGTACCACCGTTCATGCTCATTAAAACACCCCCCGTTGGATTTCCGGTTTTGGATCTGCGCTTCCCGTTGACCGACAGCATATCCTGCTCTAACGCGCCTCGTGACCGCCGGCGATCAGTCCAATCTCCAATCGAGAATGGCGGATCCAAAATCGGCAATCCAGAATCGAAAAATCGTCACACCCAGCCGCTTGCCTGTTGCAGCCTCTTCATGAGCCTGTCTGTGCCAACCAGGTTGGCAGTCAACTTGAGCTCGCCTTCAGGCAGGCCGAAGGCAAGCCCGATGAGCTGGGTGAAATATAGGACAGGTACACTGACCGGTGCCCCCACCACACGCGCTGCCTCGCGCTGGTAGGCTTCCAGGTTGAGCTGGCAGAGCGGGCAGACCGTGACGACACAATCCACGTCGCGAATCGGTGCCAGCAGGTCGCCGACGAGCTTGACTCCAATCTCCTTGCGCGTTGTCATCAACACGCCGCCACAGCAGCGTGTCTTCATGGCATATGGCACCACCGTCGCTCCCAGGGCTGTTAAGACACGATCCATGGAGACGGGAAGATCTGGGCCATCGAATTCCGAATAGGGGCGCACCACCAGGCAGCCGTAGTAAGGGGCAACCCTGATGCCACCCAAGCGGCGACTGGCCCGTTGGGCAATCGCTTTGACACCAATGTCGGTAACCAGCAGCTCCAACAGGTGGCGTACCCGCACGTCGCCCTCATAGTGCAGGTTTACCTCACCCAGAACTTTGTTGAGGTTTTCCTGCAATGTAGCGTCGCCGGCCAGATGTGAATTGACGCGGAAGAGGTTAAGGTAACAGGCGCTACAAATGGTGACAATCTGGTCACCCAACGCCTGCGCCTTGGCCAAGTTGCGCGCCGGCAGGGCAAAAGAGAGCAGATCACTCATGACATCGGCGCCCGTCGCACCACAACAATTCCAATCTGGCAGATCCACCAGCTCATGATCGAGTGCCTTCATCACCGCACGCGCCGACCGATCATAGTTGAAGGCGGTTGTTTCTTGTGAGCAGCCCGGGAAATACGTGTATTTCATGCATGCGCCTCCTTTGCCTGATCGAGAGCGAGAGACGCGCGAAAGATGGTTTCGATCTCCTGCTTGTTTTGCGGTTCCTTGGGCAGCAGGGGGACGCGTCCCTTCAGAAAGAGCGCCAGGCCCATGCGCGCGAACTTGAGAGCGGCCAGTGGATTGGTACTGAGATAATAGCGAGCCAGGAACTCAGCCTCATGATTGCGGCCATGGCGACGGATGGTGGTCATGAACGCCCGATAGAAGCTGGAGATGTCTTCCTTTTCCCGGTTCTTGACATTCTCGGCAATCGCTAGGCGCTTGAGCGCGGCCATCGTCTCGGTGAGGGCAATACCGCGTGGGCAACGAATGGTACAGGAATAGCAGTTGGTGCAGAGCCAGAAGGTTTGGCTGTGCAGCGCCTCGTCACGCAGGCCCACCTGGATGAGCCGCCAGAGTTGGCGCGGGGTGTAGTCCATGGCATAGGCGGTCGGACAGGAGGCTGTGCAGGTGCCACATTGGATGCATGTCAACAGCTTCTCGCGATCGGGTGCCACCGTTTCGGCGAAGGAGTGATCCAGCATCTCGCGGGTAAGATTAAAGCTTCGTACTGGCATAGCAACCCCCCTACAGATCAAGGTAACCGGCTAGCTCATCCAGGTCGAGATCCACAATGACAGGTTCGCCGCGAACGATGTACTTGGTAGGGTAACGGGTGATACCGTGGGAAAGAAGATGTAGGGTTCGATCGCTGAGGACGCGTTCACCTTTGACGACATTGCGGATGATGATGCGTTCGCCGGTGAAGAGATGGCCGCAGACCCAGCATACGCCTGGGTCGCACGAAAGACAACCGCCCTCGCGGGTAACAGTGAAGGTTGGTTGTGGTGCTTCCTCCCCTGTGGTTGCGCCTGAACCCTCGGCGACAGGAGGGGCAGGCGTAGGCTTCCTAAGCAGCGCATCCTGAATAATCTGCGCTATACGCGTGGCCCGCTCGTTTTCGTCCATGCGCCCTCGCTCCTTCTATGACGAAACGCACTGGCTGCCGCTTGGAAGTTTGCCCAATGGATTCCAGCCTCCACACCCGCGCCATCTGGAGGAGTCTGGAATCATTTCTCGTGCCCACCGCGATTACTAGGAAGGGATGACGATGCTTCCCGGGACGACGTTCTTGTCTGACGTTGAGGATCGTCGCGATGGCTGTCCCGATCCAGCGACAGACTGATCCGGAAGACCCCACATGTTTGCCTGTTTGACGACCTTGAGAACGTGGTAGGTATCGGTTCGCTTGACACCTGGAATTGTGACCACTTTATCGAGAATGAACGATAAAAGCTGCCCACTGGAAGGCAATGCCACTTCGATGATCACGTCGTACGTGCCGGTCACAATACTCACCGACAAAACCTCTTGGATACTCGCCAGCCGATCGGCCACCGACTCCAGCTCGGTCTGATCGGTCTGAATGGCGATCATCATGCGCGTTGTCAATCCCAGACTCTCCGGATCGGCAACTGCCCTGACCCTGATGATGCCACTTTCCAGCAGCCGTTCGATGCGCTTGCGCACCGTCGCCTCTGCCAGGCCAAGCTCCCGGGCAATGTCCACGTTTGATGCACGACCATCCCTTTGCAGGATGGAGACGATCCGCCGATCCCACTCGTCCAATTTATGGGTCATGGCCATCCGTCCATTGTGAAGTATTGCACGAATTAATGCTTTCTGTCAATAACTAGATGTTTTTTTGTCTCTTTTCGTACTAATCATACTACATTGCGACGAATTGCGCAATTACTCACGGACCATCTTTATAAACCAGAGCTGAGGCAAACGAAAAACGCCCCCACCAAACAGCAGGTGAAGGCAGTAGGCTGCTCTCTCCTGAGCGGGGCATCCGCTGGTGTGCCGGCCACACCATCTGTCTTGACCTCAGCCGGGCAGCTAGGAGCGATACATCAGTGCAATCAGTTGCAGGCGCGTCTCCATCAGTCGGCGCGATACAATCGTTGCCAGCCTCTCCATGATGGTATAGCACATGGCACAGTTGACCTTGCACAACCCTTTCAATTCATCGCCGGGAACGGCAATCAATCGCACCCTATCCACCGCTTGCGCCGTACCCGTAAAGATGTAAGGGGGCACCAGGGCAGACCAGCCGAACGATCCGCCGCGGGTCACCGTGTCAATGACAGCCTGCCGGCCGCGTGCAATGTCAATCATAATGACCACGCGTCCTTCCACGACAATGTACAGGTGTTTGGCAGCGTCGTTCTCATTGAAAATCTGGACCCCTGGCTCGTAGGTCTCCTCGTGGGCCATCTTGGCAATGATCATCAGTTCCTCATCGGGCAGGCCGCTGAAGACGTCGCTCTTGCGCAAGGTTTCCAGTGCGATCATGTGCACCCCTCCAGACGTAGGATCAACACTCGCACAGGGCATGAAGACAGCAGGCAGGGTAGACGCAGTGTTGGCTAAGCTGATTGTATTATAGCACACAAGCGTCGCGGCGTGCCAGTTTGGCATCCTTAGTAAGTGGACACATCTACGTGGCGACCAAAGTCGCACCTACGATGGAGCAACGTTGACCTTCGTCGCCAGGCTTCGGAAGGAAAACCCGCTTTACATGTCCCGCTTATTTGCAACGTATCTGTTTATTTGTTCTCATTTATACTGATGTATTTATTTAAAAGCTTAATTGTGACATCCTTTACAATCTCCACACGATTTGCTATAATACGTATGGGTTCATGCATGATGCTCATACCCCAGATCTCGCTGCCACACACTTCCTGTGACACCGGATCAGAAACTGGCTCCGCGCAACTTGTTGTTCCATAAGGAGGTGTCCCTTGACCATATTAACCGTTGGCAGTAGCCACGCGGCATCGCCTCAAGCTGTCAGCAAACCGCTCACTTTCCTTGAGGAAGTCGAAGCAGCAACGCCTGGCAATTCCCGTCTCTCTATGTGCATCCAGTGTGGCACCTGTGGTGGGTCATGTCCGTCAGCCGCCGATATGGATCACACACCACGCCAGATCTTCGCCATGATTCGCGCCGGCCTGCGCGACGAGGTGCTCAGCAGCAACACGCCATGGTTCTGCGTTTCCTGCTACTACTGCACGGTGCGCTGCCCTCAGGAAATCCACATTACCGACATTATGTACACCCTCAAGCGCCTGTCCGTGCAGGCCCGCAAGTATGATGACTCGCGAGCCCCCGACTTCTCCAGGCAGTTCATCACCTGGGTCGAGAATTATGGCCGGGCCTACGAGCTGGGCCTGATGTCGCTGTTCATCTTGCGCCACAATCCCTTCGGTGCGATCAGAATGGCGCCTATGGGCATGGGCATGGTCACCAAGGGCCGCCTTGACTTCACGCCCAAGAGCATCAAGGGGATTGATGGGCTCAAGGCTATCCTGGCCAAGGCCAAGGAGTTGGAGGTTAGCAATGAAGTATAGCTTCTTCCCCGGTTGCTCGCTTGAGCGCAACGCAGCGGCTTACCTGCAATCCACGTTGGCCATTGCCAAACCGCTAGACCTCGACTTTCAGGAGGTCGAGGATTGGAACTGCTGTGGGGCAACGGAATATATCTCCCTCAACAAGACGGCCGCCTTTGCCTTGATTGCCCGCAACCTGGCCCAGGCTGCCAAAGCAGATGGGTTGAAGGAAATGGCCGTCCCGTGCAGTGCCTGTTACCTGAACCTGCGTAAGGTTGATAAGTATCTCGGCGAGGATGCCCGGCTTTACAAAAACGTCAGCACGGCGCTCGCCGCTGGCGGCCTATCCTATCAGCCTGGCTCGGTGACGGCACGCCACCTGTTGGACATCGTCGTCAACGATGTCGGCTATAGCGCCATCCAGGCTAAGGTGACCAAGCCACTCAAGGGTTTACGCCTGGCCCCCTACTATGGCTGCTTCATCGTTCGTCCCGGCTTTGGCGAGTGGGATAGCCAGGAGTATCCAACCTCGCTGGACAGGCTGCTCAAGGTGCTCGGCGCCGAGGTGATTGACTTCCCCATGAAGGCCCACTGTTGCGGCGGCCACATGACTCAGGTCAGTGAGGCAACCGGCATGGAAATGATTCGGCGTCTCATCAAAGGAGCAGTTGATTATCGGGCCGATGCCATCGTCACCGTTTGCCCGATGTGCCAGATGAATCTGGATGCCTTCCAGCCCAACATGAACCGCTTCTTCAGAACGTCCTATCAGATGCCCATACTCTACTTCACCCAAATGATGGGCATCGCCTTCGGCATGGACGCGGCAGCACTGGGATTCGGCAGCGAATTTATCAGCGCTCGCCCGGTGCTGGCCAAGATCGGCGTCGAAGCACCACCAGAGCAACCCGCGCCCAAGAAATCGCGGCGCGATGATAAGTCGCTGCCCATGCCCAAGATGGGTGAGCAGTAGGAGAGTATACCATGAGTGAACAGCGCATTGGAGTTTATGTTTGCCATTGCGGGAGCAACATTGCCGGCATGGTTGATGTGGCCGACGTGGCGCAATGGGCCGCCGGGCACTTGAAGGATCGGGGCGTGGTCATCGCGCGCGACTATAAGTTCATGTGCTCAAGCACGGGGCAGGAGCTTATCGAAAAGGACATCAAAGACCTTGGCCTGACACGAGTCGTTGTCGCCGCCTGCTCTCCCCATCTGCACGAGGCCACCTTCCGCAAGGCCTGCGCCAATGCCGGCCTAAATCCATATCTCTGCGAGCTTGTCTCTATTCGCGAGCAAGATTCCTGGGTACACACCGACCGCGCGGCAGCTACCGAGAAGGCGAAAGCAATTGTCTCCGGCGGCGTCGAGCGCGTACGCTACAACGAGCCGCTCGAGCCGCTCACCGTTCCCATCCATCCAGCCACGCTCATCGTTGGCGGTGGCATTGCCGGCATCCAGGCCGCCCTAGAAATCGCCGACGCCGGCTTCCCGGTCTACCTGGTGGAGAAAGAGCCATCTATCGGCGGCCACATGGCCCAGTTCGATAAGACCTTCCCCACCCTCGATTGCTCGGCCTGTATCCTGACGCCCAAAATGGTCTCGGTCGGTTCTCACCCCAACATCACCATGATGACCTGGAGCGAGGTGGAAAAGGTCGAGGGCTACGTCGGTAATTTCACGGTCACCGTGCGCAAGAAGGCTCGCTCGGTGAATACCGATCTGTGTACGGGCTGCGGCGTCTGCCAGGAGAAATGCCCACGGCGGGTCATTGACGATGTCTACGAGGCCGGCCTGGGCTACCGCAAGGCCATCTACACACCGTTCCCGCAGGCTGTGCCAAAGTGGCCGGTCATTGATCGCGAGAATTGCATTTTCTTCGAACGTGGTACATGTAAAGCCTGTCAGAAGTTCTGCCCGACAGGAGCGATTGCCTTCGAGCAGCAAGATGAGATTGTCACCATCAATGTGGGCAACATCATCTTGGCAACCGGCTTTGACCTGTTCGACCCTCGGCGCATCCCGCAGTACGGCTACGGGCGACTGGCGAATGTCTTCACCAGTCTCGAGTTCGAGCGACTATCCAACGCCGCCGGACCGACCAATGGCCACGTCGTCCTGCGCGATGGCGTCACTGAGCCGCAGCAGGTAGCAATCGTGCACTGTGTGGGTAGCCGAGACAGGAAGTATAATAACTACTGTTCAAACATCTGCTGTATGCAGAGCTTGAAGTTTGCCCATCTGGTCAAGGAGCACTGCCCCGGTGCAACCGTCTACCAATTCTACATTGACATGCGTACACCATCGAAGGGCTATGATGAGTTCTACCAGCGCGGCCTAGAAGAAGGGACGCTCTTTGTGCGTGGGCGCGTGGCCGAGGTCACCGATGCTGCTCGTCTGCCCGGCGAGGAGGGCAAGCTCATTGTTCAGGTCGAGGATACGCTGGCCGGCAAACAACGCCGCATCCCCGTTGACATGGTCATCCTGTCCTGTGGTTTGGAGCCGCGTCGGGGAGCGAAGGAGCTGGCTAAGGTGTTCGGGATCTCGTGCAGTGCCGATGGCTGGTACATCGAGAAGCACCCCAAACTCGATCCCATTGCCACGATGACCGAGGGCATCTTCATCGCCGGTTGTGCTCAGGGGCCCAAGGACATACCGGCGTCGGTGGCGCAAGGTGCAGCCGCGGCCGCCCGCGTGCTCGGCCGCATCCAGCAGAAGCAGATCGCTCTGGAGCCGATACGCGCCACCGTGAATGAAGATAAATGCTCCGGCTGCCGGGTTTGCAACGAGCTGTGTCCCTATAACGCCATCGTCTTCCACGCCGATCGCGGCGTGTCCGAGGTCAACCCGGCCCTGTGCCAGGGCTGCGGCACTTGCGTGGCCGCCTGCCCGGCCGGAGCAATCAGTGGTACCGGCTTCAGCAACGAACAGATATTCGCCCAACTGGATGGCTTGCTGATGAACAACATCAGCAAATCGTCCGTACCGGCATAGAACGTGTTGATCAACCTCTTGCGGAGGTACATCATGGCCGAAACATTCGAGCCAGTCATCATTGGTTTCACCTGCAACTGGTGTAGTTACCGTGCGGCCGACCTGGCAGGGACGGCCCGCATCAAATACCCACCCAACATCCGCCTGATCCGCCTTATGTGCTCCGGTCGGATGGACCTGACCTTTGTGCTCAAGGCCCTCGCCGGTGGAGCCGACGGCGTTCTCATCAGTGGTTGCCATCCGGGTGAGTGCCACTACATCGAGCAGAACTACAAGGCAATGCGGCGCTTCCAGATGCTGCAGCGGGCATTGCCGCAACTCGGCATCGAGCCACAGCGCGTCAAACTCGTTTGGGCCAGTGCCGCCGAGGGCCAGCGCCTTGCCAACGAAATCACCAAGATGGTCGAGGAGGTTCGCGCCCTGGGGCCATTGCAGTGGCCCGACGGGCTCCATCCCGAATCGGTTGAACAGGCTGCCGCTCAGGAGGTCACAGCATGAGTGAGAACACCACCAGCCCTTCCCCACAATCAGCAGGTGCGGCTGCCACGCCGCAGGAAGACCGGGCACGGGAGGCCAGCCAGCAGCCTCGCATGGGTGGCAAGCCAAAGTTCGCCATGTACTGGGCTGCCTCGTGTGGAGGCTGCGAAATCGCCGTTCTCAATATCCACGAGAAGATTCTCGACGTAGACGCCAACTTCGATGTCGTCTTTTGGCCGGTAGCGATGGATGCCAAGTACAAGGATGTCGAGGCGATGGCCGATGGCGAGATCACTCTCTGCCTGTTCAATGGCGGCATCCGCAACGACGAGAACGAGCACATGGCCCATCTTCTGCGCCAGAAGTCCAAGATACTGGTCGCGTTTGGTTCGTGTGCCAACGAGGGTTGCGTACCGGCGCTGGCCAACCTGAGCAGCATCAAAGATGTGCTGGCTGCTGCCTACCAGTCACCCAGCACCGAAAACCCACAGAACATCATACCCCAGCCTTCCTGGAAAGCGCCTGAGGGAGAGATCCACATTCCCACCCTCAAGCCCTGGCTTAAGACACTCGACCAGGTGGTGGACGTGGATTACTACATGCCCGGCTGCCCACCCGAATCGAGCCAGATCGCGGCTGTGGTTGATCTGGTGATCCAGGCGCTCAAAGGGCAGGCCCAACTGCCGCTGCCAAAGTCTGTGATCGGCGCCGGTGGATCAACGGTGTGTGACGAGTGCCCACGCCAGCGCAACATCAAGAAGATCAAGAAGTTCGTGCGCATCCAAGATATTCGGCCCGATCCTGACCTCTGCCTGCTCGAACAGGGCATCCTGTGCAGCGGCCTGGCCACGCGCAGTGGCTGTGGCGCCTTGTGCCCCAAAGCCGGTGCCCCCTGCGTCGGCTGCTACGGCCCGGCGGCAGGAACGCTGGATTACGGCGCCCGCCTGATGTCGGCGGTCGCATCGGTGATTGACAGCAACGATCCCCAGGAGATCGAGCGCATCCTGGATGGCATCCCCGACCCGGTTGGCTCGTTCTATCGCTTCAACCTCGCCGGCTCCCTACTGCATGGCAGCAAGGCCGCGTGGACATAGGAGGCTCCGCATGCAGCGCATTACCATAGACCCGATTACACGTCTGGAAGGCCACGGCAGGATCGAGATCTTCCTTGACAACGAAGGCAACGTCGCCAACACCTATTTTCAGATTCCCGAGCTGCGTGGCTTCGAGCGGTTCTGCATAGGGCGGCCGGTGGAGGAAATGGCAATCATCACCAACCGCATTTGCGGCGTCTGCCCGGAGGCTCACCACATGGCCGCAGCCAAAGCCGCCGACGCCGTCTACCATGTTGATCCGCCGCCAACGGCCAAGAAACTGCGCGAACTACTCTACAGCGCCTTCTACGTGACCGACCACACCACCCACTTCTACGCCCTCGGCGGACCGGACTTCATTATGGGGCCCGATGCGCCGGTGGCCGAGCGCAATATCTTGGGCGTCATCCACAAAGTTGGCCTGGAGATCGGCGGAAAGGTCATTCAAGCCCGCAAATATGGACACGCCGTTATCGAAATGATCGGCGGGCGCAAGGTGCACCCCTGCACCTCTATTCCCGGCGGCCTGACTAAAGGCATTAGCGAGGAGCAACGGCAGGAGATCGAGAGCATGGGGCGCTGGGCTATTGACTTTGCTCAGTTCAGCCTCAAGCTGTTCAATGACGTTGTGCTCGGTAACCAGGCGTATGTTGACCTGATCCTCA
>Ga0272448_1006382_pt1 | contig 12763 bp, 12 predicted proteins | sample YNPCB0191_FD_202220 | JGI IMG/M metagenome (GOLD analysis project Ga0272448, IMG submission 202220) | Hot spring sediment microbial communities from Yellowstone National Park, WY, United States - YNP-CB-019-1 | ecosystem: Environmental > Aquatic > Thermal springs > Hot (42-90C) > Sediment...
TCCCCTCGTATGTCGGCGTCGCGCCCGGCAACGAAAACCCGACGGCGAACGCACAGAGAGGGTCTCGGACCCCGACTTCGACCCCGACCTCCTCTCCCCGGTATGACCGTGCAAAGCGGACCTAATGACGCGCACCGCACCGATCGATACAGCACGCGGGCAATCGTCCGCCCCGAAAGGGCAGGTCCGCGCCGTGAGCATCGGTCTCTGGATACCGGATGAAGTGGCTGCCGTGAGCTGGGCCCTGCCGCTGTCCGCGGGAACCGCCGCTCTCGTTGCACCATGGGGCCGACGGCTCGCATGGCGGGTCGGCGCGATCGATCACCCCGACGCGAGGAAGATCCATCGCCGCGCAACGCCACGACTGGGGGGGCTGAGCGCCGCCGTGGCGCTGCTCGTCTGCACCGGGCTGTGGTTCGCCGCTGACCCGACGGCAGGCGAGCAATACCGTCGCTGCTGGGGACTCCTGCCCGGCGCAGCGATCATGCTGGCCATCGGGCTGCTTGATGATCTCTACCGCCTCGGCCCGCGGGTGAAGCTCATCTTCCAGATCGCGGCGGCGGGCATCATCTGGCTCGGCGGCGTGCGCGTGGAAGCGCTCGAAGGCCCGCTGATCCGGCCCATCCCGCTCGGCGGGCTCGGGCCGGTGATAACCGTCCTGTGGATCGTCGGGGTCACGAACGCGCTGAACTTTCTCGACGGCTTGGACGGACTGGCCGGCGGAACCGCGGCGCTGGCCTCGGCAAGCTTTCTGCTGATTGCCCCGCATGCCGAACAAACCTCGATGCTCGGCGTGCTCTGCGCGTCACAGATCGGCGCGTGCGCCGTTCTCGTGGTGAACAACGTGCGATCGCCAAAGTCGTTCCTCGGGGATTCCGGCAGCCTCCTGCTGGGGACAATGGTGGCCGTGACGGGAATCCTCGCCTCGCAGAACGCCCATACGGGAGGAACGCGGCTGTGCCTGCCGGGGATTGCGCTGGCAGTGCCGTTGGTCGACCTGACGGCGTGCGTAGCGCGGCGTCTGCTCTCGGGGCGCTCCGTGTTCTCCGCGGACCGCGGCCACATTCACCACATGCTCCTCTCGTTCGGCTTCAGCGCGAATACGGCGGCCGCGATCCTCTGCATCGCCACGGCGGTGCTCGGCGCGATGGCCGCTACGGCCGCGCACACGCCCCCGTGGGTGGAGGCCGGCGCAATCGTCGCGATCCTCGGCGCCACGGCGATCGTCTACCGGTGGCTCGGGTACCTTTCCCTGCGGCTGTGGCTGTACCGCCGGCGTGCGAACCGGATCATCCGGGCGGCCGGTTCCCGACCGAGGCGCGGACAGGCGAAAAACCTGCGGCCCTGCGACCAGGCAGACCCGGGCAGTGCGGATGATCTGCTTCCGGAAAGGCTGCAACTCGTGCTGAGCCGGATCCGCCGGGCGCGCCGCGCGCTGGGCATCGACTATATCCGCGTGCAGCGGGAAGCAAGCGGAGGGCCGCAGCAACATCCGAGCGACCCGATCCTCGAGTGGGGCACGAGGCCCGATAATGTCATAACTACGCGACTCTGCGGAGATGGCCGATACGCAAGCGAGGGCCTCACGGTCACCCTGGGCGAAAGGCGCACGAGGCGACCGGGCCGGCTCCACGCGAAGGAAGTGCTAATGGCCCCGCTGCTGGCGGACTTGGCGACGGCCCTCGACGGATCGCCCGCACCGCAGGCCCTGAGCCTCAGAGGCGGGAGGAATCCGGAAGCGCAGCGTGCCCGCCGAGGCACTGCACGGACGTAGCGTGCCTGCTCGCGCACCGAAGCGCGGACGACCACGCATGCAAAGGAGTGCGACGTGCCCATTCTGGCAAGTGAACCGATGATCTACCCGGCGGATTTGCTGGAGCAGCCGGTGGCCGCCGGTCTTCCGATGGACGGGCTTTCCGGCGAGAGCCGGTGGTTCGTCGCCCATACAAAGCCGCGGCAGGAAAAGGCCCTCGCGCGGTATCTGTTCTCGCGACAAATCCCCTATTTTGCCCCGCAATACGTACGCGGACCCGAGCGGGGACACGGGCACACGCCGAGTTACCTGCCCCTGTTTGCGGGCTACGTGTTCGTGAAATCGGATGAGGCCGGACGCGTGGAGGCCCTCCAGTCCAACCGCATCGTCGCCCCCCTGCGGGTACTCGATCAGGTCGGCCTGCTGAACGATCTGCGGCGGGTAAAGCGCCTGATCGACGCCCACCTGCCGCTCTACCCGGAAGAGCGCCTGGCGCCGGGCGAACGGGTGCGGATCGTTTCGGGCCCGCTGGCGGGAATGGAAGGAATCGTGGAATACCGCGTGGGCCGATGCCGCTTCCTGGTGAGCGTGGACTTCATCCGGCAGGGCGTCGCCGTGGAGGTTGCGGCGACCGCCCTGGAACCAGCCGGCCTCGCGGCGGACGCCTGCGACAGGAAGCCCGGCGAATGGAGGCGCATCCGCCCCGGCAGCAGGATCGTGGCATGAGAAACCCGCGCCGCAGTCCACCTCGGTCCTGCGGCGAACCGGGGCGCCCGGAAAACAACGCGTTTCTCGGACTGGAACCTCAAGAGACGGCTGTATCGGACCGATACACCGCTGCGAGGGCGAACCTGGAACGAAGGCGAGAGCGATATGGACCCGTCACAATTCGGCTTTGATCGTCCACCGTTCGACAACACGCCGAACCCGGCGCACTTCGTGAACCTGGCCGGCCATCGCCAGGCAATCGAAACGCTCCTGTGCGCGGTCGAACAGCGCAAGGGGCTCGTCCTCGTCACGGGAGCGCCGGGAACAGGCAAGACGCTGGCGGGTCGGATGCTCAAGCATCGATGCGGCGTACATGCGGCCGTGGCGGTCGTCGCCCGGCCGTGTACCGGCGCCGCGGACTTATGGGCGGCCATCCTGGACGGATTCCGACTGGGCGGCAACGGCAGCGCGAACCCGGCGCAGGAACTGGAGCGTTACGCCGAAGCGCTCTATGAACAGGATGTGCCGGTGGTGCTGATCGTGGAGGATGCGCACGATCTTCCGGATGAATGCCTGGACCTGCTTCGACGACTGGCGGCGATCGAGGCGGACGACATGCCGCTGATTCAAATTGTGCTGATCGGCTGGCCAAAACTCGCGGCCCGGTTCCTCGGGCTCGCGGGAGCGGCGATGCAGCAGCGGGTCTGGCGGCATGTGAAGATGGGGCCTCTCGGCGAGGCGGACACGCTCGCGTACATCCGGGGCCGGATCCGGCTTGCCGGCGGCCCGGAAGAAGACCTCTTCACCGAGGATGCCATGCGGGTGGTGCATCGGCGGACGGGCGGCATTCCACGGCTGATCAACTGGTTGTGCGATGCCCTGCTGAACGAAGCGGCCGAGGCGCACACCGGCCGCATCGACGCCGACCGGGCCGAGGCAATCGCATTCGAGATGAGCTATGACCCGGAGCTGTTCGAGGCGCAACTGGCCGCCGATGAGGCGGGCGTCGTGCTCCACGCGCAGCTCCAGAATCACCCGGTCATTCGCTCGCTCCTCGACCGCCTCGCGCAGGCGGAGGCGGGCGTGGCGCAGGCCGCCGCCGAGACCGCGCAGCTCCGCGAGCGGGAACCCGAAATCGCGCGGACGCTCCGGCGGTACGACCGCATCTTCGAGCGGATGCTCCCCCTGCTGCGTTCGCTGCAAGGCTACCGGCGAGAATCGGAGGCGATGCTGGCCGCGTGCCGGGAAGCGTGCGGACAGCTCGAAAGGATGCTCCAGGCGCCCGAGTCGACCCTGAACGAGGCCCGACGGCGAAGCGAGGAAGTCCAACAGGCGGCGGAGGGCATGCGGGAGCTGATCGCGCAGGCGCGAGGCGCAACGCAAGAAATGCGGCAGCAGGTCGTCGGATGTGAAGACGCCGTGCGACGGATCACGACGGAGCGGGACGCCACGCTTCCGGTGATGCGGCGGACACGACGGATGATCGGCCTTCTGCGGCGGATTCATCACCTCACCCACGAACGGTGCGAGAGGCTCGACGAACTGGCGGCGCGGGCACATGGCCTGTGCGAGGAACTGCCGGCGCGCCTTGCGGAGATGGAGAAGGCCCTCGTGGAACCCGCGCGGATGCTGGAGCAGATGCGAGCGACGGAGGCCCTCCTCCGGCAGCATGTGGAAGCCGGCGAGCGGCAGCGCCGCAACGCGCAGCAGACGATCGAGCAGGCCGTGTACACCGCGCGGAAGATCCGTGCGGAAATCCAACGGACGAGGGCGGAAGAGAAGGCCCGCGGCCCCGCGAGCGCCGAGGCCGAGGACTGGCTCTCCCGACACGGCGCCACCGGCCGCAGCCTTCAGGCTATGGCAGATGACCTCCTTCGCCGCGCCCGTGAGCCGGAGACCTCAGCCCACCCCCCAACCCCCGATCTCCAATCCCCGGCGCTCAGCGTTCGCCCGACGCCCCATCGGGCGCCGGCGGCCGCGACCTCGCAGGCCGACATGAGCCGCGGCGGCTGACGCGCTCTTGCGGCAAGACGCTTACCGCCGCGCCGCCGGTCGGACCCGGGTGCAACCCTTCGCAATGCCGTTTCCGGTTCGTTCCTTTTCTGGTCCCCCCGCGTCGGCGCCGGCTACGGCGACACCGGCATCGCATCCCCGGCCCCGCACCACTGTGCGCCCGGCCACAGTGGGGCCACGCTTTCCCGGCGAAGCCGGGCTTGACCTTCGGCCCGGAATCTGGCGGAATAGCCGATCGGACGGACCCGGGAAGGCCACCGCTCAAGAGCAGTGGCACATGGCACACGGACAGGGCAGGTGCGCATCGAACGCTCACTTAGACCCAGGAGAACACGACGATGGCCTCGACGAACGTGGCGAAACTCACCAAGGCGGCGTTGGAATACGGAGAAGGCATCCTCCGGCTGGCCCCGAACTGGGTGCCGCGGTCGTTCCTGCACCCCGGCCGGCGGCTCAAGCTCCGCCCCCAGGACTACTACGCGCTGGGCACGCATCGCGGCGGCATCGACGAACGCTGGTTCGCCTCCACCACGCCCGCAGCCAACGAGGGCGCCCCGCCGGATGAGGGCCTCAGCTATATCGTGCACGACGGCCGGCGATTCACGCTCAAGGAGGCCATCGAGGCCGAAGGCCCCGCCATCATCGGCAAAGCAATGTGGAACAAGTACAAGCGCTGGCCCGTATACAGCAAGTTCTTCGACAACATGGGGCCGATCCCGCACCACATGCATCAGAACGCCGCGCAGGCCCGCCAGGTCGGCCGGGAGGGCAAACCCGAGGCCTACTACTTCCCGCCGCAGCTCAACAACGTCGGCAACAACTTTCCGTATACGTTCTTCGGCCTCGAACCTGGCGTGACGAAGCAGGATGTCCGCCGATGCTTGGAACGATGGAACGAGGGCGACAACGGGATCCTCGACCTGTCCAAGGCGTATCGGCTCAAGCCCGGCACAGGCTGGCTCGTGCCGCCCTGCATCCTCCACGCCCCGGGTTCGCTCGTTACCTACGAGCCCCAATGGGGCTCCGACGTCTTCGGGATGTACCAGTCGCTCGTCGAGGGACGCGCTGTGCCCTGGTCCCTGCTCGTCAAGGACATGCCAAGAAGCAAACACAAGGACCTCGACTTCATCGTCGAGCAGCTCGACTGGCCCGGCAACACGGACCCCAACTTCCGCGACCACCACTACCTCGAGCCGATCCCCGTCGCCGACAGCGCGAGCGACGGCTATGTCGATCGCTGGGTGTGCTACGGCCGCATCGAGGGAAAGGAGCTCTTCTCCGCAAAGGAACTGACGATCGACCCGGGCGTCACGGTCACCATCAAAGACAACGGCGCCTACGGGCTGATCGTCACGCAAGGCCGCGGACGCATCGGCACGCTGGAGCTTGAATGCCCGGCGATGATCCGTTTCGGCGAAATGACGCGGGATGAGGTGTTCGTGACGGCCGAGTGCGCGCGGGGCGGCGTCGAGTTCGAAAACACTTCGAGCGAGGAGCCGCTCGTGACGCTCCGGTACTTCGGCCCCGACACGAACCCCGACGCCCCGAACGTGGGCGACCACAAGAAGCGACGCGTACCGAAGAGCCGGAAACAAAAAGGCTGAGCGTCGCGGGGCACGCCCTTGCGTGCCGATCCGCTTCTCAGTGAACCGCCCGTCCGCGGTACCAGGCGCGCCAGATCCGCGGCGTCGTCAGCAAGAGCGCCGCGCCGACGGCCGTGTAGATGAAGCCTGCCACCTCGCGGGAAACCAGTCCGCCGCGAAGCACCCGCCCCATCCCCGCCATCAGCGCGACGAACATCCATGCCCGCCACGACAGGAAGCCGCCGAGGCAATACCCGTCGCCGCGCGCGTAGATCCGGCCGATCGTTCGCCGCGCGGTCCCTTGCAGAAGCCAGCGGGATTTGCATGCCCCGACACCCGCGGCCACGGCAAGCAACGGCCACACGTAAGGCAGGCGGGCAGCCAGCTCCCACCGGACACCGAGCACCGTCAACACCGCACCGACGATCGTCCACATCATCGCGACCAGTAACAGGTGCGTACGCGCGCTCGCGGCAGGTTTACAGGCCTCAAGCCAGTCGTTCATGCGGATCACCCACGTTGGCGTTATTCTATGCCGCACCAACCCCGTTGGCCGGGCGAGTCGCCCTTCCCGCCCCCTCTTCGATCACAACAACCGGGGATGCTTCATTATTCTGGAGCGCGGACCCACCGACACCGCGTCCATGCCCATTCCCTGACCCCCGGCACAACCCTACAGACCCGCGTGCTTCCTTTGCCAAGACGCCACCGCCCCGGGCGCCTTCGAGCCGCCGGAGGTCAGTCAGCCTTGCGCACCCCAGGGCCGCTCGTCGAGCCTCTGGCAGGGGGCCGAGGCGCGACTGGCGGCCGTCCTTTGACCTGCGGTCGTGGCGGGGGCTTGGATCCCACAGTCGCCCCGGCCGCGGGCCGGGTCGTGCCCCGGGTCCGGTCGATCGTCTTTGCCAATAGAATCGGAGCTACCTTGTCTCGAATGACACTGCGGCTGATGCTCCCGGCATGTTGCAGCCTCAACGGATCGCTGAGGAACGACTCCGGGCTCCATCGGATGTTGTGAACGCGCTCGTAGTAGAGTTGCCGGGTCTCGGCGGAGGCGTGGTACGGCAGGGTGGCGCCCCAAGTACCGGCCGGGGCGGCGTCGGCGCGGTCGACCGTGCCGACGATGGGCACGACGCCTTGCAGCACAGGGTCGTCGGGCGACCAGAAGAAGTAGATCCCGCCCCGGGTATGCCGCAGCGCCCGGGTGAGATCGTAGTTGGATGAGAGGCTCGAGCTGAGCAGCACGACATGGTCCACGGTATAACCTGGGCGGAGCTCCTCGAGGGCAAAGATGGCCACCCCGGTGCCCGCGCTAAGCGCGATGATGTTCACGTCGGCGCCGGGTTTGGCGTCGAGGTAGGCCTCGATCTTGCGCGCCAGGCCGCGGCCCTCGCGACGGTTGTGGTTGTAGCTCAACTGATCCACCAGGGGGCCGAGGTACGTGGTCCAGATATAGTGCTCCACGTGCCCCTTGTATCCTCCGTCGGCCAGCCCGAGCGGCACCGATTCCTTTCCGAAGCCGTAGTTGCCGGCGCCGTCGAGGTAGAAGGTTTTCTCGTCGTCGCGCGAGCCGCGATCGACGAACATGGGCCGATTGCCCAGAATACAACCCGACAGGCCCCCTGCCGTGAGGACGAGGCAGAGGATTACAGCGTTATGTCGTGCGATCATCTCTGGTCTTGCGGCTCCATTCTTGCGGCCCCACAATCCTCTGCCGAACGACCCGGAAAAGCAAGCAGGTCGGCAGCTTCCGTCGCTCGAGCCATCGCCACCAGATCCGCTGTCCCTCTCGCTCCGGCCCGTGAAGATGTTCACGACGGCCTCTGCCAGCGGCCGCGTGAAAGCCGCCCCGCCCTCGTTCCGCGAAGTAGAGGTCGCCGAAGATGGCGGCAATCGCGCCGTACCGGGGCACGCCGGGCATCGTGCGCGCGAGCAGGCCACGAACGCCACGGAACGGACGTCGATCTGCCATTCGGGGGCGGCCACAGGGCGGATTCTAACGCGAGCGGCGGGGTGAATCGAACGCGGGCGGAGGATGCTGACCGCTGGGCGACCGGTTCGGCATTGAGGGTGACACTCGTTGAACGCGGATCATAATAGCTCAAACTGACCGATTCGGTGGCGGATGCGGCCTGGCGCAAAGAAAATGCGACGCTTTCTGCCGATAGGTGTCGTGAATAGCAACACTCGGCAAAACCACCGCATGGTTACTATCGGCCGCATCCCCAGCCTATTACCTCTGCCCGTCGGTGGTTCAGGCCGCCCGGGCTCGCGGATGGCACTACATCGGCGTGGGCAAGTGGAGCCGCCGGTTCCAGGTGGGCGGCCAATCGTATCGGCCGAGTCTCTACGGGCCGAATGTGCTGCGTTTGCCGCCGATCCGGCAGCTCAAAGCCGACTTGCTGCGCACGGTCTGGCGCGAGGCGGTCAACGACGTGGCCAAGGTCAGTCATGAGCGTCCTGTACTTCGTCGCCTGGAGAAACTCCTGGCCGCATGAAATCGGTCAGAATGAGTCAGGAGGGCTGGCCCTTCGTTTTGTGCAGAGCCGGGACAGTTGCCGTAATGTGAAGCGTTGGAGTCTTCGATCGAGGTGCACTATGGATCGTCGGCAGATCATTAAGGAACTCAAGGCCACGCAGAAGCTCAGAGCCGAGTGCCCCAGTTGCGGCGAGGAGTTTGCCCTGTCGCGCGCCGTGATCTTTGATGCGCTCGGAGAGATCCCGGAGGACGCAAGGGCCGTCATCGCGTCGAAACGCGAAGAGCTTCAGAGGCAGGCGCGCGACCTGAAGGACCAGGACGCGGAACTCCGAGAGCGTAAGCACTCCGCGACCGCCGCTGCCGAGCGGAAGGCGATGGAGGTCAGTCTCGGCCTCGTCATTGAAAAGATCGTGACGGGATGGAAAGCCTTTCCGCACGAACCGTATGATTGTCGTGCCCTCTTCGAACCCATCGACTATCTGGCCTTTGACGGCATGACGCGCGAGGGCAGGGTCAAAGCAATCGCCTTCATCGACGTGAAGACGGGCGACGGCAGGCTCAACAAGCACCAGCGAATGATTCGTGACGCCGTTCAGGACGGACGGGTGGACTACAGGGAGTTGTAACGATGGCAGGACTCGTAGATACGTTTCAAGCGATTAGCGGCATTCTGGTCGTCTGTCCCTGCTGCGGAGACCTTCTTCGCCTCGCAGACCTGAAACTACGGTATACCGGCAAGTACGAACGCACCGTTCTCGACGATCTCCAGAAACGACAGCGGATCCTGGACCGAAAGGCAGAGTCCCTGCTACGCCGGCAGGAACGATTCGACGAACGAGAAGCCGAGTTGCGTCGTGAGGCTGCGGCACGCGGGCGGCGCCGAATGCGGCGCGTCATTCACCGCATCGACCCGGCCATTCGTAAGCTGCAATATCACCCGCAGGACATCAAGACGCTCTGTTTCCCCGTGGATCCGATCGTGTTCGACGGACTCAACGACGGGGAACGCGTCAAGAATGTGATCTTCATCGCGCGAAGCAGGTCACGAACCATCACATCCCTTCGCCGCAGCATCGACTCGGCACTGAGCAGGGGCAGGTGCGTGTGGGAAACCATCAGGGTGGGAACGGATGGGTCGCTGGAGTCTCTCCCCTGAATACCGGGATCGGAACAGGTGGCAGGACGATTCCGGTGGACATGGAGCGGGAGTCAGGGTACTCTGAGGTAATGGGGCAGCCGCGGCGGACAGCCGACCCGAAGGCGCATCAGCTCTGGAACCGTCAGGGAGCGCGGCTGAGCATCCTGGAGAAGAAAGGGAACTGCGCAGCGATCGAGCAGGCGTCGGCCGAGGACTTGGACCGGCCGGATGTCCCGAAGCTGCCGGCGGATTGTCTGACGCCGGAGTATTGGCACTTGGCGGTTCAGGCAGGTAGCGCAACAGAGGTACCGACGCGGATGCAGTGGGTGACGGCGACCCATGCGCATTGCCGGCATGCCCATTATCACAGCACCGGCGAAGGACCGCTGTACCGGGGAACGCTTCAAGAGCTGCCTCGTGCAGGAGGAAGTTCCTTCCGCGAGCCGATACGTCGAGGCACGTTCGCTGCGTGTGGGGCTGGTCGATCGGACCGGGGATCGCCGTGGGCAAGCCTGTGGGCTTGACGGGCGGGCAAAGGAAATCGAAACGGTTGGCTCGGGGCTTGGCCGGCGGGTCGGCCGCGGATCTGGGTGGTGGAGGTCAACCGGCCGATCAATGATGGGGCGTTGAAGTGCGTACGGCAGTCCGCCAGGCGCGGCGAAGTTCTCGGGACCGACCGGTGAAAGCGAAGAATCGTCGCTCGCCTCGGCCTGGGAAGCGCCCCCGCGTCCGCGCGGGCGACCGCGAAATGAGAGCAAGACATCATCCTGCTGCCTTCTGTTGTCCAACAAGCGGCGCGTGCCGCTTCTTCGCAGGCCGACTTCGGCGATTCCGCCGAAGCTCGTACAAGGAATGACCTCAAAGTCTCAGCACGGGAGATCAATAGAATGTGGCGAGAAAGGAATCTGAATCGAGCGGTCCGGAGCATCCTGGCGGTAGCGCCTTTTCTGGCGGGCGGGTGCAGCTCGGCCTATCCCGTCGACGTCCAGTCGGCCTGGGGCCCGGGCGCGAAATTCACGAAACTCGGTTCCACGTTTGATTGGGCGCCGGATGCCCAGGTCGGCGCCGGAAGCCCCCGGGCGGCCAATCCGCAAGTCCACGAACTCGTCCTGAAGACCGTGACACAGGAGTTGACCGCCAAGGGCTACGAGAAGATCTCAGCCGGAAGCCCGGATTTCCGTCTCGACTATCGCGTCGGAATGAGCATGCTCGGCGATACCACCGGTGACGGTACCCTTCAACAGTATCCCGAGGGGTCTCTCGTGCTGTACGTGATCGATCCGGCCAGCGGCAAGTGGATCTGGCGGTCGGCGGCGCGTGCCAGGCTGAATGAATCCGGTTCGCCGGAAACCCGAGAAAAGAGGCTCCGCGAGGTGGTCCAGCGAATGCTCAAAGATCTTCCGTCGAAGGGCGGCAATCCCCCTGCGGCTCGCTAGCGCAAAACACACCAGAGAAGGTGTCAGGAACGATCCTAAGACAAGACGATACAGAGCCAAGATAGCTAACGCACACCAAACTTCCAAACCATGCGATGTTGCGGCGCTTTCCAGCGGCCCTTGGCCAGCCAAAGCACTCTCCCTATCGCGAGGGCCCGTTTTTTTGGGGGGGGTACACGGGGTCTGGGTCATGGCAGTCTGAGCGGATGGCACGACCACGGAGGTGTCCCAGGTAAAGGGCCGCCCCCTTTTTTCTCTTCGAGACCGGGTATTCACCCGGTTACCAGCGCAAGCCCCTTCGACGAGCATAGGGACAAGGCGACTTGCGCGTGACCTGCGGTCGGCACAGCGCATACGGGCACGACCCGCGAGGCTTCAGCCGCCGGCATCCGGATACGGCGAAAGGACAGGTGATCCGATGAGTACGAGCACACTGGCACCCGTGAGACAGTCGAAGAAGGGCCCCGGCTCGCCGCGGTTTGTGGATCATGTCGAGTTGCGCGGGCGGTGGGCGTACAGGCGGTTGTTCGACGCCGTCGAGGAGTGCGTCGGCAGCGGATCCGACTCGGACCGCACGCTACGGAAATTCAAGCGGATGCACTACTGTGCCCGCCGGATGAAGCTGCTGCTGGAACGTTATGGCGGGCGGGCCGTGCTTCGCAAGGACTACAGGCGGTTTGCGGCACTGCACCAGCAGTTCCGCGACGAAATCGCCTCGGACAACCTGGGCCTCGTGTACTCGCTGTTCAAGCAGACGCGTGTCGCCAACGTAGACGGTGATGAACTGCTCAGCGAGGGGATGATGGCGTTAACGCGGGCCATCGACACATTCGACCCCTGGCGGGGGTTCCGGTTCAGCACTTATGCGTGCTACGCCATCATCCGGGCGTTCTATCGGTCCGGCCTGAAGGAATCCAAACGCCGCCAGCGCGAGCCGGTGAACTTCGACATCGAGCTGGAGCGGAGCCACTGGACGGAAACGCACCGGGCGGAGGAAACGGTGCTCTACGCGGAGCGATTGAACAGGATCCTGGCCTCGGACGAGGCCGACCTGACCACGATGGAGAAGCAGATCCTCGCGCGGCGGTTCCCGATGGGATTCGGCAAACAGGGCCGGACGCTGGCCGACATCGGGGAGGAGATGGAGTTGAGCAAGGAACGCGTCCGCCAGATTCAGAACTCCGCCCTCGCCAAACTTCGCCGGGCGCTCGAAACGGACCCCGTGCTCGCCGGCGCGGTGGCGTGAGGCCGACCCAGGCGCAATCCCCGGGCAACGTAATCTCCGAGACACCGGGCGGCTTGCCCGGGCCGGCCGGCTGTCGCCAGGCCTGTGCGGCGCATTTCCTCTTCGGGCAACCCCGCCGGTTGCCCCCGACCAGGCATTGCAGGATAATACGGGCGCGTTGAATGGCATCATCCGGTACTCTTTTGCGTCCCGCGGACGCAAGGGGTATGCCATGTCGACCGAACCGCTCGCCGTTACGTCGGACCTGTTTTCCTGGTACAACGTCGTCTTCGCCGCGTGCTTTGCCGTCGGGTTGTTCTTCACCGCGCTGCAGGTGCTCGGGCTCGGGCACTCAGACGTGGACCTCGACGCGGACGCGGATATCGATGCGAACGCCGATATCGACGCGGATGCGGACGCGGACGTCGACA
>Ga0272448_1006384_pt1 | contig 12762 bp, 10 predicted proteins | sample YNPCB0191_FD_202220 | JGI IMG/M metagenome (GOLD analysis project Ga0272448, IMG submission 202220) | Hot spring sediment microbial communities from Yellowstone National Park, WY, United States - YNP-CB-019-1 | ecosystem: Environmental > Aquatic > Thermal springs > Hot (42-90C) > Sediment...
AGCCAATGTATTTCTCGTATCTCTAACGTTGTGGGAGGAAGTGTTTCATGGAAAAAATCGTGCGCATCTTAATGAATGGAGTCACCGGACGCATGGGGACGAATCAACATCTGGTTCGCTCCATCCTGGCCATCCGGAAACAGGGAGGGGTAAGGCTCCGCAACGGGGACGTACTGATACCGGAACCGATCCTGGTGGGTAGGAACGAAGGCAAGCTCAAAGCCCTCGCTTCCCAGTACGATGTAAAGGAATATACCACGGACCTCGACACAGCCCTATCGGATCCCCGGAACGAAATCTACTTCGACGCCCAGGTAACGGAACTTCGGTACCCGTCGGTGATGAAGGCGATCCGGGCAGGAAAAGCGATCTACTGCGAGAAGCCCACTGCCACCAACACCCGGGAGGCGATGGAATTGTACCGAGCGGCAGAACAGAAGGGGGTGAAGCACGGGGTGGTGCAGGACAAGCTCTGGCTCCCTGGACTGCTGAAGCTGAAATACCTGATCGATACAGGATTCTTCGGCCGAATCCTCTCGGTTCGAGGGGAGTTCGGGTACTGGGTGTTCGACGGATTCCACCAGCCCGCCCAGCGACCTTCCTGGAACTACCGCAAGGAGGACGGCGGCGGGATCATGATCGATATGTTCTGTCACTGGCGGTACGTGATCGACAACCTTTTCGGCGAAATCAAATCCCTCGTAGCCCTGGGCGCCACCCATATCCCCAGGAGGGTGGACGAGAACGGCAAAGAATACGCCTGTACCGCGGACGATTCGGCCTATGGAATCTTCGAGCTTAAGAATGGGATCGTCTGCCAGTTCAACAGTTCCTGGGACGTTCGGGTTCGAAGGGACGACCTCTTAGTTCTCCAGGCTGATGGAACCAAGGGAACCGCCGTGGCGGGCCTGCGGGAGTGCTGGATTCAGGATGAAGCCATGACTCCCAAACCCGTGTGGAATCCGGACATCGACAGCCCCATCGATTACTACGAAAACTGGGCAAAAATCCCCACGCGGGATCCCTACGACAACGCCTTCAAAGTTCAGTGGGAAAAATTCCTCCGGCATTACGCCCAGAACGACCCCTTCCCCTGGAACCTGAAGGAGGGAGCCAAGGGAGTGCAGCTTGCGGAACTGGGCATGGAAAGCTGGAGAACCCGCCGCTGGGTGGACGTGACGGACCTGTAAAAGCACAGAATGTCTGGGTTCGGTCAAACTGTGTTGCTTCAGGTGGTACAGGTAGGGCTAGGGCCTTCCCGTTCGGCCGCAGGAAGGGCTCGCCCGCGCCACCCACAACCTTGGGGGTACTAAGGGTTTCATACGCCATGAAGGGAAGGCTCCTTACAACTTCTCCATGCCCTCCTTACTATACGAGCCGTTGTTTTTATACCCCTGGAAACACGCCTTATTTCCGGTGTACAACCTTCCCTGTGTAGACTAAAAGTCGCCCGGACCCCCACTCAAGGTCTTTATACGCTTTGGGACAAGGAAGGCTAATAGGGTGCGGAAAGATAGGAGCAGTCGGATCCCGCAAACCTTTTTAAAACAGAAAGTTCGCATCCTCGATGCAGTGGCCATTCTCATCAGTATTGCCGTGCTGGGGGCCTTTTCCTATCACTTGTACGCAGAACGAGGTGGAGAGGCGGTCCTCTACATTCAGAACCAATCCAAGGTGTGGATCTATCCCCTATCGAAAGAACTGGAAGTGGACATTCCCGGTCCTTTAGGACTTACCCATGTTCACATCAAGGACGGGACCGCCTTTGTGGAAAGCTCTCCTTGCCGGGACAAGATCTGTATCCACATGGGAAGAATCTCCCGGAATGGGGAATGGGTAGCCTGCCTTCCCAATAGAGTGTTCCTTCGGGTACAGGGAAAAACGACTCAGCGCGAAACAGGAGCAGAGGTGGATGCCAGTACCTTCTGATACAGAAAGGGGTGCTATTACCGATAAGGAACAACTCCTCGCCCTGTACGGGGCTTTTTGCCTTTTTCTTTCCACCATCGAGTTCCTCATCCCCAAACCCGTACCCTTTTTCAGGTTGGGGCTGGCAAATCTACCCATCCTCCTTGCCCTGCGGAAGGAATCCCCTCGATTTATCCTTTCCCTCGTGGGATTGAAGATCCTTGGGCAAGCCTTGGTGAACGGGACACTGTTCTCGTATATCTTCGTGTTTTCCACAGCGGGGTCCCTGGCCAGCGGAATCACCATGACGATTCTTTCTTTCCTCCCGGCCCGCTTCCTCTCCTTGATTGGAATCAGTGTGATGGGAGCTCTTTCCAGTAACCTCGTGCAGATCCTGCTGGCCCGGTACTTCCTTTTAGGAGAAGGGGCCTGGCTCATTGGCCCCCCTTTCCTCGCCCTTGGCACCGTTACAGGGATTCTTTTGGGGGGTATCTCCCTTTCCCTCTCGGACCTTCTTGCCCCAGTCCTGCACTCCCCCTTATCACGGGAAAATGGCACCCCGGAGCCTATACCGCCTCCGAATCCACCACAGGCCCTAGACCCTGTAACATCCACAAACTTCCCAGAATCTTCCCGTTCTACACAGTCGATGGGATCCGTGAAGGTACGTATCACTAAGTTCCTTTTTTCTAGCCTTTCGCCGGGGATGCTGTTCCTAACGGGTTTAGCGAGTCTACTTCCCTTTCTCTTCACCGAATCCCTCCTGGCCAAGGGACTCCTTACAGGATTCTACTTTCTCTGCGCCGGCCTGAGCGGGAAACGGCTCAAACTCGTCCCAAACCTCGTGGCTTTTCTGGGTATCACTGCCGCAAACCTGGCAACTCCCCTGGGTCAGGTGATCGTCTACCTGGGAACTTTTCCCGTAACCCTCGGCGCCTTAAGGCTAGGAGTTCTCAAGGCCCTAACCCTTTTAGGGATGATCGCCCTGTCCCGCTTCACCTTGCGGACTTACGTGCCCCTTAAAGGCCGCCTGGGGGCGGTGATTTCCCGAATGTTCTTCTACTTCGAACGGATAACCGAGCGGAAAACCAAACTTCGAAGGGCCCACCTCTGGGAAGACATCCGGGCCCTTATCGAGGAAGTACGGGGGGAAGGGCTCTCTCCCCGATCGCAGGCGGGCAGTCCGCAGGAGGAGTTCACGCAAGCAGGCCGCCCTCAGGGATACCGCGCGCAGGAGGGTCGATTCCAGGGTGACCTGGTGCAGGCGGCCCAGTCCCAGATTGCCACTGCGGAGGGGGGTAGCCACCAGAGTGACCGCGTGCAGGCGGGCCACTCCCAAGATGACTGTAAGGAGGCGGGCCGCCGCCAATTGGATCTCACTCAGGAGGGCCGCCCCCAGGCTGCCGGACCTACTCCCACAACCCTAAAAGGGTACGCCTTCCTGGTTCTATTCCTTTCCGTGAGCTGGGCCGCGCTGATCTTCTTAAAATAAAAGGATTCCCGGCAACCGGGGCGACGGCCGTACATAGGGCCATACATAGAGCCGTACATAGGGCTTGTAAAATAGGGATGGAAGGCAAGGTGCCCGATTCCCCTAATCGGCAATCTGGAACTCGGGGTTCTTGAGTTCGAAGGTTTTCCGAATCCCGCTGGTTAAATAGACTTTTCTGTCCTCCGTGACGAAGATCGCCTCTACTCCTTCGAGGGATTCGGCCAGTTTCAACCCTTCCACCCTTCCCAGGGCAAAGAGGGTGGTGGAGAGTCCGTCCGCCTGGATCGATTCTTTTGTCACCACCGTTACCGAATCGAGTCCGTTCCTGATGGGGTACCCCGTGGTGGTATCCAGAAGATGATGGTACTTCATCCCATCGGGTCCCGTGAAGAACCGCTCGTATGTGCCGGAAGTTACCACCGAAACATCGATCCCTGGAATGATACCCAGGTAGGAACCTCGGGTTGTCTCTGGATTCTGGATTCCGATCCTCCAGGGTCGGCCTTCCGGATGGGCGCCGATCACCAGGATGTTTCCCCCAAAATCGATGATAGCATGGCGAACGCCTGCTTCCCGCAAAACTCGGGCAGCCTCGTCCGCCGCCCATCCTTTTGCGATGGCCCCCAAATCTAAGGCTGTCCCCCTGGTTTTTATGTACACCGACCGTTTTTTCGGATTCAATTCCACCGAACGGTAATCGATCGTAGAGAGTGCCTCTTTGATCTCGAGAGGTGAAGGAATCCGCGCATGATCCGTACCGATTCCCCAGAGGGAAACCAGCCGTCCGATGGCTATATCGAAAGCGCCCTTACTGAGGGAAGAAAACCGTAACCCTTCCGATATCACCCGGAAAGTCTCTTCCGAAACGGGAACGGCTTTGACGCCCGCCTGGCGGTTGATTTCGCTCACCTCGCTGGTTTCTAGGTTTACACTCATCCGATTCTCGATTTCACGCACCCGCTGGAATACCGTATCCAGGACTTTCGCATCCCTTGTCCCGTACACCGTCACACCACAGGTAGTACCCAGGAGAAACTCCACCCTAGAGAGGGGTTCTGAGGATCGGGAGCAGGAAAGGAAGCCGCCCATGGCCCCAACCAAGAGTAGAAGGAATACGGAGAGCCTTCCGAAGGCTCCTTGCACCTCAGCCCTGCCTAGATCAAAGATAGATAACAGGCGAAGGGATGCCTGCGAAATCCTCGTTAGTGTCTGCATAGGGGAGATTTGTATCATGTTCAGGAAGACCATACAAGGGAATACTCGGGCTCTTCACATCTTTCTCAATATAGAGTAAAATCAATATTAAAAATATTGATATTTTCCGATAGATTGACCCTTGAGGAGAAACCAATGGCCGAAAAAACAAGGATAGTGGTCCTGGGCGGTGGGTACGGTGGCGTGGCTGCCATGAAGAAACTCTACAAGAAACTGAAGGGGAACCCCAACATCGAGTTCACCCTGATCGACCGAAACCAGTACCACACTCTCATGACAGAACTGCATGAAGTGGCGGGCAGTCGGGTGGATCCCGCTTCGGTGCAGGTAAGTTTCAAGCGCATCTTCAGCGGCACCCGAATCAAAGTCGTCACGGATACGATCCAGAACATCGACTTCGAGAACAAGCGTCTTCTATCCAAGAACGCGAAGTACGACTACGACTATCTGATCATTGCCGCGGGGGGGGACCCGGAGTTCTTCGGAATCGAGGGTATTCAGGACAACTCCTTTACCCTCTGGTCGTTGGAAGATGCCATGCGCATCCGGACACACGTGGAAGAGTGTTTCCGCAAGGCAGCCTGCGAGCCGGATCCTTTCGAAAGGCGGAAACTCCTTACCTTCGTGATCGCTGGGGCGGGGTTCACTGGGGTTGAGTTGGCCGGAGAACTGGCAGAACGGCGCAGGGTCCTCTGCCGGCAGTACCATATCGAGGAACGGGAAGTCCGTATCATCATCGTGGAAGCCCTGGGAAAGATCCTGGCGATGCTTTCCGACAAGCTCCGGGACAAAGCGGAAAAATACCTGAAGAAACTGGGGGTAGACGTGTACCTGAACTCCCCCATTTTCAAGGCAGAACCCCAGTGCGTGATCATCGAGGGTGGAAAGAAGATCGAAGCGGCTACCATCATCTGGACCGCTGGTATCCATGGATCGGAACTCACAGCCAAACTGAATCTCACCAAAGGACAGGAAGCGAGGGGGGAATGTTCCTACGCCTCCTGGGAAGAGGGAATCCATGGAATGTCGGGCTGCCGTTTCGAAGAGGATGAGGTGTACCTGGTTGGGAAACGCGGCCGAATCCTGGTGAACGAACTGATGCAATCGGTGGACCACGAGAACGTGTTCCTCGTAGGAGACATTCTCTGGTTCGTGGAAGGGGGCAAAGTGCTTCCTCAGATCGTAGAGACGGCCCTCCAGACCGCCGAGGTGGCCGCGGACAACATCATCGCCCTAGTGGAAGGGAAACCCGAACGGCGCAAGTTCAAATCCAACTACCACGGATTTATGGTTTCCATCGGCAGCAAGCATGCGGTTTCCAACGCAGGGGGGATCGAGCTATCCGGATTCTTCGCGATGGCTTTGAAACACCTGGTGAACCTCCACTACCTATGGGGTCTCGCAGGCCTCAACGCCGTATGGGGCTACCTCACCCACGAGTTCTTCGAAGTGAAGGACGGCCGCTCCTTCGTGGGAAGCCACCTCTCGGCGAAGATCCCCGTGTACTGGGCTGTGCCCCTCAGGTTGTTCCTCGGGGTGAAGTGGTTCCTGGAGGGGGCCAAGAAGGTTGGAGAGGGCTGGCTCAACCCTGGGGAGGGTGGACTTTTCAACGTCGACCCCTCGAAAATCAAGATACCGGGAGTGAAGTTTGGGGATATAACCTCGGCCGCTACAGCCGCCGGAGGGTGGGCTGGTAAGGCGGCCGAAAAAGCCGCGGAAGCGGTTACCGCCGCTACAGGAGCTGCTGCGGAAGGAGCCAAACAGGCCGCAACAGCCGCTACCCAGGCGGCCACAGACGCAGTGAGTGCGGCTACGGGTGCAGTAGCCGGGGCTGCCCAGGCATGGGGGCAAGCTCTCGTGTCCACCGATTCATGGCTCTACAAGATCTACGAATGGATCGCTCAAAACATCATCGGGATCCACCCCACGGTGGCATTCTTCATGCAGATAGGTGTAGTGCTGGCCGAGATCGGAATCGGGCTTGCTCTATTCAGCGGAACCTTCACCTTCCTAGCTGCAGCGGCATCCATCGGGCTGGGCCTTATGTTCATCATCTCCGCTATGGGAAGTTCCGAAATCCTCTGGTACATCCTTGCCGCCCTCGTGATGATGGGAGGCGCGGGTCGAGGATTCGGTTTGGATCATTGGATCATTCCCTGGATCAAAGATTGGTGGAACAAGCGAAAAATCGCCAAGAAAACCTATCTGTATCTAGGCGAACCCCGGGATTGAGGCAACCCCCTATAGAGGAGAAGCGGGACTCATAAGAAGATCTACCCGCTTCTCTTCACGTTCTAAGGAAACATGTTACAGTTTTGGAAAGATCATCCCCATATTCAGAAGGATCTACAGCGGGTGCAGGATGTCATGCGATCTTCCCTAAAGGGGAAAGACCCTTTACTGACCCGTACGATCGATACTCTCCTTTCACGCAACGGGAAGATGCTCAGGCCCGGTTTCGTTCTTCTGGGGGCCCGGCTAAAACCATACAAAAAGGGCCCTTTCCCCATGCACATGCCCCTGGCGGATAGAATCTACCACATAGCAGCCGCGATCGAGATTCTTCACCTGGCCACCCTCATTCACGACGATGTGATCGATCAGGCGCAAACCAGAAGGGGTGCCCCCTCGGTGAATGCGGAAATCGGAGACAGGAACGCGGTCCTCACGGGGGATTTTCTCTTCAGTACGTGTTTCTCCATCGTAGCCAATTACGCCACCATGGAAACAGCCCGGTTACTGGCCCGCGGAGTATCCCACATCTGTGAAAGCGAGATCGCCCAATCTAGACGATTCGATCCCGCCACTCTTTCGGTGCGAAACTACCTCCATCGCATCATCGGGAAAACGGCCCTCCTGTTTTCCCTCAGTCTCTTCGTGGGTGCTGAGGAACTGAAGTCCCCCCGACCCCTTACCACGTCCCTTCGCCGCATCGGGTATTCGGTAGGGATCAGTTTTCAAATCATCGACGATATTCTGGACATTACGGGTACGGAGGAGTCCATCGGTAAATCAACCGGAGGGGACCTCCGGGAAGGGATCTACACCCTGCCGGTCATTCTAGCTGCTCGGGCAAACCGCCCTCTGGCGCTTTCCCTTCTCAGCAAAGAAAACCTCTCCACTCCTGCTGGGTATAGCGAGGCTCTATCCTTCGTGCTTTCCCAGGGGGGAGTGGACAGGGCCCGAAAATATGCAACCCTCTACACCGAGAGGGCTCTCCGGGAACTCTCCCACATCCCTCCCTCGGAGAATCGGGAAGTGCTAGGGGATGTAATCCGGAAACTCCTTCACCGTTCCTACTGACGAAGCCGCTTCGCACTATCGATGCACCCAATCTGCATCCTGTAGGTACCAGAGCCTCCCATAGGCACGGTACAATTGGCCCGCCAGCCATTTCTCCGGCCGAGGCTTCCCCGGTTCCCTGATGCGCATGGGGGCATTGAGGGATTCCCGGTCCGGCTGGTACAGGTTCATGCTCTCCTGTACGATCCCCCGGCTTACATGGTAATGCACATAATCGACTCTTCCGTTGGAATAGGAGGAGACTACGATCCCCGTGTGGGTAAGCTCGTCGTTCGGCCTTCCGTCCCCATCGGCATCGTAGGTATTGTCCCAGAACAGGACATCCCCCGCTACGGGGAGGTTCCCTGTGGACAAGAGACGGTGAGATAGAGCGATCTGGTACAGCCTACGCACCCCGTTCCCTGTCTTTTGGGCATACTCTTTCCGCAGATCGATCCCGCTCAGGTAGTACGCTGCCAGCACAAACCCCGAACAGTCCGACGAAAAGGACGCTCCCTCGAACGTAAGGGATGTGTGCCCTAGGAGACTCAAGGCCTTCTGCACCAGCCGTCTCTGTATTTCGGTTCTGGACTCCGGGGGCAGGGGATTGAGTTTCTCCCCTGTCGGCGTATCCTGCCTGGAGCGCGTTCCCGCGAGATTTGGAGAGGCGCCTGTGGAGGGGTTCGTTCCCGCCAGGTTAGGCGGGGCAGGTGTCGGACCCCCAAGGCAAGAAACAAAGAGCAGGGTCAAAAGACAGGGGATGAGTACCTTCACGTGAAAGAACGTACTGCACCCCCGAAAAATACTCAATGCGTCCGCAGACCCCTAACTCATACTCCTCCCTAGTCGGCACCTATCGCGGGCGCAAACCCTCTTACTGGCCCCTAACTCAAGCTTACCCCTGGCGGACCCCTACCGCATGCTCTAGCTCGCGGCTATAAGATTACCTATCGCTTCCGGAGTAACCCTTCGGCCGCTTCCGCAATGGCTCGGGCAGAGATTCCATACTTGTCGATCACCTTGAAGTAATTCCCGCTTTCGCCGAAGGTATCATCCAGTCCGAGGTTATCGAACAGTATCCTTCTGCCACCGTCCACCAGCCCGCCTCCCTGCTTCAATAAAAAGGTCGCGATCTCGTACCCAAGGCCATTCCGTTTCTGGTGGTTCTCCGCTACCAAAACCGCCCCGGTCTTCCGGGCCGAAGCGAGGAGGGTTTCCGCATCGAAGGGTTTCACCGAGTACATATCGATCACCTCGGCCTCGATCCCTTTGCTCCGTAAAGTTTCCGCTGCCTCTAGAGCCTGGAACACGATATCCCCATAGGACACGAGGGTTATACCATCCCCTTTGCGGAGAATCTTCGAGCCGCCCAGGACAAAGGTTTCCTCGGCAGAGTAGATGTCCCAGAGGGGATCCCGCATGAGACGGGTGAATACAGGACCCGGCGTTCGCATCGCTATATCGAAGGCACCCCGAGCCGAGACGGTATCGCAGGGAACCAGCACCTTCATCTCCGGCAGGGTGGACATATAGGCAATATCCTCCGTAGCCTGATGGGTTACCCCGTCGATCGCAGCGGTCAATCCTCCATGGGAAGAGAGGATCTTCACGTTCAGGTGGGGGTAACAGATGAAGGATCGAACTACTTCCACCGCCCGCATGGTGAGGAATACCCCATAGCCGGACACGATTACCGTGCGGCCATCGGCGGCAAACCCTGCCGCTGCGGCCATTGTACCCAGTTCGGCAATCCCCATGTTGTAATACCGATCGGGGTACTTGTTCCCGAAGAGGTACGAGTAAGTGGAGTACCCGATATCCGATTCGAATACCACGAAACTCTTATCCAATTCTCCGTATTCCACCATCCGTTCGGAAAAACTCTTCCGGGTGGGGGAATCGGTCTTCCGTAGCTCTACCTTTACAGGAATGGTTGCCGATCCTTTTTCCATGGTTCTGCTCATTTGAGTCCTCCTTCGATTTCCTGGATTGCCTGGGCCAGTTCCTGATCACTGGGAGGTTTACCGTGCCAGCCCCGTACATTCTCCATGAAGCTCACCCCTTTTCCCTTTACCGTCTGGGCAATGATGCAGAAAGGACTTCCCCGATGAGCTTTCGCTTCCCGCAAGGTGGTTAGTACCTGCTCCATGTTGTGGCCATCGATTCGTCTCGTCGTCCACCCAAAGGCTTCGAACTTTTTATCCAGAGGTTCGATAGGCATGATGGAATCGGTGAATCCATCGTTCTGCAAGTTGTTGTTGTCGATAATGGCTACCAGGTTGTCCAGCTTGTACTTGTTGGCACTGGCGGCTGCCTCCCATATCACCCCTTCCTGCATCTCCCCATCCCCCAGCAGGGCATAGACCTTGTAGTTCTTTTTCAGCCACTTTCCTTCCAGTGCCATCCCTATCGCCTGGGCAAATCCGATTCCGAGGGATCCGGTAGTCGCATCCACCCCGGGTGTCTTTGTGGATACCGGATGCCCCTGGAGCCGCGACTCGAACTGCCGGAGGGTGTCCAGTTCTTCCACGGGAAAGAATCCCCGCAAGGCGAGGCACACGTACCAGACCGGACAAGCATGTCCTTTGGATAGGACAAACCGATCCCGATCCGGCCACCGGGGATTTTTGGGATCCACCGTGAGGATATCGAAATACAAGGCCGTCATGATATCCGCTGCCGAGAGAGACCCTCCCGGGTGCCCCGACTGTGCTTTGTGGATCATTTTCACGATGTGGAGACGGACTTGTTTAGCTGTTTCCTTTAATTGCTTTATCTTTTCCTTCGAAATCTCTGAGGATTGTGTTATTTTTTCCTGCACCATACACCCTCCATTTATTATATTTTGTATACATTATATAGCATACAAAAAAGGCTGTCAATCTGAACCAAACTCCTCGCATACTTCTAATCTGATAAAAGAAAAGAGCACCCGCTTACTTCAAAACAGGTGCTCGATGAAAACCATGGAAGCCCGGAAACCGTAAGAACGCGCCCCTAACGTGCGCTCTCGTTCCCCTATTTTCCCCTATTTCAACCTAAACAGCTCCTCCTCCAGGAACTTCCAGGTGGCGAGGTAATCTTCGCCGCCGAAGAGTTTCTTGAAGTCCTTGGCATCCAATTCGTCCAGCAATCGCCAGAGTTTTTTCGTGATTCGGTTGTTGGCTTCGAAGGTTCCTTTGATATCCCAGCGGGTCGGACTGGTGTCGGAGGTGAGGAAATCCTTATACCCGTACCTCTTCAAATAGTAGAGAAACTCGGCATAGGAGAGAAAATGTTTGGTGCCGCAGAAGTAGTCCCAATCCCATTTCGCATCGTTGTCGTTGATATGGATGTAGTAGGGATGTCCGCTCTCCGCTACCAGAGCCACTTCCGCCGCCGGAGTAAAGCCGCCATAGGTGGAGTGCCCGAAGTCGATCGTCACTCCCATCTCCTTCACCCCAATGTCCTTGATGAGGAGGAGGGTCTTGGCCGCCGACTCGATGTAGCAGGTTCCCCGGGTCTCGCTGGGCTTGTATTCGATGAAGAGGGGAATGTTCCTCTTGTACGCCCCCGCCTCCCCGAAGGTTTCGATCAGCCGTTTCCAAGCCTCTGCGTAATCGCTCTGGAAGGCAAACTCGTACCCATCCCCCAGGGGGCAGCAGGTAACCTTATCCGCACCCACCTTTTCGGCGAAATCCTTTGCCTCTTTGATGAAACGAACCGCCTTTTCCCGGACCTTCCTGTCGGGGGAGGTGACTCCTCCGTTACGGAACTCGGGTTCCGCTTTCACGTTCACGTTGATGGCAGCAAATTGTACCCCATACTTACGGGCCAGCTCTAAGGTCCGTTCCGGCGTCTCCACCTCATAGGGATACACGACCTCCACCCCCAAAGCTCCTTCGATCTGCTTCAGCATCTGGAATTTTTCTTCTAGGGATTTCGGTTCGTTGTACTCGTGGAATCGATCTTTCGTTTTCCCTAAAAAGGACGTGATAATCGCAAGTTTTACCTCATCTTTCATGATACCATTCTCCTTCCCCTGAGGGTAAAAAGTTTATGCCCGTACCTTTACCGTTTCCGGCACAAGCCTGGCTACGATCTCTTGAAGGAAGCGAAGCCCCCTTCGGTATTCTTCCTGAACTTTTTCAGCCTCGCAGACGATTTCCAGATCCAGGGAACCCGTGTAACCCGATCGAAGCAGGTTCTGCAGCAGATCTTCCCACGGGATTCCCCCTGCCCCCGGCCTCAGGGCGAGGTTCTCCTTTCCCCAATTATCCTTCAGGTGGGTTCCATAGATCCGGGTACCCCCCTCCGTGGTGAACCGAGCCGGAATCAGGGGTACCAGTTCCTTGCTGCTGAACGCATGTCCTGTATCGAAGTTGTATCCCAGGGTATCGCTCCGTAGGAAGGCGCAGAGTCGGAAAAATCCATCGATTCCCCCCACTAGCGATGCGGGAACCAATTCCAGGGCCATCCGTAGATCGGCCGATACCACAAGTTCCAGCATTCGCCCCACCTTCTCCACCAACGCCTGGTACAGGGACGCATAGCGGTTCTTTTCGTACACCGCTCCCGGTTCCAGGGCAAACGCCGGCATGGGTACCGTTACCACCCGACATCGGGGAAAAGACTTTAGAATCTCGATCACCCGCTTCATCTCTTCTATCCCGAAAGTTGATGTGACCGTGGAAACGGAGTCGAATCCGTGTAAAAGGAAATGGGCTACGAACTGGGTAGGAACGAGCCCTTCTCCCTCCGCCACCCGGGAAAGGTATCTGCTTTTTTCTTCCCATTCCTTCACGGCATGAAGGTGGTAGATTTCCAGTTGAAAACCGCTAAACCCCTCTCTGCGCAGATCAGGCAGTGCCTGAGCGATCTGATCG
>Ga0272448_1006387_pt1 | contig 12759 bp, 10 predicted proteins | sample YNPCB0191_FD_202220 | JGI IMG/M metagenome (GOLD analysis project Ga0272448, IMG submission 202220) | Hot spring sediment microbial communities from Yellowstone National Park, WY, United States - YNP-CB-019-1 | ecosystem: Environmental > Aquatic > Thermal springs > Hot (42-90C) > Sediment...
TTTCCGGGTGTATCTAAAGGACAAGTACCATGTCGTCAAGGCGTTTCTTTTCATCGGGTACCTGCCCACCAACCAGGACCTGTACACCTCCCTGCAGAACTACGGATACATCCTTGTCTTCAAGCCTACTTTGACTCTGCCGGACGGCAAGGTGAAGGGCAATGTGGATGCTGAGTTGGTGTTGCAAGCGATGGTCGAAATGCCGAACTACGACAAGGCGGTAATCGTCACCGGGGACGGGGATTTTCACTGCCTGATCAAGTATTTAAAAAGGCACGGCAAGCTTGAAAAGCTTCTCGTGCCCGATCAGGGGAGTTATTCCTCCCTACTGAGGGAGTTTATAGCCGATATAAATTTTATGAACGGCCTGAGTGTAAAACTGGAGTATAGGTAAATAAAAAGAGGGCATTATCCTTCGGACGAACCTTAGGCGTAGCCCTCCATCGTGATTCATGATTATTATAACTATTAACCATGATTTTGTCAAGAGAAAATCGGGACAGCGGTAAAATTATTATAACACGTTACAAATAAAACAGATACATGCCCAACCTCCACATGCAAACATGCGAAGAAGATCTTAACCGATCGGGCAAAGCCTTGTTCTGGATACTTGACGGTGACATACCGAAGGACCGCAAGGAGTTAGCAACATTCTTTGAAGAGAAACTTTCGGCTCTGTCAGAATTGGCCCACGACTTCCGCCAGGAAGATTTCTATGAGCGTTTTGCCGCCCAGAGCCAGGTGGAGCGGGTGGAGACCATCCGGAAAAGGATGGGAAGGCAGTTGGGGATGGGAGGGGGGAAGAACAATAGGGGATAGAATGAGGCCGCAGTTAGGCTATTGGCCTGGCTGCGGTTTTTTGTCATCCCTGAATGATATAAGGAAAAGGATGGAAAAGAGTTACGCACACTCAAAGGAAGAAAAGCCGGTGGAGAAAAAGGTTATTGCTCATATACGTTCAAGCGATAAACTTGAACAGTGTTTAAGTAAACACTTGAACGAGACATCAATTCTTACTGGCAAATTTGCTGCTAAAATAGGCATGAAGGAAATCGGCGAGGTGATGGGCTTGCTGCACGATTTTGGCAAAGCCAGCGAAATATTTCAAGGATATTTGCGTTCCAATCAAGGTTTGATAAACCCTGACGAAGACGGTTATGTGGAGGCGCAGCGCGGCGAGGTTGACCACTCCACCGCTGGGGCGCAACTGGTGTACCAGAAACTGGCTGAGCGAGGGCTGGAGGGAAAAATCCTGGCACAGTTTTTGGCGCTGGCAATCGCTTCGCATCATTCAGGGTTGATAGATTGCCTGAAGCCCGATGGCTTCAATGAGTTCCAGCGGCGCATCGAGAAAAAATATTCTGATACCCATCTGGAAGAAGCGCGCAAAAAACTGCCCGACATCGAAAAACAATTGGATGAGATTCTCGCCCAGCCGATTGAAAAGCAATTCTTTAAGAAAATCATGGTGGACATGAAAGACGTCACCCTGCCTTTCAAACACGGCTTGCTGGCGCGTTTCCTGTTAAGTTGCGTGCTGGAAGCCGACCGTCTGAATACCGCCGATTTCGAGAATCCCAACAACGAAGCGATACGGAATTACGGTAAGTATGTTTCCTGGGATATCCTTATCGAACGGCTGGAAGCGAAGTATGCCGAGTACGCGCAAAAAACCGCCCAAATGGAGCCAGGGCGGGCGTTGGAGGTCAATAAACTGCGGGCGCAGGTGGCTCAAGCCTGCCTGGAAGCGGCGGAAAAACCCAAGGGGATATACCAGTTGACCGTCCCGACCGGAGGCGGAAAAACCGAAGCCAGTCTGCGCTTTGCCCTGCATCACGCCAAAGCGCATCAGATGGACAGGGTCTTCTACATCGTCCCCTTCATTACCATCATTGACCAGAACGCGGACAAAATACGGGGCATTCTGGAACGAGCAGACGAGCGCGGCAAGGTCGTTCTCGAACATCACTCCAACTTTGTGCCTGAAGATGATACCCGCTCTCGCCACAACCTGTTGGCGGAGAACTGGGACGCGCCCATCGTGTTCACCACACAGGTTCAATTTTTGGAAGCGTTATTCGGCGCAGGCACGCGCGACGCCCGCCGAATGCACCAGTTGGCAAACTCTGTCATCATCTTCGATGAAGTGCAAAACGTTCCACTGAAGATTACGCACATGTTCAACGCCGCCCTGCGCTTTTTGACCCACGATTGCGGCGCGACGGTAGTGCTTTGCACCGCCACCCAGCCGCCGCTGGATAAATTGCCCAACGAATATCGGAGACTGACGATTGCGCCAGAATATCAAATCATCCAAAACCCACAGGAACTGTTTATGAAACTGAAGCGCGTCGAAGTCTATGACGAGCGCAAGCCAGGCGGCAGGACGAACGCCGAAATTGCCGATTTAGCCGAGCGCGCCTTGCGGGAAAAAGACAGCGTGCTGATAGTAGTCAATACGCGCCCTGCGGCGCTGGCAGTGTATCAGGAAATCAAAAGCCGGAATTTGGGCGCGTCGCTGTATCATTTAAGCACCAACATGTGCGCGGCGCACCGCGAGGATGTTTTGGAGAAGGAAATCAAGCCAAAATTGGAAGCCAAAGAACCCGTGATTTGCGTCAGCACGCAACTCATAGAAGCAGGCGTAGATATTGACTTTGGCGCGGTCATCCGCTTTTTAGCGGGCCTGGATTCCATTGCCCAATCGGCGGGGCGCTGCAACCGTCACGGTCTGCGCGAGGACGGCGGGAGCGTGTGGGTGGTCGATCCAAAGGAGGAAAATCTTGATCAACTCAAAGACATCCAGAGCGGACGTGAACATGCCCAAGGGGTTTTCGATGATTTCAGGGACAATCCAGAAGAATTTGAAAACGACCCAATCAGTTTGGAGGCAATTACCCGCTATTATCAGCGATACTATAAGACGCATGAAAACGAGTTGGATTATCCCGTAAGTAAAGATTCGCAGATAGGGCGCGATGATACATTGTTCAACCTGCTTTCGATAAACAAACTTTCGACAGCGAACTATAAAGCTACCCACCAGCAGCAAACACCTGATATTCTCTTGCGCCAGTCGTTTCGCACTGCCAACGGAGAGTTTAGGGTGATAGACTCGCCCACGCGTGGCGTGATTGTGCCATACGGAGACGGCAACAACATCATCACCGAATTGTGTGGCGCGTTTGAACTAGAAAAACAGGGTAAGTTACTCAAACAGGCACAGCGCTATTCGGTCAATCTGTTTGACCATCAATTCAGAGACTTGCTCACAACAGGAGCAATCCAAGAAGTGCAGGAAGACACGGGAATTTATTATCTAGATGAACGGTATTACAGCGAGGAATATGGCTGGAGAGAAGAAACAGTCAGCGACATGAAAACACAAATTATCTAAAAGGAGGTCTCGATGCAATATCAAAACAGCGTGACGTTCAAGGTGTGGGGCAGGTATGCCTTGTTCACCGATCCGCTGACCCGCATCGGCGGCGAGAAATACTCCTATCAGGTTCCCACATACGAAGCATTGAAGGGAATCCTGAGTTCGGTGTATTGGAAGCCGACCTTTGTGTGGTACATAGACAAAGTGCGAGTGATGAAGCCCATCCGCACGCAGCCGCGCGGCGCAAAGCCCATCAAGTATCAGTCGGGCGGAAACGACCTGTCCATTTACACCTATCTCGCCGATGTCGAGTATCAGGTGCAGGCGCATTTCGACTGGAACTACAACCGCCCTGATTTGGAACACGACCGCAACGACCACAAACACTATTGGATTGCGCGGCGGATGTTGGAGCGCGGCGGCAGGCGGGATGTCTTTCTCGGCACGCGCGAATGTCAGGGATACGTCGAGCCGTGCGAATTCGGCGAAGGCAAAGGCTTTTACGACAACTACGGCGAAATGGCGTTTGGGCTGATGTTTCACGGCTTTGATTATCCCGATGAAAAGGAGCTTGGTAAGTTTTGGGCGCGCTTCTGGCGGGCGAAAAAGATTAACGGTGTGATTGAATTCCCGAAACCTGATGACCCGAAGATCATTCGTAAGTTTGTCCGCTCGATGAAGGCAAACCCACCTGCCACAATTGGGCTGGCAGAGGAAGGTCTGTTGGTGGGCTACGCGGAAGGAGGGGCGTGATATGAACTGGATTCAAAGCCTGTACGAGACATATGAAAAATGCCAGAATATGATTGGTGTCGTTGGCGATGGAAACGAAGTTCCGCTTTTGCCAATTTGCCACACCACTCAAAAAGCGCAAATTGAAATCACGCTTGACGCAAAAGGCAATTTCAGGCGCGCTCGTATATTGGACAAAGAAGAAGCGCGCACGATTATCCCTTGCACCGAGAAATCGGCAGGGCGCACTAGCGGCGAAGCGGCACATCCGTTGTGTGACAAACTGCAATACCTTGCGGCGGACTACAAGAAGTATGGAGGCGAAAAAGACCACTACTTTGAGTCTTACATAGAGTTGTTGTCTGCGTGGGCCAAGAGTGGTGCGCCCCAAAAAGTAAGGGCAGTATATGAATACGTGCAAAAAGGCAATGTCATTGGCGATTTGATAGCCAATGGTGTTCTGTTTGCCAACGAAAAAGGAAAACTCCACATTGAACGTCCTGTTCCAAAGGCTAAAAATGCCCCCAAAGATATATTCGATTTATTGGCTGGCGGAATTGACCCAAAAACTGGGAAGCTGAAAAGTTGGCAGGCAGACGCTTTTGTACGGTGGAGAGTCGAAATTGGCGATGAGATAGCGGAAGTCTGGAAAGACCCTGAGGTAATTCAATCCTGGATTGACTATTATTCTTCCACAAAAACAACAAAGTCACTTTGTTATGTCACAGGTATAGAAAGTTTTACGGCTGACCAACACCCCGCTAAGATTCGAAACGACGGCGACAAGGCAAAATTAATTTCATCAAACGATACAGGCGGTTTTACATTCAGGGGCAGGTTTATTAATGACATTGAGTGTGTATCCGTGGGCTTTACAACGACTCAAAAAGCCCATTCAGCGCTTCGGTGGTTAATGAATCGCCAAGGTTATGTTCTAATGGAAAAAGAAGGTAAGGGTTTGCCTAAGCCAGGGTTCGCAGTTGTCGCCTGGGCGGTATCAGGCGCAAAAACACCGCAACCCACAGCAGACACTTACGCTGCGCTTTACGATACCGAGGAAGAGAGCGGAATCGCCGACACTGCGCAGGATATGGCGATTCGCTTGAAGAAGAAAATTGCGGGTTATCGTCAGGAAATAGGCGATCGCGAAGATGTTGTGGTCATGGCGGTTGATTCTGCTACGCCAGGGCGGCTGTCCATCGTCTATTACCGTGACCTGAAAGGCTCCGAGTTTCTGGAGCGCATCGAAGCCTGGCACGAGACATGCGCCTGGCGGCATACCTATCGTCCCATCGAAGTGCAGGACGAGAAGGGGAAGACGAAAAAACTCTATATTACCTTCTATGGCGCGCCTGCCCCTGCCGACATTGCTGAAGCCGCCTATGGCAGCCGCCTGGACGACAAACTCAAAAAAGCCACCATCAAGCGCCTGCTGCCCTGCATTGTGGATGGTCAACCCATCCCTCGCGATTTGGTCGAGTCGGTGGTCAGGCGCGCTTCCAACCGCGCTGGCTTAAGTGGTTATGACTGGAGCAAGGCTTTGACGATTGCCTGCGCTCTCTACCGAAAATACAAACATGGAAAGGAGGAATATGAAATGGCACTCGATGAAACCCGAAAGACAAGAGATTATCTCTTTGGCAGGCTGCTTGCCATTGCCGATGTACTGGAAGAACGAACATTGTCGGAGGCTGAAAAGAAACGCCCAACGAACGCTACCCGCTACATGCAGCAATTTTCCCAGCGTCCTTTCAGCACCTGGAAGCAAATTCACGAATTGCTCACGCCTTATTTCATGCGGCAAGGAGACAACGCCTCTTACTACAAGTGGCTGATTGCTCAGGTAGAAGACCTGTTCACACCCGAAGATTTCATCAGCAACAAGCCGCTGACGGGCGAGTATTTGCTCGGCTATTACTGCCAGCGGCAGAAGATGTGGGAGAAAAAAGAAAAATCTTCATCTGAAACAAATGTTAATGCCAACTCAGGCCAATAAATTTAAACAATTTAATTAATTAAAAGGAGACTTTGCCATGACTACCCTATCAAAAAAAATTGATTTCGCCGTTATCCTGACTGTCCGGCACGCCAATCCCAACGGCGATCCGCTCAACGGCAACCGCCCACGCACTACTTACGAAGGCTACGGTGAAATATCGGACGTTTGCATCAAGCGCAAGATTCGCAACCGCCTGATGGAGATGGGAAATCCCATTTTCGTTCAATCCGATGACAATCGCGTGGACGATTACAAAAGCTTACGCGAACGGGCAGAAAAAGAGATTGCGAATGAAGAATGGGAAGACGACAAAAAATTCCGTGAGGCTGTTTGTCAGAAATGGATAGACGTTCGCGCTTTTGGGCAACTATTCGCCTTTAGCGCTAATAGACAGGGCGAAGGCGTGTCTATTGGTATTCGCGGACCAGTTTCCATACACCCAGCTTTTTCGGTTGTTCCCATACTTGACCGCACTTCCAGCATCCAAATTACCAAAAGCGTGTGCGGCGATCCCAGCGAAAATCGTGGCTCGGATACTATGGGCATGAAACACCGCGTTGACCACGGCGTGTACGTCTTCTACGGCAGCATGAATCCGCAACTGGCAAGTAAAACGGGCTTTTCGGATGAAGACGCGGAAGCCATCAAGGAAGCGTTGAAAACATTGTTTGTCAATGACGCTTCCTCTGCCCGCCCTGAAGGAAGTATGGAAGTTTTCAGGGTCTATTGGTGGGAACATAACAGCCCCAACGGGCAATACTCTTCTGCTAAAGTTCATAATTCTGTGCGGAACAAAATTGGTTTGAAAAAAGGTGTCACTGAACCTAAGTGCGTAGATGATTATATATTTCCCAGCAAGGAGGAAGTGGACAAGGAATTGTCTAATTTGGAATGTGAAGTTATTGATGTAATGCAATGCACAACCCCAACAAAACTCAACCGGCAGATACGCGGGTGAACCCCGCGTCATCCCGCCGCACGGCGGCTACCGGAAGCTGAAAATCTATCAGATGGCTGAGATCGTTCACGATGCCACGGTGGTGTTTTGCGAACGTTTTATAGACCGCTTCAGCCGCACCCGCGACCAGATGGTGCAGGCGGCCCGCAGCGGCAAGCAAAACATCGCCGAGGGCAGCCAGGTATCAGGCATCTCCAAGGCTTTGGAGATAAAACTGATCGGCGTGGCCCGGGCCAGATTGGAGGAACTGCTGGTGGACCTGCAGGACTACCTGCGACAGCATGGGTTGGCGCTTTGGGGCAAGGATGACCCCAAAGCGCCGCCAATGCCCTGATCTGCCTGGTTCACCAGACAAACTACCTGCTGGACCAGCAGCTACGGGCAATAGAAAAAGAGTTTGTCAAAGAGGGCGGGCTTAATGAACGGCTTTACCAAGCTAGGGTAAACTATCGTCAGAAAGGTGTGAATATATAATGTACCTTGACGACGATCTTCTGCCCATCTCCGCTCTGCAGCATTTGCTTTACTGCCCTCGGCAGTGTGGCCTTATTCATTTAGAGCAGGTCTGGTCCGAAAACCTGTTCACTGCCGAGGGCCGGGTGATGCACGACAAGGTGCATGATGGCGGAACCGAAAGCCGCGGCGATGTCCGATCAGCCACCGGGGTCAGGCTGGTCTCCCATCAGCTTGGGCTTTATGGCCAGGCCGATGTAGTGGAGTTTCATAAGACGGAGGGCGAGACAAACGAAAGCGGACAAACTATTGCCGTAACTTTGCCGGGGATAAAAGGTTTTTGGAGGCCATTCCCGGTTGAGCACAAACGGGGGAAACCAAAATCCCATCGGGCCGATGAGGTTCAACTCTGCGCCCAGGCTATTTGTTTAGAGGAGATGTTGAAAGTATATATTCCATCGGGGGCTTTATTCTATGGCCTGCCTCGGCGACGCCAGGAAGTAATCTTCGACGAAGGATTGAGAACCATGACCCAGGATGTGGCTAAGAAATTGCATGAATTGATAGAATCGGGCCAAACCCCAACGGCTAATTATGATAAGAACCGTTGCGATTGCTGCTCACTATGGGATATCTGCCAACCAAAATCGGTAGGCAGAAAAGTATCGCCTTACATTGACCGAATGCTTTCCGACGAAGAATAATGAAAAAACTTCTTAACACCCTTTTCGTCACCACCCAGGGTGCTTACTTGCACAAGGACGGCGATACCGTTGAAGTATCCGTAAACGGCGAAGTAAAATTGAAGCTGCCGGTGCATACTCTTAACAGCATCGTATGCTTCGGTAATGTTATATCCAGCCCTTTTCTGATCGGCATGTGTGCCGAACGGGGTGTCAATGTGGCTTTTCTTGACGAACATGGAAGATTTCTTTATCGGGCTCAGGGTGGCATAAGCGGTAATGTTCTATTAAGGCAGGAACAATACAGAAGGGCAAATACCAAGTTGGAGGCGACGAAAATAGCCAGAAACTTACTTGCCGGAAAGATCGCTAATATGAGGATGGTACTGAGAAGAGGTTTGCGTGACCATCCGGAATGCGATGATGACCAGGCTATAATCACTGCCTCTAGAAGGCTGGACCATCAATTGCAAGGCTTGAGGGGGATTGAGGATCTCGATGTATTAAGGGGGATAGAAGGAGATGCTTCGCGATTGTATTTTTCCCTTCTTGATCGTTTGATAACGGCTAATAAGGAAAAGTTTTTCATGAAAGAACGCACCCGTCGTCCGCCGTTGGACAATCTGAATGCCTTGTTATCATTTATTTATACTCTTTTAACCCATGATGCTGTAGGCGCCTGCGAAGGGGTAGGACTTGATCCTCAAATCGGTTTTTTGCATGCTGTTCGTCCCGGCCGTCCCAGCCTGGCTTTAGATTTGATAGAAGAATTTCGTCCGGTAATCGCCGATAGATTGGCGCTTTCATTGATAAACCTCAAGCAGATAGATCCTAAAGGGTTTAAAAAAACAGAAAGCGGTGCAGTGTGGATGGACGATGAAACGAGAAAAACTGTATTAACGGCATATCAAAAAAGGAAACAAGAGGAAATTCTGCATCCATATTTACAAGAAAAGGCACCTATAGGGATACTACTTCATTTGCAGGCTTTGCTTTTAGCCAGACACCTACGGGGAGATATAGATGCCTATCCGCCTTTCATCTGGAGGTGAATTATGATGGTTCTGATAAGTTATGATGTCTCCACCAATAGTAAAGAGGGCCGTAAGCGATTGAGGATGGTGGCAAAGACCTGTGAAAACTATGGGATTAGGGTCCAACTATCGGTGTTTGAATGTAATGTAGATCCTGCGCAATGGACTTTACTGAAAAATAGATTGCTTGATATCTATAAACCAGAAGAGGACAGTCTTCGCTTCTATTATCTAGGGCGAAATTATAAGAGAAGGATAGAACACTTTGGGGCGAAACCGGCGGTAGATGTCGAAGAGCCTCAAATAGTTTAGGTGATATATAAGCTAACAGACGACTAAGAAGAGGTTCGCACAAAACGTAATTTATTGAAGACAAATATTTTATATGCAATCTATAATTGATTCTAATTTGATTTTAAATAGTTTCCTTCGTATTCGCAAAATAGCCATTTATATTAATTGGAGGCTAAAGAGTTATATTTTTAGAGTCGCGCCCCGCGTGGGCGCGTGGATTGAAACTGGTAGTAGGCTCCGTCCAAAAATGTCCCGGCGACGGTCGCGCCCCGCGTGGGCGCGTGGATTGAAACTAATATAACCAAGTAAAGGCCGTGGGGATGGGCGGTCGCGCCCCGCGTGGGCGCGTGGATTGAAACTAAGTATACCAAGTAAAGGCCGTGGGGATGGGCGCGTCGCGCCCCGCGTGGGCGCGTGGATTGAAACTAAGTATACCAAGTAAAGGCCGTGGGGATGGGCGCGTGGATTGAAACAGCGATCATCTGGTGCTCGTATCTCTGAGGTTTTAGGTCGCGCCCCGCGTGGGCGCGTGGATTGAAACCACCCGCCCCCACAATCGGACCAGAGCTGGCGTAGTCGCGCCCCGCGTGGGCGCGTGGATTGAAACGGATTGTTGGGTATTGTGTAGGCCCGCACATAGTGTCGCGCCCCGCGTGGGCGCGTGGATTGAAACTGTATCTGCATATTAAAGCCCGACATGCCCCGCGGTCGCGCCCCGCGTGGGCGCGTGGATTGAAACCTTACACCCATCGTTTTATCATTACAAGCGCCCTAGTCGCGCCCCGCGTGGGCGCGTGGATTGAAACTTGGGCTAACGAGGAAGGCGAAAAGCCCTTGAGAGTCGCGCCCCGCGTGGGCGCGTGGATTGAAACCCATGTCGGGCTGCAAGCCAGACTGATGGGCCAAGTCGCGCCCCGCGTGGGCGCGTGGATTGAAACGACCGTCTCATGGCTGCCAACATTCGGCTCTCGTCGCGCCCCGCGTGGGCGCGTGGATTGAAACACTTGGTTTATATAGAGTAACGCCCGCCCCAGTTGTCGCGCCCCGCGTGGGCGCGTGGATTGAAACGTGGCAACCTCTACAAGAAAGTCCAGTCGTTGCCCGTCGCGCCCCGCGTGGGCGCGTGGATTGAAACATCTGGCACAATACAGGCAGTATCACATACACTCGGTCGCGCCCCGCGTGGGCGCGTGGATTGAAACACGAAACTACCAATGGACTGACGGCAGACAGCGTCGCGCCCCGCGTGGGCGCGTGGATTGAAACGAGAAATTGTCTCCTCGCACACGAAAGTCCACTCGGTCGCGCCCCGCGTGGGCGCGTGGATTGAAACTCAGAAAATGGGATGAACAATCATATCAGCGAAGGTCGCGCCCCGCGTGGGCGCGTGGATTGAAACCTACATCGGCGCCTTGTCCCACGGCTGGGGCGGCGGGTCGCGCCCCGCGTGGGCGCGTGGATTGAAACTCGAAATTTCGAAAGTGAAAACGCTCCGAATTTTAGTCGCGCCCCGCGTGGGCGCGTGGATTGAAACTGTATCTGCATGTTGAAACCGGACATCCCCCGCGCGTCGCGCCCCGCGTGGGCGCGTGGATTGAAACTTACCTGGCGCAGTATGCACAATTACACCGTGGTCGCGCCCCGCGTGGGCGCGTGGATTGAAACATATGTGTAAGCCAATCAATGAGATATCGCAATGGTCGCGCCCCGCGTGGGCGCGTGGATTGAAACAATATGCGGGGAGCGTGTCCATCGCCTGCGAACAAGTCGCGCCCCGCGTGGGCGCGTGGATTGAAACCAGCGTGGGACTTGGCCGATCCTCTGGTCCCGCCCAGTCGCGCCCCGCGTGGGCGCGTGGATTGAAACCGCAGACGTAATACGCGTGGAGCACACCGGGCGAGTCGCGCCCCGCGTGGGCGCGTGGATTGAAACCGCATCACCCAGGAACTCTCCAGAGGCGACGCAGGTCGCTCCCCGCGTGGGCGCGTGGATTGAAACAATCGTGAAACCATCGCAGGGTTTTTGCGGCTCGAGTCGCGCCCCGCGTGGGCGCGTGGATTGAAACCATGGAGGCAAAACAAGCAGGATGCCCAAGAGACGTCGCGCCCCGCGTGGGCGCGTGGAAACATAGCCGGTTTTCGGTGATTTAGTTCTACCGTCCATCATTTCAACCGCTTCGTTAGAATTACGCCCTTTTCAGGGCGTTTTTTGTTGCTAAAAATTGATATTTAAGTTAAAATTGAACAAACATAAACGTCCCCATGAAGACCATACCATCTCAACTCCATTGGCTCTGCATCAACACATCGCAGGGCGATATCTTCTATCCTTACCAAATCATCAAGAAAAAATACTCCATCCTACTCTATATCGGTCAACTTGATTCGGCTCGAACCCTTATAGAGCAGAGCCTGGACATGGCTCAAAAGTCGGGCAATGATCTATTGACGGCCGAAGCTAAGGCGCAATTGGCCCGGATCCAATGGCGCCTCGGCCGCTATCCGATCGCCCGCGAACTTTTGCAATCCTCCCTGTCCCTCTATCAGAAGAACAGGGACTTAAACGGTGTTTACCAGATATACAACTACTTGGGCGGGATATGCTACGAAACCTATGACTATCAGGGGGCTATGGATTATTACCAAAAGCGTCTGGAGTATTTCACCGCTTTAGGAAACGAAGAGGGGATTGCCGATGCCCTGAACAACATCGGCCTGGTCCGCTGGGGGAGGAAGGAGATAGAGGCGGCCAGGGAGTGTTTCCGGAAACAGATAGATATCTGCCGCCGAGCTAACTATCAACCGCTCCTGGCCAGCGGCCTGTCCAATTTAGGCTGCATCTACAATGAGACGGGAAAGTACCAGGAGGCACTGGAATGCTTTGAACAGGCCCTGAGGATGAATCGGGCCATGGGCAATGCCGAGGGCACGGCCATCGTCCTGGGCAATATGGGCATCGTATATCTCAATCAGGGGCGTCTCCAATTGTCTAAAGAGTATTATCAGCGCCAGAAGGAGATCGCCGCCAGGATAGGATCTAAGTTTCTCTCCGCCAGGGCGCATTGCGGTTTGGGCGAGGTGGCCGAGGAAGAGAAAGATTTCCCTACGGCGCTTTCCTGCTATCGGAGCTATCTTCGGCTCTCGCAATCTCTGGGTTTGATCTTAGACACGGCCTTGGCCCATGACGGCGTCGGCCGGATGCTGGCGGCCTTGGACCAGCCA
>Ga0272448_1006389_pt1 | contig 12758 bp, 6 predicted proteins | sample YNPCB0191_FD_202220 | JGI IMG/M metagenome (GOLD analysis project Ga0272448, IMG submission 202220) | Hot spring sediment microbial communities from Yellowstone National Park, WY, United States - YNP-CB-019-1 | ecosystem: Environmental > Aquatic > Thermal springs > Hot (42-90C) > Sediment...
CATTTCCTGGCTAGGTCTGTTGACTTTTGTCTTCTTTGGCTTTGGCTGGGCCAAGCCAGTGCGCGTCGACTCGCGGAACTTCAAGCAGCGTTATCGTGGCATCTTTTTGGTATCAGTGGCTGGTGCAGTCGCCAACCTGCTCCTGGCAGGACTGAGCCTGGCCGTCACGCTGGGGCTGATTCTGGTGGTGACCACCTACAGTACACGCAGCCCGCTGGAGATCTTCCAGAAGGTGACAGCCGAGCCGAGCGGCCAACCCGATATCCTGGCCTGGACGGCCGCCTTTACCATCTACCCGATGTATGCCAACCTGGCCTTGGCTCTCTTCAACCTGTTGCCGCTGCCGGGGCTGGACGGCTTTTCAGTGTTGGTGAGCCTGGTACGCTGGCTGCGCCCGGCCTCCTCCAGGCGAGCCCACCCGGCCGGCACTCAGTTGCCTGCCCTACGGCCGGCTGCGAGCGAGGCATCAGAGCGCCGTCAGCCAGCCGAGATCCATGTGGAGGCCGGCGCAGCTTACCAAGCGCAAGGCAGGTTTGAGGACGCTATTGCCCGGTACCGCCAGGCGTTGGCCCACGATCCACATTGCGGACCGGCCTACGTCAATTTGGGCCTGGCATATCTGGCCTTGGACCAACGCCAGCGGGCCATTCAGGCCTTCCGCGGAGCTATTCGCTATGCCGCCGACGAAGCCTCGCGCACGGAGGCTTGGGCAGAGCTACACCGTTTGAGCCAATTTGTCTCGCAGGATGTGCCCGAGACGCCGCTGCTGGCGCTGGACACAGCGGGTCACTGGAACACTGTTCACCCGGTGCCCAACTGGCTGATGTTCGGCCTGCGCAGCGTCCTGCTCCTGATCGCCCTCGGCTGCATCTACCTCTATCTGGCTATCGGCCTGATCCGCCACTTCTCCTGACCTTCGAACACAGGATGCTGCGTTGAGCCCTCGTTCCACCTGGTTACGCTCCCACAGCACTGCAGTCTTGGGCCTGGTCATCCTCTTCGTCTTGTTGGCTGGCTGGAGCGTACCCGGCCGGGCCGCGCCGCCTGAACCTGAGAGCATTGGCTACCTGGGCAGAACCGTTAAGAACACGCGCGTCATCACCTACCTGGCCAGCGGACGCTCCTCAGCCCTGCGCGTAGCACCCCCGGCAGGTTTCTCGAGGCCTGGTGCCCAGAACGCCGTCATCACCGTCAATTACCTCAGCGGCGCCAACGCGTTTGGCGACAATTGTAGCGCCTGGCCAGAAGCAGCCCGCGCCGCCTTCGGCTACGCGGCCAACATCTGGGCCAGCCAGCTCAACTCAACGGTGCCCATCGTGATCAATGCCTGTTGGGCCAATTTGGAAGCCGGTGTGTTGGGCTACAGCGGAGCCTATACCTACCACGCCGACTTTTCGGGCGCGCCGGCCGCCAACACCTGGTTTCCCGCTGCGTTGGCCAATGCGTTGGCCGGCTTTGACCTGAACGATGCGGACGGTCGCGACGATGATGGAGATGGCCGGGATACCGACGCCGATATGGAGATCACCTACAACAACGATTATCACAACAACGGCTGGTATTATGGCCTGGATGGCAATCCGGGCGCATCGGAGCTGGACTTCGTGACCGTAGTACTGCACGAGATCACGCATGGCCTGGGCTTCGCCGGCTCGATGCAGGTGAGCAATGGTATCGGTTCCTGGGGTTACGGCACGCCTCCCAGACCAGAAATGTACGATCGCTTCGCCGAGAACGGCGCCGGCCAATCTCTGATCGCCGCCTTCGCCAACTTTTCGGATGAACTGGGCAGCCAGTTGACCGGCGGTAACATCTATTTCAATGGGCCCTACACACGTGCGGCCAACGGAGGCAGTCGCGCCAAGTTGTTCGCGCCTTCCTACTGGATGCCTGGTTCCAGTTATGTTCACCTGGATGATGTTACCTACAATGGCACGCTCAACGCTCTCATGACCCACTCCCTGGACTACGGCGAAGCCATCCACGATCCGGGCGCCATCACGCGCGGCATTCTACAGGATGTGGGCTGGAGCATAGTCCAATCGGCCGAGGTCAGCGTCGTCAAGTCGGTCAACGGCAATCTTGTGGTGCCCCCCGGGCAGCCGGTGACCTTCAACCTGGTGGTGCGCAACAACGGCAGTTTGGTGGCGTATGGGGTAGTGGTCAGCGATGTGCTGCCGGCTGCCATCCTGAATCCCAGCTGGCAGAGCAATCCGCCGGTTGCCTCGCGGCGCGCCGGCACGCAGTACGTATGGGACCTGCCCGACCTCGATCCGGCCGCGCAGGTGATGATCAGCATACAGGGCACGCTGAGTGCCGCGCTGCCCGATGACTACGCCCTTACCAACACCGCCCAGGTGAGCACCACTTCAGACGACACGAACCTAGCCAACAACAGCAGCTCGGTGACCATCCGGGGGCGCAGTCTCTCGGTGCACCTGCCGTTCTTGTTCCGCGTCATACCCAGCGGGCCACAGCCGGGCCACTGGAGCGGGCCATACAGCGAGGATTTCTATGTCACGCCTGACGCCGCCTACGTGGACGAGTTCTCGATCGTGATTGGCGTGCAGGAATGTGGCATATATCTGATCACCCATACCCGACCTGAGCCGATCGTTAACAATCGTTTCGCCTTCAGCGGCCCGTTCTATGCTTCGGGCACCTTTGACACCCCGACGACCGTCGGTGGCGTGGATGGTTTGGAAGATTTCTTCATTTCGGACTGCGGCTGGGTCAGCGGCGGGCCGTGGGATTGGACCGCCAGCTGGCAGGATGCCTCCCAACCCATGCTCAAGGCAGAGCGTAGTCAGCCCGACAGCGCCCGCCGGGCGCCGGCGGACGTCGCGGGCTACCGTGTAACCAGGCTGGTTGCGCCTCGGGATAACCCCTAGGCAGCGCCTCGCCAGGCCTCAGATTGAGCTGGGCAAGAGCTGACGGCTCAATTCTTGCACCTGGCTGGTGTGGTGGGTCAGGTCCTGGCGCAGGCGAGCGGTGTCATTTTCGTAGCCCAAGCGGCGTGCCAGGAAAGCAAACTCCTCGCTATCGGCGGCTGGCACGCTCAGGTCGCGAGCGTTGCCACGCACCATGCGCAACGCGTTGATCAGACGGCGCAAGAAGATGAGCGCTTGGCGCAGCTGCTGGTAGTGCTGTGTGCTCAGAATACCGGCTTCAGCCAGCGCCGTGAGTGCCTGTCCGGTATTCGTCTGGCGCAGAGCCGGGTTAGTGGCTCCATGGGTGATCTGCAGCCCCTGCACAAGGTACTCCAGGTCTACCAGTCCGCCTGGACTGAATTTGGCATTGAAGACACCCGGCGTGACCAGATGGCGCAGCTGGCGTTCGCGCATAGCGCGCATGGCCGTCGGGTCGAACGGTTCGCCGCCGTAAACATATTGGTCGCGCAGGGCCAGGATGTGTTCACCCAGCTGGCGATCACCGGCGATGGGCCGGAGCTTGACCAGTGCCTGTCGTTCGTAAGGCCAGGCAGCGCCACCCGGCGCGAAATAGCGCCGGAAGGCGTCCAACGACACGGCCATGCTGCCGGCGCTGCCGTAGGGACGCAGCTGCAGATCGATCTCGAAGATACCCTCGCGCCGGGCACGGATGGTGGCGATAAACTCCTGGACCAGTTTTTCATAGAACTCGGCGGTGCTGATGACCCCGCTGGAGCTAGCTGGCAGCTGCGCCTCGGCCTCGGACACAATGTCCGAAGCACCGCCGGCGGGCACGCCTGTGGTATGACCGTTGCCGGCGAAGATGAACATCAGCTCGATATCCGAGGCGAAGCCCAGCTCCCGCCCACCACACTTGCCCAGTCCGCACACGCACACCGGACATGGCCGGCCGTCGGCCAGCAACGGCGCGCCGTAGCGAGCCCGCAGCTCGCCCAGACACAGCTCGAGCGCCGCGGCTACCACCACTTCGGCCAGGTCGGTCAGCTCGGCCGAGAATTGTCCGAACTGGGTGATATGACCCAGGATATTGCGCATATCAATGCGGAACATCTCACGGTCTTTAAAGGCGTTGAGCACCTCGCGGCGTGTCGCGGCATCGGGAGCGGCTTGCAAGGCGGAGGTCAGCGCGGCTCGCAGCTCGGCTTGACTGCGGGCCGCGGCCAGCTCGCCCACGTCGCGCACCACCGGAAAGAGGTTCGAATACTGCATGCGCAAGAAATCATCCCACAAGAAATCGCTCACACCCAAGAGTCGGGCCAGGGCATCCAATACCTCCGGCCGCTCGAGCGAGGCCAGCTCATCCGGCCAATTGGGCCGGTCTACCAGCTGGCCCAGCAGCTCGCGAAAGTGCAAGATGGCCGTCTCGGGGTTCGGCGAGCGAGGCAACAGGTGGGTAAAATGTTTGGTCAAGACAGTGGTGGCGCGCAGGGCACGTTGTTTCTCGGGTGCGGTGATCTTCTGGCCATAGTTGTCGGTGACGTACAACGTGTCGCGCACCCAATTGCCCACCGAATCGACCGTCACCCGGGCGATGTAGACGTGGTTGATGGCCAGGGCGTTGGTCAGCTCGTACAGGAAGCCCACCGTGTCTGGAGCAGCGATGCGCAGCACGGTGTAACGCTCGGAGGCGCTGTTGTCTATCTCAATCTCCACCGGATAGAGGGTGCGGCTGGCGCTTGCCTGCTGGCGTAAAGCCTCAGCCACGCGCTTGGCGAGCAGGCCGCGTGCCTGGCTGCGTTGGCCAGCCTGCATCAGACGCAGCAGATCGGCCAATTCAGCGCGATAGCGTGCCCAAACATCGGGGGGTAGCATTCCTTGCACCGATTCTACCGTGAACACGTCCACGATCTTTTGGGCTGATGCCTGACGCGGTTCAGAGGTCGAACCGGTCAAGGGTTCATAGGTAAAGGCGTAGCCATCCAAAATGGTGAAGCCATACACCGATAACAGACCGCAGATCAGAGACAGCTCGCCCGGGTAGTCGTAGGCCACCACCGTTACTCGCCAGCGGTCTGTCGAGAGCTGGCTGACATCCACTTCAACCAGGTTGTCGTCATCCAGCTGCTCGGCCAGGGCGGCATGGCGTTTGATCTCCTCGCTATCGAAGACTGCCCCGTAGGAGGCATCCATACGGGCCATGTGTTGGTGAACATCTTCGCTGCTGGGCTGGATGGGAACCTCGAGGGGGCTCTCGTCGTTCATATCGTCGCTCACCAAGAAGTGCTGATAGACGGCCCGCAGCGCGCTACAGTGCTGCTGATAGCGTGCCAGGAACCGGGCGCCGGCCTGGGGCCCGTGAAAACCCAGGCGGTGCGCCAGTTGCAGGATCGCCTGGCTGTGACCGGGCAAACGGGCAGTCTGACGATACTCCATGATCTGCAGATGGTGTTCCACAGTGCGCAAGAAGACGTAACCGTCACTCAATGTCCGGTACTGGTCAGGCGTCAACCAGCCGCCGGCGCGCAACCGGTGGAGTGCCTCGAGCGTGTTGTGACTGCGCAGGCGCGGGTGTTGTGCGCCGTGCAGCAACTGCAGGTACTGGGTGACAAACTCGACATCACGTATCGATCCGACACCCAGCTTGACCTCGCCCCAGTCGCGGCCGATCTGCCGTAGATGTGCCTCGGTGCGTTCCTTCATGGCACGGATACTGGCGCGCACCTGGCGCCATTCCTGTCCGGCATCACCCTGGCGGTCGAACAGGATGCACTCGGCCTGACGCATAAACTCTCTGCCCAGCTGCAAGTTGCCGGCCACGGGGCGCGCCTTGAGCAACGCCTGCTTCTCCCATAGCTGAGCGTGACGGCGCATATAGGCCACATAGCCATCCAGTGAGGAAACCAACGGACCGTCATTGCCCCACGGGCGCAAACGCATATCTACCCGATACAGGAACCCTTCGTCGGTGATGCCAGACAGAGCTTCGATCAGACGCTCGCCCAGCCGCCGGCAACGGCTGGCGTCGCTGGTGATGAAAAGCAGGTCAATGTCCGAGCTGTAGTTCAGCTCCTCGCCGCCCAGTTTGCCCAGTGCTATCACCACGAAGTTGTCGAGGAGGTGTTCGTGGCGCGCCACGATGTCCAGGCACACCTGGATCATACTATCAGCCAGACGCGACAACTGGGCGGTTACTGCAGGCAGATCGAGCAGGGCAAACAGGTCGCCCGCTCCGATGCGCAACAGCTCGCGCCGCTGGAATCGGCGCAACGCATCCAGTTGCTGACGGGCGGTTGGTGCCTCCTGCACAACTTGCCTGGCTTCGGCACATAGCTGGGCGACGGTCTTGCGTTGGGCCAGTCGCCGACGATCGGTCAATTGGCCGAGTTCATCGGAATTGCGCAGCAAGATCTCGCTCAGGAACTGGCTGCTGGAGAACAACGTGACCAACAACTGCACGGCTCGTGGGTTGTCGGCCAGGTAACTCCAGAGCGCGACTCGCTCGGGCACATGCTGCGCCAGGCGTTCGAGATTGGTCAGAGCCCGCTCGGGATCAGCCGCGTCCTGCAAGACGTTCAGCAGATCGGGCATCAGCTGGGCTAGGGCGCGCTGTTCCTCGGCGCTGCGCGCCATGCGTTGCAGGTTGCGCCAGGCGGTCTGCCAATCGTTGAGGCCCAGGGGCGCCAGCAAAGCTTGCGTCTCGCGGCGCCCCAGTTCACCGGCAACCAGCTGCTGGAAGACGCCTGCTGCGCTCATCGTACTCTCTGGTCAGGGGCGCTCGAGACGCAGATTCACCCAGGCCACTATATTCTGGGGAGAGGCCCGATAGGCGCGTGCATTCAGGGTGACCTGCTGCAAACCAGCGTAACGCGACAGGTCTACGTTGATGGCCTGCAACTGGCCGTCAGCCCGCTTGCTGACGATCTCGAATACCCGGTCGTGCACACCCGCGCCGTGCACCATGACGAAGATGTGCACCTCGGCATCGGGCTGGCCCCAAAGCAGGCCGACCTGGCCGCGCAAATGGTCACCCGCCTGGATCGGTTGGGGCAACATGTAGTCGCCCAGGATCTCGCCGCCGGCATCCTGATTGGGCGCGGTCAGCAAGACACGCGGCGGCTGCGAGCCATCCTCCAGTGTCAGGCCGGCTGCCCCCCAACTGGCGAAACCCTGCGGGCTGGGAGGGCTTCCACCCCAAGCCAGGCGCTGGGTGCCATGCGCACTGTACCAGTTGGCGAAGGGTGCCTGGGTGTAGAAATCGTAGACCAGCTGGGATGCGCTCGGCGGCAAGGCGGCCGGCTCACCCTCACAAGGCACCTGATGCCCAGCGCCATCCAGGCAGAGTCTGACCGTGCCAGCCGGAAAGTTGAACACCAGGGCGCGCACCCAGTCGCCGCTCTCAAGGTGCGTGGCAAAGGTGACATCCACCGTTTCGCCGGGCGACACCTCGGTATTGTCGTAGTGCCAGGTACAGGGTATCAGGGGGGCACCGCTGGCAGAGATAAACTCGGGATGCCAGCGGTCGGGAATGGGAATGATTGAATAGTTGGTCACCAACACCTGTACCGTGAAACGACGCATCGGGTGCGTATCATCATACGGCTCTGAACAGCCATCGGCGCTGGGCCGACCCCACGGCTCATACACCACGTTGTTGCCCAACCGCACCTGGTAGGGCGGCGGAGGAGTAGGCAGGCTGACGGCGGGAGGAGTGGGCAGATTGACGACCGGAGGAGTGGGTAGGATCACCACCGGAACCCCTCCCTGACTGACCGCTGTCACCTCATCAATATATATAACCCCGGTGCTGGCCCGGTTATCGGGTACACCGTCCAGCACCAAAGCTACCAAGCTGACCGGAAAGGACAGACGGCCATCATCCGGGCCACTGATATGGCCGTTGGGCCAGCCAAGGGTCTCATCAAAATATGCGGTCAGCGGCGCCCAGCCGTTGTGCGTGATCTTGCCAAAGGTATATTGGCGTACCTCACCGGCTGCATCCTTGATCCACACGTTCAGATAGTGACCACTGCCGTTGCCGTACACCCAGGCGATCAGGCCAATGGGCTGGCCCAGTATGGGCAGCGCCGGTTGGGCCAGAAACACTACGTAATTATTGGGCACTGCCGGGAAGTTGTAGCTCAGCCGACCGGCGTACTGACCCTGCAGCACCTGCTCGCTGGAGCGGATGAATTCGCCGTAGGGCTCATCGCCCCGGCGCCAATTCGGCCCGGTCTCGAAATCCAACACCACGCCCGGCCGTGGCGGCGGTGCGTAGGTGGCAATGGGTGTCTGCGGCGCAGCTGCCGCCAGCGCGGTCTGGGTGGCAGCCACCATAGCTGCCTGGGCGGTCGCCGTAGCTGCCGCCGGGTTGGGGCCGGACGGCATGGCCTGGGCGGTGAGCGTGGCCAATACGCCGGCGGCGATGGTGGCCTGCAAGTCCGGCGTCGGCGTAGGTTGGCCGGTCAGGGTGGCTGCGATGGCAGCCTGAATGGTGGCCTGCAGGTCGGGAGTAGGGGTCACCTCCACGGCCAGGGCATCGGGCGCGTTCAACGACAGGCCGGCCGGTGCCTGCCAGACACCCAGCGCGGCGCTCAGCACCGGAATGCCCAGGCACAAGCCCAGCATAACAACAAACAACGCGATCCGTCTCATGGTTTTCCTCCTGAAACCCTCAAGGCCATACTGTGTAGGAGGCAGGCCAAGGATTGGCTTGCCTTTCGAGCGACTGCCTCGTGAACAACTGCCCGAGAATTATAGCACCAAGCTACGCTTTGTTCCACCCTCAGTCCCAATGTCCAGCGATGCCCTCTGGATCGGTCTCGCCCCATTTGACATCCACGCTCAGCGCGAATCGAACGGCGTTTTCAAGATCAGAATTGCTGACAGCCTTCTGAATGATAGCCTGGCGATTGGCTGCTATCTCCTGCGGTGGGAGGCGCTGGCCGTCGGCGACGCTCAGGACACGCACCTCGCACACGTCTTCCACCCGGTAGGGCACTACGCTACCTGCGTTCTGGCCGAGAATGGCCTGGGCCAATCGGCTATTGACCGCCAGGAAACCGGCCGCCAGGTCGGCCTGGTCGTCGGGCACAATGTCAAAGGCCAGCCGTTCATGCTCGCCCCGGGCAGTCACCAGCTCGACCAGCACGTGCGAGCCCAGGCGCACTGGTTTGGGCGCGCTTGCCGACCGGCTGCGTTTCCAGGCTCGCTCGGCCACTTTCCGTTCCCCTAGATCTCCAGCTTGCCGTGGTCAATCAACCACTGCACCGATTCGTACACCGCCTGCAACGAGGTATAGCGCGGATGATAGCCCAGCAGGCGTTCGGCTTTGCGGATACTGCAGTGCGGGCTGTGGGCAATATGGTCCCAGGTCGCCTGGGCATCCTCTTCAGAAACGGTTTTGCGCCACTCGTCCCAGGGCAGAAAGCGCAGCCGGGCCGGCTGACCGAACCAGGCGGCCACTGCCTCGGCGTAGCCGCGCAGCGTTAACGCCCCGGGTGAGACGATGTGAAAGCTTTCGCCCAGGGCCACACTGCGCTGCGTCATGGCCAGCCAGAATCCCTGGGCCACGTCCTCGGCGTGCACGTGGTGCACCGTCTCCAGGCCCAGGTTGGGCAGCGCCAGTTCCTCACCACGCGCCAGCTGGCGGAAGACACGCAGGTTAAAGTTGCCGGCCGGGTTGAGCGGTGCCCAGCCTGGCCCCACGATGTGACCCGGATGCAGCACGGTAGCCGGGAAACCGTAGCGACGCGCCTGCTCCAGCACATAGGCCTCGATGGCTGCCTTCTGAATGCCGTATTCGCCAAACGGGCGGCGCGGCTGTTCCTCGCTGGTGGGCACCTGACTGCTGGGACCATGTACCCAGATGGTACCACACATCAGAAAATGGCTCACCTGGCCAGCTAGCGCTTCCACCAGATGACGGGCACTGTCTAACGTGTAGCAAATGTTGTCGATCACGACGTCCGGCTGCATAGCACGCACCCGGGCGCCCAGGGTGCCGGCAGCATCCTCGACTGCTCGATCCAGGCTTACGTGTTGCACTGCCTTCCAGGCCGCGTGAGGGCGGAACAATGGCTCGGCGCCGCGGCTGACGGTGATGACCTGGTGGCCGGCTTCCACCAACCAGGGTACCAGATAGCCCCCCATGCGTCCGGTGGCACCCAAGACTACGATGCGCATACGTTGGTCCTCCTTGATGATGATCGTGATAGGCGGTGGCCGTCCAGTGCGGCTGCTGCTCCGCAACTGAACAGACCAAGGTGCTACTATAGGTGACGACCAGCCGCCCCAATTGGTTCCGCGAGCAGCCATCCATGCCTCATCGGTTGACCTCCTCGGGCCGCCACGCGTCGGGTAGGCACACAGAACCTGGCTGCCAACCAGACTGCCAGCTACCCACCGGCGCGACCGGATTAGCTATCCCTTCAAGTATACATACTGCGTGTCAAACTGCCAATCGGGGATGGCTTCCAGCTCCACCTCAAGGCGCGGCCGGCGCGGATCAATACGCTTTACCAGATGAATGTCTACCACCCGATTGTCGTTGACGCCCAGGGGGGCCAGGATGGCATCTTGGGTGATCTTCAGTCCGCCATCGAGATCGCGTTTCAGAGGGGTCTCAAAAAAGAAGTCGAGGAACAGGCCCACATAGCCCAGTCTAAGCACACGGATGAATTCGTCGCTCAGAACGCCCGCGGCGCGCAGTGCCTGGAGCTGCTTGCGCACCGCCTTCTTGAAGTCGCGATGCTCTTTGGACAGCACCCGCAACCGCCCGGCCTGTGTATACTGCTGGTTGATGCTGGGCGGCAGGGGTAACGTGAAGCGTACGCTCAGCTGGCTGCCCGATCCAGGTAGCGAGTTAGCCGACTGGTTCATGGGTTTTATGATTTCTCCAACCAGGGCACGCCCGGACGGTAGAACTTGGACCAGGGTCGGTCGCCCAAGGTTATCTCCCTTTTCCTATGGGCTAGGGATAGATCTGCTGGCATATGCCCCAGCTTCTGTTATCCGTACGCCACTCGTAGACGCGGTCGGCACTCAAAGCGCACCTGGCAACGTAGGGCGGAAAGCCCGAGGCCCGACCCGAGTAAGAATAGATGCCCGGATCGAAAATGGCCACAGTCGTGCTGTGCGCCTTGATCTCGAACCGTTCGCCGGCCATGCTGAACAAGACATCCACCCCTGAGTCATTTACCAGGATCAAGCTGGCCTTGCCGGGCGGTGGCAGCCAGGCTTGCGGGATGGCAGTCGGCGTTGTCGGGCTGCGGGTGGGTGTGGGGGTGGCCTGGGTGCCGGTCAGTACCAGACGCGCGCGTTCCGCCGACCACTGGAAACTATCCAGGGCGGCTTGCATGCGCGCTGCCCAGTCCGGCCAGTCAGCATCGGGCGTCCTGGCCAGCACCATAACCGTCACGCCTTGACTTTCGGCGAGCAAGAGCAATCCATATGCCTGTTGATTCTTGGCGCGCATTTCCACCAATAGCCGGTGCTGGCTCGGTTTGGACGGCGTACGTTTGACCTCAAGCGCGCCGCCCGAAAAGTCCGCCAGTACCCCGGCGATGGTGTTCTCGGCCGTCTCTTGCCAGGCCTCGTCCGAGAGGGCGCTGTCGCCGGCCAGGTCGAATAAGATGGCAATGTAGAAGGTCTGATCAGCAGAGGCCAGGCCATAACCGTAACCGGGCGGCTCAAAGGGTCTGATGTTCACCAACTCGACCGGGCACTGTAAGCTGAACACCCCTTCCGGGTCGGAAAACACGGTCGTCGCCCCCGGTTCGGCCCTTTGGGGGTGTTCGCCACCTGCCGCCGACCGAGTTGGTGATGGAGTTGCTGTGGCCGGAGGCGTCGTCGCCACCGGCGCCGGCTGTGTTGTCGCAGTAGTGGGGGTGGGTGACACCGCCAAGCCGCTATCAGGGGGAGCTTGTGTGCCGATCACGTCGCGCGCCGCCAGCGCCGACCAGTTGAAGCTGCTCAGCGAGTTAGCCAGCACTGGCTGCCTGGCGGCCCATTGATCGGCTGGCATGACATAGACCAGGGTGGCCAACACGCCCTCCAATTCCTCCAGCCACACGACAGCCCGCAACCCGGGTTGGTCAGAGCTGGCCTCCAGGTAAAGGGTGTGGTCATCCTCTTCGCCATCTCGGCGCGCCGTTTCAACGAACTGCGCTTGATGGCGTTGGTTCAGGTCCTGCAGCAGGGCAGCCCTGGTCGCCTTGGCCAGCCGGCGCCAGGCTCTATCCGAGAGTGAATCGTCGTCCACCAGCGAGAAGGCTATGCTCAAGGTAGCGGAATAGCTGGCCGCCGAGAAGGTATACCCATAGCTGCCGGCCTGCTGCAGCGGCTGGATGCGATCCAGGTCAGCCGGATAGTCTACACTGAAAACCTGCCGGGCATCATCAAAACGTGCCAGTTGGGTGAGTTCCGGTACAGAAGCGGTTGTGGCTGCCCTTGCGACGGTCGGCTGGCTGCCTTCCGACGCAATGCTGAAGGTGCCGCGCTGCGCCAGATGGGAGTCGATGTACATCTCGATCACGTAGTCGCCGGGGTCAAATCGGTAAACGTTGCCGTAGGCCAGGCTGAAGGGCTTAACAGCCTGGCCGGCCTCACCCAACTTCCATTTCTCCTCCAGACGCCACTGAGGGATCTCATTGCCATTATGAAACAACTTCCAGATTACGAGCTGGCCGTCGCGCATGCCCTCGTAGCTGAACAGTACCAGGATCAGGTTGGTGTCATGAGGGAAGGCTCGGGTGGCGACCTGTCCAACCAACTCACCGCCTTGACCGTAGACGGGTTGGGCAAAATCCAGCTCACCGATGCGTGCCGTGATCTGTCCGACCGGGGGCCGGCCGGTGAACTCCAGGGCTA
>Ga0272448_1006392_pt1 | contig 12757 bp, 7 predicted proteins | sample YNPCB0191_FD_202220 | JGI IMG/M metagenome (GOLD analysis project Ga0272448, IMG submission 202220) | Hot spring sediment microbial communities from Yellowstone National Park, WY, United States - YNP-CB-019-1 | ecosystem: Environmental > Aquatic > Thermal springs > Hot (42-90C) > Sediment...
TCCACCCACGACCTGGTATGTCTGCCTGGTGCCGATGAGGGCAGCACGCAACACGCATCACGTCTCACGCATCACGTTTTGCGTTTCACGTCTCACGCCCTGCGCCGCCTCGCCAGCGCCGCCCCAAGCACAACCCCCAGGAGCACGACAATCGCTGCTCCTGCAAAGGGCCACAGCCGCTGCGCATGGGGGATGTTGGTGCTCCAGCCGATCTCGCGCGCCTCGCCCCAGGCCAGCGCCCACTGGGGGAGCACATAGTTGCCAGGCAGCAGCATGCGGTAGGTGACGCGGCAGCCCTGGGCCAGGGCCCGCCAGCCATCCTCATAGCGTCCAAGGAGCGCCAGGGCCCAGCGGCGGCGCGCCATCTCGATGGGGTTGTCGATGGACGCCTCAGCCTCGGCACGGGCGTAGCGGATTTGGTCGAGGCGGGCCTGCAGGGCGGCTTGCGCCGGCGACAGGTTGGCCGATTCGGCGTAGGTCAGGCGGTCGGAGCGCAGGCCCTGCGAGGCACTCAGGTCAACGCGCGCGGGGGCGGCCACGGCTGCGATCAGGACGATCGCAGGGTCGGCGTCGCTCGGGAGCGACCCGCTGACCGCCTGGCCCGCGGCCGCCAGTTGCCGGGCGTCGTCGAAGGGGATGGTGACCTCGATCCGCAGTGTGCCGTCGGCGGAGGTGCTTATGACCTCGCCGCCCGACCGGCCCAGGGCGCCGGCCAAGAGCGCCACATCGGCCTCGGCGGCCTTCTCCAGCCCCGGCGCCGGCACCAGGCTGAAACGCATGATGCGCCGGCCGCTCTCCATCTCGACCTCACCGGTGACCGAGCGAAAGTGCGGCCGGAGGAGGGCATACGGATCGAGAGCGGCCTGGCCAAAGCCGGCCACGATGGTCGCCTCGGCGTCGGCTTCCTGGCCGGCATTGAGCTGGCTGACTGCCAGGTCGGCATAGGCCGTGGCCCGCTGAGGGCCATTGCTGGGATCCACCGCCTGCACCACATCGAGGGCACGCAGCAGGCCCTGGGTGTCGTTGGTGCGGCGGCAGGCGGCGATGAGGTCATCGATGGCGGCCAGTAGGGGCGGATCGGGAACCGCCCCCGTCGGCCCCAGGTCGTAGGCAGCCTTGAACTCGGCCACGGCGCGGGCCAAAAGGGCCGGGTCGCCTTTGGCCTGCGACTGGAGGAAGCCCGCCAGCTCCTGGTGGGTGCGGGGGTCCTTGGGCGCGGCGGCTACGGCATGCTCGAGCGCGGCCAGGGCCTCGGCCTGCAGGGTGTGGGTCACCGACTCCGGCATGTCCTCGGCCCCGATCAGCGGGCGCAGTGCGGCTGCCAGCGCCAGGTACTCGGCGGCGCCGGCCTTTTCGCCCGCTGCCGCCTGGCGCGCCCTGTGCAGCGGCTGCCAGTAGGAGGGCGCCACGAAGAAGAGGTGGATGCTGCCCGACGGCTGGAACTTTTCGTACGACCAGGTGAGCTGTGTCGTGTCGCGAGCAGTGGGCGCCGGGTCCACGGTCAGCAGTTGGTCCGAGTCGACGCCGTCCGGGAAGTGCAGGGTCAGCCGGCCCGCGGCCAAGGTGGCGCCCCAGGGCTTGAGGGTGCTCCAGTCGAACTGCAGGTCGGCCAGGGGGCCGTTCGTGGCGATCTCTTGCGTGCCCTCGATGACGGCGTCGCCGTCGGCGGGCAAGGAGAGGGTCCAGGGGCCTGCGTTCGTGGCCGGCGCCAGCCCGCCATTCTGGGTGCCCACGCGCACCCCCGAGACGGCAGGCCCGGGAAAGCTGACCGCTCGCTGGTAGGCAGCCCTCTTGTCGGTATTGCGCAGGCGCGCCCGGCTGACCACCCGCACAGTTGCGCCACCCGCAGTGGGGATGACGGTGGCGTCGATGGCGATGTAGCTCAGCTCCACCGGTTTGAGTTCGCCGGTTGGCACGGGCCCCTGGGGGATGGCCGTCGGCCCCGCCGCCACCGGCCAGGGGCTGGCGGCCGCTACCAGGAGCATCGACAACGTGGCAAATGCGGAGAGCAACGTTTGCGCCGAAGGCCTAAGCTTGGTCACGAGAGTCTCCCATCCATGGAACAGATCGCCGGGTATATCCGAGAATCGCCGGCGTAGACTCTGGCCGTCAGAGGGGGCGCAGCCGTTTGGCGCGGCGCCACACCGGCTTGTCACTCTGAGCGGTTCCTGCGGCCAGCTCTCAGCCCGGCGCCAAGCGAGCGAAGAGTCCTGGCTGGCCATGGCAGCACGCTCGGAGTGGCTTGGCGCCACGGCAAGCAAGGATTCTTCGCTGGAATTGGCGCCCCTGTGCTGCCTGGCCGTCGCTGCCGCTCAGAATGACTCTCACGGCGACCGTGGCCGGCAGATTCACCGACGATTCTGGGATGCACCCCAGATCGCCCCCCTCAGGCCCCGCATTTGCCTTGGGCGCCGGTATCTGCTATACTATGCAGCGCTATGGGCAAGTAGCTCAGCTGGTCAGAGCGCCACGTTGACATCGTGGAGGCCGTAGGTTCGAGTCCTATCTTGCCCACCAGAGGGGCTACCGCGGGAGCGGTGGCCCTTTTTGTTTGCGGCCTACTCCTCCTGCAACTCCCGGATCGCTTGGGGCAACAGCGGCAGGAGGTCCGTCGCCAGCACCCCGGCCTCGCCAAAGCTGTCGCGGGCCATCTCGCCGGCCAGGCCATGCACGTAGGCGCCCACCACCGCCGCCGACTCGGGGGGCAGCCCCTGGGCCAGGAAGCCGGCGATGGCCCCAGCCAGCACGTCGCCCGTGCCGGCGCTGGCCAGCGCCGGGTTGGCGAAGGGCATGAGGATGGCGCGGCCGTCGGGCGAGGCCACCACGGTAAAAGCTCCCTTGAGCACCACCGTCTGCCGCCAGGCCGCCGCTGCCTCCAGGGCGGTGCCGATGCGGTCGGCCTGGACTTGCTCCACCGTCGTCTTGCGCAGGCGGGCCAGCTCGCCGGGGTGGGGCGTCAGCACCAGGTGCGCATCGGTCTTGATCCACCACTCCTCGGTCTCGGCCAGGGCGTTGAGGCCGTCGGCATCGATCACGGCGGCGGGCAGCTCGAAGGAGCCGGCCTCCTCGACCGTCTCGCGGGCCACAAAGCCCAGCGGCACCCGTCGGCCCGCAGCGCGCAGGCCCAGCAGTTGGCGCACGAACTCGACCGTCTGCTTCTCCCGGCCGAGCCCTGGGCCCAAGAGGAGCGCCTTGTAGCCCTCGAACGCTTCGCCCAGCACCCTGAGAGAATCGGGCGTCAGTGCTCCCAGGTCGCTGGGCAGGAGGACGAAGGTCGTCTCGGCGGCGCGGGCAGCCAGCATCGGGTAGAGCGGCTGCGGGATGGCCAGGGTCACCAGGCCGGCGCCGACCCGGGCCGCGCCTATCGCTGCCATGTAGGGGGCGCCGGTGTAGTTGATAGAGCCGCCCACCACCATGACTTTGCCAAAGGTGCCCTTGTTCGAGTTGAGGGGCCGCGCCGGCAAGAGCGGCCGCACCATGGCCTGGTCGGCGACTTCGAGGGTGATGTCGGCGGCGAGCGACTCGGGGATGCCGATGTCGGCCACCTGCAGCGTGCCTACCAGGTCGGCGCCGGGAAAGCGGAAATGCCCCACCTTGGGGAAGGCAAAGGTCACGGTCAGGTCGGCGCGAGGTGTGAGCGGGTCGGCCTCGCCGCTGTCGGCGCTGAGGCCGGAGGGCAGGTCGACCGCCACGATCACCGGCCGCTGGCGGTAGACGGCCCCTGCGCGTTCGAGCCGGCGCAGGGGCGCGGCGGCCGGCTGCAGGAGGGCCAGGGTCTCGTCGAGGGCCGAGAGGAGCTCTGCCAGGTCGCCGCGCGGCGCGCCCGAGGCGCCGGTGCCCAGGAGCGCATCCACCACCACGTGGCACTGGCCTAGCAACTCGCGGAAACGGGCCAGCCCCGCGTCGTCGGCCTGGCGCACCACCTCGACCCCGGCCTCCACGGCGCGGGCATAGTTCGTGTCGCCCTCGGTGTTGCGTTTCCAGAGGTAGCAGGTCACATCCGCGCCCAGCGTTCGCAGGGTGCGGGCCGCCACCAGCCCGTCGCCACCGTTGTTCCCCGGCCCGACCAGCACCAGGATGCGGGCCTCTTCGGCCAGCCCGGCCTCGTCGATGGCCTGGGCCACCGCCTGCCCGGCCCGCTCCATCATCTCGGCATACGACAGGCCGGCCGCGTTGGCGGCCTTTTCCAGAGCGCGCATCTGTTCGGCGGTCACAACCTTCATCGCATACTCCTGACCGGCCCGCACTTGCGCTGCACGCCAGGTGCGGCGCCGGTCGGTCATGGGATGGTGGGGCAGGAATGGGCAAGAGTGAGCGCATTATAGGCGGCGCCGCAGGATGAGTCAACGCGGCCCCGCAGCGGGGCGGGCGCAGCTCAGTCGGCGGGCGAGCGACCGCCATGGTGCAGCACCCAGCCCCCAAGGCGGCATGCCCGTTGCGCCGGGCGGCCGGAAGCCAATAGAAGTTCCTTGACGTGTGGGGAATATCATGCTATTATCCGCGCGGGCTGGCCCGTGGGGGGACGGCCCTTCCCTCGGAGGTGACCCACAAGCGAGACCCCGCTCTCCCAGCCGTGCATGTTGCCACGGAGGGTGGCGAGCGATAACCCAGTCACTGCAGTTCTCATCGTGAACCCCGGTGGGCATCCGTCCTGGTCCGGTGCTCCGCCCCATACAGGCAGGGCATCGCGGAGGCAGTGGCGCGATGCCCGCTTGATTCTACACACGCGCAAGGAGACTGACGATGAAGCGGACAACCATCATCCTCGCGATTGTGGCTGTGCTGGGTATCCTCTTTCTAGGCTCCCGTGCTCTCTCCGCAAACCGGTCCTCAGGCTCCCTGGTGGGGTACGAGTTGGCTACGGCGCGCCGTGGTGAGATTGTGGCTACGGTGAACGCCACGGGCGCCGTCACTCCCAGGAACCGCGCTGTGCTCACTTTTGCCTCCCCCGGCCGCATTACCGCGATCAGAGTGGCGGTGGGCGAGCAGGTGCAGGCCGGGCAGGAGCTGGCAACCATCGACGCGCGCGATCTCGAGCAAGCGGTGGCGCAGGCTGAGGCCATGCTGCGCATGAGCGAGGCGCGGCTTGCCCAAGCCAAGCGCGGCGCTACGGCCGAGGAGATCGCCGCTGCCAAAGCCAACCTGGATAGCGCCCAGGAGAACCTCAAGCGCTTGCAGGCCGGCACTTCGGCCCGCGATATCGAGATCGCCCGCCTGCGCTGGGAGCAGGCCAAGGACCAATTGTGGAGCGCCCAGGCCCAGCGTGATGCTACCTGTGGCAACCCCAGTGCGCCCAGCGCGCTGAAGGACCAGGCGCAGGCGGCAGTGGCCTCGGCCTCGATGGCCGCCGAGATCGCCCGCCTGCAGTACGAGCAGGCCCAGGAAGGAGCCTCGCCCAACGACATCAAGGCGGCCGAGGCCCAGGTGGCCCAGGCCCAGGCCAACTATGTCCGCCTGGCCAACGGCCCGGCGGCCGAAGAGATCCGTGCTGCCCAAGCGCAGGTCGACCAGAACGCCGCCTCGCTCGAGCAGGCCAGATTGCGGCTCGAAGGCGCCACCCTCAAGGCCCCCTTCGCCGGGATTGTAGCCGGCATCAACGGCCGCGTGGGCGAAGTGGCCAGCTCGGCCGCTGCCGTGATCACCCTGGTGGACCTTTCCAGCTACCATGTGGATGTCAATATCGATGAGACCTCGATCGGCCAGGTTGGGGTGGGCCAGCCGGCAGAGCTCTATCTCGACGCCTTCCCTGACCAGGCCCTCACCGGCAAGGTCACTCATGTGGACCCGGTGGGCACCCTTTCGCAGGGCTTGGTGAACTACCGTGTGACCGTGGAGATCGATCCCACCGAGATCCCCCTCAAGGCCGATATGACCGCCAGTGTCAACATCATCACGGCCCGCAAATCCGACGTGGTGCTGGTGCCCAATCGCACAGTGCGTCGCGACCGTGAGGGCCGCTACGTCGAGGTGATAATCGATGGGCGGCCGCAGCGGCAGAGCATCGAGGTCGGCCTGAGCAACGAGTCGGAGACGGAGGTGGTCAGCGGCCTGCAGGAGGGGATGCAGGTAGTGGTCAGCGCGCCACGGCAGGCCTTCCTTGGGACGACCGCCCTGGAGGGGAGGTAAGGCTGTGGATGCCGCTGTCATCCAACTCAAGGACGTGACCAAGGTCTACCGCAGTGGGCAGGTGCAGGTGCACGCGCTGCGGGGCATCTCTCTCGAGATCGCCAGGGGCGACCTGGTGGCCATCATGGGGCCCTCGGGCTCGGGCAAGAGCACACTGATGAACATCCTGGGCTGCCTCGATCAGCCGACGGCAGGCCAGTACCTGCTCGATGGTGTGGATATCGGGCGGCTGAGCGATGTGCAGCTCGCCGACATCCGCAACCGCAAGATCGGCTTCGTCTTCCAGAACTACAACCTGCTGCCGCGGACGACGGCTGTGGACAATGTCGCTATGCCCCTGATGTATGCTCGGACGAGGGTGCGGCGCGAGAAGGCGCTCGACGCGCTGGCCGCCGTGGGTCTGGCCGACCGCGCTGACCACAAACCTTCGGAGCTTTCAGGAGGTGAGCAACAGCGCGTGGCCATCGCCCGCGCCCTGATCAACGACCCGGCCGTGATCCTGGCCGACGAGCCCACCGGCAACCTCGACTCCAAGACCGGCCTGGAGATCATCGCCATCTTTCAGCGGCTGAATAGCGAGCGGGGCATCACGGTGGTGTACGTGACGCATGACCAGGAGATCGCCCGCTATACGCGGCGGATCATCCGCCTGATCGATGGGCACCTGGCAGGCGACGAGCCGGTGGCCCGGCCCATGGTGGCTGAGCTCGCCCGGGTGGCTCCGACTCTGATGGGGGGGTGAAGGGCCAATGAACATGCGACAGAGCATTCGCATTGCACTCCATGCCCTGGTGGCGAACAAGCTGCGCGCGGTGCTGACCATGCTGGGGATCATCATCGGCGTGGGCGCAGTCATTGCCCTGCTCTCGATCGGTGAGGGCGCTCAGGCCGCCATCCTGCAGCAGATCGAGGACATCGGCTCTAACCTGATCTTTGTGGTCCCCGGCGACTTTAGGGCCGGCTCCACCTTCAGCCGCTCCATCAGCACCGAAGTGTTGACCCTCGACGACGCTGAGGCCATCGCCCAGCCCGGCAACTGCCCCAGCGTTGCGGCGGTGGCGCCGCAGTACGAGCATGGGGGCGAGGTGGTGTACCGCAGCGCCAGCCTCTACACTGACCTGATCGGCACGACCCCCGAGTTCCAGGAGATCCGCAACTATGTGCCGCACATCGGCCAGTTCTTCTCGGAGCAGGATGTGGCCGCCGCGGCGCGCGTCGTGGCGGTCGGCGCAGATGTGGCTGAGGAGCTCTTCGGCTCAGAAGACCCCATCGGCCGCATCGTGCGCATCAACCGGCTGCCTTTCCGCGTGGTGGCCGTGTTCGAGAAGAAGGGCACGAGCGCCTTTGGCGACACGCGTGACCGCGTGGTGGTGATGCCCATCAACACTGCGCTCCGCCTCTTCGGCCGCGACGCGACCTCGGGCGGCCGCAGCATCGTAACCTCGATCAACGTCTCGGCCCGCGATGATGCCCATGTGGAGCAGGCCATCCGCGAGATCACCTTCCTGCTCCGCGACCGGCACCGTATCCAGACGGGGACGGATGACTTTTCCGTCACCAGCCAGAAGGACATCATGGACCTGACGGCCTCCGTCGCCCGCGTGTTGACCACCTTCCTGGCGGCCATTGCGGCCATCTCGCTCTTGGTGGGGGGCATCGGCATCATGAATATCATGCTCGTCTCGGTTGTCGAGCGGACGCGGGAGATCGGCCTGCGCAAGGCGATTGGCGCACGGCCCAGCGACATCCTCACCCAGTTCCTGATCGAGGCGGTGATCCTGAGCCTGGCGGGTGGGGTGGTGGGGATCCTGGTGGGCATTGGCCTTTCAGCCCTGGTGAACCTGAGCGGGGCTTTCATGGCCAAGCTGTCGTTGCAGGCTATCGGGATGGCAGTGGGCTTTTCCATTGCCGTCGGGCTCTTCTTCGGCATCTACCCGGCCCGGCGCGCTGCCGTCCTCAACCCCATCGAAGCCCTCCGGTACGAGTAGGCGCGCCATCGTGGCGGTTTCTCCCCGCAGGGGTACGCGGCACGATGCCGCGCCCATGGTGGCGCTGCGCGGCCGTGTGCAGGCGCGCCATCGTGGCGTGGTCCCTTGCTACGGGCGCTATGGTCCCAAATAGTGCGCGAGGAGGGCCTTGAACCCTGCCAGGTCGGTGTTGCCGTGGATGCGCACGCGGCTGAGCTCGAAGGGCCGGCTCGAGTCGTGGTCGACGCCGGCCTCGGTGGTGACGGCTCCCCAGTAGCCGGCGGCCTTGAGGGCGGCGATGGTGCCGGCGTCGTAGCGCCCTGAGGGGTAGCAGAAGAAGCGCGCCGGCTGCTGCAGGTGGGCGGCAATCGCCTGGCTGGCTCCCGCCACCTCGGCGCGCAGGCTCTCGGCCGAGAGGCCTCGCAGGTCTGGGTGCGAGACGCTGTGCGCTTCGATGTCCATCCCCTTCGCCTGCATCTGGGCGGCTTGCTCCCAGGTGATGTAGCCGGGCCGGCCCTCATCGAGGAAACGCGTGATGACAAAAAAGGTGCCGTGGAACCCATACTGGAGGAGCAGCGGGAAGGCATAGCGAAAGTTGTCGGCGTAGCCGTCGTCGAAGGTGAGGATGATCGGCTTGGGCGGCAGTGGGCGCCCATCCGCCAGATGCGCCAGCAGGTCCTCCAAGGTGATGCTCGTATAGCCCGCCTGCTGCAGGCAGTAGAGCTGCTCTTCGAACTGGACGGGGGAGGTCGACAGGTCACGGCGTACGGCGTCGGCGCCGGCCGGCGGGTCAGAGATGTAGTGGTACATGAGGATCGGCACACGTGCCGTTCGTGCCTGGCCATCAGGGGTGGGTCCAACGGGGATGGCGGTGGCCGTAGGGCTGGGGGTGAGGGTGGGCGGCGGTGTGCACGTCGGCGACGGGGTCGGGGTTGGCGTCGGCTCGGAGGTCGCGGTGGGTGCAGGGCTCGGGCTGGCCGGTGTGCTCTCGGCAGTAGGGGGCGTGGCCGGGGGGCTGGGCGGCGTGGGCAGGCAACCGGCCGGCAACCCTGCGAGCGCTGCCGCCAGGAGAAGAACCAGGGCTACCCGGAAGCGGTGCAAACACCGGCAGTTCGGCAAAGACGTTCCTCCAATCCGGCTGTGGGGCCTGGTCTCTCTGTAGGATATGCAGGAGAGCGAAGGGCGTCAAACGCGAGAGGCGACCAACAGAGGGGATGTAAGCAAAGCGTGCAACACCCGTCTTTGACATGGATGTTGGAAAACGCTATACTGAAAGTGGTAGTGCAGGCGGCCCGCCCCATCAGGTAGAACGGACTGGTATAGAACGTCCATGCCAGAGGATGCAATCTTTCGCACGATGTACGTCCCATTGCCGGCCGACGTGTGGGCCCAGGCGGCCTACCTGACCATGCGCCCGACGGTGGTGCGCGAGCAGGCCAGCGCGATGTTGGTGCGCGTGGCGCAGGTGGTGGCCGAGCTCGCGGCCGATACCGGGCGGGACGGTCCGGCCTTCGATGACCTCCCTGCGGATAAGCAGGCTCTGGTGGTCGATCTGGTGCGTAACGTCGTCACGCGCTTTGCTACCCCCTCAAGCTGAGCGTGAACCACTGGGGCAAAAGCTTCGGGCGCGCTCCACGCGTGGCCGAGCGCGTGCCGCCTGCCTGACGGGTGGGCCCGCATGGCACCTGATCACACCGCCGCCGACCTCCTACATCCGCTTGACCTCCTGACCGCGGATGAGCTGCAGGCCGTCCAGGACTCGCTCGCCGGCGCAGCCGGCGTCTATGCCGCCCTGGGCACTCCGGCCGGGCAGCCATTGAGCCGACCCACACCCCTGCCGCCCGTCTGCGCACTGTTGCGACGCGACTCACGCTGCGAGCCGGAACTCTCATGTGGCTTTGCTTCGAGCCGCTGGCGCCGCGTGCTGGCCGAGGGAGGCCGCGCCGTGCTCGCACGCTGCCCCTTTTTCGACTTGCAGCTCGCCGCGGTGCCGCTTCTGGTGCATGGGCGGTTGCTCGCCACCCTCGTCTTCGGCCATGTGCTCTCTGCAGCCCCCGATGAAGCCTGGCTGCAAGAGCAAGCGCGGGATCTGCGCGTGGACGCAGCCGACCTGCGCGCTGCGCTGCAGGCTATGCCAGTGGTGGAGGAACCCCGGTTCCGTGCCTTCGTGGCGCAGGCCGAGACCGCCCTGCTGACCCTGGCCCGCCTGGCCGAGGCGCGGCTGGCAGCCCAGGAGGCCAGCCGCGCCCTGGAAGCGACCAACCGTCGCCTGGGCACGCTGGGCGCGATTGCCGCAGCCGTGATCCGCTCCTCCACCTGGCAGGAGTCGTTGGGCCAGGCATTGCAGACGATACTCGATGTGCTGCGGCTCGATAGCGGGGCGGTGTTTCTGGCCGGAGAAGGAGGGGGGCCCGTTCGGCTGGTGGCCCATCTCGGGGTGGGGCCCGAATTCGTGGCCCTGGTCGATAGCAACGCGCTGGGCGAGATGGAGGAGCCCCTGTTCCTCCGTGAGTCGGGCGAGCCGTGGGTGGTGCCCGATGTGACCAACGAGCCGGGCTTGCCTTTCCATCTCGGGCAGCACCTGCAGATTGGCGCGTTCGTGGCGGTGCCCCTGCGCGCTGCCGACGACGTCTTGGGGGCGCTGACGGTGCACGCGGCAAGGCCGAGGGCATTCCAGCCCGACGAAGTGGCCCTCATCGCGGCTGCCGGCGAGCAACTGGGCATCGGCGTGCAGAGCTTGCGCCTGCTGGCGGCCGAAAAGCGGCGGGCCGGCGAACTGGCCACCCTCAACGAAGTGGCCGTCGCGGTGGGCGGGTCCCTCGACCTGCAGGTGATCGTCGATCAGGCTCTGAACGCAGCCCTCCGATCGTTGCGCGCCGGCGCCGGGCTCATCTACTTGCAGGAGGAGGGGCCGGGCGATCCGGTGCTCGTGGCCCATCGGGGGCTGTCGGCGGAGGCCGTGGCCTGCTGGACCGAGCGGCCGCCGGCGGGTTGGGATGCAGAACACGGGCTCGACGAGCACACGCGCTGGGGGGCGAGCGCCATGGTCGCCTGCTCGCCGCCTGACCTGGTCCTGGCCGAGGGCCTGAGTGCCTACGTCAGCGCACCCCTGCGCGGCCAGCAGCGCTTGCATGGGCTGCTGATCGTCTTCACCCGCGAGCCGCGCACCTTCCTGACCAACGAGATCGAGCTCTTCCAGGCGATCGCCCACGAGGTGGGGCTGGCCCTGGAGAACGCCAAGCTCTACCGCGAGACGCGACGCCGTCTGGCCGACCTCGAGGCGCTGCAACACTTTAACGAGCGCATCCTGCACACCATGCAGGAGAGTATCTTTATCGTCAGCACACGGGGCAGGATCAGCTACGCTACCCCGCGCCTGGTCGAGCTGACGGGCTATGGCGTCGACGAGTTGATCGGCGGTGACTGGCTGATGCTGGCCGCCCCGGAGGATCAGGCCACCCTCAGGCAAGTGTTGCAGACGGCGTTGGGCGGCCACAGCATGCGCACAGAGCTGAGCCTGTTGCGCAGAGACGGCGGCAGCCGCCATATATCGCTGGGGGCGGTGCCCTTGAGCGACGGCGGAGTGGTCACCGGCATCCTGGGGGTGGCCAGCGACCTGACCGAAGAGATGCAACTACGCAGCCGCCTGCGCCAGGCCGAAAAGCTCTCGGCCCTGGGCGAGCTGGTCTCGGGCGTGGCCCACGAACTGAACAATCCCCTCACGGTGATCCGCGGCTATGCGCAGCTCCTTTCCGGGCGCGAGGATGCGGTGGCGGCGAGCCGCGAGCTGCAGGCCATTACCGAACACGCCGAACGCGCCGCGCGCATTGTGCAGGAACTGCTCACCTTCGCCCGCGAGCGCCCGCCGGCCCGCGAGGCGGTGGACCTGAATGCTGTGTTGCAGAGCGTGCTCGACCTGCGCGAGCGTGAGATGGCGGCCTCAGGCATCCGCGTGGTGCGCCAACTGGCACCGGGCTTGCCCAAGCTGCAGGGCGATCCCTACCAGTTGCAGCAGGTGTTCCTGAACATCCTCACCAACGCCGAGCAGGCCCTGGCGGAGGGTACGGGCGAGGGGTTGATCGAGGTGAGCACCACTCTGGCGGCCGATGGCTATGTAGTGGCAGCCATCCGCGACAATGGGCCAGGCATCCCGGCCACGGTGGCCGATCGCATCTTTGACCCCTTCTTCACCACCAAAGCCGACCGCCAGGGCACCGGCCTCGGCCTGTCGATCTGCTATGGCATCGTCAACGCCCACGGCGGCCGCATCTGGGCCGATTCCACGGTGGGCCAGGGGGCCACCTTCTTTGTGGCCCTGCCAGCGACGGCGGTTGAGGCGCCCAGCCCTGTCGAGCCGGCGCCGGCTCCCGAGGCCACACCGGCGCCTGTGGGCCGCTACATCCTGATCCTGGAGGATGAGGTTGAGATCGCCAGGCTCGTGGCGCGGTACCTGGAACGCCTGGGCTACCGCACGTCGGTGGCTCACGAAGCGCAGGCTGCCCTGCAGATGATCGCCGACGAGAGCCCCGACCTGGTCCTCACTGACCTCAAGATGCCGGGCATGAACGGCCGCGAGTTCTACGCCGCGCTGTGTGGCACCAGGCCCGAGCTGGCCCAGCGGGTCATCTTTGTCACCGGCGATACCGTCAGTCCCGACACACAGT
>Ga0272448_1006393_pt1 | contig 12756 bp, 7 predicted proteins | sample YNPCB0191_FD_202220 | JGI IMG/M metagenome (GOLD analysis project Ga0272448, IMG submission 202220) | Hot spring sediment microbial communities from Yellowstone National Park, WY, United States - YNP-CB-019-1 | ecosystem: Environmental > Aquatic > Thermal springs > Hot (42-90C) > Sediment...
TCTTCACGCCCGCCACGGCTGGCGCGCTCGCGACGGTGAAGGTTGCCGGCGCGCTGGCAACGGGCGTCGGATTCTCGGCGCACCAGACGCCCGCCGTGTTGGTGATGACGGTGCCGTTGTCCAGCGGCCGCGCCAGGGTAGCCCGGAAGGTAACCGTAATCGGCTGGCCGACGGGCGCACTGATGCCCGTGGCGATCTGCGGCGGCGAGCCAGCCGTCCCGCCCGCCGACGCCGGCGCGATGGTTACGCTGCCCGGCACGAAGGTGAGTTGCGGCGGCAGCGTGTCGCTCACGACGACGCCCGTGGCGGGGGCGTCGCCCGTGTTGGTCAGCACAATGGTGTACGTTACCGGCTGGCCGGGCACGATGCTCCCGCTGTGCGCCTGCTTGGTGAGCGTGAACTGCGGCGAACTGGTTACCGCGTCGGAGACGAGATTGGACTGCGCCAGCGTGTCGTTGCCGCCCACGCCGTCGCTGTCGTAGAAGATGTAGGCGCGGTTGGTAATGGACGTGCCCACGGTGATGACGCTGGCTAGGTTCACGCGGAACACGAACGACGCCGACGCGCCCGCCGCCAGGTCAATGCCCTCAATGCGCAGCACCGGGCTGGTGGAGACCAGCGTCCCGCCGCCCGGCACGGGGCCCGGACTCGCGAACGTCGTGTTCGCGGGGATGGTGTCGGTGAGCACCATGTCGGTGGCGTTCATGTCGCCGGTGTTGGTGAAGACGATCTCGTAGCGCAACTGGTCGCCGGGACGCAGCGGCGCGCCTCCGGTCATGTCCGCCGAGGTCTTCGTAACCACGATGTTGGGCGAGGCTGTAACCGTGCTGACGACAGCGTTGGTCTGCGCGGGGATGTCCAGCCCGTCGTAGTCGCCGTCGCCGTCGCTGTCGTAACGCACCTCACCGGTGTTGGTGATGGTCAGGCCGTTGGTCAACGGCGTGCTCAACTGGATGGCGAAGGACAGCGTAACCGGCTGGCCCACCAGCAGGTCGCCGTTCCAGCGGACGCGGTCGGTCGCGAAGGTGATGGTGCCGCTGGAGGCCGTGTGCGAGCCCGCCACATACGAGGCGTAGGTCAGGGGCAGGATGTCCACGAACTCATGGTGCCCCAGGTCGTAGTAGTTCATGGTGCCCACGTTGGTCATCACGACGGTGTAACTCAGCACGTCGCCCGGGCGCAGCGGCGCGCCGCCCGTCATATCCTGGGCCGACTTGGTCGCCACGACGTAGGGCGCGCTGACGACGGTATTCGTAACCGGCGCCGAGACCTTCCAGGTCGCGTCCTCGGTGCAGCGCGTCGCGGCGGTGTTGGTGATCACCGTGCCGTTCTGCAGGGGCTTGTTCACCTTGACGTCAAACCGCACGGTTACCGAGCCGCCCATGCCGGGCACGGAAATGCCCGTGGCGATGTTGGGCGGCGTCCCCGGCGTGCCGCCCGCCGAGGCCGGGGAAATCACCACGCTGCCCGGGACGAACGTGGTGTTCGCCGGAAGGGTGTCGCTTACCACCGTGCCCGTCGCGTTGCCGTTGCCCGAGTTGGTCAGTGTGATGATGTAGCGCAACGTGTCGTCGGGGTTCAGCGGCGGCGTGCTCACGATCTGCGAGGACTTGGTGATGGTCAGCGAGGGGCTGCTGTGCACGGTGGTGTACGCCGAGGCCGAAACGGGCGTAATGATCTGCGTACATGTTACCGAGGCCGTGTTGGTGATGGTCAGGCCGTTGGTCAGCGGGGCCTGCGACTGCACCTCAAACGTAACGGTAACCGCCTGGCCGGGGGCCAGGGTGTGGCCGGTGAGAATCCACGGCGGCGCGCCCACGCCTGCAATCTCAATGATGGGCGACAGCCGCGTCCGCACCAAACTCGCGTGCTCGGAATCCCACAGCGTGGCGCGAGGCCCGACGGAAGGCGCGCTCTCGGGCGAGAACCCCGTCAACTGCACGCTCCCGCCCACGTAGGACGTGTTCGCCGGCACCGGGTCGTAGATGGACACGTTGTTCGCCGTGGTCGTGCCGGTGTTGGTAACGCGCACCGTGTAGGTGATGCGCTCGCCCGCCTCCACCACGGCGGGAACGGCCTGCTTGGTGATGGCCAGGATGGGCGCCTGGAGCACGTCGGTAACCTGGGCCGTCGCCAGCACAACAGCGCCGCTCTTCACGGTGGCGGTGTTCGTCATGAGGGTGCCGCCCGACAGGGGCTGCAGGACTACCGCCGACAGGCGCACCATCTTCGCCGCGCCCGCTTCCACCACGAGACTGGTCGTCATAACCGGCGGCGCCGCCAGGGCAGTGCCCTTGTCGTAAATCTCCACATCGTCCACGTACATGACATCGCCGGTGCTCACGGCCGAGCCCGTGCGGAACCGAATCGCAAGATTGGAGGCCTTGTAGGGGGTGAGGTTCACTTCCTCGGCAACGTAAACATCCTGCGTGGAGCCTACGCTCCAGGACATGACGGCGTTGTGCCACACGCCGCCATCGTACACGTCCAGGTAGAACCAGTCGTTGGTTTCCACCGACCACAACTTGCGGATGAAGCGCAGCGTGGGCTGGATCATGGTGGAGGTGTTGGCGGGGCGCTCCACGGACTTGTTGGCGGCGCGCAGGCGCAGACGGTAACTCCCCGCGTCGTTCTCAATCACGATGTCGCCAGTGTGGGGGCCGACGGCGTCGTTCGTCTCCACCCACGGGCCAGCCCAGTTGGCGGTGCCCGTGTTGTTGGACCAACTCACCACGTCAAAGTTGTCGGCATAGGTCAGGGGGGAGGCTACCGTGGCGCTCCCGCTAACGTACTGCACCTGCGACGGGAGGTCGTCACGCACTTCCACCGTTACCGGCGCCGGGTCGGTGTTCGTCATCCAGATGGTGTACTGGATGACCTGGCCCGGCACGGCCGTCCCGCCAGCGCTGGAGGTCTTCGTCAGCAGGATGCCGGGAGCCGCATGGGCGGGCATGACCGCCAACCCCATCCCGACCGCCAGCGCAAGCGCTACGAGTACAACCACGCCCAACCATGTTGCCTTCCTCATGACAGGCCTCCTTGTACGCACTGGTCTGCGCATAGGCCAAAACGAAGCCGCAGCGCTTTCCGCCGGACTTCCCGCCCATGCACGAACTCGCGCCTCCGTGCCTCGGCGCTTTCTTCAGTTGTTATCGTTTTTGTGGAAACAAGCGGCGGGGTGCCACCTTCTCGCCCATGCGCCAACCGCCTCTCTCGCGCTGAAAGGCAGCCGGCCCAGCCGCATGGTGCGACAAGGCCCCAGAGCATCAGACTCCTCGTTACGTTATGTATTATACAACCTTTTTCTAGCACTTGTCAATAACCTTGTCAACTTGCCCGCCAAAAAAGGGCCAGGACCGGGGCGCAATGCCGGCACAACGTGCCCCCGCCGTCGGGAGGTGCACGACTCCCACCGGTTTTGTGCAATTTCCGTACCAGGCGCAGGGGTTGTGGACTATCCACGAATAACACGAATCCACACGAATGGAGAATAAATGTAGACACGTAGGGCGGCTTTCCATAGCCGCCAGACGCAAAGGGCAGGTATGGAAACTACGCTCGCCATCCACGAATAACACGAATCCACACGAATGGAGATTGAATAAGACACGTAGGGCGGCTTCCCATAGCCGCCGGAGGCAAAGGGCAGGTATGGAAACCTGCCCTACGCTGGCCATCCACGAATAACACGAATCCACACGAATGGAGAACTAATGTAGACACGTAGGGCGGCTTCCCATAGCCGCCGGAGGCAAAGGGCAGGTATGGAAACCTGCCCTACGCTGGCCATCCACGAATAACACGAATGTACACGAATGGAGATTGAATAAGACACGTAGGGCGGCTTCCCATAGCCGCCAGACGCAAAGGGCAGGTACGGAAACCTGCCCTACGCTCGCCATCCACGAATAACACGAATGCACACGAATGGAGATTGAATAAGACACGTAGGACGGCTTCCCATAGCCGCCAGACGCAGAGGGCAGGTATGGAAACCTGCCCTACGCTCGCCATCCACGAATAACACGAATCCACACGAATGGAGAATAAATGTAGACACGTAGGGCGGCTTCCCACAGCCGCCGGAGGCAGACAGCATGCCGAGGTGCGACGTACTTTCGGAAGCGCGCCGCACCTTGGCGCAACACAAGACGGAACCGAACCACCGCCACAACTCGGTTGACCCGCCCGCGCCCCCGTGCTATACTTCACCCAACAAAGCAACTTGGGAGAAACGCATGGAATCCGCCGTGATCGCCGTGGACCTGGGGGGAACGCACCTCCGCACCGCCGTCTGCACCGCCGACGGCCGCATCCTGTTCCGCGCCAAGACGGAGACGCAAGCCGACCGAGGCGCCGAGCACGTCGTGCAGCGCATGATCCGCCTCATCGGCGAGGCCATCCGGAGCAACCCCACATGCCGCGTGCAAGGCATCGGCATCGGCGCGCCCGGCCCGCTTCAGCCGCGCACGGGCGTCATCATTGAGTGCCCCAACCTCCCCGGCTTTGAGATGTACCCCCTGCGCGACCGCATCGCCCAGGCCACCGGCCTGCCCACCATCGTGGAAAACGACGCCAACGCCGCTGCCGTGGGCGAGCACCGCTACGGCGCGGGGCGCGGCTTCGCCAACCTGGTGTATCTCACCATCAGCACCGGCATCGGCGGCGGCATCATCATAGAGAACCAACTCTACTGGGGCGAGAACGGCTACGCCGGCGAGATCGGCCACATGACGCTGGAAGCCCACGGCCCCCGCTGCAACTGCGGCAACATCGGCTGCCTGGAAGTCCTGGCCGCAGGTCCGGCCATCGCCCGCAACGCCCGCGCCGCCATCGCCTCGGGCCGCGCCACCCGCATCCTGGACCTGACGCCAGGCCGCGACCCGGAGGCCATCACCGCCCACATCGTAACCGACGCCGCCAAGATGGGCGACGCGCTGGCCGTGGAACTCCTGGCCCAGGCGGGTTTCTACATCGGCGTCGGCATCGTGAACCTCTTGCACATCCTGAACCCCGGCCGCGTGGTCATCGGCGGCGGCGTGAGTTTCGCCGGCGACCTCCTGTTCGGCCCCATTCGCCAGACGGTGGACGAGCGCGCGCCCCTGGCCTTCCGCAAGGGCGTAGACATCGTCCCCGCCGCCCTGGGAGACGACGCGGGCCTCCTGGGGGCCGCCGCCCTGGCATTCTCGGAGGCCGCACGCTATGCACACTAAACGCCGCGCGCCCGACGACATCGCCTGCATCGCCCTGCTCCACGCCTACGCGCCCTGGCTGGAACTCGGCGGCGCCAACGACGGCATCGCCGAGCACGTGGACGCCGTGGAATGCTCCCTGGTTCAGCCCACCACCAAAGACCTGGCCATCGCAACGCGGCAGGGCCCGGTGCCCTTGGCGCGCCTCCTGCGGATTCTGCCGCCCCACCTGGGCATCCACATCCACGTCCCCGACAGCCTGGCCGCCATGCCCATCATCAACCTGGGCGTTGAAACCAACCAAAGCCCTCGCTTCACCTTCATCGCGCGGCACGTCGGCGTCATGCAGGTAACGGCGCTGTCGGATCATCGCATTGCCATCGCGCTGGAGACCGAGGACCCCGAAACCGCCAAGGACTTCATCCAGCGCCTGGTGGTGGACGCCCTGGTCTGCGGGCCGAAGGTCGCCGACGAGGAACTCATGCTCCTCTCGTGGGACAAGCGCGTCCGCGTGTACGTCGGCGTGCTGGACACCCGCGAGGAAATCCACGAGTGGATAGAGAAAGGCGCGGATGGCATCCGCACCCGTCATCCGGCGCTGTTCCTCCAGGCGCTGGGGCCGCGACTGCTGCCGTAGAACCGCACGGCCAACTCCCGCCCCGCTCTAACCTGTTTTTAACGTTCTTGTGCTATACTTTGCCTGCATTCGCGACAACCCACAGGAAAAGCGGAGGAACGTATGAGCGATAGAACCAAAATCTACGTGATTGTTGGGATCATCGCGGTTGCGGGCGTCCTGCTGAGCCTGATCCTTGGCGCCGTCGCGGGCGGCGTGGCCGGATATTTCATGGGACGAGAACAGGCGCGGACGGTGGCGCGGGACGAGTGGAGCGCCCTGAGCCAGCGGCTGCCGCAGCAAGGCGTGGCCCCGACGCCAACGCCCGAGCGCACGCCATTCACCCCGCCGCGGGTGGAAATCCCCGGGTTCGGCGCGCTGCTGACCGCCGTAACGCCCGGCACCCCCGCCGATAAGGCGGGCCTGCGCGCTGGCGACATCATCGTGGCCGTCAACGACGAGCGCGTAACCCTGGCCACCGACCTGGCCGACATCGTCCGCAAGTACAAACCCGGCGACGAGGTTCGCATCACCTATCGCCGCGACGGCGAGGAGAAGACCGTGGAGGTTACCCTGGGCCAGCACCCGGACGACCCCCAGCGGCCCTATCTGGGCGTAACGTACACGTCGGCGGTTCGCCCTCTGTCCACCCCTCGGTAGGCCGGGGCGAACCTTGCGTTCGCCGTTGCGATTTTGCCCGTCCCGCAGGCGCGGGAGTCGGCCACGATCGGCGATAGGATAGATATGGAATTATGGAGGGAGAAAGATGCAATTTCCCATTGAGGAATCGGCGCGGGCCATTCAGACGATCCTGGCCCCGGCCGTGATGATTTCGGCGTGCGGGCTGTTGCTGCTGGGCATGCAGAACCGCTACGGGCGCATCAACGACCGCATGCGCGCGCTGGCCCGCGAGCGGCTGGACCTGCTGCCGAAGCGCGGCGAGCCGGTGGCCGACGTGAGGCTCGCCGCCATTGAGCGCCAGATGCCCGACCTGGTGCTGCGCGTTCGGATTCAGCGCAACGCCGTGTACAGCCTGTTCGCGGCGGTCATCGTCTTCGTGGTAGACGCGTTCATCATCGCCGCAAGCCTGTTCTGGGCGACGGGAGTCCTGAACGCGGCGGCGCTGGTGGCGTTCCTGGCGGGGATGGCGCTGGTGCTGGGGGGCATGGTGCTAGCGGCAAGGGAGATCGCGATTTCCGCCCGCGCGGTAACCCTGGAGGTTGAGGAGATCATGAAGTTGTAGCGCCGCGACCCCTCGCTCCGATCAGTACGATGGGCGCGGAGCGGCTCCCTTCGCGCCTTGCGCGCTCCCATACCCTCGCCGATTTGACCCTCGGGCGCGCTTTGCCTACAATGCCCGTATCCGTTTGCCGTCCGCATACCCGATGGAGGGAGCGCCATGCTTTTTGAACACGGCACGCTGATTACGGTGGACAAGGCCCGGCGCATCCTGGAGGATGGCGCCATCCTTGTGCGGGACGGGCGCATCGCCGCGGTGGGCAAGTCCTACGAGTTGGCCCAGGCCTTCCCCGACGAGCCCCGCGAAGACCTGCGCGGCGACGTGGTCCTGCCCGGCCTGGTGGATACTCACGTGCACCTGGCCCAGGCCATGATCCGCGGCTGCGCCGACGACCTGGAACTCATAGAGTGGCTGGGCAAGCGCGTCTGGGTGCTCCAGGGCAACTACGACGAGGCCGATGGCCGCGCCAGCGCCGAACTCTGCATGGTGGAGATGCTCAAGTCGGGCACGACGGCGTTCCTGGAATGCATGCTCGCCGGACGCTACGGCCTGGACGGCATCGCCGAGGCGCTCGTCCAGTCGGGTATGCGCGGCGTGCTGTCCAAAATCGTTATGGATACGGCCACCTACGCCTCCAAGGACGACTGGATGTACCCAGGGATGCGCGAAGACCGCGACGTGAGCCTGCGCCAGGCGCTGGATGCCTTTGACCGATGGAACGGCGCGGGCGACGGCCGCGTGCAGGTGTGGTTCGGCCCCAGGACGCCGGGCGGCGTAAGCCCGGAACTGTACCGCGAGATCGCGCGCCTGGCCGATGAGCGCGGCATGGGCATCACGGTGCACCTGGCCGAGGTGCGCGCCGACCGCGAATTCTTGCTGGGCACCTACGGGCGCAGGCCCGTGGAGTTCGCCCAGGATGTGGGCCTGCTGGGGCCGCGCCGCGTGCTGGCCCACGTCATCTGGGTGGACGACGACGAAATCCGCCTGCTGGCCGAGACGGGCACCCATGTTACCCACAACCCCGCGTCCAACTCCAAACTCGCGTCGGGGTTTGCCCGCATCGCCGAGATGGTGGAGGCGGGCGTGAACGTTACCGTCGGGTGCGACGGCGGGCCGAGCAACAACACCTACGACCTGCTGCGCGACCTGCGCTGGGTGTGCTATCTCCAGAAGGCGCGCCTGCTGGATCCGCAGACCGTGCCCGCCGAGACCGCGCTGGAGATGGCCACCATCAACGGAGCCAGGGCGCTGGGCTGGGAGGACGAAATCGGCTCGCTGGAAGTGGGCAAGAAGGCGGACTTCGTGGTGGTGGACATGAACAAGCCGCACCTCACGCCGTCGCCGAACCCCGTGTCCACGGTCGTGCACTGCGCGACGGGCGCCGACGTGCGGCTCGTGGTCATTGACGGCAAGGCGGTGGTGCGCGACGGGCGCGTGCTCACGCTGGACGAGGAGCGGGTGATGCGCACGGCGCGGGCGCGGGCCGAGGCGCTCTACGCGCGCGCGGGCGTGCAGGTGAGGCCCCGCTGGCCCGTGGAATGAGCCGCGCCTGCCGCCGTAACCGTTGCGGCGCGGGCGGGTTTTCGGGAGTGAACGGAGGACGCTCCGAGACATACCGTACTGGGGGAGGGAAATGGACATCTTCGCAAAGTGTGAAGTCTTTACGCAGGCAGCCGACGCGCGAAAGGCGGGGTATTATCCGTACTTCATTCCGCTGCAGGACACCGAGGGGACGGAGGTGGTCATCAACGGCCACCGGCTTATCATGATCGGCTCCAACAACTACCTGGGCCTGACGACGCACCCCAAGGTGCGCGAGGCGGCGCTGGACGCCATCCGGCGCTACGGCACGTCGTGCACGGGGTCGCGCTTCCTCAACGGCACGCTGGAACTCCACGAGGAGTTGGAGCGGCGGCTGGCGGCCTTCATGCGCAAGGAGGCGGCGCTCGTCTTCAGCACCGGCTACCAGACCAACGTGGGCACGATCTCGGCACTGGTGGGGCGGGGCGACTTCGTCATCACCGACCGCGACGACCACGCCAGCATCGTGGACGGGTGCAAACTGGCGTTCGGCGAGATGAAGCGCTTCCGCCACAACGACATGGCCGACCTGGAGCGGGTGCTGGCGTCGCTGCCCGACGACGCGGGCAAGTTGGTCGTCGTGGACGGCGTCTTCAGCATGGGGGGCGACATCGCGCCGCTGCCGGAGATCGTCCCCATCTGCAAGAAGCACGGCGCGCGCCTGATGGTGGACGACGCGCATTCCGTCGGCGTGCTGGGCGAGGGGCGCGGCACCGCGGCTCACTTCGGCATGGACGACGACGTGGACCTGGTCATGGGGACGTTCAGCAAGTCGTTTGCCTCGCTGGGCGGGTTCATCGCGGGCAAGGCCAAGGTCGTTGACTACATCAAGCACACGGCGCGGTCGCTCATCTTCAGCGCCAGCATTCCGGCGGCCAACGCCGCGGCGGCCATGGCGGCCCTGGAGATCATGCAGACCGAGCCGGAGCGCCGCCATCGCCTCATGGCCATCGCCGAGAAGATGCGCAGGGGGTACAAGGCGCTGGGGTTCAACGTCGGCGACACCCAGACGCCCATCATCCCCATCATCATCGGCGACGACATGAAAACGTTCATGACGTGGAAGGCGCTGTTCGCGGCGGGCGTGTACACCAACCCCGTGATCTCGCCGGCGGTTCCGCCCGGCATGGCCTTGCTGCGCACCAGTTACATGGCCACCCACACCGACGAGCAGATGGACCGCGTGCTGGACATCTTCGCGAAAGTCGGCAAGGAGATGGGCATCATCTAGGGCCTTGCCGCGCCGCCACTGGGCACGGCCCACCCTGCCCTGCGGGCTGGCGTCATCCACGAATAACACGAATCTACGCGAAGGGCAGGACGACGCATCCGCGGGCGGAGAGGGGGCGGCCGAAGGCCGGGGGAAGAATTCGCGTCCATTCGCGTGGATTCGCGGTTCCTCGTCGCCCGACGCTGAGGCGTGGGGCCGTGCTGACCTCACCCCCTCGTTCCCCCTCTCCGCGTGCGGAGAGGGGGAAGCCGAAGGCGGGGGTGAGGTGCAAAGCCCTGCGGGCTGGCGTCATCCACGAATAACACGAATCTACGCGAAGGGCAGGACGACGCATCCGCGGGCGGAGAGGGGGCGGCCGAAGGCCGGGGGAAGAATTCGCGTCCATTCGCGTGGATTCGCGGTTCCTCGTCGCCCGACGCTGAAGCGTGGGGCCGTGCCGACCTCACCCCCTCGTTCCCCCTCTCCGCGGGCGGAGAGGGGGCGGCCGAAGGCTGGGGGTGAGGGGCGAAGCCCTGCGGGCTGGCCTCATCCACGAATAACACGAATCTACGCGAAGGGCAGGACGACGCATCCGCGGGCGGAGAGGGGGAAGCCGAAGGCTGGGGGTGAGGTGCAAAGCCCTGCGGGCTGGCGTCATCCACGAATAACACGAATCTACGCGAAGGGCAGGACGACGCATCCGCTCGCGGAGAGAGGGCGGCCGAAGGCTGGAGGCAAAATTCGCGTCCATTCGTGTGGATTCGCGGTTCCTTGTCGCCCGACGCTGAAGCATCGGGCTGAAGGGGCGAAGCCCTGCGGGCTGGCGTCATCCACGAATAACACGAATCTACGCGAAGGGCAGGACGACGCATCCGCTCGCGGAGAGAGGGCGGCCGAAGGCTGGAGGCAAAATTCGCGTTCATTCGTGTGGATTCGCGGTTCCTTGCCCCGCATTTCGCAGCCTTCCGCGGATCCCGCTTCCCTTCGTCCAATTCGCGGTGTTCGTGGATCCCCAATGCCCTACGGCGCGTACACCCGTATCGCCGCCTCGCCGTTGAGCGGGCACTTGTACTCGCAGATGCCACACCCGATGCACCGCTCGCGGATCACCCGCGGGCGGCGCACCTCGGCCACCGTGCCGTCGGGTCGCGTTACCGTCTGCACGTCCAGTTGGATGGCCTTGTCGGGCACGGGGCACATCTCCTCGCACACGATGCAGTCCCCGCCGTCGGCCCAGGGGATGCAGCGGTTCTCGTCAATGTAGGCCACGCCGATGACCGCCTGCCGCTTGTCGTCCAGCGACAGGGGCGGGATGGCGCCCGTGGGGCACGCCTGGCCGCACGAATGGCACGAGTAGTCGCAGTAGCCCAGGCGCGGCACCAGCACCGGCGTCCACAGCCCCTCCAGCCCGGCCACGTCCAGGCTCGGCTGCAGGCCCGACGTGGGGCAGACCTTCATGCACTCGCCGCAGCGGATGCACTTGTCCAGCAGGCCATTCTCGCGCGCGCCAGGCGGACGGATGAGGCGCGGATGGTCTCGCCTTGCGGCTGGCGCGGCGCGCAACAGGCCCACGCCCGCCACCGCCACGCCCAGCGACACGAGCGCCTGCCGCCGCGACGGGTCGTACTCGCGCCAGTCCGCCGGCACAAGATGCCACCGGAACGCCACGGCATTCGTCGGGCACACCGCCGCGCAGTCCAGGCACAGCGTGCACTCGGATGGGTCGGCCGCGTAGCCGCGCGCGGGATCCACCGTGCCGGTGGGACAGGCGCGGGCGCACTTGCCGCAGGCCACGCAGGCGTCGGCATCCACATGATGCCGCAGGAGCGAGGCTTTGGACACGAGACCCAGCAGCGCCCCCAGCGGGCACAGGTAGCGGCACCAGAAGCGCGGGCGGATTACATTCAGCGCCAGGACGCCCGCAAACACCAACGCCAGCACGATACCCTGCTGGAACGCCGGCTCCCCGCCCACCAGGCCCGCGCCCCGTAGCACGCCGTCCACCCACTCCAGCGGCCTCTGCAAAGGCCCGATGGCATATAGCGCCGATTCCGCCGCAGTGAGCAGCGCGTTGACGGCGGGCAACACCGCCGCGGTCATCGTCCGAAATAAGAGCGTGAGCGGATCCAGCACGAGCAGGGTGAGATTGCCGAGGAGCGCCGCAAACAGGATGACCAGCAGCAGGCCGTGCTTGACGCTGCGCCAGTTGCCGCGGGGGTCGCCCTCGCGAGACCGGCGCGGGCGCGTCCAGTCCAGCGCCGCGCCCAGGGGGCACAGCCACCCGCACCAGGCGCGCCCTGCCAGCGCCGCCAGCGCGAGGGTCGCCACCCCCAGCGCCAGCGCCGCGATCCAGCGCCTGCCGGCGAGCATGGCCGTAGCCCCTGCCAGCGGATCCAGGCGGAAGAACAGGTCGTGGGGCAGGAAGGTCGGCAGGCCCTGCCGCGTGCCCAGGAGCAGGTACACGAACAGCACCGCCGCCAGAATCTGCACCGCTTGCCGCGCGCGTCGCCAAGTCTTTGCGGTCATCGCACTCTCCAAGCCATTGGCCATTAGCCTCTAGCCATCAGCCATCAGCAATCAGCAATCAGCAATCAGCCATCAGCAGTCAGCGGTCAGCAGTCAGCAGGTCAGGGGGCAGCATGCAGTTTGCTGCCAGCGGCTGATGGCTGATCGCTGATGGCTGGCCGCTATACGCTGATCTCCTCCACTTTCACGCCCGCCAGGTCCATCGTCCCCAGGCCCATCTTCGCGGCGGCGGGGATGTACGACACGTCCGCCGGCGTCAATCCAAACAGCGACGTGGCATAGGCGTCGGCGGCGACGATGTCGGCGCTGGCGATGACCGTGTTGGTCTGCTTCACGTCGGCCAGGTTGCCGCCCGTGGGGCCGTTGGCCATGAGGATACGCACCGCATCCA
>Ga0272448_1006395_pt1 | contig 12756 bp, 8 predicted proteins | sample YNPCB0191_FD_202220 | JGI IMG/M metagenome (GOLD analysis project Ga0272448, IMG submission 202220) | Hot spring sediment microbial communities from Yellowstone National Park, WY, United States - YNP-CB-019-1 | ecosystem: Environmental > Aquatic > Thermal springs > Hot (42-90C) > Sediment...
GACTTGAGCTACAGCGTGAGAGATCTGGGCGCACTCGAGGCTCTTACTCGCGCCATCCGGTCGAAGCCTGAGACTGGAGGCCCCTGCTCACAAAGCTGGATTCGCATCACCGGAGGGTAGAATCTTGGACAGTTCTTCACACATGCAGGCTCAGGGCGGCGCACGAATGGTGGACGTAAGCGACAAGCCCGTGCAGCGGCGAATCGCACGAGCCGCCGGACGCATAACACTCGCTGCGTCGACCGTCGAGCTGATCCGTAACAGCCGGATGGAAAAGGGAGACGTGCTTACCGTCGCTCGAATAGCCGGCATTCAAGCAGCCAAACAAACCTGCCACATAGTGCCGCTTTGCCACCCGCTTGTACTCGATTCGATCAGCGTCGATGTCAAGCTGGAACAGGACGGCGTCAGCGCGACCAGCGAAGTGCGCTGCTGCGGCAGGACCGGCGTGGAAATGGAAGCGCTCATTGCGGTGAGCGCTGCACTCCTGACCGTATATGACATGTGCAAGGCGGTCGACGAGGGCATGGTCATCGGCGACATTCGGCTGATCGAGAAAATGAAACAAGATGTCTAGCACAAGAGGTCGGGTGGTATCAGTCAATCTTTCCACCGAGAAGGGCACGACGAAGCACCCGGTCCCCGAGATCGTAATAACCGACTTGGGAATAGAGGGTGACGCCCACGCAGGAGCCTGGCACCGCCAGGTGAGCTTGCTCTCGATCGAGCAGATACAGGCGTTCTCGGAGCGGACGGGCCGCAAGATCACACCCGGCGAGTTCGCAGAGAACATCACCACGCAGGGCATCAACACCGCCGAAGTCGCGCTGATGGACAGGTTCAAGATCGGCCCGGTGGAGCTGGAGGTCGCCCAGATCGGCAAGGCCTGCCACGGAGCGGCGTGCGCCATCTTTCGCGAGGTCGGAGAGTGCCTAATGCCCAAAGAAGGACTTTTCTGCCGCGTAGCGGCGGGAGGCACGGTCCGGCCCGGGGACACAATTCAGCACGTTCCCAGGCCGCTCACTTTCAAGATCGTCACGCTGAGCGACCGGGCCTATCGCGGCGACTACGAGGACAGAAGCGGGCCCAGAGTCCGCGAAATGCTGGAGGAGTTCCTTCGGAACAAACGTTGGCATCCCGTGATCACGAACATTATTCTGCCCGACGAACCGGACGCGTTGCGGCGCGAGCTGGCTGCCGCTCGCGAGCACTCGGTGGACGTCGTATTCACCACGGGCGGCACGGGCGTTGGCCCGCGTGACTCCACGCCGGAAACGGTCATGAGCGTCTGCGACAAGCTCATTCCGGGGGTGATGGAGCACATCAGACTGAAGTACGGCGCGGCGAACCCGAACGCCCTCCTGAGCCGCAGCGTCTCGGGAGTCGCGGGGACGACCCTCATCTACGCCCTGCCGGGCAGCGTAAAGGCGGTCGAGGAATATATGGCTGAAATACTGCCGACACTCGAACATCTCATCACCACCGTCCACGGACTGGACACGCACTGACATGACGGACAACACCGAACAGATTGCCTCAGCACGAGCCCTCCGTATTTCCATCGGTTCGCCGCCCGTATCGGAAGAGTGCCGAGTCGTAGTCGAACGGCCCGTGACGGTGTCGGTTGAAGGAGTCGGAGACTACACGCTTATGTGCACGCCGTCGGACGCGGCGGCGCTGGCGGTCGGGTTCGTTTACACGGAAGGGTTGATCTCCGACATGTCCGGCATCACCTCGATTCGGCGGTGCGGCGACGACCCCTATACGATCCGAGTCCGATTGAGCGAAGAGTGCCGTCGAGCGGAGCCGCGCGCACGGAACCTGATAGTGGCGAGTTCCTGCGGAACGTGCGGGATCGACAGGATAGAGGAGATCATCGAAGAACTCCCAACCCGCGCTCAGAATCTGATTGTGCCGCTATCGACCATCCTTGCCGCGCACACGGCGATGAAGTCGCGCCAGACTCTGTTCCGCGAAACCGGAGGCGCGCACGCCGCCGCGATCTTCACGTCCGATGCGGAGATTCTCGCGTTCGGAGAAGACATAGGACGACACAACGCGCTGGATAAGGCCATAGGCACCTGCCTGCTCGCCCGGAGGCAGCCGGCCGGCAGCGGTCTTGCTTTCTCGGGCAGGGCGAGCTTCGAGATAGTCGCGAAAGCGGCAAGAGCCGGCATCGAGCTGATAGCGGCAGTCTCGGCCCCGTCGTCCCTAGCAATCGAGGCGGCTCGGCGGTGCGGGATCACGCTGTGCGGGTTTGTACGCGACGATCGCGCCACCATCTACTGTCACGAGTCGAGAGTCCGGATATGATGTCCCCCAGATCTTTGATCGCCTTGGCGGCGGCCGCGTGCGCCGCGACTGCGGCCGCGGTTACGTCCCTGCGCTCGCTTGGTCGAGAACGACAGCTCCTTATCTTTCATGCCGGCAGCCTGTCCGTACCGTTCAGGAACGTTTCCAAGGCCTTCACCAAGAACCACCCGGGCGTAGTCGTGAAGGCGGAGGCGGCGGGATCAAGGGACTCGGCCCGGAAAATCAGTGATCTAGGCAGGGTCTGCGATGTCTTCGGCTCCGCGGACCGCGAGGTAATCGCCGATCTGCTGATGCCGGACTTCGCCGATTTCTGCATCAGCTTTGCCGGAAACGAGCTGGCGGTCGGTTACACCTCGAAGTCGCGGTTTGCCGACCGCATCAACTCGAAAAACTGGTACGAGGTGCTGATGCGTGACGACGTGATTTTCGGCCGCGCCGATCCAAACCGCGACCCATGCGGCTACAGGACCCTGATGCTCTTCCAACTTGCGGAAAAGTACTACAATAAGCCCGGCCTTGCAGCCAGGCTCGAACGGAAGGGCACAGGCAGATACATCAGGCCCAAGGAAACGGACTTACTTGCCCTGCTCGAATCCGGCGAGATCGACTACGTCTTCATCTACCGCTCCGTAATCCGACAGCACAAGCTTGGGCTGCTGCGCCTGCCCGACCGGATCAATCTCAGCTCGCCGACATACGCAAGTTTCTACAGGCAGGCGCGCGTGAGGGTGGCCGGCCCGAAGCCCGGCCGAACCGTTACGCTGCGCGGCGCGCCCATAGTCTACGCCGTTACTATCCCGAGAGGTTCTCCGAACCGCAAACTCGCCGAAGCCTGGGTCGCCCTGCTGCTGTCACCTGGAGGCAGACGAATCCTGAAGGAGTGCGGCCAGCGTCCGCTGTCACCGGCCCGGGCGGACGGCTATGACAACCTTCCGCCATCTCTGAAGCCGTTTTGCGCGGCGGATAAGCGATGAAGTATCGCACCTCACTTTTCGAGCTTTGCCTTGCACTGATGGGAACGCTGGTGGTGTTGTTCATCGTCGCGCCACTTGCCGGGATGCTGTTCGCTACCTCCGCAACGGAGCTAAAGGGTGCGGCGCTGGACAAGCAGTTGACAGACTCGATCCGCCTTACCCTGGGCGCCGGGCTTGTCGCTACCGCCGCCTGCAGCCTCGGCGGCATTCCTTTGGCCTATCTGCTGGCCAGAAAGAACTTTCGAGGCAAGGCGCTGCTTCTTGGCGTCATAGATCTGCCCATCATCATCCCCCATTCGGCGGCCGGGGTCGCGCTGTTGACGCTCGTCGGCCGCCGTTCGTTCCTCAGCGTCATACCCGGATGGCAGGGTCTGGTCGGAACGTTCGGCGGAATCGCCGCGGCCATGGCGTTCGTATCGGTGCCGTACCTGGTGAGCTCGGCGCGTCTGGGGTTTGAAAGCGTTCCCGTGAGGCTGGAGAAAGTGGCGCGCACTCTGGGAGCATCGCCGACGCGCGTATTCTTTACCATTTCCCTCCCTTTGGCTTGGAGAAGCATTCTGTCCGGGATGATCCTGATGTGGGCGCGCGGTATCAGCGAGTTCGGAGCGGTCGTGGTAATTGCCTACTATCCCATGACCGCACCCGTGCTCGTGTTCGAGCGGTTGAACGATTACGGTTTGGCCCAGGCACGATCGGCCGCGGTCTTGCTGATTCTTATCTCCGTCGCGATACTCGCGGTTTTGAGATTCCTGGGCAGGCGGCCTGAGCACGAGGAGAACAGACGTGCTTGAGCTTAGGTCGGTCGCCAAACGCATCGGTGCATTCGAGATCCACGAGGTGAGCCTGCGGATCCCGGAGGGCGAGTACTTTGTGCTGCTGGGACCGTCGGGCGTCGGCAAGACGGTCCTAATAGAGCTGATCGCAGGCATCGCCAAGCCGGACTCCGGCAGCATCATCTGGCGGGGCCGCGACGTCACCAATGATCCGCCGGAAACTCGCAGGTTCGCCGTGGTTTACCAGGATTGTGCCCTGTTCCCGCATATGACGGTCGAAAAGAACCTGGCATACGGCCTCCGACGGCGCCCGGGCGAGCAAGCGCACCGCCTGGAAGAACTCGCTCTGCGCTACGGAATCGCACACCTGCTGCACCGGCGCCCGGAAGGGTTGTCGCGCGGGGAACAACAGAGGGTCGCGATTGCGCGGGCCGTCGTCGGCGAGCCGGAGCTGCTGCTGCTCGACGAGCCGTTCGCTTCACTGGACCCCAACAGCCGAATGCGCTTCAGAACCGAGATCAAACGCATCCGCTCGGATCCCGCCGGCGGAAATGAGCAGCGTAAGCTCACCATACTCCACGTGACGCACGATCTTGAAGAAGCAATGTCTTTGGGCGACCGTGTGGGCATGATGCTGGACGGCACGATACGACAGTGCGGCAGCCCTCAGGAACTGTTCCGGAAACCTTCCAGCCGAGAAGTGGCCGATTTTCTGGGAATGCGCAACGTGTTCGCGGTCACTTACGTAAGAGAGGGCGTCTGCAAGGCGGGCGGACTCGAGATCTACGCCGCCGAAGCCGTCGAGCCGGTATCGCACGTGTGGATCCGGCCGGAAGAAATCGTACTGTCGACCAACAGGTTCGAGTCGAGCGCGCGGAACCAGTTTTGGGGCCGCGTCATCGACTGGGACTACAGCGGCCCGCTGATCGCCGTGCGCGTTGCCTGCAGCGGTCTCATCTTGAGCGCCCTGATCACTCACGCCTCGTTCGAACAGCTACGCCTTGAATCCGGAAGCGAGGTGTGCGTGACGTTCAAGAGTTCTTCGGTGCACACCTTCTGACGCTTCGGCGGGAAGCGAGCGACACATCGACGAGCTCAACCATACGGCCAGAGATGCTCACTGCGGCCGCCGGCCCGGGCTTGCCCGGGAGTCACACCCCATCCGACAAGTGCCGGCCGAGGCCGCGTGAGGCGGTTCCCAGGCAACCAAAGCGACGTCGGAGACAGGACACGTATCCGTTTCCGAGACGCGCGGGAAAAAGGCCCCGTCTCGCTATTTCACTGGTACCTTCTGACCCAATCCGGCTTTGAGACCAGGACCGGCGGGTTCACGCTCACGTCCGCCGTGCCTATCGCGGACACGTAGTCGCCGTCCGAGATTCCCGAGTACCCGGGCGCAAAGACCTTGATCTGAACACCGGAACCGTCGTCCAGCCGGAAGGCGAGAGAATCAATGCACTCTACCACACCCCAGACGCGGAACCGTCGGGTGGACGAAGCCGCCGCAGCCGCCTGGTCAAGCAAGGCCTTCACGGTGGTGCCGACGACCGGTGAGCCGTCGGAGATGCCGATTCCGAATCCGCCCGGCAGCACGCCGGATTGCGCGTCCGGATTGGTGACCACCACGTCCCAAAGGCCCGTCTTTGCACCCGCAAGGTCAAACGCGCACGTAATCCTATCGGCGCCGACCACCACGACGTTCGTCGCGTTTATGTCGCTCTGGCCGGCTCTAGTCAGCCTGACCGCCGCGCCGGATTGGAAGTCGGTTCCGGCAAGGTTGGTGATGCTGACGGACCCGGTGTTCGGAGCCGACCACGGCTCTATCGAGGTTACGGTGGGCGGGTTGGGCGGCGGAAGGACGGTCACCGTCACGGAAGGGCCGTCGTCCGATATGCCGCACGCACCGGTCGTCTCCCAGCGCGGATAATACGTCGTCGTGGATGCGGGCGATACCATCAGCGACGTCCCTCTGCCGACAAGAGTTCCGGTTCCTTGAGGCCCGGTGTACCAGCACAACTCCGTGGGCTCGCCGCTGAACCCGCCGCCGGAGCTTATGAGCGTGGATTGCCCTGCGTAGATGGTGGTGTTTCCGCTCGAAGACTGCGGCGCCTGGGGCTTGATCGCAACGTCATCATAGTAGACCGTGCCGGAGTTCGTCTGATAACCCGCGGCCAAACCGATCGTAACCTGACCCGAGGGCCCGGCCACGAACGGATCATCCACCCTGTACACCCACTGGTTGGATGCCGGAATAGCGTCGCCGGCAGTGAAGCTGGTTCCGCCGTTGGGATCGATTCCTATGCGCGCCACAGCGGAGTTCAACCTATAAATCCACAGCGTGGGCACGTATACCTTGCCCGGCTTGACCGCAACCGTCTGGTAAAGAAAAGTCGTATAGGCCGAGCCTCCGCTGGGGTCGGTTATCTTCTGACTGGCCACTCCGGAATGGACGATGCTCGTCTCCCTTGCCCAAGTGCCGGACTCCGGCTGGACCTTGCTCCAGCCGTCGGCGACGCCGTTCGTGAACGAGCCGTCGAAGTTTCCGTTCGTGAGACAGAAGTAGCCTATGGTGATGGTGACGTCGGCGGTCGCCGGAGCACACGGCGGATTGGAGACGGTCCACCGCAGGACAATGGGTCCCTCGCCGCCCGTGTGAGTAAAAGTGGCGTTCGGATCCGTGGTGCTGCTGAACGTTCCGGTGCCGCCGCTTACTATCGACCATTCTCCGGTTGCAGGAGGCTCGGGTGTGTTGCCGCCCAGCGGTTGTGTGGTGCCGAACTCGGGGATCGTCTGCGGCCCACCTACGCTGGCAGTCGGCCCCACTCCCGTTATCGTGACGGTCGTCGACACGCAGCTCGAGCTGCCGAGCACGGTCTCCCATCGGGCGTAGTAGGTGGTGGTGGTTGTAGGACTCACCACCAGGTCGTTGCCCGTGCCGACCGAGACTCCGTCACAGCTCCCCGTGAGCCACCGCAGTGTCGTGCCGGAGCCACCGTAGGCGTGAAGGGTGCTCGACGCGCCCGTGCAGATCGACGACGGCGTGGCGGTGGCCGAGGTCGGAGGAACCGGCTCCTGCGGAACGAAAGTGCCGTACTCGTAACATCCGATGTCGGCGACCGCCACCCCGTCGTTGTTGCCGTCGACAGGTCTGGGGTTGCCATCATAGTCTTCGGCCGGCGCGGTGGCGGCGTCCGCGATGTCGATGCACGGAGATGTGCTCTGCAAGCTGTAGTTCCCGCCGGGCCGATCCACGAACTTCGGATCGCCGGTATACGTCGCGACCTGAGTTATCGTCGCGTTCACGTCCTTGACGATGCCGGAGCTGTTGAACGACACTATGTTGCTGAACATGCTCATGTTCCCGTAGACTCCGGCGTAGACCGCTCCCGTAGCCGTGGTGTTGTCGGCAACGGTGTTGCAGGTCATGGTCAGGTTCGAGTAACTGTCCACGGACACTCCGGATCCCCAGGCGGTGCCTATCGAGCCGTAGCGCTGGTTTCCGATTATGCGGTTGTTTATGAGTCTGGAATTGTCGTTTCTGCTCGCATACACACCGCAGCCGTTTATGCAGGCCGCATTGCCCTCGATTTTGTTCCTGGATACTTCCGCTTTGCTTGCCTGGCAGAAGACGCCGCCACCGTATCCCAGCGCCGAGTTGTTGGTTATCTGATTCGCCTTAACCAGGGCGAGGCTGCCGGCCAAGTAGATACCGCCTCCGTTGCCCGTGGCGTTGTTGCCCGTGATGGTGTTGTTCATCACGAGCGGGGACGCACTGCCGACAAAAATGCCGCCTCCGCTGACGCTCCTGCCGCCCGTAAGCGTGAATCCGTCGAGTGCGCTGACGCGGTAGCCCATCAAGTACGCCGAAGCCGCGGATCCGGTCCCGCCGGCGTCAATTGTGGTTGGGTTCGCGGCCCAGTTCCGCTGAGTTTTCTGCGTCTCGGTGCCGACAAAACCTCCGTAGACGTAGACGTGATCGCGCAAGACGATCCGCTCCCCATATGAGCCGGCTTTCACCCACACTTCTCCGCCGGACTGCGCCGCGGCGTCGATAGCGGCCTGAATGGTTCTCTTGGCCAGCGGCCAGGACGAGCCGTTGTTGGAATCGTTTCCGGTCGTGCTCACGCGGACGACAGCAGGCGTGACGGTCCACGTCGTGCCGTCGGACTCGTCCGCTCCGATATCGACCGTGGTGTTCTGGATGCGAGTCTGCCCTTCGAAATCGGTGTAACCGGATATCACGTCCGAATTGCTGCCCGCGTTCCTGCAGGGTGAGCCGGGCTGAATGTGGTAGTTGCCGTAAGTCAGGCTCGCGAGCTGCGGATCGCTCAGGATGTCGGTAGATCCCTGGGCTATGCCGGCGTAGGCATAGTCCGTGTTGCCGTAGACGCAGTTCTTCCTTAGGGCGGGCGTGCCCGAGCCGGATTCCTTACGGATTCCGCTGGAGTTGAACGCCACGATGTTGTTGCACACCGACGCGGAGCTCATCGCCATCAGATAGATTCCGCCGCCGTAGGTGGCCGCATTGGCGGCTATGGTGTTGTTTCTGACGGCCTCGCTCGATCCCGTCGAGGCGTCGCCGCAGCAGACTCCGCCGCCCATCTGCGCCGAGTTGCACGCTATCAGATTACTCGTCAAGACCGCCGCGCCGGTAGTTGTTCTGACTCCGCCTCCCGCCGTCACGGCCCCATTGCCGACGATCTTGTTCGACGCGATCACCGGCGCGCTGCCGAGGTTGCAGTAGATGCCGCCGCCGTCGAAGGCGGCCGAGTTGCCCGTGATGACGTTGTTGACGATGACGGGCGAGGCGCCTTGGTTGCAGTAGATGCCGCCGCCGGCCACCGCGCTGCCGTTGGTGATGGTGAACCCGTCGATCCGGGTGGCTGAGGTTGCGTTTCTCACAACCTCGATGACCGGCCCTCCGCCGTCGCCGTCCAGTATGGTCACGTTTGCGTTCCAGTTGCGCTGCGACCTCGAGGTTTCGGTGCCGGCGAAGCCGCCGTATAGGGCCACACCGTCCTTGAGCACGATGTTCTCCACATAAGTTCCGCTCGCAACCCATATCTCGTCGCCCGGTCCGGCCGCGTCGACCGCGTCCTGGACCGTATCGAAAGCGGTCTCCCAGGTTCGTCCGTCGAAGGTTCCGCCTGTGTGGTGTCTGACGGCTATCGCGGGCAGCACCGGCCCTCCTCCGCCGACGGAGTAGGGTCCGAGCGTGAGAGTGGAGGTGTTTTCCACCTGAGGCGAGTCGCTGTTCCACGACCTCAGGTGCAGATAGTACGACGTGCCGTCTCCACCCGCCTGCTTCACTAGGGTCGAACCGCTGGACCAGTTCTGAGCGCCGGTAACACCGTCCCACGACGGCGACGTCAGCCACGCGTAGGTGAACTTGCCGACGTTGGCCGGTCCGGGCCCGAAGGCGTTGTTGAACGTGAACGTAATGTTCTGACCCGGGGTGCAGTCGGTTTTCATCTCGCCGCAGTCGCACCGGATGCTGACTTCGGCATATGGAACAGTATCGTCGTAGGTGGGAGCCGCGGCGAGGGTATACCGGGCCGGCAGGCCGAGTCGGGTTTCGCTCTCAGCACCTTGGAAGGTAGCTAAATAACGCTGGTTGCCTGACGCCGCCCCGCTGCCGTAGAGCGTGTTGGCAAGCAGACCGGACTCGGCATACGAACTTGCCTGTAAGGCCGAGGTCCACTTGATAGTCCCTCCGGTCGGCTGATCATACGCCCTGTATACCTCTCCGGACGCGCCGGCGGCTCGAGTCCAACTCCAGGTGATTTGGCTCGGCGAGTTCGCGACCGCCCCGCCCCCCGTCGGAGGATTCGGCGCCGGACCACCGGCGGGGACCACCGAACAGTCATCGAAGTATCCGTCGCAGACCTTGTCGGAGGTAGTGGTGGCGTACTTGTCCACATGCAGTCGGATCTTGAGCTGCCCGGCTGCGTCCGCAGTCTGAGTGAGCGTGTACTGCGCGTAGGTCGTCGTGGAGTACGCCGATATCTGGGGCGAGCCGCCGCCGATAGCTTCGATGTAGACGTGGTACTTGTCGGTGCGATCCCAGACGTGCCTCATCCAACCGCTGACGGTGCACGAGACGCCGGGAGTCAGCCCCGTAACGACCTGCTCCAGATAGGCATGTCCCGTTGACGCCCCCGTTATCCTTATGTGGCCGCCGTAGGAGCCGTTCAGCTTCGATTCCGTGTCCCTCGTCGCTATCGGCACTGTGCCGGAAAGGATTGTGGCGGTCCACTCCGGCGGTGAACCAAAGGGATTCTCAAATCCCGGGTTGATTAGAGACTCCGCGGCTGCCGCCTGCATCAGGGCCGCCGTCAGTGCAACAACCACGGCCAACATTACCGGCACGCGTGAGTGTCGGACAACATCTGATGCCGCTGTCTGTCGATTGCTCCCTTTCATCTTCTTTCCCTTTCATATCCCCATGAGCAGGTCCGCTTTAGGGCGATGCCGGCACAAGCCCGGCAACTCTTGGGCCATAGACCGTGCTGTAGACCGACTGAAGCGTGCTCTTGAGCGAGCCGTCACCCGTAATTATGATCATTCGTGTCACATCTACTCTGCCGAGATGAAGCTGGATCCGCCCGCTCGCCACGGAATAGGGCACGTCACGGATCCCCTTGTAGTCAACCTCGAATACCTGGACGGGATTGATCCAGTCCGGCAGGTCCAAGCTCACTTCCGCGTTGTCGATAGACCGAATCGTGATTCCCGTGTCGGTACATGCATAGTCGTCGTTGACGCACAGCAGCATAAGGGTGCCGGTACCGCTCAGCAGAGCGCGGGTCCAGAGCCGGCCGGGCTTTGTGATCTCGGTCTTGACGGGGCAGCTATTCACGATGAGTTGGCTGACGGTTCCCGCCTCCGCTCCAAGCAGGCCTATCTCACGCCAGAGGGCGGCGGATCCGGGTTCGGTCGCCCATCCGATGCCGCAGAAAGCGTCTTGGTTTACACTGACCGGGGTCATCCACCAGTAAGCGATCTCCTTGGCACCCGCCGCCAGCGCGTAGTAGAACTCTATACGCTTCTCTTCCGGCGCAGCCCAGCGGAAGACCCGATGCGCTTCCTCATCGTTCTGGTGCTTGCGGCAGCTGTTCAGAATGACGTGCAGCCGACCCGGCTCACACGCCGCCTGGCAGGTGCTCGCCACCGCATAAATATAGGTCGCTTTTCTGTACCAAGGCATCGTCTTCGCAAGACTGGGATTCCAATACGAGTCCACTATGCGCGTCTGGTAGTACGGGTCCACCGAGAGGATGTCCGGCACGTGACCGTAGACGTAGTAGTTGTACGGCTTGAATGAACCGTTCAGATTCAGATTCGTCGGATACTGCGAATAGTTGGCCTTGAACGACTGCGACAGACTGTTTAGACTGCTCGCCAGCGCCCCGACCTGGTAAGGGCTGACCGAGGTCGGCACATTGCCCTCCCCGGCGTCCGGCTCGTCGCACAGGAAGATCGAGTACAGGTCAGGGGTGGACGGATCCTCGTGGAGGAACTTGAACCCGGCCGCGGCCAGGTGCGCTCTTCCGTCACTTGTCTTGTACCAGCCTCCCTGACCGCCCTTCTGCAGGTTGATCGAGTGCCGCTCTAGGTTATGGAACCACTGGTGCTGCTCCTCGTCGGACGCAAACGAAGGGCCTCCCCACACGCCGTGCTTGAAGTTGTCGTAGTAGACTCGACAGCCGTCGGACGCCTTGGTGCCGTCGTCGTAGACCGCCTGGAAACAGTGGAACGACCCGCGAGCAAACGCCGACCCGAGGTTCACCGCGACCGGCACAAGGTCGTAGTTCGGATCGCCTGCGATGGTGGAGGCGGCCGTCTTGTCGACTCCGTCGACGAGTATCTGGGTCGGCAGCTTTCCCCTGGTTGGATGGCGCAGATAGAGATAAAGCTTTGTTGAGTCCGGTGAAAGACCATAGCCCGCAACACGAGGCAAGTCGTTGGCGGTCACGTTGATCGTGACGGGAATAGTCGATCCCGCCACTATCGCGCACGAAAGAGTTCCGACCACCCGGAAGCGCATGCGCACGAATATTTCCGCGGTCCCTCCGGCGGGGATGGGATTCGGCTCGACCCGCCACCATATCGGCTCGCCCGCATCTATCAGAGCCTGCTTGCGACTCGGATAATAGACGCTGCAGGCGTACTGGTCGCAGCGATAGGTCTTGTCCGTCTTGCACCCGATCCCGTTCGCCAGACCGGTACCGTTGATAGTAAAGTCGCTGACGGTGACCGAGCCCGTACCCGTGTTTTTCACATACACCGCCAGCGCCCCGCCGACGTAGCAATTCGGAATCGAATCTCCCCAACCATAGGTTTTCCAGAAGCCGTAGAACTCGGGAAGCATACGATCCGCGCGAAAGGCGGCGTCCAAGACCTCGATTGCCGAATGCGCCGGAACCGCACACGCCGCGACCAACAACACCAGCACTCCGAAGTAACTAACTGATCGACCAGACACGGCAAATCTCTCCTTGTGCGATTATGCCCAATCCGGGCACATAACCCCAAACGCGTGCCGCACGCCGGGTGGTACTATTATACTACCACCCGCATTATGCTTCGGGAGAGGCGCTTCTGTCAAGTGCTAGATGAAAAAGTCTATGCCGACTGGCGGTTGACTGCGGGCGAACAATGTGGTATCAATTCCGATAGCAGGAGTCTCGCATACG
>Ga0272448_1006397_pt1 | contig 12755 bp, 12 predicted proteins | sample YNPCB0191_FD_202220 | JGI IMG/M metagenome (GOLD analysis project Ga0272448, IMG submission 202220) | Hot spring sediment microbial communities from Yellowstone National Park, WY, United States - YNP-CB-019-1 | ecosystem: Environmental > Aquatic > Thermal springs > Hot (42-90C) > Sediment...
TCTGCCGCACCCGATCTCGACACCAGTTGTAGCCCACCAGGCAGACGATCGCGATCGCCAGGCCGCTGGCGGTGGCGATCAGCGCCTGGGCCACCCCGCCCGTGATCCCGGCCGGATGGCTGGTGCCCTGGACCGAGATGATGCTGAACGCCGAAATCATGCCAAGCACCGTGCCCAGCAGCCCCAGCAGCGGGGCGAGCGTGACGATCGTGTCGAGGACCGCGAGCCGCCGATTCAGGTTCGGCTGCTCCGCCAGCGCCTGCTCCTCCATGGCGGCCTGAACCGGCGCGCCGATCAGGTGTGCACGCAAGCCCGCTGCAAGGACGTTCGCTACCGGCCCGCCCGTCTGCTCGCAGCGGGCGAGCGCCTCCGCGCCATCGCCCGCGCGGTAGGCCCTGCGAATCGCCGCCAGGAGTTCTGCGCCGCCGCGGTCCGCCTTCCGTAGCGCAAGGTAGCGCTCAATGATCACCGTCACTCCCAACAGCGAGCAGAGCGCAAGCGGCACCATCACCGGCCCGCCCTTCGCCAGCGTCCTCACGGCCTCAACCACTGCTTGCCCTCCCACAGGCTGCGCCACCTCTCCCCAGACGCGCGCCCAGGGGCCCCGAAGTCCCTCGGCGCCTCCCAGAGATGGCTGTCGCCTTGCTCATCGCGTTATTCCACACTTCTCCCCCGCCCCGTCCACCAGCCCCTCTGCCGCGGTGCTCAGGGACCGCTGGCGAGGGCGCGGCCCACGATGTCAGGATGGCGGCGAGCCACCGCAAAGATGTAGATAATCTCCAAGATGCCCGCTGTGTTGAGGACCACGAGCACCACATACCAGACGGTGTGGTCGCGGCGGGCCGCCATCCACAGCGCCACGGCCTTCCACGCATATCCCCAGAGCGCGACCAGCACGAGCGCCGTCGTGAATCCCGCCGAAACCGTCGGCAGCGCGGCCTGCATGGAACCCTCCTCGCTGTCACGCACACCCCCGTAGATTTGCCGCATCTGGCGGCGACATTGCGAAACCTGCCGTCCTTGGCGATGTTCCCGCGCATCGCCGCCGCCCTCCCGGGCAGGCAAGCGGGCCTGCCTGTCGAAGCACACGCCAGAGGGCTATTCCGACAGGAGGTGCGCGGATGAGCGAGCATCCAGAAGCGCCCGAGGAGAGGCCCATCGGCCAGGTGACGCACTACTTCAGCAAGATCGGCGTCATGGCCGTCGATCTGACCGATCGTCTGACCGTGGGCGAGAAGATCCACGTCAAGGGCGCCACCACCGACACGATCGTGACCGTCGACTCCATGCAGATCGAACACCGGCCTGTCTCGGAGGCGGGCCCGGGCGACTCCGTGGGAATCAAGGTCAGCGAGAAGGTCCGGCCCGGCGACGCCGTCTTCCGCGCGGCCTGACCCCGGGCTTCCCGGCCCGGTGTGGGGGTTGGCACGCCCGCGTCTGCGCGCTGGCGGTGGGGTAGACCCGCGTCGGCGGTGCACCTGCCTCCGCGTGACCTGGCCGGTGCGAGTCTGGTCAGGGACGGCGGGAAAGGAGGGATGCGCCTGGGACCTGTGCCGCGATGGCCAACCGGCACGCGGCCCGTTTGCCGTCGCGGGGAAACAGCGCGGCCGCGGGTCAGGATTCGGCAGCTAGATAGGCGCCGCCGGCTGAGCGGTATCGCAACTCCCGGCATCTCCCCTTCTGCCCAATCGGTGCTGCAAGAGGCCTGTGTTGATCGGCCGTCACGCCTCAACGACGATCATGTTCACGACCTCTCTCACCCCGGGCGCGGCGGCCGCGGCTTGGGCGGCGGCCAGGCGGGCAAATGTGTCGTTCTGATGGCCCTCCAGCAGCACGGTGCCATCCCTGACTGTCACCTCGATGAGGCGGTGAGACACGCCAGACGGCTCGGCCTCCTCCAGCCGCCGTCTCACCAACTCCGCAATCTCGTCGTCGGGAAGGTCCACCTCCGGCTCGGCTACCGGCCCGCTGCCTGTGCTCACAAACTCCGCTTCACTCTGGTTGGAGTTGCGAGCCCCCAGCCGCTTCCAGAAGTGCAGGTACGACTCCAGGGGCACGTTGGGCGAGTACGGGGGCGCCTCTCGAATAGAGAGGTTGCCGTATGGCGCAACGACTACCTCGCCGCGGTCTTCCAGTTCCCTCGCCGGCACCACAATAGTCCCGCCGCCCAGATGCTCGGCGCGATGCACGAGCACCACCGCCCCATCGCGCGTTCTCAACTGCTCCCCGACCGTCCCCAGGGGCTTGCCGGAAAACCCGATCAGCCGCTTCCCGCTGCTTGGCTCTCTCATCACCGCCCCCGTGGAATGTGATCCCGTGCCCCGGCCCCTGAATCCCTCACAGGAGGTGCATCGAGTATAGGCAGTCTGGTCAAGTTTGCGGACGACAAGAACCCGCCCTTGGGCCGCCAAACCGACAGCGATTGTGCGAGTTACCCCCAGGCCCATAGCACTGGAACATGAACCGTACACGGAGCGGAGCCACCGGCGAGGGCGCGGTACGGCCTCGCAGATTGGCGAGACACATCGCCATCGTGTGAAGCGCGCCTACGTCACTTCCGAGGCGTGTCCCGCGCACGCGATCCCCTCGTCATGGGCAGCGTCCAGCCAGTGCTGCTCGGGGGCGCCGCACTCGGGGCAGGCGCTGACCGCGCCGAGCAGGACCCGCGCGATGGTTCGCTCGGCGGGCAGTCCGGCGCAATCGTCGGCAGCGTAGCATCGGTCGACTGTGCCGAAGGGGTCTGTGATGACCACGCCAGCGCGCGGGGCGCCGTGCTCGTCGCTGAACCCGAACCGCGTGAACAGCTCCCGGCCCCGCGCGATGACCGGGAACGGGCAGTCGCCGCCCGGTCGGCAGGCAAGCACATAGCTGACCACCACGATTGCTGCCCCGAGATGTCTGTAGTCGCCCTCGTGCGAGGCGAAGGCGTCCAGGTAGCGCGCACAGGGGGGCTCGAGCGGCTCCGGCAGGAACAGCAAGACCAGCGCGCGCCGGCCGCGCAGCTCTCCGGAGTCGACCAGCCCCTGGTCGGATATGCCGACGAATGGCGGCAGTTGCTCACGCGAACGCAGGCCACAGACGAAGCCGTGCTCATCCGTCATGACGTTTCTCTCCTCGCTGACGGCCCAGGGCCGCGTGCACGGCCCATCTGGTCTTCTGCCGTTCGACCCGCCCCGCGTCCAGGCCTACACGCGTGTCTGGCTCTTCCACGCCAAGCCACGGGTCTTGTACGAGCGGGGAGACAGACTGCGCCTCCCACTTCTCTGCGAGTAGGTCAGTCGCACGGCCGAGCGAATCATAAGAGGCCAGGGGCGCGGTGCGGGGCAAACGGGGGTTATGCAGATCGCTTTCAGGAGACGCGCACAATGACAGCGTCGTCGGAGAAGCCATCCGCGCGGCGGACGTTCAAGGCGGAGGAGATGACACCCGGGGAGTTCCGGGCGGCCGTAGCGCGGCGGCCGGTCTTCATCCTGGCCACCGGCATTCTCGAATGGCACGCTGACCATCTTCCGCTGGGCACGGACGCGCTCAAGATGCGCGGCATCGCCGAGCACCTGGCCGAGGCGGCGGAGGCGATCCTGCTGCCGCAGAACTGGTTCGGAGTGGTCGGCTATGACGAGATGCTGGGGACCATCACGTTCAGCAAGGACCTCGTGAAGCGCATCCTCACCGAGTACTACGAGAACCTCGAGAAGATGGGCGCCAAGCTCGTGGTCATGCTCACCGGTCATTACGGCCCGTACCAGGTGGAAACAATCAGGGAGGCCGCAGCGGAATACCGCTCGCGCAGCGGGATGCGCATCATCGCCCAGCCAGAATACGAGGGCGTGGACTTCAGCGGATTCCCGTGCGAGCCTGACCACGCGGACAAGTACGAGACGTCGCTGATGATGGCCCTCTACCCGCACCTGGTGCAGATGGACCGGTGGAGGCCGACGCTTCAGATCCCCTATGACTACCAGCCACGCGACAATGCCTGGGGGTATCGCTCGCCGCGGGGGACCTGGGAGTTCTCGCAGGACTTCGCGCAGCACGCCTCACCCGAGCTGGGCCGGCGCCTGCTGCGCGCGATCGTCGACCACCTCAAACGGCGGATCGAGGAAGAGCTCGCCCAGGTCGCCTGACCCACCTTGCCAGAAAGCCTGGGGACTTGCGGCCTCTCTGCCGGCCGCTGCTTCCGCGCGTCCTGGCGAGAACGGCGCGAGAGGGTGCCATCACCTTCATCAGAGGGTCGGCGCGGCCGGATGCGACCTCGCCTGCTTGAGCCTTTTCGTCAGCGCGGGCACGATCTCGAAGAGGTCGCCGACGATCCCGTAGGTCGCGACTCCGAAGATCGGCGCGCTCGGGTCCTTGTTGATGGCGATGATCACGTCAGAGCTGCTCATGCCCGCGAGGTGCTGCACCGCGCCGGAAATCCCGCAGGCGATGTACAGCTTCGGCTGCACCGTCCGCCCGGTCTGCCCAACCTGATGGTAAGCCGGAATCCATCCCGCGTCGACCGCCGCGCGGGAGGCGCCCACCGCGGCCCCGAGCACCTCCGCCAGCTCCCGGATCAGGGAGAAGTTCTCCGCCTTCCCGAGCCCGCGCCCGCCGGCGACGATGACCTCGGCGTCCTGCAGGTTCACGCGTCCGTCGGTCCCCTGCTGCACCACCTCGACGACCTTCGCAACCACAGACATCTCGTCCAGCCGCACGGGAATCTCCACAACCTCGCCCGTGCGAGACGGGTCCGGCGCCAGCGGCTTCATCACGCCCGGCCGGACGGTCGCCATCTGGGGCCGCGCGTGCCGGCAGACGATGGTCGCCATCAGGTTGCCCCCAAAGGCGGGCCGCGTCTGCACGAGCAGCCGCTCGGCCTGGTCGATGTCGAGCCCGGTGCAGTCGGCCGTCAGGCCGGTAGAAAGCCGCGCCGCGACGCGGGGTGCGAGGTCGCGGCCCTGAGGGGTCGCGGAGATGAGCACGATCTCGGGCTTGTACCGGTTGATCATCCCGGCGAGCACATCCGTGTGCGGCCCGGTTCGGAAGTGAGCGAGGACAGGGTCCTGGGCGATGAAGGCGCGATCGGCCCCGTGCGCGATCAGCGGGGCGGTCAGCCCGCCGATCGCGTCGCCGAGCAGGGCGGCGCCAAGCTCCACGCCCAGCTTGTCCGCAAGCCGGCGGCCCTCTCCCAGCAGCTCAAACGTCCCCCGCCGAAGCTCCCCGTGCAGGTGTTCCGCAACCACCCACACGCCGCGGTACTCGCTTACGTCCACGTCCCGCCTGAACGCGGCCTCCAGCACGATGGCGCCGAACTTGCAGGCCGACGCACAGGCGCCGCACTGTGTGCACTTCTCGTTGAACCGCGCGACCGCATCCACGATGTCGATCGCCCCGTAGGGGCACGCGCGCAGGCACAGGCGGCATCCCGTGCAGTTGTCAGCGATGATGGTGACAGGCATTCCGCGATCTCCGCGCGATGGCGGGCCTAGCCCGCCCCCAGGTTCATGTCTTCGATGGCCCCCGCGATCTGCTCGACGATCTCCTCCACCGATCCCTCCAGCATTCGCCCGCCGCCCCGCCGCGGCGGCGGCCAGACCTCGATCACCTGGGTGGGCGAGCCGTCGAACCCCGTCTGCGTCGGGTCCGCCTCCACATCGGCCAGCGTCCACTTCGCGATCTGCGCGCGCTTGGCCTTCAGCACGTTCCGCATGCTAGGATAGCGCGGATCGTTGATCTGCTTCACCACCGTCACCAGCGCCGGAAGCCTTACCTCCAGCACTTCGAAGAAGTCGTCCAGCACCCGCCGCGCGCGCAGCTTCCCGTCCACGACCTCGATCTCGATGGCGAAGGTCACCTGGGGGATGCCGAGGCGCTCCGCAAGCTCGGGCCCCACTTGCCCCGTGTCCCCGTCCACCGCCTGCCGGCCGCACAGGACCAGGTCGACCTCGCCGATCTTCCGCACCATCTGCGCGAGCGTGTAGGAGGTCGCCAGCGTGTCGCTGCCGCGCGAGGCCGGATCCGTCAACAAGATCGCTTCGTCGGCCCCCATCGCCAGCGCGTGCCGCAGCGCCTCCTCGGCCTGCGGCGGACCCATCGTGATCACCGTCACCGTGCCCCCGTGGGCCTCGCGGAGCTGGAGCCCGGCCTCGATCGCGTTCTCATCCACGGGGTTCACAATGCCCTTGACGCCCTCGCGGATGAGCGCCTTGGTCTCGGGATCGACGCGGACCTCAGTGCTCTCGGGGACCTGTTTGATGCAGACGACGATCTTCACCCGCCCAGCTCCCGGATTACGTGATTCGCGATCACCATGCGCTGCACCTCCGAGGTTCCCTCCACGATCTCGAACAGCTTCGCTTCCCGCATATAACGCTCCACAGGGAACTCCCGCGTGTACCCATACCCGCCGAAGACCTGCACGGCCTTCGTGGTCACGCGCATGGCGACCTCGGAGGCGAACAGCTTGGCCATCGCCGCCTCCTTCTCAAATGGCCTGCCCTGGTCCTTGAGCCAGGCAGCGCGCCACGTGAGGAGCCTGGCGGCCTCGACCTGGGTGGCCATGTCGGCAAGCGTGAACTGGATGGCCTGGAAGCTCGAGATTGGCTGTCCGAACTGCTTGCGCTGCCTGCTGTAAGGCACCGCCGCCTCCAGCGCGGCCCGCGCCAGCCCCACCGCCCCGGTCGCCATGCCGATGCGCCCAACCCCCAGGGTGCGCATCGCCACCAGGAACCCCGAGCCCTCGCGGCCCAGCAGGTTCGCCTTCGGGACGCGGCAGTCGGTGAAGATCAGCTCCCGGTTGGGCAGCGACGGGAAGGCCATCTTCTTCTCGTCCTTGCCGAACTCGAAACCCGGCGTGCCCTTTTCCACGATGAACGCGCTGAGCCCCCGGACCCCGCGCTGCGGGTTCGTGCTCGCGATAATCACGTATGTCTGAGCCTCGCCGCCGTTGGAGATGAAGATCTTCGTCCCGTTCAGGATGTAATCGTCGCCGTCCGCCTGCGCGCGGGTGCTCACCGCGGCCGCGTCCGAGCCGGCCCCGGGTTCCGTGAGGCCGAACGCGCCGATGTGCTCTCCCCTCGCGAGCGGCGTGAGATACTTCTGCTTCTGCTCCTCGGTCCCGAAGGTCATGATCGGGAAGACGCACAGGACATGCGCGCCGAAGACCGCGCCGGTCGTGGTGCACGCTCGCGACAGCTCCTCCCCGACGGCCGCCCAGGTCAGGAAGTCCATCCCCATGCCGCCGTACTCCTCCGGCACGGGGATGCCCATGAGGTCGAGTTCACCGAGCTTGCGGACGTTGTCGGCCGGCCAGCACGCCGCCTCGTCGACCTCCTTTGCCCTGGGTGCCAGCTCGCCCTCGCAGAACTCCCTGACCGCGTCGAGGATCGCGGTCTGGTCTTCACTGAAGGTGAAATCCATGAACGTCTCTGCCTCCTGGCAATGGCAGCGGCCCGGCGCGCCGGGCCGCAGTGGAGATGTTAGCGGAAAGCGCGGGCTGAGTCAACGCGGAGCGGACCGAGTGCGCTCCCGTGCTCACCAGCTTCGGTGCGCACATCCGCGTGAGCAGGGGGCGGTCGTGGGCACACGAGCCGAGGACACGCCACCCCGGGCGTGGAAACACACACGTGCTGGTGGGCGGCGCACGCCGCCAATCCGGGACGGAGGACACATGTGAGCAGGTGTGGCCGCGTGAGCGGGTGGCTCGCGGCCGGCGCGATGATCGCGCTGTCGGTGCTGGGGCCCGGATGCGGGAAATCGGCGCGGGAGCCGAGCGCGGCCTCGGCCCCCCGTGAGTCGGCTCGCGCGACCCGGCCTCCGGCGGCCAGCCGCGCTGGACCGCTGCAACACGCCGCCATGGTCGCGGCCGAACGACGGCAGGCGCCGAGCCGCGAGGCCGCCGTGGCACGGCCACAGCAGAGTCGGCCGGGGGAGACGTCGCCCGCGGCCCAGGGCAAGCTGCGCGAACGTGCCGCGCGCGGAAGCGAAGGTGCGGACGCATCGGCCGTACCGGTTGCCCGCGGATCGGCGGGTGAGGGCGGCGCGGAGCCCGACGCGGCGCCCACGGCAGACGCGACGGCACGGCCGCGCATCCACTTCGATGACGTCCAGCACGACTTCGGCCCAATGCAGCAGGAGCAGGAGAGCACACACAGGTTTGTCTTCCGGAACGTCGGGCGCGCGCCACTGGAGATTGAGAAGGTCAGGAGCGACTGCGGGTGCACCGCGGTTCTCCTGAGCAAGCAGAGGCTGGCGCCGGGGGAGGAGGGCACGCTCGACGTCACCTTCCATTCAGGCCGGTTCCGCGACAGGGTCACGAAGCACGTCTACGTGGACTCCAACGATCCGCTCGAGCGGCGGGTGACCCTGACCGTGACGGCCGACGTGAAGGTCGAGGTGGACGTCATACCACGGGGCATCTACCTTGGGCGCATGGTGGTGGGGGATAGGGTCGAGCGGTCCGTGGACCTTGTGCCGGTGGGCGTGAAACGCTTCCGGATCGTGGACGTGCGCACCGATGACCCCCTGCTGCGCGCGTCTAAGCCGGAGCCCATCGCCGGCCAGCCGGGCGCGTATCGTATCAGGGTAACGTATGGGCCGGCCCAGACGCCGGGGAGGGTGGCGCCGAAGATCACCATCCGGACCGACCTCGAGCACACAGGGATCATCACGGTCGTCGCCTATGGCCAGGTGGATCCGCAGGAAACAGCCGGGCGTGCGCCGGGCTCGCCGGGGTGAGCCCATGGCGCCGTCGCTCGCGCCTTCGGCGGCGGGCCGCAGCACCACAGGCGGGGTGGTGCTCGGCGCGCTTGCCATGTTGGTGGGTGCGGCAACGCTGGGGTTCGCGGTCAACCACTTCTCCCCCCACGGAATCCCGGTCTTCCCGCAGGCGGCCTCGACTCCGCTTCCTCTGCCCGCAGGCCTGAAGGCCATCAGCCCCCGCGACGCGCAGGCTGCCCTGAAGACGGCGGCGACCGTATTCGTCGACGCCCGCGCCCCGCAGGAGTACGCGGCGGGCCACGTGCCCGGCGCGCTGAACATCCCGCCCTCCGAGTTCGAGGCGCGGCTCCTCGACCACCTGGACGCGATTGAGGGGGCGCGGGCGATCATCACCTATTGCCAGTCGGTCGAGTGCAGCGAAGCTGTAGAGGTCGGCGAGCGCTTGCTAGAGTCCTACCACGGCCGGGTCTACGTGCTGGAGGAGGGGTGGCGGGGTTGGCAGGCGGCGGGCTACCCCGTCCGCCAGGGTGCCCGGCCGTGACCGCGCGCCGCAGGCCCACATGGCTCGCCCACCCCGCCGTCGGAGCTGTCTGCCGCGTCCTGCTGGGTGGTATCTTCGTGTACACCGCGGTGCCGAAGCTCATGCGGCCCGACGAGTTCGCGCGGCTCGTGTACGGCTACCGCATCCTGCATCCCGACATGGTGAACCTTGTGGGGATCACCCTGCCGTGGGTCGAGCTGGTCGCCGGCGCCTTCCTGGTCGTCGGCCTGCTGCCGCAGAGCGCGGCCCTGCTGATCGGGGCGATGCTCCTCATGTTCATCGTCGCCGGATCGCTGGCGCTCCTGCGCGGCCTACAGATCGAGTGTGGCTGCTTCTTCCCCCTGCTGGGCGGCCACAAGCTCGGCTGGGACGTTCTGGTGCGAGACGCGCTGCTGCTGCTGCCGGCGGCCCAGGTGCTGGCCTGGCCGAGCAGCTTCGTGCCCAGGCGGCGGAGATAGCAGGCGCGGCCCCGGCAGGGCGCCCCCGGGCCGGGGCGAATCTGTCTGCGACCAGAGTGTGACTCGACAGGGAGCGACTTCATGGCCGACTACGTCCTGGGGATCGATGTCGGGACGACGGGGACGAAGGCTGTGCTAGTTGAGACCACAGGGCGGGTGGCCGCGCGCGCGACCCATGAGTACCCGCTGCACACGCCGCGTCCCGGCTGGGCGGAGCAGGACCCGGAGGACTGGTGGCGCGCGACGGTCGCCGCGGTGCGGGATGTGATCGCGGCCTCGGGCGCTCAGCCCGACGAAATTCGCGGCCTGGGCTTGTCCGGGCAGCAGCACGGCGCCGTCTTTCTGGACGCGCAAGGCAAGGTGCTGCACGAGTCGATCATCTGGTGTGACCAGCGGACCGCGCGGCAGTGCCAGTGGATCCACGACACCGTCGGCTTCGAGAACGTCGTCCGGGAGACGCTGAACCCCGTGCTGACCGGCTTCCAGGCAGGCAAGATCGTGTGGCTGCGGGACCACGAGCCCGCCAAGTACGAGCGGCTGCGCATGATCCTGCTGCCAAAGGACTACGTGCGGTACCGGCTGACCGGCGAATACGCAACCGAGGTGTCCGACGCTGCGGGGACTTCGCTGCTGAACGTGGCAAAGCGGCAGTGGTCGGAGGTGATGGTGCGCGGCCTGGGACTGACGACCGACATGCTGCCAAAGGTGTATGAGTCTCCAGAGGCCTCGACGGCGGTGTGCGCGATCGGCGCGCAAGAGACGGGTTTGCGAGCAGGGCTGCCGGTGGCGGGCGGCGGGGGGGACAACGCGTGCAGCGCGGTTGGCAACGGGGTGATCGCGGAGGGCATCGTGCAGATGTCGGTGGGGACGTCGGGCACGGTGTTCTCGCCGATGCTCGAGCCGAAGATGGACCCGAAGCTGCGGGTGCACACCTTCTGCCACGCGGTGCCCGGCCAGTGGCACGCAATGGGCGTGATGCTGATGGCCGGTGGGTCGCTGCGCTGGTTCCGGGACGAGCTGTGCGCCGAGGAGCGCGCGGAGGCGCAGCGCCGCGGGGTCGATCCCTACGTCCTGATCACGGAAAAGGCGGCCACCGCGCCCGTGGGCTCCGAGGGGCTTCTCTTCCTGCCGTATCTCACCGGGGAGCGCACGCCCCATGCTGACCCGAACGCGCGCGGGGTGTTTGTGGGCCTGGGTCTGCGCCACACGAAGGCGCATATGGCGCGCGCGATAATGGAGGGCGTGTGCTACGGGCTGCGCGACTCGCTGGAGATCTTCCGCGAGATGAAGCTTCCGATCACGGAGGTCAGAAGCACGGGCGGAGGCTCCCGCAGCGCCTTCTGGCGGCAGATGCAGAGCGACGTGTTCCGCCTGCCGCTGATGGCGATGGCCATCGACGAGGGCGCGGCCTTCGGAGCCGCCCTGCTCGGCGGCGTCGCAGGCGGCGTCTGGGCGGACGTGCCGGCCGCCTGCGCGGCCCTGGTGCGGACGAAGTCTCCGGTCGAGCCCTCCCGCGAGGCGGCCTCCATCTACCGAAAGTACTATCCGGTCTACCGCGGCCTCTATCGCTCGCTCAAGCGCCACTTCGACCGCGTCGCCCGCATCGTCGCCGAGACGAGCTGACCCGCCGACGCGCCGCTTGCCTGCGCCATCCTGGCCCGCCGGGAACCCGGTGCTTGCAGGAGGAACAGGTAAGGCCTCGCCGAATTCTCTGGCGTCCATGGCTTCTTGGCTCAGGACTGCCTGTATCGCCGGGCTGCTGAGCCTCGCTGCCGAACTCACGGGCGCTGAGGGGGGACCGGCTCCGGATGCGGCCGCCGCGTCTGTCCGCGCTCCCCAGGCGGCGCTCACCGCGACACCCAGAGGCGCCGATTCCGCGCGCTTCGTCGCCCAGACGGCTCTCCTCCCCCCACCGGACGACCCTGCCTACAGTGCAGTCGTCGGCGACCTCCAGGTCCAGTGGCCGGTCCACATGATCGGGTCGCTCGACGGCTGGGGGCTGTTCCCCGGCCGGTACTTCGCCGCCGACGACCGGCCGACCGACGCCCCCATCGTCGCTATCATCGACACGGGGATCGATCCCACCCATCCGGACTTCGTGGGTGCCGGCGGGGCAAGCACCGACGTCGCGGCGGGCGGACAGCTCATGCTCTCGGCCGCTCGCACATTCCTGCCCGACTCACCCCAGGGGTCTGCCGGCGCGGTCGACGAGCACGGCCGCGGGACGCATCTGGCCGGCATTGTGGCCGCCGCGACCAACAACGGGACGACGGCCGGCAGCGGCATCGCGGGGATCGCATATCACGCGCGCCTGCTTCCGATCAAGGTTACGAATGAGACGGGCACTTCGACCCACGCGGCCATCGCGGCGGCGGTTCGATACGCGGCCGACGCGGGCGCGCTGGTCATCGTGATCGGCCTCCAGGGCCCGACCTGGTCGCAGGCCCTCCAGGACGCGGTGGACTACGCCTGGGATCGGGGTTGTCTGCTGGTGGCGCCAGCCGGCGACGCCGGGGACGGGATGCCGATGTTCCCAGGCGCCTGCCCCCACGTGCTGGCCGTCGCCGCGGTCACCAGCGAGGGCGCGATCGCCGGCTACTCCAGCCGCGGCGACTACGTCGGGCTGGCGGCCCCGGGCGGCGATGATGCCGCGCCGGTGTACTCGACTCTTCCCACCTACGCGTGCACGCTTCGCAGCGACCTCGGCGCCGTCCCCTATGGGTGGCTGTACGGCACCGGGGTGGCGGCCGCTCACGTCGCTGCCGCGGCAGCCCTTCGCGCGGGGGCCGACGGCATCCGGCCCGACGGGGGCCGCGGGAATCGCGCGCTCTGGCGGGCGCTGCAGCAGACGGCCCTGCACATCGGAGCGGCGCCTGTCGACTGGAACCACACCCAGGGCTACGGGATGGTGCGCCTTCCCAGCCTTCTGGCGGGCCAGCGCAGGACGGCCGCCACGGGGAGCATCATTGGTCGGGTGCTGGTCAGTGGGATCGCCCGACCAGGGGCAGAGGTCACGGCAGTGCCGGCGGCTGGGGGCGACCCGGTGAGGGTCGAAACTT
>Ga0272448_1006398_pt1 | contig 12755 bp, 8 predicted proteins | sample YNPCB0191_FD_202220 | JGI IMG/M metagenome (GOLD analysis project Ga0272448, IMG submission 202220) | Hot spring sediment microbial communities from Yellowstone National Park, WY, United States - YNP-CB-019-1 | ecosystem: Environmental > Aquatic > Thermal springs > Hot (42-90C) > Sediment...
TTCTTTTTATAAAATAAGGTCTGAATTAAAATTAGCAGATATGTTCTCATCTGGAATGGCTATATTCAAATCTGATAAGGATAATCCACGGGCTTTTGTTATTTATAATGGAAAGACTACCGATAATGTAAACCCTGATTTACTTTCTTCCAACCTCCCCCATTTTGTAGAAAATGCGCCTATTCCCGAGACAACTTCTGTTACCGAACTATCGGCAGTGGTCGAAGACATCTCCCCTACTCATGTTCGCATTAAAGTAGAAAAGACCAAACCCGGGATACTCGTTTTAACGGATACCTATTACCCGGGATGGTCTGTCAGTGTAGATAATGTTTCCAAAGATATCATACCTGTTAATATTGCTTTTCGAGGAGTGGAACTCAGCGAAGGAGACCACCTGATCGATTTTGAATATCAATGTAAAGGTTTCTGGTGGGGCTTGACAATAAGTATCATTGCCTTCATTTTATTCCTTGTTATAATTCGGTTTTCCTTCCGTTTTTCCAGACAACTCATTTAGAATTTCTCATGTTACTTTCTCTGCCTTATCTACATTAAAAACTAATTCGTTGTTATTATCCGTATCAATTCGAACATGGTCTCCTTCTCCAATTCCCTTAGAAAGAATTTGCATTGCCAGAGCATCTACAACCTTACGCTGGATTAACCGTTTTAAAGGTCTTGCACCAAAAGTTGGGTCATAACCTTCTTCGGCAAGTAGATTTTTAGCAGCATCACTTATCGAAAGTCGTATTTCTCTTTCTGCTAATCTTTTGATAACCTGATTTAATTGCAAATCAACAATTTGCCGTATCTCTTCTTTTTTCAAGGGCTGGAATAGAATAATGTCATCCACACGGTTTAGGAATTCAGGGCGGAAATGATTGTGTAGGATGTTTGTTACATATTCTACCTGTTTTTCATAAGGCATATTTGTTTTCTGGAACACTTCACTACCTAAGTTAGATGTCATGATAATAATTGTATTTCTGAAATCTACAGTCCTACCTTTTCCATCGGTTAATCGTCCATCGTCCAGCAATTGTAAAAGCACATTAAATACTTCCGAATGAGCTTTCTCAATCTCATCTAAAAGAACAACGCTATAAGGTTTCCTTCTAACCGATTCGGTAAGTTGTCCCCCTTCTTCATACCCAACATAACCCGGAGGAGCACCGATAAGTCGTGCTACGGAGTGTTTTTCCATATATTCGGACATATCTATTCGTATCATTGCTTGTTCATGGTCAAACAATAACTCTGCTAAAGCCCGTGCCAATTCTGTTTTTCCTACGCCCGTAGGTCCAAGGAAAATAAACGAACCTATAGGACGATTGGGGTCTTTCAATCCGGCTCTTGCTCGACGAACAGCATCCGATACGACACGGATACCTTCCTTTTGTCCCACAACACGACGGGCAAGTCGTTCTTCCATATTTATCAACCTTTGCATTTCACCTTCCAATAGACGGTCTACAGGGATTCCCGTCCAACTGGATACTATCTTCGAGATATGTTCATCTGTAACTTCTTCACTCAGGAAACTACCATTCTTTTGTATTTCTTCCAATTCTTTCTTCTTCGATTCTAATTCTTGCCTTAATCGGCTTAATTCACCGTAGAGAATTTCAGAGGCTTTTCCTAAATCGCCCTGACGCTGAGCAATTTCGGCTTGCCGTTTTGCTTCCTCAATACGGGCATTGATTTCACGGATTTGGTTTATTACGGCTCTCTCTGTTTGCCATTTAGCCTTCTTGGCATTTAATTCCTCACGAAGTTCTGCAATTTCTTTTTCAATGGCTTCTCGCCTTTCTACTCCGGATTTTTCTGTTTCCTTCTTCAAAGCCAGATGTTCTATTTCTAATTGACGAATTCTTCTATCAAGGACATCTATCTCATACGGCATACTATCAATTTCTATGCGTAATCGCGAGGCTGCTTCGTCTATAAGGTCAATTGCTTTATCCGGCAAAAATCGGTCGGTAATATAACGATGACTTAAATAAGCAGATGCAACAATCGCATCATCACGAATACGCACTCCATGGTGCACTTCATATTTTTCTTTAAGCCCTCGCAGAATAGCGATAGTATCTTCAACATTGGGTTCATCTACAATAATCGGCTGAAACCTTCTCTCCAATGCGGGGTCTTTCTCAACATGCTTTCGATATTCATCAAGAGTAGTTGCTCCTATACAATGGAGTTCTCCCCTTGCTAAGGCTGGTTTTAACATGTTAGATGCGTCCATAGCACCTTCGGCAGAACCAGCACCTATCAGTGTATGCATCTCATCAATAAACAGGATTATATTCCCCTGTGACTCCTGGATAGCTGAGAGAACGGCTTTAAGTCGCTCTTCAAATTCTCCTCGAAACTTACTACCCGCAATAAGAGCAGATAGGTCCAAAGCATAAATCCGTTTATTCTTTAATGTTTCGGGAACATCACCTGAAACAATTCGCTGTGCCAAACCTTCTACTATGGCAGTCTTCCCGACACCAGGCTCACCGATAAGCACCGGATTATTTTTTGTCCTTCGGGATAACACCTGAATTACTCTGCGTATTTCTTCATCTCTTCCGATAACAGGGTCTAATTTCCCTACGCGAGCTAACTGAGTTAAATCTCTACTAAACCGTTCAAGAGCATCATAAGTAGACTCCGCATTAGGGTCATCTACCCGTTGATTTCCTCTTACTTCTTTTAACGCAGATAAAAGTGTAGATTCTGTAATACCTAATTTCTTTAATATTTTCCCTGCATGATTTGTCTTTTCACGAACCATACCTAAAAGGACATGTTCAGAACTTAAATATTGGTCTTTTAATGTTTGGGCAAAATTCCACGATGTTTCTAAAACCTGTTGAAGTTCATAAGACTGATTGGGGTTATGAAGACCTGATGTAACACTCGGAAGTTTTTCCATCTCATGACTTATAGAGGCGTTTATTTGCCCTTTAGAAACACCTAACCTCTGTATAATGGGAACAACTGCTGAATTTTCTTTTGTAATTAATGATGATAATAAATGTAGTGATGTAATTTCAGGATGCCTCTTATTCGTAGCCAAATCAAGGGCTTCCGACAAAGCATCTTGTAAAGGTATTGTTAATCTATCAAATCTCATGGGTTATTACCTCCTTCTTTTTTTATTTGCTTTATTATTAGCAATTGATATGCCAAAGAAAACAGCGGTTTTTTTGCTCATTTTATATAACCCTTGTTGCAAAAAGAGACTTCTTTCGCAACAATGTTCCACTTTAAAACAAAAGAGGCAAACCTTTTTCTAAAGATTTGCCTCTTAAAATTACAATTCAATATTATTAGAATTTTAGCACTGTCATCCAGAAAATATATCCAGCATCGTTGTTATCTGAACCACCCGAGAAATCGGTACCATTGCCTTGAATATAGGCGCCTTGGGCTAAACCATCGCCTACAAATAGGTAGTTTCCGTATAGCATGAACCATAAATCTTTGGAATAATTGTATTTAATCCATGCGGCAATTTCCCAACCGATATCACTCTCTCCTTCATCTGTCCAGAAACTAAGCAATGGTGCCGCATAGAACTTCCTCCCCAATACCTTAAATGTCTTGGGTGGGTCAAATGGAGAAACAATTCCATCGTAAGCACCATGTACATGTAATAAAATTTTCTCTGTTGGTTTGAGTTCAAACCCTAATTGCACCTGCCAGTAGTTAGATAACCAACCATTATCATTCACAGTAGGTAAATAGTTTTTATCTGAGAAAAGACGATTAAATGAATGACTTGCTTCAGGTTCATAAAATGGATTTAACCAATCCCAGAAATTAATGCTACGATTGTCATGTCCCTGGAAATATACACCTAAAGTATAAATTCGTGGAGACCATTTGACATCTTCAAAGGTATAACCCAAAGTAAGTTCAGCTCCCAAATCACCCCAATGAGCATCATCATCACCATAAATCATGCCAATGGGTTTAAAGGTTGCACCTAAAGAATCAGCATCCCCAAATTGATATGCCAGTTCTAAATCATAATCAAAACCTGTGGATTTACCAAATGCACGAATACCTACTGTATGTAGTTTGGTAACACCATAATCATCGCGACCGACTAAATCTTCAGCAAATTCCATAATGGGATTTCCGGTTGTATCGTGCGGACTTAAACCATCTCTTAAGAAATACCAATAAGCAGAAACAGTCAATGGCTTCCATCCGGCATAAGTTCCATAAATACCATAGAAATCTATATCACCATCTTGTTCAATCTGGAATCGGTCATTAAGTTTTGACGCAAAGGCATCAACTGTCCAATCTCCCTGTTTATAGGTTAATCGAATAGCATCATGTGAAGAATATTGAGAAGGGGTTAGCATATTGGTTACCAACCAGCCTTTGCCCATAATTAAATCCTGACGACCTACGCGTAATGTTAATGGAGCACCGAACAATTCCCGAACTTCTACATAGGCTTGTTCAATTTCTACATCGTCTCTGGAATCAGCGCGTGTGTCTATACCCGTAACATAATCCCGCGAACGGAAATCTTCACCCCAGATATGCCAATCATAAAATTCGATGAACGCAGAAACATTATCCGTAAAATCTGCTTTGAAATTCAGCAATACAGAGGTCTCATACCTTGCCCAATCGGAACCTTCGTCATCCCATTTGAAAATAGATGAAATTCTATTTCCGCCGACAGGTCTTTTCTGGATAAATGCAGGTGGTATCCTTTCCGTTCTTGGTGCAAAGGTATTAATATACCACCGACCGCGGATTCTCAATTCACCCCCAACTGACACACTCTGCAATTCTGCAACTGCTACGGATGTAATAGTTGCACACAAAATAAATACAATCGTCCCCTTCAACAAAAAAGATTTGCTCATTTAAGTACCCTTTCATCCAATTATTAATTTTATTGTTTATAAAATAACCCATCAGTAAATCATACTTTTATAATGATAGTAAATAAATAACAAAAATTTCAAATAGAATATGAATATTTTTTTATATTCTTTTGTTAAATATAAAAAAATAAAAGGAGATATAAATATGGTTGCCGTTAATTCCGTTATGTTACCTTTAGGGACTAAAGCACCTGATTTTCGTTTAAAAGATACAACAGGCAAAATAGTGCAAAGAGACGATTTTCGAGGACGAAAAGGTTTGCTTGTTATGTTTATATGTAACCATTGTCCATTTGTCAAACATATACAAAAAGAATTGGTGAAACTAACAAATGAATACCAACCTAAGGGTATAGGTATCGTAGGAATAAATTCTAACAATGCAGAAAAGTATCCCGAAGATTCTCCTGAAAAGATGAAAGAGGAAGTCGCAAAAGCAGGGTATACTTTCCCCTACTTATATGATGAGACACAAGAGGTAGCCAGAAAATATAAAGCAGCATGCACACCGGATTTCTTCTTGTTTGATGAAGACTTTAAGTTGGTATATCGTGGACAATTTGATGACTCACGTCCGGGAAATAGCAAACCAATAGATGGCAAAGATTTGAGAAATGCCTTGGATTGTTTATTGGAAGGTAAACCCATACCTGAACATCAGAAACCCAGTATCGGTTGTAATATCAAATGGAAACCAGGCAATGAGCCTGATTATTTTTTGAACCAGTAATATTCTAAAAAATTTTTTAGCCATCAGTTCATATTTTTATAATTGCTTCCTTTTTATAGTAATATTTATAAGTTAGAACTTCATTATTAAAAGGAAGCAGATATGGAAAATCAAAATACTGTATTAAATTCAGAGGAATCTACCTTTTATTTATTTAAATTCTCTATGAGAATTCTTGCACTTGCCTATTTTTTAGGTGCCTTGTTTTTTTTCTTTATTCCAGATGGCGTTAATTATATTCTCAATTTCCTTCCTATTTTTCTGAAAATTCTACAACCATTACCTGAGAAAAACACAGATTATTTTTGGCTACCTCTGGTAGGTTCTCTTATGTTGGTGTTGACCTATATTGCCTATCAATCATCCAAAGACCCCAAAAACAAGATTTTACTGAATGTTCATATATTATCCAAATTTATCTCCTCTACAGGCTATCTTTTCCTTTTCATAACCGACAAACTTATCTTTGGATATTTAGTAGGTTGTATACTGGATTTTGCTATTTGTGTTTTTGTCTTTTATTTAAAAATAAAAACCCAGAAACTAAAAAACTCATAGCAACATCATCATGAGATTTCCATATCAAATAACGAATACACCTTTTTTACTTCCTCATTTCAGTGGTAATGCTTACGAAGTTTGGTACTGGAAATTGAACCCCATTGACCAACCCTGGTCACTTTGGTTCCGTTTTACATTACTAAAAAATGCTTCAAAAAAGGTAGCAGAAATATGGGGAATTTTTTCAAAAAAAGAAATTCAGAAAGATAATTCAAAAGCATTAAATATCGCAATAAAGGAAACATTTCCCATAGAAGAATGTCATTATTGTTCATCAGATAATACCCTTACTTTACATGAGAATTTTCTAAATTTTAGTTCCTGTCATGGACAAATGAAGGGAAAAGAGAAACAACTTATCTGGGACTTAAATCTCATGCCCATAGAACCCCAGGAATCATATAATTTCATTCCCTTTCTACTATGGAAAACAGGGATTGTAAAAAACTATGCAGTTACAACTCATGAAAAAATCCTATTTAACGGAACTATTCGAGCAAACAATGAAATTATACAGGTGGATAATGCTTTAGGAATGCAAGGACATCTTGCCGGGTCAAAGCAAGGACATTCATGGGCATGGTCTCATAGCTGTATTTTCTTTGATGAGGACAATGGAGAACCTATCCCTATAATCATTGACATTTTAACTGCCCGTGCCCGTATTGGAGGAAAAATAATCACTCCGCCACTTACAACATTGTTCTTACATTATGAAAGGAAATCTTATAAATTGAATTCTGTGCGTCATATTCCAAAAAATAAATCGAAATATGTCCCATTGTTCTGGGAATTTAGCACATCTACAGATAATATTCATTTGCATGCAACTATTGAAGCAGACATATCAACGGTTGTTGGAGTACGATATGAAGACACGGACTGTAGTGAATTATATTGTTACAACACCAAAATGGCAACTATGAAACTAATAATTTACGATAAAGAATTAAATAAAAAACGAACATTTATTAGTCCTAATAAATGTGCCTTTGAATGGGTACAACGAGAACTCTGGGAAGAAGTTCCTATTTCAATTTAATAAAGAAGCAATACCCGTATGCACTTATTTATCAAAAAAAATAGTTATGCCATCTTAACCACATTATTTAATGATGATTCTTATTGGATTGAAAATGTTTTAATTGATGAGTTTTGGATGGAATTCAAAAAGACATTGGATTCCTTACCGAAAATAAATCGTTTAGGTTTTATATTTACCCTTATTTTAATCTCTATTATCCCTCCTCCCTATTCATTCTTTTCTCTTATGTATAATTCCAATTTTACTTTAAGAAAGAAATGGCTAAACTCTTGGGAACAGTCCAAATGGTTATGGAAAAAATCATTGTTTTTAGGAATACGGATTTTAATGATTGGAAGTGCCCTTCAACTTCCTCAAACTATGATACATACAAATTATCATGAATTTTTATCTGAACGGAAAAATTATTCTTGTTTAAAGGTAAGACAGACAACTGATGAATGAATATTTATTGGAAATTTATAATCGTCCTAATGTGGTTAATTTAGCCACAAACGAAACCACAAATTTAATCAATTCCATTTTTGATTTTATTGTTATTGGCAGTGGTGCTGGTGGTGCAGTCCTCTCAAAAGAATTAGCAGAACAAGGGGCCAAAGTAGCACTCATTGAAGAAGGTGCACTTCCCTTTCCGTGGGAAACATCAGCATTTCGTTCTTTACTCAAACTTTATCGTGATAATGGATTTACAGGTACTATTGGAAAACCCATGATACCTATTCCCTTAGGTCGTTGTGTTGGGGGAACTACAGTCATTAATTCCGGAACCTGTTTTCGTGTTCCACAAAAGGTTTTAAATTTATGGGATTCAGAATTTGGTCTGGTAGGAATAAATAATGAAAATTTACAGGACTGCTTTTCAAAGGTAGAGAGAGAAATACATGTTGAAGACGCAGATTGGAATGTAATGAATAAATCCAGTGACTTCATACGAAAGATATTTACACAGAAGAACCTGCCCTGTCTTCCTTTACGACGGAATACACACAACTGCCAGGGATGTGGAATGTGTTGCTATGGCTGCACCTCAGGTGCAAAAAAAAGCATGGAAATTTCCTATATCCCTAAAGCCATACAGGCGGGGTTATTTTTGTTCTATAATGCACGGGCAAAACGCATACTCTTATCTAATGGGAAAATAGCCAAAGGCGTTCTGATTGATATTATTCATCCCACAAGCCACAAGGTAATAAATAAAATTGAGATAAGAGGAGAAAAAATAATAGTTGCATGTGGAACAATGTTATCTCCTCTATTATTAAAAAGAAGTGGTATTGCCATTGATAATCCTAACTTAGGGGCACATTTAACGATACACCCTGCAAGTAAAATATCCATCGAACTTGAGGATAACATTTCTTCATGGGTAGGAATACCTCAGGGCTGTTATAGCACAGCCCTTGAAGACGAAGGGATTATTTTCGAAGGAGTAGCAATGCCCCCCGATTTAGGACCTTCTGCTGTTCCTTTCTCAGGAAATGAATTAATTCATTACTGGAAAAACTACAAGAATATCGCAACTTTCGGTTTCATGATTAAAGATAGTAACGAAGGTTCACTAAAATTTAATATAAAAAATCAACCTATTTATTCATACCAATTAACAAAAACAGATGCTCAAAAACTAAAAAAAGCCATAACTTTCCTTGCGGAACTGGCTCTGGATGAAAATCCTATTCAAATTTTTGCGATGGTAACAAAACAGCCCAATATAATAAAAAGTAAAGATGATTTAAATATATTTACAAAACAAGAACATGTCCCATCGGATTTTGAGTGTATGGCATTTCATCCTTTAGGAACCTGCCGATTAGCTGATTCGCCTGAAAAAGGGGTTTGTGATTCTAATCATCGGGTATTTGGCACAAAAAATATTTTTGTATGTGATGGCAGTTCTATTCCCACATCACTTGGCGTAAACCCTCAATTAACAATTATGGCGTTAGCCACTCGGTTAGCCCAAATACTTAAAAACCTTTGAGTATCAGCAAATATTCTTCTATTAGTTCTGATGAAGTGTAAAGGAATCAATCCAGATACTTACATTATTAAGAGTACAGGGGTCAATTCGAATTGCTTTAATTCTTCCGTTCCAATTAGGACAGTCTCGCAAATTAAAGGTATAGGTATAATAACCCCCATCCGCACGAATAGGTATCGAAATAGAATTTTCCTCATTGAATTGTGTCCCTTTTGCTGACCAATATAACTGGGCTTTGTTTTCTATCGGCGTTGGACTATCCACACGCAATCGTAAAGTGGCTCTTGGAAATTGACTTGCATTAAGACCTTTCATCCCAAAGTAAAAGAAATAGAGAGATGGGTCTTCTGTGCTTGTTCTACCTGTAAGACTGCCTTCATCCACTTTTATATCTTTCATGCCACTGAATACTTTCCATCCAGATAAAGATTCATGGAAATCCCACGAGGTCTCGAATGCAGGAATAGGAAAATCATACGGTCCTAATCCTACATCTTCAGGAGTAAGATTAACAGGCAAAGGTTCTGTGTTGGATGAGGCAAAAACATTGCGTATGGCTTCATACATTGTAAAGCCAAACTCTGTATTGGGTTCTATATAACTTCCCTCTCCCCATTCGTTCAATGGTCCTAAAACAATCATCGGCGTATTCTTTTCTTCTACAAAATCACGAGCAGAAAGTAACATGGTGTTAAACAATTCTGGAGTTCTTCCCTCAATGACTAATGATTTAGACCCATGCCAGGGACGCGAATCCCAACCTGTTTCCACAAGGGGATAATAGGTCATACCCTCACATAGACTATGTTTTTCCCTCCAGATAGAGGGGAGCACAGAAACCACATCTTCATATTTCGCACGGTTAGGTATTGGACTCATGTAAACGGCTCTATTAAATTCATGATAATTTGTAAAACATGAATAACCTTCATTTTTTAATATTTGCAATTCACTGGCAGACTGATTATTGTTTATCGCCATAAATTCAATGCCTTCATAGCCTGCTTCTTTTGCCCATTGCTGGGATTTCTCTAACAACGCCTTTACCGCCTCCGAACTACCCAAATCATGGCGTATATTTTCAGGAGACCAGATACATATAAGCGGTTTATTATTAATCCTATAATAAGATGGTAAATTAAAATAATTATCAATCCATTCTCTATTGACTTTTTCCCAATCTTCGACAGAATGAGTATTGGGAGGGTTATGATTTGCCCACATAATGGCTACTTTTAAATAGTCTCTATACCTTGCTTTGCGATAGGCTTCAAACCAATGTTTTAGCGATTCTTTCCCGGCAACCCAATACCAATCGACAAGAAAACACTTTATGCCATTCTCTACAGCCCATTTAATTTGCCAATCCACACATTCCGGGTTTCCCTCATCATAATATCCCAAAATAGGTTTTCTTATTGGAGCAGTCGTTAAGATACAATCCCATTTCTCTGCAGTATCCCAACCCGGGAAATAAAACGCACAGATATCTACCTTGGTTTTAATGGGCTTTGGTTCAGGAACATATTCTGCCGATATTTTTTTAATTTCAGGCAATACTTGCAATTCTCCTGTATTGATAGTTAAGGCAGTCTCTTTCAACAAAGGTATAATCTCTATAGAATAGATACCTGATTTTTCCGGAGTAACTGACCAGTAAATATCCATGAAATCATCATACTCGATTTCATACGGGGGCTTTGGAACAGGACCTTTTTCTATATTCAACGAACCCGGATGTTTAAATTTTAAATTATCAACATGTGCAACACCACCTCCCTGATTAGAAAGTCGTAATAAAATAGGAACTTCTCTTTTTGCTCGTATACCACCTTGAACAGCACCAAAATAGGATACGATAAGTTCAGGTTTTTCTATTGGTTCTTCCCCTATAGATAAGGAAAATATCTTTACTTTTGAATAGTCCGGAATACGAAAACCCAAAGCAAGAATGGGTTCTTTCCATGCAGGATATTGAAGCATATCAATAACACTAATATGGGTTTTTTCATCTGTAATCAATGGTAGAGAAATAGTTTGAGGTCCTGACACATCCTGTCCTGCCCAGATTAAATCTATTGAGTTAGCACTTTTGCTTGCAGAATATTCAATTGAAAGATATTTTTTCTTTCCTATGGGTAAAGATATAGGTTTAAAAAAATAATAAGGACTATTTTCAGAATCAATTCTCCACGAGGATATATCCCCTTCGGGAAATTGCCATTCATAAACATCAGTAACAGGTGCTTCACCTTTATCCCATGTTTTTACTGAAATTTTCTCTAATTCGAATTCCAATGCATCACATAAATCAAATCTCATTTTAATAATTTTCCCTTCCTTATGCCAGAATGGAAAAACATAAATATCCTGCCAATCATTCTTTTCATCAAAATTAAAAGTGATGGATTTATCCCCCGATAGTCCTCCATATTGTCCTTCATTTGTCCCAGACCAAAATATTTGTCCCATACCTCCATGATTTGTCTTGATACGAATATGTATGTATTGATAAGGAGTTGGGATAAAATCAATACCTTCACATAAAAGATATGGGTCGGTACCTTGGGTTCTACCATATAATTTACCGTTCTCAATCTTTACATCCTGCACCTGCGCATTAGGTATCCATTTTTTTATAATATCCGGGTTATCAAATGTCCATTCGGGAAGTTGGAAACTTAAAAAGGCCATTAATACAGATGTAAATAACATACAGTTCTCCACTTTAAAATTGAAGGGGTTCTGTAATCAGAATAAAAAATTGAAAGAATTATAACACAAAAGAATATACCCGCCGAAATTATGAAATTTCGGCGGGCATAAATTATTGATAGTTTTATTTTAGTTCAGTCCACCACAATAACCATCTTCTTGTCCCGGACACAATCTATAACCACCCATGTTAAAGAACTGTATTAATCTCAGCAATTCTGTAAGACTAATACGCCAATCTTGAGGATTGTAATCGCTGGTATGTGGTAAACAATTTTGTAAAGATTCATTCCTACCAGGGGCATAGCCATCTTCAGAAGAACTATCACAATGATAACCAAACGAGTTGAACAACTGAATGACACGAAGTAATTCTGTTAATTCAAACCTCCAGTTAGAGTTTATATCAGCGGAATGAGTTCCGTGAGGAATTTCTCCTTCCTGCGTTCCTTCGGGAGTGCCTTCTATAACACCTTCTGGTTGCCCCTCTGGAACCCCTTCCGGTGTGCCTTCGGGAGTGCCTTCTACAACGCCTTCTGGTTGCCCCTCTGGAACCCCTTCCGGTATCCCTTCTGGAGTGCCTTCTACAACGCCTTCTGGTTGCCCTTCAAGGACTCCTTCCGGTGTCCCTTCTGGAGTGCCTTCTACAACGCCTTCTGGTTGCCCTTCAAGGACTCCTTCCGGTGTCCCTTCTGGAGTGCCTTCTACAACGCCTTCTGGTTGCCCTTCAAGGACTCCTTCCGGTGTCCCTTCTGGAGTGCCTTCTACAACGCCTTCTGGTTGCCCTTCAAGGACTCCTTCCGGTGTCCCTTC
>Ga0272448_1006399_pt1 | contig 12754 bp, 10 predicted proteins | sample YNPCB0191_FD_202220 | JGI IMG/M metagenome (GOLD analysis project Ga0272448, IMG submission 202220) | Hot spring sediment microbial communities from Yellowstone National Park, WY, United States - YNP-CB-019-1 | ecosystem: Environmental > Aquatic > Thermal springs > Hot (42-90C) > Sediment...
GCATTCCCGCTCATGAGCAGCATTGGGTTGAAGGTGACTGGTCTTCCCAGAGTGGCGAGCTCGCCATTCAACAGCTGTTGGAGCAACATCCAGACATGGAAGCGGTGTTCGTGGGCAATGATCAGATGGCGCTGAGCGTTTTGCTGGTCGCCTGCCGCCGCGGGTTGAGCGTTCCCCACGATCTGGCTGTAGTTGGCTTCGACGGCATCCCCGAGGTCGGTTATGTGTGGCCGCCTCTCACCACTGTGCATCAAGATCTGTATGCCCTGGGCCGCACTGCGGTTGAACACATCGTACGTGCTATTGACGACAGCCATCAGTCAGAAGGTGACGGATCGCCCGAGGCTGTCTGGTTGCGACCACAGCTAGTTGTCCGAGAGAGCTCACTCTCCCCCAGTCGCCATGCTCAGGTGCGCGGAGTTGAATACTCCGCACAGGTGTGATCCAGTCAAGCCAGCAGGTGGGGCCAGTATGGGAAGGAGGTGATGACCGGTCACAGACGATCTTGGCGACCATTTGCTATGTAGTTGCCGGGCCAGTGATGGGCCAGGCAGCGCCTGATGCCGAATGTGTGTCACCCAAGAACAACGTTTAGTCTTTCCAAAGGAGGAAAAGAAAGATGAGCCCCAAGAAACTGAGTTGGCTGATCGGTGTGGTTGTCGTCCTGTCGTTGTTGCTTCCGGCGTCGCTGGCTTTTGCCAAACCGCCGGCCACGGATCCCACCGAGAAGTGGTGCAGCAACGTGCGCATCGTGTTCTTCCCGGGCGGCCCGGTGGGCGGTGTGTTCGCCAACAACGTCCACAACGGTGCCAAGCAGGCGCAGTTGGACCTGGGCCCCAAGGTTGAGTATGTGTTCTCCGACTGGGACCCCCAGAAGATGATCCAGCAGTTCAAAGAGGCAGTCGCCACCAAGCCGGACGGCATCGCCATTATGGGCCATCCGGGCGAGGATGCCTTCGAGCCGCTGGTTGACGAGGCGGAGAAGGCCGGCATCATCGTCACCAGCCAGAACACCAGCCTGCCCAGGATCCAGGCCAAATATGCGGCCAATGGCTTTGGCTATGTCGGCCAGGACCTCTACGGCTCCGGTTTCGCCCTGGGTTCCGAGGCCGTCAAGCGCTTTGGCTTGAAGGCAGGCGATCGGGCTATGGTCTGGGGCTTGCTGTCGCAGCCCACGCGCGGCCTGCGCACCAAGGGCGTTATCGAGGCCCTGGAGAAGGCCGGCCTGACGGTGGACTACCTGGAGATCGACAGCGCCACCAATGCCGACCCGGCAGCCGGCACGCCAACCTTCTCGGCCTATGTCTCCTCGCACCCCGACGTCAAGCTGGTGGTGACCGACCACGGTGGCCTCACGGCTACCCTGGAGACCTACCTGAAGGCGGCGGGCAAGGGCCCGGATGACATCTATGGCGCCGGTTTCGACATGTCGCCGGCCACCCTGGCTGCCATCCGCGGCGGCTGGACCGACCTGGTTATCGATCAGCAGCCATGGTTGCAGGGTTACCTGCCCATTTTGCAGATCTGCCTGACCAAGGTCTACGGCTTCTCCGGCCTGCATGTGGACACGGGCGGTGGCTTTGCCGACAAGAACAACATCGAATTCCTGGCCCCGTTGGTAGAGAAGGAGATCCGCTAGGTGTCTATGGTCTGCCCGTGCCCTGACGACATGGGCAGACCTCGAAGCTGAGAGAGCGCAGCAGTGTGGGGCAAGCGGCACGGCGCACGGAGGTGCGCAAGCACCGGTTCCGGCCGGCCGTTTGCCCCCTCATCTCTCGACCCCTTTGTTGGGAACGTTTGTCGGGGGAGTGGTGATGGATGATTACATTCTTAAGATGACCAATATCTCAAAGTCCTTCGGCGAGGTGCAAGCCTTGCACAACGTCAACTTCGTGGTGGGCCGCAATGAGGTGGTGGGGTTGCTCGGTGACAACGGCGCGGGCAAATCCACTCTGATCAAGATCGTCACCGGCTACCATCAGCCCACTAGCGGCGAGATCGAATTCGACGGACGCAAGCTGAAGGGCATCACGGTCGCCCAGGCGCGCGATGAATTGGGCATCGAGACCGTCTACCAGGAACGGGCGCTGGCCGATCAACAGACCCTGTGGCGCAACATCTTTATGGGGCGTGAGCTGACCACCAAAGCCGGCTTTCTGGACGTGGGGCGCATGCGCCAGGAGACCCAACGACTGATGCAGGGCTCTATGGGCTTTACCTCCTCGGCCGTGACACCTGACTCGGTGGTGAGCACCTTCTCGGGTGGTGAAAAGCAGGGCGTGGCCATCACGCGTGCCCTGTATTTCGAGGCCAAGCTCATCATCCTGGACGAGCCAACTATGGGCCTCTCGCTGTCCGAGACCCGCAAGTTGCTGGACTTCGTGCGTGACATCAAACGGGCCGGAAAGGCCTGCATCTTCATTGACCATAACGTGTTCCATGTCTACTCGGTGGCCGACCGGGTGGTGGTCATGGATCGCGGCACCATTGCTGGCGAGTTCTACACCAAGGACATCACCCTCGACCAGCTCATGGAAAAGATGTATCGCGTGGCGCAGACGGGCAGTCTGGACTGACAAGACGGGGACTGGGGCAATTATGGGGCCAAAATATCCTGAATTGGCACACAAGTACCTGGGGCCGGTGCAGGCATCCTTTGAACCGATACGCAGGTTGTTGCGCAAGTTCGGGTTGCAAATCGGCATTGTAGTGGCTGGTCTTATCATTTGGACGGTGTTCTGCATCGCCTCGCCCGACACGTTCTTGGGCTACAACATCTACGGCGCCATCATGTCCACCACGCCTTTCTTCGCCATGATGGCTCTGGTGTTGACCATGGTGGTCATCTCGGCCGAAATGGATCTCTCTTTCCCGGCCGTCATGGCCTTTGGAGTAGCTATCTTCTGTCTGGTCCTGGAAGGGGCTACCGCGTTGGGCTGGAATTACAGCATCAGCCTCACCCTGGCGACGCTGAGTTGCTTCCTGGCCGGCCTGGGCGCCGGTTTGCTCAACGGTTTCATCGTGGTTCGCATTGGCATACCCTCGTTGGTCGCCACCATCGGTACCCAGTTCTTCTGGCGTGGCATTGTGGTGGTGATCATGAACGGCAGCGGGCGTTCGCTGGTGTCAACCCAGGGTACCGTGTTGCACGGAGCGCTGGTGGGGCGCCTGGGCGGGCTGGTTCCGGCCCAAATGTTGTGGACCATAGCCATTGCCATCGTCGTCTGGATATTCTTGAACCGCCACAAGTTCGGTGCCCACGTCTACCTGGTGGGCGACAAGGTGGAGAGCGCCCGATTGATGGGTGTCAACGTACCCCGCACCAAGATAATGGTCTTCGCCGCCATGGGCCTTATGGCCAGTTTTGCCGGCCTGGTCGCCAGCCTGGAGGTATTGTACTTCTGGCTGAACCTGGGAGAAGGGCATATGCTGACCACGCTGTCTTCGGTGTTCCTGGGTGGCACTTCGGTCTTCGGCGGTACCGGCACCGTGTTCGGGACGTTCGTAGCCTCCTTCATCATCGCGCTCATCAACCCTGGCATCATCGCAGCCGGCCTGTCTGGCTTCTGGACGCAGGTGATCTATGGGTTGATCATCGTGCTGGCAGTGACCATGCACGCCGTTTTACGCAAGAGATTGGTCTAGTCAGGTGAGGATACACACATCATGAAGCATCGTGACCGGGTACTGATGGCGCTGCACCATGAGCAGCCCGATCGCTGTCCTATGCAAATCAGCTTTACGCCCGAGTTTGCGGCCCGTTTAAAGCACGCGTTGGGACTGAAAGATGAAGATTTCCACAATCCACACGGCGGCGGCAACACCTACGTCCTGGAGCGCCGGTTGGGAGAGGATATGTTGCTCACCTCGGTGGGGTGGGCCAATTCGTACTATGCCACCGAGCAGTACAGTCAGGATGGCGAAACCTACACTGACGAATGGGGCGTCACCTGGAAAAACGTGGCCTACCAGACGCCCTTCGGCATCGGCCATTATACCGAGATGATCGGCCATCCGCTGGCCGACGACCAGGCCATCGAGAGCTATCGGCCGCCCGATCCCAACCGCCCCGAGCTGTACCAAGAAGCCGAGCGGGTGATCAGAGACTACAAAGACGAGTATTGGATCGTAGGGGTCACGGTCACCACTATATTCGAGACCGCCTGGGCACTGCGCGGCTACTCGACGATGCTCACCGACTTCCTGCTCAAGCCGGATCTGGCCGAGCGCTTGCTGGACATTCCCTTCCACTACCATCTGACCGCGGCCAAGAAGCTGGTGCAGCTGGGGGTGGACATGATCTGGATCGGCGACGACGTGGGCGCTCAGGATCGTATGTTGATTGCGCCAAGCACCTGGCGGCGTTTCTTGAAGCCGCGGCTGGCGACCTTCATTGCGACGCTGAAGGACATCAATCCGCAGATCAAGGTTGCCTACCATTCAGATGGCAATATCTATCCCATTATCCCTGACCTGATCGAGATCGGCCTGGATGTCCTCAACCCTGTGCAGCCGCTGTGTATGGACCCGGCCCAGCTCAAGAAGGAGTTTGGGGACCGGCTCTGTTTCTGGGGCACCATTGATGAGCAGCGCACCTTGCCTTTCGGCACGCCTGCTGATGTGCAGCGCGAGGTGCTTACCCGTCTCGAGACGGTCGGCCGGGGCGGAGGGTTGATTATCGGACCAACCCACCACGTCCAGCTGGATACACCCATGGAAAACTTCTGGGCGATGGTGAACACCATCACCGGAGCGTCGAACTGAACGACATTTGCTGCAGGCTGAGGCCGGCCGCGGTTGGCCTGGCTCAGCTGGTGCCTGGCAGCACCTGGGCGCCGTCGGTGGCCTGGCAGATGTAGATGGCCGGCGTCAGGCCGGTGCGCGCCTGATAGTCGGCCGCTACTTGCCCGGCAAAGCGCTCGGCCAACTCGGCACGCACCAGAGCCACCGCGCAGCCGCCAAAGCCGGCGCCGGTCATGCGCGCGCCATAACAGCCTTCCACCGCCCGGGCACACTCGACGATAGCGTTCAACGCATCGCTGGATACCTCGAAGTCATCGCGCAGGCTGACGTGGCTGGCGTCCATCAGGCGGCCCAGCTCGACCGCGTCGCCCCGCTCCATGGCCGCCACCGCCTGTAAGACGCGCTCATTCTCGCTGATCACGTGCCGCGCCCGCCGGCGGGTGACGGGCTCGAGCGCTTCCGCCCGGGCCTCGAACTGTTGCAGGCTCACGTCGCGCAGGGCGGGCACGCCAAACTGGCGCGCCGCGTCTTCGCATTGCCGGCGGCGCTCGTTGTAGGCGGTGTCCACCAGCCCGCGCCGGGTGGCCGTATCCAACACCACAACGGCGCTACCCGGCGGCAAGGGCACCGGCCGGCTGTCCAGCGAGCGGCAATCGATCAGCAGGGCATGGCCGGCCTTGCCCGCGGCCGAGATGAGCTGATCCATAATGCCGCAGTTCATGCCCACCCACTCATTCTCGGCCCGTTGACACAGGGGCGCCATGACCGCCGGCTCCCAGGTCAATTGCGACACTGCGGCGAAGGCGCGCGCCGTGGCTACTTCCAGCGCAGCCGACGAGGACAGGCCGGCCCCCACCGGCACGTCGCCAGCCAATACGCCTTGCCAGCCCCGCAATTGATAGCCGGCCTGCTGCAGACTCCAGGCCACACCCTTGAGGTACTCGAGCCAGCCGGCGTTCTCGCGGCGCAGCGCGCTCAGCCTGAAGCTGGCCGCCTCATCAAAATCGAGCGAGTAGACGCTCACCCGGTCGTCATGGCCAGGCCGGAGCGCGATCCAGATAGCCCGATCGATGGCCATTGGCAACACAAAGCCCGCGTTATAGTCTGTGTGTTCACCGATCAGGTTCACCCGCCCCGGCGCACGTACCACCAGGGCCGGGGGACCGCCCCAACGTTGCACGAATTGCTGACTGACGCGCGCCTGCAGAGACATTCCGACCCCACTCCCTCCAGAAGCCGTGTTCGTGCGCCCCATTCTATACCCGATCCAGGCACACGCAAATCCTGGCAAAAGAGTGTAACTTCCCTCCGACACAGGTGCATCCTCTTGCCAATGAATTGCTCACCCGCCCGGCGCGTGGCATAATATCGCCTATAGTGCCAGTGGAAAAAGGTGTGAACGAAACCGGTTGGAATTGTAGTGAGGAGTTGAAGGTGACTATTCGAATCGTTACCGATAGCACGAGCGATCTGCCGGATACCCTGGCTGCTCGCCACGGCATTGCGGTGGTGCCGCTTTACATCAACATTGGCAGCCAGAGCTATCTGGATGGTGTTGAGCTGTCGCGCCAGGAATTTTATCAGCGGTTGCCAGAATACGACAGCGTGCCGACTACTTCGCTGCCCAGTCCAGGCCAGTTTGTGGAAGCCTACCGCAGGCTGGCCTCGGAAGGTGCCAGCGCTATCTTGTCCATCCACATTGCGGCCAGCTTGAGTAATACGGCCGAGGCCGCTCGAGTCGCAGCCAATGAGCTAACCGGCCTGCCCGTAACCGTGTTTGACTCGGGCCAGCTGAGCATGGGCACCGGTTTTATGGCGCTTGCGGCCGCCGAGGCAGCTGAGGCCGGCAGCTCGATGAGCGAGATCATTTCCCTGCTCGAGGATATCGGCGCCCGTACGCACACTTTCGCTGCGTTAAGCACCCTGAAGTTCATGTTGCGTAGCGGTCGCCTCACCCGCCTGCAATACGGGTTGGCAACCTGGCTGAAGATCAAGCCCTTGCTCACTATGCACTGCGGGCAACCTGGACTGTTGAAAGTGCGGACGACCAGCCGGGCGATGGAACGCTTGATCAGTCTGGCAACTGAGTTGATGCCCTTGGAGAAGCTGGCCCTGATCCACACCCACGCCCCCGACCAGGCCGAAGCGCTATGGCAGCAAGCACGCCATCTCCTGCCCGATGGCCGGCAGCCGCTCAGCGTTGAGGTAACGCCGGTCATCGGCGCGCATGTAGGACCCGGTGCAGTTGGCTTCGTGTGCGTTTCGGCCAAGAGGTGATGGCTGCCGGCTGCGATTGTCCGAAGAGGAGGTAGTCCGATGAGCCTGTTGGAGATGATCGGCCTGGCAGCCGGCGTCATTGCTGGCTATATGACCATTGTGTGGCTGATCAGCCTGGCGCTTCGAGACACGAGCATTGTGGACGTCTTCTGGGGCCTGGGGTTTGTGATGACCAGCTGGCTCTACTTCGCCATCACCCCCGCCGGGTTTGAGCCTCGCAAATGGTTGATATGTGGCCTGGTGACGGTTTGGGGACTGCGCCTGTCTTTGTATGTCCTGCGTCGCAATTGGGGCAAGGGGGAAGACTACCGTTACCGCAAGTGGCGCGAGGCAGCCAAAGGCCAGTGGTGGTGGCGCAGCTACTTCAAGGTATTCTTGCTCCAGGGAGTCCTGATGTGGATCATCTCTATGCCATTGTTGGCTGCCCAGCTTAGCCCCACGCCGGATAGCCTGACAGTCCTGGACGCCCTGGCAGTCCTGGTGTGGGCTGTGGGCTTCTTCTTTGAGGCAGTCGGCGACTGGCAAATGGCGCGTTTCAAGGCCGATCCGGCTAACCGCGGTCAGGTGATGCGCAGCGGGCTATGGCGCTACACCCGGCACCCGAATTACTTTGGCGACGCTACCCAATGGTGGGGCTATGCTCTGCTGGCTGGCGCGGCCAACGGTTGGTGGAGCTTGTTCAGTCCCCTGTTGATGACCTTTCTGCTGGTACGCGTCTCGGGTGTGGCTATGCTCGAAAAGGACCTGGTCAACCGACGGCCCGGGTACCGCGAGTATGTGGCCAGCACCAGCGCCTTTATACCATGGTTTCCACGCAAGCAGTCTGCAGGAGAGGAGCATGAGCGTTGAAAATTTGATCATCATCGGTTCGGGGCCGGCCGGCTTGACAGCCGCCATCTACGCCAGCCGGGCCAACCTCAACCCGCTGGTGTTCACCGGTAACCAGCTGGGGGGGCAGGTCGCGATGACCAACGAGGTCGAGAACTACCCCGGTTTTCCAGAGGGTGTGCTCGGCCCGGAATTGGTGGAGCGGTTCCGCAAACAGGCGGAACGTTTCGGAGCACGCATCCAGTATGGCGAAGTGACCGAAGTTGATTTCACGGCCAACCCGTTACGGGTCAGGTCTTATGATACCGACTATTGGGCCAGAGCGGTGATCATCGCCACCGGCGCCATACCACGCAAGCTGGGGGTGCCCGGCGAGGCGGAGCTGACAGGCCGGGGCGTCAGCTATTGTGCGACGTGCGATGGTTTCTTCTTCCGCGAGAAAACAGTGGCGGTGATCGGCGGTGGCGATAGCGCGTTGGAAGAGGGGCTCTTCTTGACGCGCTTTGCCCGGCGCGTAACCATCGTGCACCGCCGGGACCAGCTGCGCGCCGGGTATATCCTGCAAGAGCGCGCCCGCAACAATCCCAAGGTTGATTTCATCTGGAACAGCGTCGTCACCCGGATCAATGGCGAACAGGCTGTTGGATCGGTTACCTTGAAGAATGTACAAACCGGCCAGCTGTCCGACCTGCCGGTTGATGGGGTGTTCGTGTTCATCGGCCACGAACCGAGCAACCAACTCTTCTTGGGACAGTTGGAGATGGACGAGCACGGCTGTCTGGTGGTTGACCGCCGCAATCGCACCAATCGGCCAGGCGTCTTCGCGGCCGGTGAGATCGCCGATCCTATCTTTCGCCAGACCGTCACCTCGGCCGGCGAGGGGGCAAAGGCGGCGATGGAAGCGGTCCGCTATCTGGCCGAGCTGGATGCGCGTAAGGTTTAGGGCATACATAAAGAATGCTCCGGCCCTGAGTTTGGGAGCCGGAGCATTCTTTCTCGGTCTGCGTCAGCAGACGATTACTTGGTCTTGACCGTGATGCGCTTGGGTTTCGCCTCTTCAGCCTTGGGCAAGGTCAGCTTGAGCACCCCGTTCTCGAAGACGGCCTCGGCCTTGTCGGCGTGGACCTCTACGGGCAGGCTGACCGTGCGCTGGAAGGCCCCGTAGCGGCGCTCTTGATAGTGATACTTGCCCTTCTCTTCCTTCTTCTCCTCGTGCTTGGTCTCGGCCTTGATGCTCAGCGTGTTGCCGACCACCGAGATGTCAACATCCTCGGGCTTGATGCCCGGCAGAGCGGCCTCGACTACCAGGTTGTCGTCCGTCTCGTAGACGTCGAGCGCCAGAGTTTGCATCTCGCCAGGCAAGGCCAGCCAGCCGCCGAACGGGCGCACAAAGCTCTCCTCAAAGAGGCGATTCATCGCATCGCGCAAGGATACCATTTCGCGGAACGGGTCCCAACGAATCAAGTCTGCCATAGGTCAACACCTCCTTCCCACTGAGCTTTGCTTGATTCTCGCGGGCGCCTGTCTTTGAGGAGGCGCCTCCGTTTGGTCTGGTGCGCCGCCTCCGACGGGCCCTCTATTTCATCTCAACAATTCTGCCCATAGCATACAAAGTACGCGTTAGATTCACGCAAGAATAGAGCTAGAGATTCATTAGAGTTCTCGGGCGACCGAGAAACAAAAACTGGCCGCATCCGGAGGGAGGCGGCCAGCGTCCTTTCGAGACAGGGTTGGCCTGTCCCGGGCGACGGTCAGAAGCCCATCAGCTGGCTGAGGTCGGCCACACCGTCCGGCAGGCTGGCGATGGCGTACACCAATGCCAGCCGGTTGCGCCGCGTGGCCTCATCCTCGGCCATAACCAGCACCTTGGTGAAAAACTCGTGGATGGCGCCGGTCAGCTGGTGCAGGACAGTCATCACCCCATCCACATCCCTTTGGCATCCCAGGGCCTGTATGGCATCTTGATAAGCCAGCCACAGGGCACGGCTGTCGGCATCCAAACTTTCGACCTCCAGCTGATAGCTGCGCACCTGTTCCAGGATGGGGCGCACGATGCGTTTGCAGCGGGCGTAGGCGACCAGGGTGTTCTCCCAATCGTCGCGTTGTACCCAGCGCTGCAAGGCCTCGGCTGCGCGCAGGCAGCGCGTGGGGTTATCACCCTGCTCGGCCAGCACGGCCTGGACCACGTCGTGGCGCAGGCCTCGCTCGCGCAGTATCCCTTCCAGGCGGCGCTTGATGAAGTCGAGGCAGGCGGCCAGCGACTGGTCGCGGCTTTGCGCAGCCGGCCCGGGCTCAATGGCCGGCAACAGCTGAGCGGCCTGCGCCAGCCCACGGGCGACCGAGTAGTCAGTAGCGGTTTCCATGAGCACGGTGACCAGGCCAAGCGCCTCGCGCCGCAAGCCGTAGGGATCGGCCGAACCGCTGGGCGCCAGGCCCACCGCGAACAGCCCGGCCAGGCTGTCCAGGCGATTGGCCAACCCGACCACCAGCCCGGGCCGGCTGGCTGGCAGCTGGTCGTTGGCAAAACGGGGCAGATAATGCTCGAAGATGGCCTGGGCCACGGCCTCATCCTCGCCCGAGAGGCGGGCATACTCGCGCCCCATAACCCCTTGCAGGCTGGTCAGTTCCACCACCATCTGGGTGGCCAGATCGGCCTTACACAGGCGCGCCGCGCGGCGCACGGTCTGCAGCTCGCGATCGCTCAGTCCCAATTCGGCTCCGATCTGGGGTGCCAGCTGCTCCAGGCGGCGCGTCTTGTCCAACATTGAACCCAGCTGTTCCTGAAACAGGAGCGTGTCCAGGCGCGGCAAGAAAGCTTCGAGGGGTTGGGCCGTGTCGGCCTTGAAGAAATAGGCCGCGTCGGCATAACGGGCACGCAAGACCTGTTCGTTGCCATGCCGGACGCTGTCCAGGTGCTCCGGGCCGCCGTTGCGCACCGCGATAAAATAGGGCAACAGATGTCCCTCGGCATCCAAGATGGGGAAATAACGCTGGTGTTTCTTCATCACCGTGATCAACACCGGCTCGGGCAAGCTCAGGAAGGCCGCGTCGAAGGCGCCACGCAGCGCGGTGGGCTGCTCAACCAGGTTGGTCACTTCCTCGAGCAGAGCGGGATCGTCGGGCACGCTGCCACCCACCTCGGCTGCCAGGTGGTCGATCTGTTGGCGGATGGCGCTTCTTCGTGCGTCGAGGTCCACCAGTATGCCGCAGCTGCTCATCGCCTGCAGGTAGCTGCCTGCATCAGGGATGTCAAGAGGTGTTGAGCCGGTTGCACGCGGGCCGCGGCTTGTGCGGCCACTGACCACGCCGGCGTAGGTAAATGGCAGTATCTGGCTGCCCAGGAGGCATACCAACCAGCGAATGGGGCGGCTGAAGCTGACGCTTGGACCGCTCCCGCCGACCTCGGAGGAAGGCAACCAGCGCATCGTCTTGCCAAAGCTGATGCCGGCAATCAGGGCCGGCATGGCCTCTGCCAATACCTGGCCAGCCGGCCGACCGGGGACTCTGCGCACCGCGAACACATAGCGGCCACCGTCTGCGTCGCGCACCTGGAGCTCTTCGAGCGCCACGCCCTGGCTGCGGGCGAACCCCTCAGCTGCCTTGGTAGGCTGGCCGGTCGCGTCGAAGGCCGCCTTGGCCGGTGGCCCCTTGACCACTACCTCCTGATCGCGCTGGCGAGCGGCTACCTCATCAACAATGAACACCAGGCGGCGCGGCGTGCCCATCACCCGCAGTGCGCCGTGCTCCAGACGCAGCTCCTCAAGCCAGCCCGGAACAGTGGCCTTCAGCTGATCAACTGCCGTTGTCACGTCCTGGGCCGGCAATTCCTCAACCCCGATCTCGAGGACCAGCTGCTGTGGCGTCGCCGATACCGCGTCCAATTGGGGCACGGGCAGGGTCTGGGCCGGCTGACGGTCAGCACGTGGGCTCCGGTAGCTGCAGAAAGGGTAGCCGGCGCGTGCGCGCTGTTCCAGGAAAGCCGCAGCCACCTGACGCGACAGATCGCGCATGCGGCCAAAGTAGCTGGCTCGCTCGGTAACACCGATCGCCCCGCGTGCGTCCAGCAGGTTGAACGTGTGCGAGCAACGCAAGACATAGTCGTGCGCCGGGATCACCAGACCGCTGCTCAGGCAAGCCTTGGCCTCTTGCTCGAACAGGTTGTACATGGTCAACAGCCGTTCGATGTCGGCGACCTCGAAATCATAGGTGCAATACTCGATCTCCTGGCGGTGCAGGATGTCGCCATAGGTGTGTACGCCGTCCCAATCAATCTGCCAGACTGAATCGACGCCCTGCAAGTAGAGTGCGATGCGCTCCAGACCATAGGTCAGCTCGACGGCGACCGGATCCAGGTCAAAGCCGCCGAACTGCTGGAAGTAGGTGTACTGGGTGATCTCCATGCCATCCAGCCACACCTCCCAACCCAGGCCCCAGGCACCCAGAGCCGGGCTCTCCCAGTTGTCCTCTACGAAGCGGATGTCATGTTCCTCGCGCCGAATGCCCAGGGCATACAGGCTGTCGAGGTAGAGCTCCTGCGGGTTGCCGGGATCGGGCTTGAGGATGACCTGATACTGGGTATGCATCTGCATACGATTGGGGTTTTCGGCATAACGTCCGTCGTCGGGGCGGAAGGAAGGTTCCACGTAGGCCACGTTCCACGGCTCCGGCCCCAGGGCGCGCAGCGTTGTGGCCGGGTTGGCAGTGCCCGCTCCCACCTTCTCGCTGTAGGGATACCACACCAGGCAACCTTGATCTGCCCAATATTGCTGCAGAGTCAGCACGATCTGTTGGAAACTGAGAGGTTTGTTCATGCGGTTTCGATGTTCCTTCTACTGTCGGGCCGCTTGAGCCCTGTTTCTTTCCCGCCGCAGGCGATACACGAATTCGACCGACTTGAGCTGTCGTT
>Ga0272448_1006401_pt1 | contig 12750 bp, 15 predicted proteins | sample YNPCB0191_FD_202220 | JGI IMG/M metagenome (GOLD analysis project Ga0272448, IMG submission 202220) | Hot spring sediment microbial communities from Yellowstone National Park, WY, United States - YNP-CB-019-1 | ecosystem: Environmental > Aquatic > Thermal springs > Hot (42-90C) > Sediment...
AAGCTGAGCGGCAAGTGGCGCGTAGAAATGAATGCGATGTAAGCGCTGGCGGCGACTGGCAACGCTTTTAAACCACGGCGCCGAACCTCTTTTATGGCAAATATACTCTGGTTTTCCGAGATAGGGAAAGAGGATGTTGGAAAGGTTGGGGGCAAAGGTGCGAACCTCGGCGAGATGACGAAGGCTGGCTTTCCTGTGCCGCCAGGCTTCGTGGTGACAGCGGAGGCTTACTACCATTTCATAGAGGTCAACAACATCAAGCAGCTCATCGCAGAGCTCACGTCTGGCCTGAATGTGCAGGATACGGAGGAGCTCAACCGCGTTTCGGATGAGATAAAGAAGGCGATTGTGGAATCGCCCATCCCGAACGATATACGAGCGGACATCGTAAGGGCGTACAACCGCTTATGCGAGTTCGAGACGGAGATACCCTCGCTTGAAGAGGCGAAGTACGTCGCGGTCAGGAGCTCAGCAACCGCTGAGGATCTCCCGAGGGCAAGCTTTGCGGGGCAGCAGGCGAGCTTCCTCAACGTCAAAGGGCACGATAACTTGGTGAACGCGGTGCGCAACTGCTGGGCTTCGCTTTTCGAGCCGCGCGCGATTTACTATAGGCAGCAGAAGGGGTTCGACCACCTTCGCGTGGGGATAGCGGTTTGCGTGCAGGAGATGGTCCAGAGCGAGGCGGCGGGGGTTATGTTCACGGTTGAGCCTATGAAGAACGATCCGGACCTCATCGCCATTGAAGCGGCTTACGGACTCGGCGAAATCGTCGTATCCGGCTCCATCACGCCTGATAGGTACCTGGTTCGCAAGAGCGATTTGACGATAGCAAAGAAGGAGGTTGTCAGGCAGGACTGGATGATTGCGAAGGTCGCTGAAAGGAACGAGCACGTCGCTGTCCCGCCGGAGATGCGGGAAAGCCAGAAGATTTCCGATGACATAATAATAGAACTTGCAAGGCTTGGGAAGGAGATTGAGGCGCATTATGGCGCGCCGCAGGACATAGAATGGGCTGTCGTAGGCAAGAACGTTTACATAGTGCAGAGCAGGGCTATAACGACGCTGAAGGGCAAGGCGCCCCAGCCGCCTGCAAAGGCGCCTGAAGCGAAGCCCGCAAAAGCAGAGCCCGCCGAAGCCGCCGAAGCTGTGACGGGAGGTGGTGGAATGAGCGAAGAACTGATTCCGGTTGAGAAGGCGGAGATACTCGCGAGGGGCTTGGGGGCTTCCCCAGGCGTAGCGGTTGGCCCTGTGAAGCACATCCCAACCCCCAAGGACATAGAGAGGATGAATGAGGGCGAAATCCTAGTGACGGAGATGACGACGCCCGACTTCGTGCCGGCGATGAAGAAGGCTGCGGCGATCGTCACGAACTCCGGGGGAACGACGTGCCACGCCGCAATAGTGAGCAGGGAGCTCGGTATACCGTGCATCGTCGGGACGCAGAACGCAACAGAGGTTCTCAAGGAAGGCGAACTCGTGACCGTTGATGCCGTGCATGGGATGGTTTATAGAGGAAAGGTTGCGGTGGAGGCCCCGAAGAAGGCAGAGGCGCCGGCGCAGGCTGTCGCTGTTGCCCAGTACGCGCCTATCTGTGGGACGAAGATTTACGTGAATATCGCTGAGCCAGAACTGGCTGAAAAGGTCGCTGCGCTGCCTGTTGATGGGGTCGGGCTCATGCGTGCGGAGTTCATCATCGCTGGCATAGGTGAGCATCCGCGCAAGATGATTGAGGAGGGGAGGGCGCAGGAATTCGTTGACAAGCTCGCTGAAGGGATGCGCAGGATTGCAGCCGCATTCTATCCCCGCCCCGTCGTATATAGGGCGACGGATTTCAAGACCAATGAGTACAGGAACCTGAAGGGCGGGGAGAAATACGAGCCGATTGAGGCGAACCCAATGATGGGCTATAGGGGATGCGCCCGCTATATAGCGGAGGAGGACGTGTTCAAGCTCGAGCTTGAAGCGATAAAGAAGGTGAGGGAAACATACGGATTGAAGAACCTCTGGCTCATGATTCCATTCGTGCGCAAGATTGGGGAGATAAGGGCGGTGAAGGAGATATTGAAGCGGAACGGGATACATTTCACGAAGGACTTCAAGCTGTGGATCATGGTTGAGGTTCCTTCAACCGTATTCCTGATTGAGGAATTTTGCAAGGAAGGGATTCACGGTATCTCCATCGGCTCAAACGACCTCACGCAGCTGATACTCGGCATAGACAGGGATAACGCTACGATGGCTGAGGCATTCGATGAGAGGAACCTTGCAGTCATGCGTGCGATAAAGCACGTGATAAAGGTGTGCAACAAGTACGGGGTCACCACTTCCATCTGCGGGCAGGCGCCATCCGTTTATCCGGAGTTCACGCAGAAGCTCGTTGAGTTCGGAATCAATTCCATCTCCGTAAATCCGGATGCGGTTGAAAGCACGCGCAGAATCGTCGCCAGCGCGGAACAGAAATACATACTGAAGCGCTTGTCCGAGATCGCCGCAGCCCACCCGGAGCACGTCAGGGATACGGAAACGGATTGAGGCGTTTCATTTGCGCATCCTTCTTCAGTTCCCGGAAGGCTTGAAGGAGAAAGCGTGCGAGGTTGCGGAGAAGCTTGAGGCCGAAGGCGATGAGGTGCTCATCTCTGCATCACCATGCTTCGGCGCCTGCGACATCGCATTCGCAGAGGCGGAGGCGTGCGGGGCGGAGAAGATTATCCACTATGGGCATGCGGAATTCCCGCTGGGGGAAAAAGCCAGGATTCCAGTGGAGTACGTTGAATTCCGTTCTGACGTGGATTTGAAGCCGGTAGTTCTGAAGGCGCTTGAAGACCCGGAGTTCAGAAAATGCGCGAAGGTCGGCTTGATCACCACTGTCCAGCACGTAGGGAAACTCGGGGAGGTGAAGGCGCTGCTTGAAGAGAACGGGAAGATCGTGCTCATTGGGAAACATGGGCCGAAGGCGAAATATGATGGGCAGGTGCTCGGCTGCGATGTTGCCGCTGCTGTGAATGTTGATGGAGAGGTGGATTGCATATTATACGTTGGCGGCGGACTTTTCCACCCCATCGGCGCTGCGCTGGCGTGCAAAAAAAGGATCCTATCCGCTGACCCTTTCCTCGGAAGAATCATGTGGCTTGATGAGGAGAAAAGGCGCTGGGAGAGGCGGAGGCGCGGCGCGCTTGCAGCAGCAGCCAGCGCGCGGAGCTTCGGAATCATCGTAAGCACGAAACCCGGGCAGGAGAACCTGCGCGCCGCTGCCAGGCTGAAGGAAGCGCTCGAGGGAATCGGAAGAAAAGCGGAGATACTCTTGACCGATATCGTAAATCCCGAAGCCCTCGCAAACTTCCGCTGCTTTGACGCCTACGTCAATACCGCCTGCCCAAGAATAGTCATTGATGACTACGCGCGGTTTGAGAAACCTGTGCTCAACCTGGACGATGCACTGGAGCTTGTTGAGGAATTAAAGAAAAGCCCTTAGTGGCGAGTCAAAATCAAAGAAGAAAAGAAATAGAAAAAAAGAAGTGAGGGGAGACCCCTTTATTGTTCAAACTTGGTTGCGATGTCACCGACAACGGTCCTGGTAATGCCGGTGTCGGCCTCGTTGTAGAACACCCAAATCTTGCCCTTGTAGAATTCACCAAGCTGGGGGTTGGAGTAAGCAGCCGTGCCGCTTGCATCAAAGCATACCATTGTATTTCCACTGTCGCCACCGACAACCCATCTCTGTTCACCGATCGGGATGTTTATGTCGACAGATGTGATGTTCGCGGAAGGTGTTCCACTCTCCTGCGTGCATTTTATTCCAGTAATCTTTATCGGGTGCCCGGTTGCCTGACCAATCCTAAGATCAAGTTCTGCAGTGCTTGCGTGCAGCTTGTAGGAGGAGCATGTTAGGCCTGGCGGGAACGTGCAGCTTGAAGGCGTAACGTTTCTTGGGTTCAAAACACCGATGTAGAACAACACCGCAATCACAATGATGATGACCAGGATTGCCCAACCATAGGTCATCAGGTATTCCATTGCGGATTGTCCTTTTCTTTTCTCCATTCAAAACCACCTCAACATTTTTTATTCTATAATTGTACGCATCTTCATTCTTGTTAGAAATGATTTAAAAACCTTTCTCTGAGCCAGCGCAAACCTCCGGCCGTTCCTCATCGGTGGGCAGCACAGCGCAGATTGCGACCACCATCGCTGACGATTCCTCTACTATGCCCTCCGGAGAACTGGGACCGCCGATGCGCTTGTAGACGCCGGATACGATGAGAAGCGGAACCCTGTTCTCTGGAGAGTTCAGGATGAAGAGGGGCTGGTATGGATAGGGTGCCCTGTTGACCTCTATGACGGCTGCGCTGAGGTGCTCGCTTTCAAAGGAGGCGCCTGAGAAGTCCGTGCCGTTCACGCCATGCCATTCACCGAATTTTGATGTGGCATTGAGGAAAGCCTGCTTCTCCATATCGCAGTACCTGCAGCCGGGGACGGTGAAGAGGATGACGAATGGCTTCCCGTTTCGCGCGAAGTAGAAGTAATCCGTCTTGATGAACGGCGGGCTCGGCTCTGGGAAGGAAGAGGCAGGCTTCAATACATCGTATTCGAGCGAGCCCATCTCCCATGCCCTTATCAGGCTGAGTTGGAGCGCTGGGGTAGGGGTTGAACGGGGAACCGGTGTCTGGGATGCATGCCCAAGATGCTCAAGATGTGCTGCGTCTGGAGCGACGGGCGCGAGCCTATCGGTTATGAAAACGTGCTTGGACTGGATTGAGATGTAGAGGGAGAACGTTGTTGTGATGATTATCACGAATACGACGAAGATGAATAGGATGGAGGCGAAGTCCGGCTTCATGCGTTCACCCCTTCACCACCGTTCCGCTGTGCTTCGCTCCGATGATTGCGGCCTCAACCTGCGCGAGGTCCTTCCCGTAGACGAAGTGGGTCTCTATGTTGGCGCGCGCAATGATTTTGCATGCAACATTGTCAAAGACGAAGTTCGTGCCAGCCCTGCGCAAATCGTATTCGTTAGCGAGGCGCACGAGCTCCTCGTGCGTGAGGGTGGAGAACTTCTTGGCGCCGGGCTTCTTCGGAGGCCTATCGTATATCCCATCCACGTTGGAGAGGTTCACGAGCTTCTTGGCTCCTATCTTCTCGGCGAGGAGGGCCGCATCCGCGTCCGTCGTGAAGCCCGGGATTGTGCCACCCATGACGATTATCTTGTCCTGTGCAACAGCTGCCGCTTCCGCAGCGTTCGTGAAGTCCTCCATGACGCACGGATAGGCGATTTCGCCGAGCGCAGATGCCATGAGGAATGCGTTTGCGCGCGTCATCATTATCGCTGCCTCGTCCGCGATGAACTCGTTCCCGCCGAAGCCCCTCACCGCATCCGCATAATCGCGGGCAGGTTGACCCCCGCCGCACAGGACGGCGAACTGGTGCTTCTTTGAAAGCCTGCGTATGAGGCTGCTCAGATCCTTCAAGAACTTAACGTCGGGCTTTCCCGGGTTTATAAGGCTCCCGCCAACGGAAAGGACTATGCGCGCCAACGGCATCACCAACCTTATTAAGCCCGCCTCCTTTTAATAGTTGTTATGGCACGCGTCAGCAAGCTTGAGAAAAGCATAAGCGAGATTTATGCGAGATTGAGGAGGCAGGAGGAGGCGCAGGATGGGTTGCTCGCACTGACGCGCGAGATTGTGCGGGGATGCGCTGTAGCCATAAAGGCGATGCACGCAGGCGAGATAGGCTCCGCAAGGAAAGAGATAAAGAGGGTCGGTAAACTCGTAAAAAAGGCAAGGGGCTTGGACCGCGACATGGAATACGTCGCAGAGACCGCGTACCAGGAATACTGCGAAGCGCGCGTGCTCTTGGCGGTCATTGAGGATGAAGAGATTCCGACGTATGCGGATCTGGGGATCCCGTTTGAGCCCTACCTGTTGGGGCTGATGGATGCGATAGGCGAATTCAGGCGCCAGATGCTGGAGGAGCTCAAGAGAGGGAGAAGGAAGGAAGCGGAGAGGTACTTTGACGCGATGAACGCCATCTACGAAGCCGTCCTCCCGCTGAGATTCTCAAACTCCCTCTTGCCCGGCTTCAGGAAGAAACAGGATGTTGCACGCGTGCAGCTTGAGAATGCGCGCAGCGAACTGCTGCGGTGAGGAGGTGGAGGCGTGGTTCAAAGGAGATGCCCGGATACCGGCCAGATGATTGAATTCCCTGCGGAATGCGAAGGCTGCGAGTTCCTCAAGCACGTTGGCGGTGCAGCTGTGTGCAGCTACAAGATAAAACCTGAGGAGAAGAAGCACGTGCGGAAGTGATCATCTTTTCTTCAGCTTTTTGGCGCAGTCGACGCATACTGCTGAGCCGTTGGGAAGGATCATCCTTATCGGACCGATGCGCGAAGCACGCGTGCGGAAGTGATCATCTTTTCTTCAGCTTTTTGGCGCAGTCGACGCATACTGCTGAGCCGTTGGGAAGGATCATCCTTATCGGACCGATGCGTGAAGCACGCGTGCGGAAGTGATCATCTTTTCTTCAGCTTTTTGGCGCAGTCGACGCATACTGCTGAGCCGTTGGGAAGGATCATCCTTATCGGACCGATGCGCTTCCCGCAGATGCTACAGGTCTCGAGTTCTGTTATGCGCTTGAAGCACGAGTCGCACACCTCTGCGCCACCTAAGTGGTGCGCGTGACCTTCAGAAAGCCTGCGCCCACAGCCTGCGCAGAAAAGCCTCTCAACGGAGCCCAAGCCAAACCTGCCCCGGGCTTCTTCATAGCATTTCGGGCAAAGCAGTTCGCCTTTTGGCCCCCGCCTCCTGTCAGCCTCGCGCTCGATGAGCCTCCCGCAACGCTTGCATGAATTCGCTTCAATGAATTCCCTTCGGACCTCGGGATAGCATGAGTCGCAGTACGTCTTCCCCTTGAACTCCATCCCGCCCCACAGGGGGATAGCCCGCCCGCAGCGCGCGCACTGCTTCGCCTCTTCCTGCGCCTTTCTCTGCGCCTCGAGTATGTACAGCTGGTAACAGTCTTGGCAGACCTGGTTTGAGCCGTACCACCACATCTCGTAATCGCGCACCTCGCGCCCGCAGCGCATGCAGGTTGCCATGATTGTAGATGCGAGGAATGAATATAAAGGGCTTATTAGCGAAAGATCATTGATGGGAGGAAAGAGGGTCCTTTTCACCCCGGGCCCAGTGGATGTGCTGAAGGAGATACTGGAAGCGCAAACGACAGGCATGGTTTCGCACAGGAGCGAGGAATATAGGGAGCTCCATGGACGGCTGGTGGAAGATGCGAAGCGCCTGTTCGGATGTGACGAGGCATTCATCATCACGGGCAGTGGGACCGCGGGCGTGGAGGCTTGCGTTGCCAGCTGCATCAGGAAAGGCGAGACCGTCCTCGTGCCGCACAACGGTGTGTTCGGGGAGCGCCTGCGCAAGATATGCACGTTGCACGGAGCGAAGGTCGTAAGCGTGGAGATGGGCTATGGACGTGGGATAGACCTTGAGAGGGTGAAGGAGGGGCTGGACTCCTCAGGCGCGTCCGTGCTTGCGCTCGTCCATAACGAGACGAGCACCGGCGTGTGCAACAGGCTTGAGGAGATATGCAGGTATGCGAGAAAGAAGGGTATCTTTGTAATCGTTGATGGGGTAAGCGCAATAGGAGGGCACGAATTCAACCTTGAAGGATGGGGCGCTGGCATATGCGCAACGGCTTCGCAGAAATGCATCGGCGCTCCCCCCGGGATTGCGCTGGTCGGCGCGGGCAAAGAGGCCGTGGAGCGGATGAGGGAATGCAGGCCGAGCGCTTACTATCTGGATCTGAGTAGATACCTCGAATATAATGCGAGGAATGAGACGCCGTTCACGCCTGCGGTTTCGCTTTTGTACGCGCTCGATGCCGCGCTTGAAATCCTTTTCAAAGAGGGCTTGGAGAAACGGATTGAGAGGCACAGGAAGGCAGGCGAATACGCACGGAGGGAGCTGAGGAGAGCGGGGTTTGAGCTTTTCGCAGAGAAAGGCTTTGAGTCGAATACGGTGACGTCGTTCAAGGTCTCCTCGCCAGCAGAAGCGGAATCTATAATGGAAGGGCTGAGGAAGAGACATGGCTTCGTAATCGCGGGCGGGATGGGTGAGATGAAGGGAAAGATCCTGCGGATAGGCCATATGGGGAACTTCAGGCAGAAGGACCTAGAGGAATGCGTCAGGAGGATAATCGAACTGAGGGGATAGGATGGCGCGCGTTGTCATCGCAGACAAGCTGGATGCGGAGACGGTTGTTGAGTTGAAGATGAGATATGGCTCTGTGGTGGATCAGCCCAGCAACCTTGATAAAGAGCTTAGCGATGCTGAGATATTGGTCGTGAGGAGCAGAACGCAGGTGACGAAGGATCTGCTTGCAAAGGCGCCAAAGCTCAGGGTGGTTGCGAGGGCGGGGGTCGGGCTTGATAACATTGACCTGCGCGAATGCGAAAGGAGGGGGATAAAGGTCGTCAACACGCCTGATGCGAGCACCATCGCGGTCGCAGAGCTTGCTGTGGGGCTGATGATATCGCTGCTGCGGAGGATCCCGCGCGCCGATTCCACGATGAAACAGAAGAGGTGGGAGAAGGAATCGCTTCTGGGAAGGGAGCTGCATGGCAAGACGGTCGGAATCATCGGTTTCGGCAGGGTCGGTGCGGCAGTGGCTGAGAGGCTGCGCTCGTTCGGATGCAAAATAATCGCCTGCTCCCCTCACTTCAAAGGGACGGATTGGGTTGAAAGCGTCTCGCTTGAAGAGCTCCTCAAGCGCTCCGACATCGTGACCTTACATGCGCCGCTCAACGAGAAGACGCGCGGGATGATAGGAAAGCAGCAGATAGAGATGATGAAGCCTTCCGCGATACTTGTGAACACTGCAAGGGGCGCGCTGGTTGACGAGGAAGCGCTCTATGAAGCGCTCAAGAAAGGGAGGATATCAGGTGCTGCGCTGGATGTCTACACCTCTGAACCATATTCCGGAAAGCTGTGTGAATTGGAGAATGTCGTGCTAACCCCTCATCTAGGGGGTAATACAGTAGAGGGGCAAGAAAGGATAGGGAAACAGTTGATTGAGGAATTGGAAAAGATCGGGTGAGGCTATTTCTTCTCCGTCCTTATCGTAAACGCCCCGTCCATCGCAGTGAAAGAAAAGTCGTCTCCCCTTCTTATCCTGAGGATGAGGCGCTCTGCGGTCGTGCGCGTCATTGGCGCGGATTCGAACCGCATCAAAGCGGTCTCAATCTCCTGCCTGAGCTTCGCATCGGTTATTGCAACCGAAAGCTCGTTTGCTGTGGCATCCATCTTTGAAAGCGCGGTAATCAGGCGCTTCGCAGTATCGCTTTCAAGCGTTTCGCCGGACTCGAGCAAGATGCACAGCTCGTCGCAGATGCGGTTGATCGCCTCCTGCCTCCTCTTCGCCTTGGAGAGAACGTCCGCTGGCTCTACGCGCTTGTCGCCGTACTGCAGCCCGTCCCCACGGCGTATCTTGCCTATCAAAAGCTCAACGTCAGCCTTATGCAAATCCAGACCCTGATCCGGGTTCAAGCCATTTCCATTCGCCATAGTTATCCTCGCATCATATTGCTTTCGGGAGGTTTAATATTCTATTCCGTAAAAATTATTGTTTTCGTGATGTTTTGCGGGCTTTTTTATCTTATGGTCGGAGCAGGAAGCGTTAAATAGCGCGCTGCAATAGAAATATGGGGAGAGGCATGCTCGATATAAAAAGAATTCGGGAAAACCCGGAGGAGCTGAGAAATGCGCTCAGGAACCGCAGCGCCGATGTCGGGGTTGTGGACGAGATATTGAGGCTTGATTCTGAGTGGCGCGAGCTGAAGTCCGCTGCAGATGCGCTGAGGGCGAAGAAGAACGCCGTTTCCATTGAGATATCTAACCTGAGGAAGGCTGGAAAGAAAGCGGATGAAAAGATTCACGAGATGCACAAGGTGAACGCTGAGCTTGAAGGCGTGGAAGCAAAGGCAGCGGAGATTGAAGGGAAGCTCAAAGCGCTCATGCTCACAGTTCCGAACATACCCCATCCGAGCGTGCCGGTAGGAAAGACCTCCGATGACAACCCCGTAATCAGGGCGTGGGGAACGCCGAGGAAGTTCGACTTCAAGCCCAAAGAGCATTGGGAGCTGGCTGCGGACCTGGATATAATGGATTTCGAGCGTGGTGTGAAGCTGGCTGGGCACCGCTTCACGCTCCTCAAAGGCGACGGCGCAAAGCTCGAGAGGGCGGTCGTAAACTTCTTCCTTGACCTACACGAGAAGAACGGGTGGACGGAGGTCTTCCCACCTCTCCTTGTGAATGAGAAAGCCGCACTGGGCACGGGCAACCTGCCAAAGTTCGCTGATCAGCTGTATTACTGCAATGAAGACAAGCTGTATCTCATCCCAACCGCTGAGGTTCCGGTAACGAATATCTTCATGGATGAGATATTACCGCGCGAGAAGCTGCCTATCCGCCTATGCGCCTACACGCCTTGCTTCAGGCGGGAAGCGGGCGAATATGGGAGGGACATAAAGGGCTATCTGAGGCAGCACCAGTTCAACAAGGTTGAGCTTGTCTCCATATGCGAGCCCAAGAATTCTTACGACGAGCTTGAGATGCTGACGCGGGAGGCGGAACTTGCGCTGCAGTTGCTCGGGCTGCCTTACAACGTGACGCTGCTTTGCACGGGCGACATGGGATTCGCTGCGGCGAAAACATACGACTTGAACGTATGGCTTCCTGGCCAAAACAGGTACCGCGAGGTCTCCTCATGCTCAAACTGCGAGGACTTCCAAGCGCGAAGGAGCAATACGAGATATTGGGATGAGAAAGGGAAACCGCGGTTCGTCCACACGCTGAACGGCTCCGGACTGGCCGCCGGAAGAACGGTGATTGCGATACTTGAGAACTACCAAAATAAGGACGGCTCCATAACCATACCGGAGGCGCTCAGACCATATATGAAAGGAAAGGAGAGGATAGCTTAAGTGGGATTGGAATGAAGGGGCGCGCCATCGTTCTGATGGCATTGGTGCTATTCGGCTGCGCACAGCACAGCGCGGTGCAGCAAGTTGGTGAGCTCAGCCTTTCCAGCCCGGCGTTTGAGAACATGGGCAGGATACCCCGGGAATACACGTGCGACGGAAGGGATGTGAACCCGCCCTTGAGGTTCGCGGGCATCCCAAGCGATGCCGCCAGCCTCGCGCTGATAGTTGAAGATCCTGATGCGCCACTGGGGACCTTCGACCACTGGATCGTGTGGAACATCCCAGTCGTTGACGGGATTGCTGAAGGCAGCATCCCGCATGGCGCAGTGCAAGGGAGGAACGGCTTTGGGAACAATTCCTACGGTGGCCCTTGCCCCCCGCGCGGCTCAATGCACAGGTACGTCTTCAAACTCTACGCCCTGAAAACGGATCTCGAACTGCCTGCAGGCTCCACAAAATCCGAGGTGGAGAAAGCGATGGAGGGCAAGGTGCTGGCGCAGACGCAACTCATCGGCATCTACGGGCGGTAGACGGATTCAGGCGCGCGTTATGATACGTGGTCAAGGGCGATTCTGCCGATGAATGGAATCATGAATGCCCTGCCGCTGTATGCGAGGTATGCGAGATAGAGGTTTATTGCAATCATGGAGAGAACGAATAGGATGAACAGCGGCATAACTATGCAGTTGCTCGTGCCCAAGGTCACCAAAAATATAGGGATGTAAATGAAGAACCCGATTATCACAGCTATGCCGAGAGCGAGCGAAAGGCACAGACCGAATAGAACCGCCTGCAGAGCATGGAACTTCGCGTATCTGTCGCGCGCGACGAGAAAGATGATTAACCCTATAAGCCAGCCCAACAGATATGGGAGCGCTGCAAGCAACCTGCTGCTGCCTTCCTCCGGTTTTATATCGGCGTCTTCCAAAGGCTCACCGAGAGTGATTGGCCTTGGGGGGTTTAAAAACGTGAGCGTGCAAAATCCTTGTGGTGCATGATTATGGATAAGCGCGGCGCTGAAACGATTTTGATGGAGCTGTTGAGCGGGAACGAGCGCTTCAGGAAAGGAGAGGATGCGCTGGAGCGCACCAGGCTGCTGAAAGGACAGCACCCAAAAGCCGCTGTGCTGTACTGCAGCGATTCAAGGGAGGTCGCAGAGATGCTGCTCGGCTGTGAAAGGCGCGGGGAGATATTCGGGGTAAGGCTCGCAGGAAACACCGCTACCAGTGAAGCCATCGGCTCCATCGTCTACGCTGTGGAGCACCTGCGCGTGCCACTCGTGATGGTGCTGGGGCATACCGGCTGCGGCGCGGTCGCTGCTGCAAAGGAAGGCGGAAGCCATGGCGATGCGGACCTTGACGCTCTCCTCGCTCTCGTGGCGACGGACGAGGAGGCGAACGTCAGGAGGCAATTGGCGAGGATACGCGAGAACAAGACGATTGCGAAGAAGCTGGCCGATGGGGAGGTAAAGGTGGTCGGGGCAATCCACGACATGGCGACTGGCGAGATTCGCATCCTTGGGGAAAGGTGAAGCGCTTGGCAGAGAAGTCAAAACTGAGGTACCAACTGAGGAAGCAGCTGAAAGCCCTGAAAGAAATCCGTGGGAGCGGTACGGAGCTCATCTCGCTGTACATCACCCCTGGTTACCCGATCTCAGACATCACAAACAAACTGAGGGAGGAGTATGGACAGGCTGCAAACATAAAATCCAAAACAACGCGCAAAAACGTCCAGGGCGCGCTGGAGAAGCTCATAAACTATCT
>Ga0272448_1006402_pt1 | contig 12750 bp, 12 predicted proteins | sample YNPCB0191_FD_202220 | JGI IMG/M metagenome (GOLD analysis project Ga0272448, IMG submission 202220) | Hot spring sediment microbial communities from Yellowstone National Park, WY, United States - YNP-CB-019-1 | ecosystem: Environmental > Aquatic > Thermal springs > Hot (42-90C) > Sediment...
TTCTTCTTATCCACATGTGTGACTTTGCGTATGTACATAAACAAAGGCTACACAGAACCCATACCCCTGTCAACCCCTAAATTAGGTCTTTGGCACTACAAACAGTTTCCCCAGACCCCACTACCCGTAAGTGCTTGAAATTATTAGACCTGGAATTTTGGGAAAGGCAAAATTAGTCGGATTTTGGGGCTTTTTGCATGAAGTTGGGTTAAGCCAGAACAAGGTTATAACAATTATTTTAACTGAAATCTTTGCTGGAGCCTTTAAATTTTTATCACGTTAAAGATGGTTCTCCTCTGGGGATTGAAAATCGAAACGTGCTTCCTTTTCCTGGATAACTCTCCACTGATATAACCCCATGATGTGCCTCAATAACAGCCCTTGCAATCGAAAGTCCGAGACCTGAGCCTTCGCCGTCTCTGTTTACCCTATGGAATGCATCAAATATATAAGGAAGGTCTTTTTCATTGATTCCTATGCCTGTATCCAATACTTCAACGGTTACTTTATCTTTATCTGATAAAACCCTTACTATAACCCTTCCCCCTTTTTTATTATATTTTATTGCATTATCAATAAGATTTGACAAAACCCTGTCCATCATCTCTACATCAGCATGGACTGTTAAATTCTCTTCTTTTTTATATTCATAAGAAATGTTTATATCCTTTTTTTCTGCCTCTATTTTTATCATTTCAATCTGTTTTTTTATTGCCTCTTTAATATTATAAGGGGCAAGGATAGGTCTGTATTCTTTTCTGTCAAACCTTGAAAAATCGAGAAAATCTAAAATAAGTTTTTTAAGTTTTTTTATGGCATTATTTATAATGCCTATATAATCTCTCTGCTTTCCCGTCAGGGGTCCAGCCTTTTCTGCCAGAAGTCGCATTAAAAAACCCTCTGAGGCCACTATGGGATTTTTCATATCATGGGCGAACATGGATAAAAGATTTTTTCTTTCCTTTTCAAGCCTCTTTATTTCCGTTATATCCCTGAATAATTCGGCCCCGCCCACAAACTCACCGGAGATGTTAAAAAGAGGAAATGCCACAACCACTACATCTAATTTATTACCATTTTTTTGTTTAAGTTCTGTTTCTATTGCAACAGATGACTCATGTTCTTGAAAAAGGGCTTTAAATATAGGACAGGATACCTTATCTTCTGAACCGTGGATTATCTGGAAATGCGATTTACCCAAAACCTCTTCTTTTTTATATCCTGTTAATTCCTCTGCCACATCATTAAAATCGTGAATATTTCCTTTTTTATCAAGGAGAATAAAACCTATGGGAAGATTATCTATAATCATTTTATAGATATGTGGTGATGATAATAATGAATGGTCATCTATGGAATTGAATTCATTTTTGTCCATCCCTCTTTCCTTAAAGATTGTTTTATTATAATAACTGGCCATTATAATTTTCCTTTTTTAATTAAAGCCTGTCAAGTCCTTTATAAGGGGAAAAATTATGTGCTATTTCTAAGAAGGCTGATTAATTGCAATGCGTTTTTTGGAGCATAAGCATAAGCATCATTATTAAAAAAAATAAATACATCCTTTCCATTTTGAAGATACATTTTTATCCTTTCAGCATCTTTTGATATCTCATTAAAGGTGTAACATGTTGCATAATTTCCTTCATGTCCATGCCTTCTTATGTAGACAAAGTCTGATGTCAAAGAAAGGTCATCTATAAAATCAGGCCAATCGGCCATACAAAAGGCAGCATTAAACTGCCTTAATATCTCTACAATTTCATCGTTTATCCAAGACTTATTCCTGAATTCAAAGGCATATCTTTTTTTGTAGGGTGACAAAAGTTTGAGGAAATTTATAAATCTCTCAGTATCAACCTTAAACCCTGGAGGGAATTGCCAAAGCACAACCTTCAGTTTATCCTCCAGTATTAATGCACTCTCAAAAAAGGCCCTAATAGGCTCTTCGGGGTCAGCAAGTCTTTTTAAATGTGTAATGAGCCTGCTCCCCTTCAGTGCAAAAGAAAAATTTGGTGGCGTCTGGCTGAAGTACCTTTTAAACGTAGTTTTGCTGGGGAGCCTATAAAATGTTACATTTAGTTCTACAGTAGAAAAGACACTGGAATAATAGTTTAACCATTCTTTTTGGAGTAATCCTTCAGTGTAAAATCTCTTTCTCCATCCATAATAACTAAAACCACTACACCCAATATAAACTTCCGGCATTAACATTATTATAACACTATCCTGCTTTAATATGCATTGTTTCTGAGTATAATATTATTCTGCTATAAAATCGAAAATAGTCACTTCAGGGGGTGCAAGAAACCTCACAGGCGGTCCCCATGTCCCGGTGCCACTACTTACATAAAGGTATTTACCCTCTGAAAGGAATGTAAGTCCTGAAAAATATGGATAAATCATCCTTGTTATATATCTGAAAGGATATATCTGTCCATTATGGGTATGACCGGAGAGCTGAATATCAAAATATGGCTTTGCAGATTCATCTATTAAGGGTTGATGTTTAAGCAATATTATAAGCCTTTCTTTTGGCAGGTCTTTTAAAAGGTCTTTTTCTGACACCTCCACATAATTAAAAGGGATACCTGCCGGATCATCTACACCTGCTACGATGATTATACCGTGAATATCAATTGCTTTGCCTCTTAATATCTTAAATCCCTGTTCTTCAGTGAATCTAATAGCATCTTTTATGCCTGCATAGAACTCATGATTACCCAGAACAGCAAATTTTCCGAATCTCGGTTTTATTTCTTTTAAGTATGAAAAATTATTATCTGTATTATCAATCCTTTTATCCACCAAGTCACCGGTGGATACAAGGATATCCGGTTGATAACTTTTTATTATATCTGTTATCCTTTTTATCCTTTTTGCATTCACAATAGTGCCTGCATGGAGATCTGATATCTGGGCAAGCCTTATTCTTCCTATGTCGTTGGGAATTTTTTTAGATTTTATGACGATTTTTTCTGCCTTAATATCAGCTGCCTCATAGTATCCGTATGCAACAATGCACGTACTGACAATCAAGGCAAGAAAAAAATAAACCTTATTCAATAAAGATTTATTTAAAATGTCCTTTTGCATTAAAATGCCCGTAAGATTTATAAAAAGGGTAATTATGTCAAAAAAAAGGTGCAGTATAAAAAATAAAAATATAATTGCCATCCATGTATAACCTGCGTATGCAAATATAAAGGCTATGGTTTCATAATTTGTTTTCTCTGAAATACGGACAAAAATAAGGGTTAAAATCATAAACACCATAAATAGAGCCAATACAATGTATGCAAGAAAAGGCATATACAAAGCCCTTAAGATCTTTATAAACATATATAGATGCAAAAGGCTGTAAATAGAAAAGAAACTTATGAGAAACCAGTTCATACAGTGGAAAACAATAGCAGAAAAGAAAATATTATACAAGGAAAAGAGGGTGAGAAATTAGACAAAAGGAAAATGGAAAAGTTTTTTAGAAGTTTTAAAAACTCCCTAATCTTAGTTTAAATTAATAAAAAAAGCGTCCCCAGGGGGCTTTGAACCCCCGTTGCCGGCTTGAAAGGCCGATGTCCTAGGCCAGGCTAGACGATGGGGACTTAATCAATGAAAAATATAATTTTAAAGTGGGCCGTGCAAGACTTGAACTTGCGACTCTCTGCTTAAAAGGCAGATACTCTACCGACCTGAGTTAACGGCCCGTAAGGCTATTAAGATATTAAAAAATTTAGTTATTGTCAAGCTTAATAATTTTTAGAATATTTTAGCTTAAATTAATGATAAATGGATATAAAACCTCTGCACCTTTTTGATTTTTAATAAGGGCCTTGCCTTCATATCTACCTGAAGGGGTATCTTTTATATTCCATGTAATTTCTCCTGTTTTACTGTCTATGGTCATACCTTTTGGGCATTCAATGAGTGAATACATAAGTCCTGTCTTTGTATCATCATCGGTTAAAATCTTAAACACCATAATATCATTATTAATTTTTGGCTCTGTTATACCCAGCACCTTAGGAACAGTGGTGTGTATTGTTAGACTCAAAAATCTTGGTTCACCTTGTTTTTCTTTCAAGAAGGGGGTTATTGTTACCCCTACTGTATCTCCTTCTTTAAAACCGGATATACTATCTTTGCTGTAGTTTTCTATGACTTTCCCATTTATGCTCCATTGAAATCTATATTCTATTTCCGGTTCCATTTTTTCAATTATAACCCTTACAGTATCCCTGCCCTCAAATGACAAAAGTTCAAGCCTTGCCTTCTCCACTGGTTTGATTGAGACCCGCTCTGGCTTTTCTTTCACAGCTTGTTTTTTAATTAAGCGGTCACTTATAAAATCTCTGTAAGTGCCATCTTCTTTTTTAAAAAAAAGATAAGAGCTTATTGCAAGCATCGATATAGCGGCAATGTATATAATATATTTTATATTGACTTTTATCTTTTTATGGGTTTTGACCTGTATGCTTTTCAATTTTTTAATAGGCATAAAGGACTTCTAATTGTGCCCTCTCTTGAGGATTCTGTTGCCTTTCTCCCTGCACCTCGATGCTGTACATGTATGGAAAGTGCTGTGGTGTAATTACACCGCTTGCCAATTCTGCCACACCGGTGCCCTCAAGTGCAACCCCACCTGTATTAGTATTGCCGGCAACAGTGTCAACTATTTTTACATACACATCGTATGGGGCACCTGTGGTAGCCTTTAGGGTAAATTTAATATCTGAAGAATTTTTAATATTGGAGTCAAATACACACGTAGAATCCCAAGAAGAAGTAGCTGAAAGGAGTTTACTGCTAAAGCATGCATCTGTTGCCATTTTTATTATGGATGTATTTGTAGAAAGATTTAAAGCACTTAAAGCAGAGGTAATAGAACTTCCAGGGGTCGCAGTAGCATAACTGATAGATGTAGGGATTAAGTCCTTTAAAAAGAATTCAATGGCACCGTATGATGCCTCTTTGGCAGTTTTATAATTTTTTTCAAGAACAGAGACTTCAGTCCCTCTTCCTAAAAAATATAAAATAGCTGCAACCAATAAAGAAGAGATAAGGATTATCATCAATACAAGTACCATTGCCACGCCTTTTGAAATTTTTTTGCCTTTACTCTTCATAAATCCTTTGGCTTTACCACTATAATATGCTGTTTCCACCGATAATTCTGCCAGCCTGTACCTATAATTGAAGAAAGATTAAATTCTCTTCCTTTTCCGAATTCACCAATAGTTATTGTGCTTGCAGGGTAAGTATAGCTATTGTCTTTTCTTCCGTCATGGGTCAATATATAAACCCTGACCTCTTTTATCCTTTTTTTTATCTGATTTGCAGTTAGGCTCGATATATCATCTGAATAAGTCTCAATAACCCCATCTTCATTACTGTCGAGTCCAAATATAACCTGTATATCTGCCACACAGTCAAGAATAGGCATTTCATTCAATGTTCCATTGGCGTGATTAACTGTTGCCTTATATAGAATTCCGGTATTGGGTGAACATCTCGATGGCACAGACGATGTGGTTGGCACTTTAATGTAATAGTCTGTTCTATTAAAAGGCATCCTGAGATCTGTACTGGTATCCACGCCATATATCATATATCTCTCCCCTTCATTCTTGGGAGAGAAATCAGAAGGAAAGTTTGCTGAATTAAAAGTTGTGTAGAAATTTCCATCTGAATCAATTATTAATTCGTTGCTACTGTAAATATCTTTTGGTGGTTTTATAACAATAACCCTGTTTCCATTGACAAGATTTTGATTGCTTGAGGACCATAACTTTGGAAAGGGTTTGTTTTCAAAGGTAATATATGTCCATTTTGTGCATGCATTGTTTGTTGCAGCAAGGATTGATTTGATAACAAGATAATCTGAACTATTTAGTCCCGTATTGTTTCCTAAAACAAATGGCCTTGGGATACCAGATGGTGCATCGTTATAGTTGCTTGCAGGGGATGTGGAGGCCTCGTTATAACTAATGGTAGACCTAAAACTCTCCGGCAGTCCATATCCTGCATGTTCTATATCATAGGTAAGCATGCCAAAACCTACAAAACTATCCATCTGTGTGGACATAATACCCATCTCTCTACCTGCCTGCTCAAGGACATTTTTGAATGTATCAGAACTTATGGCAACTATAATTGCAAGGATTGTCAAGGCAATAAGGAGTTCTATTAAACTAAACCCTTTTTTGTTGATTATATATTTTTTCAAAATATTAGCCCCTATTGATGATTGTGCGCACAGCATGACTCCATTCTTTGTTCATTATGGTCCACTTTACATTCACCTCCACAGAAGAGCTGTTAGAAGAGATTGCAGCGACACTCCACTCAACATTAAAATCCCTTTCAAAATTCTTTATTTTTCTTCTTACAGTTGTTGTGCCAGAGGTAAGGGAAGAATAAGAGGTGTTTCTCAGTTCGTTTATTTTCTGTTCTGCAATCTTTACAGATTCATCCCTGCATAGATTGTTAATATTATATTGGGTGTATAATAATAAACCCTCAAGGGCACCGAGCATACCTATTGTAAGGATTGTAATAGCAATAAGCACTTCAACCAGTGTAAAGGCCTTGTTATTTAGTTTCACAGTTTTCACTTGTGCACCCCGATGATTGATTTTTAATCTTTCCTAAATTAATCTTTGTTTGAGACACCTTAATGCAATCATATGTGGGGTTAACATTAGAGAATATACAGATTGTGCATGTTGTGCTTGAAAAGCCCCGTGAATTAAAACTAATAAAACCCCCTCCACTGAAAGATACAGGATGGACAAACATGCCATAAGATGTAAAAAGGACATCAGGATTTTTGTTTGCCTGCAATACAATGGAATCGGCTCCTGTATCAAGCACCTCATTTTCGTTGGTATCCACATAACCTATATAATTGTTAGAAGTTAATTCCATAAATGTCATCCTATTAGTCCTCATGGCCATCATCCTCAATTTTACTAAATCACCATATATAGCCATTATCTGATTGTTTATCTCATTTTTCATAGTGAAATTTCTATAACCAAAAACAGAAATACCTGCAAGGATTCCCACGATTATAAATACAACCATAAGTTCTAATAATGAAAATCCCTTTATGTTTTTCATTTTTCTTTAATATGGATTATCTTTTTCATGGGTCTTGGCCCGATAACCACTGATAAACCCTGACCACGAGGTGGCATACCTGTAATCGCCCCCGTCCTTCTTCCGCTTTTTTCTGAAAATGCAGAACCTAACTGTAGTTCCTTTATCTCCCCTGTTGATACCTGAAATAGGCCTTTACCCAAAAGCCCTGTGGCAGCCCCTCCTGTTTTATAGTCCACAGCCCAGATATATGTGTTTCCACCTACTGCACATATATCTGATGAAGGCTGAAAGGTGGTAAAAAAAACTACACCGCTAAATACTGCCAGTGGATCTGTTATAACCCTCTCCTGTAGATTAGTTGAACTGGGCTGGTCAAGGTTTATATACCAGCCTGAATATATTGAATCTAATGTAGAAGATATACTTGTTGTCTGGTCTTTTAAATTAGACTCGGTGATAGATAATGAGCAGGAAGTATCCAGGGTATTTGAAGAAGAAGAATAACACGGTTCTTTTATGCCGTATATACGCCTTATTGTAGATGAGTCTGAAGTGCTTCCAGGGTCATCCATGTTTGTCCCCATTTTATAAAAGTATCTTCCTGTTCCAAAATAAAGCCATAATTTACCGTTGTTTCTATCCTGAAGTTTCGCAACTGCTGCAGTCACAGGACCTATATTATCAATAACGGTTCTAACTACCCAGTCATTGGGGTTATTGCTCTCCTTTGTTAGAAGCCTTATTATACCACCTTTTGTCCAAGTAGAGCTTGAAGTGCATGGCGAATCTGCACATTTTGTATATCCAATGTACAGGGCATCGTCTTTATAAAAACCAGAAGAACCTGAATTACCCTTATCCACATCAATAGTGGAATTTATGATTGACCCCCCAAACGCATATGATATGCCTGTATCTATTGTTCTAATTAAGTTCCCTGTCTTCAAATCGAGAACAAAGAGTTTTAAATTCTGGTCCGATTTCCCCAAAAACTGACGATATATGGGGTTTATTGGTCCTGTTGGTCCTGAAGCAAATACTACAAACCATTTACCGTTTTTTGAATAATCGCCAACCCTTATTATTGCAGGCCCTGATGTGGACATGCCAAGCTCTGAATGGGAAAATTCCCATAGAAAAGTAGGATTATTGGGGTCTGTAACATCTATGGCAAAATACGAGGAATAACCGAGATTTGAAACAGGGGTAATGACACAATTTGTACATGATGAACCGTAGTTTCTCGTTGCACCTCCAAAGCCCATGCCGCCTATAAGTATGGTTCTCCAGCTATTTACCGTCTTTGTGTCTTCTGCGTTTCCATTTATACTGGCATCTACAAGAAACGTGGAAGAATCCACATAGTATAGATGGCAGTAATCCTCTTCCGGAAGGTATTTTAAATAGGGCAATGCATGTTTGGGGATAAATGCCCAGAGTTCTTTTCCCAAACCTGTTCCTTCCAGCTTACCCTTTTCATATGAACCCCTTCCAGACCAGTTTTGCTTGAGATTTCCAAGATAAAAGGCATGGAGCATACCATCGTTTGCCCCCACATAGGCCACACCTCTACTTAAGTAACTACTTTGATTTATAAATTCATTATAAGTTGTATCATTATAACCATTGGGAGGCTGTTGATGATACGTGTTTACAGGAGAAAACGATTGGATCCTTGGCGTTGAGTTTATGATATCACCCAGTTTCCATGTGCCCACCGAACCTCCTATTGTCACTGTTCTATTTCTATATCCACTTATATCAATACCGTGGACATAATTTATTATATTCTGCGCCTCTGTGAGGTTTGCCACATTTAGATATGACTGTAAAGTTGAGGCATTGCTTGTTGAAAAATCAATAAAAGAGCCAGTGAGCTGTGTATATATTGTCCTCGGTGATGTGGATAAATCCCTTGACCATAAGACCTTGCCTGCCTCCCAGAGATTTTTTACCTCTTCTATGTTTACAGTATTTATGTATGAATCTGGGGCACCGTCACCATCAGTATCCTGGTAACGCTTAACAAGGGTCTCATTGGCCGTGGGATCGAAATAGAAATTTACCACATAGTCGTTTGTAAGATGGAGGATCTTATTCTCATCTGTATCCTCTCTAATATTGCTTTTTTGCAGATATGGGTCTACAAAATACCACAAATTATGGATTTTACCCACCCAATCAATTTCAGTGGATTCAAATGTTTTTTTGGGAAAATAAACAGCCTGCAATAGATTTGCACCGCTTCCTTCACTGGAGGCAAGGATTGATACAGCACTACCCGTGGATATCCTCCTTAATAGGTCAAGAACAACACTTGCAATCTTTTCTTTTAACTCTGTGGCGCTGTCTGCCTTAAAAAATGTATCGGGAATGCCGTCACCGTTTTTATCCCAGTCAGGCTGGGATGCAGGGATATTTGTGCAGGAGCTACCTTTTCCGCAGTTAGAAGAACTACAGCAGTCATCCACAGGACCGCATTTGTCTTGAGGATACCCACTTGTCCCTCCAGGCCATGTTCTATTTCTATCAAAAGAACCATACATGGCAACATTCTTCAATGACCTCTCACCAGTGCCTCCAAGCCATAAACCAATAGTATAAACTGATTCTACATAACTACTTATGCCTGTAGGTTGATTAACATATCCTTTTTTGTGCATCCAGTAAGCAGGGACAACAGGGTCAGGTGATTCAGATTCCTGGTCACTGTCAATGCTGCAGTATGAACTCACAGGATTTCCACCCCTATTCCACTGTCCGTCTGAGATAAGAAGGACAAAATTTTTTGCACAGGGCACAAGTTCAAACTCATTCCCCTGACAGATTCCATCATTATTTTTATCAAAACACCTGTACATGGGGTTTTTCCATTCATTTCCTGAACCTGTCTGGGGCTGGGGCCCGCCGTATACAGATGAATTCTGTGCAAGATAATTCAGTGCATCCCACATGGCAGGTGCGGTAGGTGTTGCCCCGCCTGTGGATTGATCATTTATTGCAGTTATGACATTTTTATAAGGATTTACGCCGTCAAAGTTGGCAGAGGCGGTAAAATCTCCTATATATACCGTTCTTTGTATGCCACTACTATTAAAAAACATTGCCCCTATAAGGGGTTTAGGTGAAAAATTTTTTAATTGAAATAAAAGTCCACCTTGGTCGCCTGTAATCCTTGCCCATGGTGCCTTAACCAATACGCCGTCAGAGGTTTTAAGCACACAACCGCTACTATCGCAGCTTAACTGGGTATCAGGATAAACCTCTGGGTCACAGGATCTTATAGAATTATTGCAGCTTTCAGGTTTGCCCCCCGTTAATGCCCACCTTAAAACATCTATCCTTTTCATATATTTGTAGTTCAGGTAATTTCCTGTATTCACATTACAATCCCCAGATAAAGACCATGAGGAACAGCAGGCATATTTTGAAGAGCTACATCCATGTGTTCCTTTTGGATCACAATAATCGTAACCAAAGGTGCTTGATTTACAGACCCAGTTTGTGCAGGTTCTCGTGCATGAAAAGCCTGTAGGTGTTGTCTCTATCCATAGACAGTTTGTAGTTGATGGATCGCAATATGTAACCCCATCTGAAGGACTTACTGGCCTATAATATTTTGTTGGGTCAAAATAGCCTTCATAGATAGTTGTGGCATTATATGTCCCGTTATCGCAGGATGTCCCGCTGGTAACCGATGAATATGCACACCAGCCCATACTGCCACTTGTATCTATTAACAAAAGCAGATTAGGGTCAACAGGCGTGCCTATTGAAGATGGCATCTGACAGTAGTCTGCCATTGTCTGGGTATATGAAAGATTGGGAATAAACATTATATATAATGTTATAATGATTGCAAAAAAACGCCTCATTATCACCTCTCAAGCACTATTGTATGTAATTTTTTAGGGTCACATACAGGGCTATCTATAGTAAACTGAATCTTTTTTCCTACCATGGATTTATCGAGGTCATCCTTTGCATAATCGGGAAATTTGAAAATCCAGAGCCCTCTACAGTTTTCACTTGTTACCTGTATACTTACAATGCCGGAGACTGCATTAACGGATTTTATGATCCCGGTGAGACTTAAATTCTCCTGGGCAAAAGAAAGATTAGGATATATGAGAAAAACACATGCAAAGATAATACATGGAGCTAAGAGCTTAAAAAACAAACTTTTTTTGCTCATAAAACCCCCTCTACAAAAATTTAAGGTCTTAAAAAGTTCAAAAAAGCTATTATACACATTTTACCATAAAAAATATATATTACTGCACCAAGGGACAAAAAAGGTCCAAAGGGAATGGCATATTTTGAGTCTTTACCCTTTATGAGCATTGCCGGTATGCCTACAATAGTACCAAAAAAAGAACCGGTAATAATAGTAAAGATGACGCCTTTTATACCGCAATATGCACCTATCATGCCTATTAGTTTTATATCTCCTCCACCCATGCCTTCTATCTTTCTTAATAATTGATATCCATAGGCAATAGCAAAGAGCACCCCTCCCCCTAAAAGCACACCGAATAAGGCATCAAAAAATCCAAAATTTTGTCTGAAAAAGGATAATATTAAACCAATTATTAAACCACCTATACTTAAAATATCAGGGATTATTTGAAATTCCAAATCAACAAAAGATATGACAATAAGAAGAGAGACAAAGAGCATCATAACGCAAAACTCTATGGTTAATCCAGTTATTTTATACAATAATAAAAAAAGCAGTGCAGTTATAAATTCTACAATAGGGTATCTTATGGATATCTTCGCATTGCAATGGCGACATCTGCCTCGTAAAATTATATAACTCAAGATAGGTATGTTGTCATAAAATTTGATGGGTTTTTTGCAATCAGGACAGTAAGAATTGGGAACGATAATGGATTTATCTCTTGGGAGCCTGTAGATACAAACATTTAAGAAACTTCCCACAATAGCTCCGAATATTAAAACAATTATACCCATAAAATTATTTATAACCTATTATAAAGGATAATGCTATGACAAATGTCACATAAATTTAAAAGTAGCTAACACAAATGGATTACCTTTTAGGTTTTGAAAAATTATTTACTTTTTTCATTCTAATTCGAATGACCAGTAATATTTAATGTTCTTTTCTTTGAGGTATCTTTCTATATTAGGATGATAATCGTGGGCTACAAATAAGATAAATGCATTCTTTTCTTCCTTTTTTGTTATTGTTTCTACTATACGCAAAAATCTGTCTATCTCTTTCTTAGAAGGTCTTACTTTGACTTCCCCGAGTATAAGTAAAGCCTTTCCGTTTTTCCTTCCTTTTCCCCAGATATTAATCTGATTATCCTCATAATATCTCCTTATCAGTTTTCCTTCCACCTCTATCCCTTCTTTCTTAAGAAGTATTGGAAGGCTCTTATAAGCATTGTTTTCAAGAGAATATCCTACAGAGTTAGATATGCCCTCAAGTCTTTCTTCTATAAAGTCTACTCGTTTTATGAGTTTATTGAGTGTTTCTTCAGTTCTTCTCTGGGCTTCTGCAAGCTGTTCTACTGCTATCTCGAGTTTTGTTAGTCTTTCCTCTGATTTCTTCTGGGCTTCTGCAAGCTGTTCTACTGCTATCTCGAGTTTTGTTAGTCTTTCCTCTGATTTCTT
>Ga0272448_1006403_pt1 | contig 12749 bp, 12 predicted proteins | sample YNPCB0191_FD_202220 | JGI IMG/M metagenome (GOLD analysis project Ga0272448, IMG submission 202220) | Hot spring sediment microbial communities from Yellowstone National Park, WY, United States - YNP-CB-019-1 | ecosystem: Environmental > Aquatic > Thermal springs > Hot (42-90C) > Sediment...
GGGCGAGGACGGTAGTTGGAAGATAGTCGAGCCGGGAAAAGACCTTCCGGAAAGAATATTTTTCAATTCCTTTATCGATGAACTGGACAAACTCGGGCCGGTCGTTCAGATTCCGCCCGAGGAGCAGGAGGCCATGTCCCAATATGGTCTGGAAAAACCGTTGCAAAGCTTGAGCCTGGAATACGATGACGGCCGGAGCAAAGTCCTGAAAATCGGCAAGGACAATCCCACCGGGGATTACATGTATACGCTGTTTGAGGGTGAGCCGGATGTGCTTCTGGTCAGGTCCCGACTTCGGATGTTCTTGCAGAATGACTGGAGCTATTACCGCTTTCGCCGACTGTCGGACATCAGCCGGGAGCAGCTCAAGGAGTTGCGGGTGGTGGTTCTGGACCCGCAATTGCGGGAGCAACTCGAGGTGCCGGAGATGAGGCATCTCATGCTCCAGACCACAAGCGTCGGACGTGCCTGGGTCTATCTGGAGCCATACTATGGGCCGGCCGAAAGCCAAGCCGTGGGCAACCTTATAGGCTGGATGGAAAAAGCCTCCCTGGCCGCAGACCTCAAGGAAATCAAAAAGGAGGAGTTGTCAGCCTGGCAGCTGGAACCGCCGCGTGCCTATCTGGAGATGGTTTATCCCGACCGGAGCGAAAAGGTGATGGTGGGCAGGGAGCTTTCCGGCAAGATTTATCTTTACCAGGATAAGCGTCCCGTGATACTGGGATATGACAAGAACACAATTCTGGAGCTTTTGGCAAGGGAATTGAGACCGCACAAGCTGCTCCGCAAACCGGAAATGAAAATTCTGACCAAGGTGGAAGTTGATTTTCCCGGTTCTTCCAATGCTCCTTACAACATTGCGCGTCTGGACCAGGAGCATTGGGCGGTGAACCGCGACCCGGCAAAAAAATTCCCCAAGGTCAGGCTGTCCTGGCTGACCCTCAATTTCACCGAGCGGGAACTTGACGGATATGTTGGGGAGCGTCCAATCCCCCCCCGATTCGGCTTGCAAAAGCCCAGGGTTGACCTTAAATTTTACAGCAATGCGGGACTGGAGTATGAAATCCAAATCGGCGCCTGGGACCAAAAGTTGCGAAGGTGTTATGTTTATTATCCGCAAAAAGACCTGCTGGTTTATTACGGAGAAGATGTGGCGGAGTGGATACCGCCAGACGCGGATAAATTTCTGCTGAATATAAAACAGCCTTAAACTTAGAGGAGGAAAAGATGTCTGAACTTCTGAAATTCGATTTGAGACTCCTGGAAAGAAATTTCCGCTTGGGAGTGATAAGCGACCACGAATACCAGGCCTTCCTCCGCGACCTGCCGGACCTGGAAGGAAATCATGATGAAATCTCAATTGAGGACCTGTTGCCCAAGCGTCTGCTCACCAAGATGATGGGCGGAGAGGAACAGGATGAGCGTTCCCCGTCAGCCAAGTCCGATAAATAGTCCACGCTTCTGGCTGTTTATTTTCGGCTTGTTCCTGGCCCTCTATCTGCTGGTTGCCCTGGAAGACCTTTTCCATCTGTCCTTATTCTGAAGCACAGGAGGCTGATATGTCAGAACAAAACAAAAAGGGGTTCACGGTCACCGACCGCAGAATCGGTCAAGACCAGGAAGGACAGGCAAAAGCCGAAGCGGAAGCTCAAGCACCGGGAAGCTCACAGGTCAGTTCTGAATGCAAATGCCCGGAAGCTTTCCCGCCTATGACTTTCGCGTCCTTCATCATCTCGCTCAACACTTCCGCGCTTATCCATCTCGGGTTGCTGCCTGACCCTGGCACTGGTCAGACCCATAAGGAGCCGGAACTGGCCCGACAAACTATAGACCTGCTCGGCATCCTCAAAGAAAAAACCCGGAACAATCTAAGCAAGGAAGAGCAAGACCTGCTCGACAACCTGCTTTTTGACCTGCAGCTCAAATTCGTGGAGCTTTGCAAATAATCAAGGAGGACGGAGATGACAATCAAATATCGATTCAGGCGGGAAATTAATTTGGTGGTGGCAGTGCTGGCGGTCTTGGTCATAGGGGGGGCTGTTTCAGGCCAGCAGTCCGGGATTTTCTGGAAGGAAGCCGGCCCGGAGCCTAATGTCAATTTCAACGCACCCCCCAGCTTTGCGCCGATTTCGGAAAAGGTTAATCCCGCGGTGGTCACCATTTATGCCAGCCGGACCCTCAAGTCGCCTTTTCCAAACCTGCCCGAGGAGTTTTTCTTTTTCGGGCCTGGCCCGCGCAAGGAACAGGGAATGGGCTCGGGCTTCATCCTCACCCCGGACGGCTATATCCTGACCAACTATCATGTGGTGGCCCAGGCCGAGGACATCAAGGTGGCGCTGGGCGATAAAGGCAAGACCAAATATCCGGCCCGGAAGGTCGGCTGGGATGAGAAAATCGATGTGGCCTTGCTCAAAATTGAAGCCAACCATCTCCCGACCGTGGTGCTGGGCGACTCGGACCAGGCCAGGGTAGGCGACTGGGTGGTGGCGATTGGCTCTCCGTTCGAGTTCACCCATACCCTGACCTCGGGCATCATCAGCGCCAAGGGAAGGAGACTCGGAGGCCCCTATGACGATTTCATCCAGACCGACGCCTCGATTAATCCGGGCAATTCCGGCGGTCCGCTGGTTAACATGCGCGGAGAGGTTATCGGCATCAACTCCATGATTGTATCCCCCGGCTTCTCCCCCGGCAGTGTCGGCATCGGCTTTGCCATCCCCATCAACCTGGTCAAGTCCCAGTTGCCCACCCTTAAAGAAAAAGGCAAAGTGTCCTGGCCCTGGCTCGGCATCTATTTTCAGGAGCTGACCCCGGAGTTGGCCGAGAGCTTTGGTTTGAAGGAAGCCAAAGGCGCGCTGGTGAGCAAGGTGATTAAGGACAGTCCTGCAGACAAGGCCGGGCTTAAGGACGGCGATATCATCTTGGAGTTCGGAGGCAAGCCGGTGGAGGATTCCGGACGGCTTCCCACCCTCATCTCGGGCTTTGCGCCTGGAGACAAGGTTGGCTTGAAAATCTTCCGAGACGGCAAGACGCAGGAACTCAAGGTTATCCTGGGCACGCAGCCGGAGGACAAACTTGCGGCCACCTCTCCGGAGGCCAAGGGAGGAAATGTTCTCGGCTTGGTGGTGATGGACTTGAGTCCGGAACAGGCGCAGGAACTCGGCTACCAGGGCGTTTCCGGGGTGCTGGTGGTGGCGGTTTCTCCGGACAGCCCGCTTGCCGGGAGAATCGCGCCGGATGACCTCATCATGGAAATCAATGGTCGGAGCATAACCAACAGCAAAGATTTTGAACAGGCGCTGGCCAAGGTCAGGTCCAAACAGATGATGCGCATAAAGTTCCGCCGCGGGAACGAGTCGGTTTATTACGCCTTCAGGCTGCCCTGAAAAATTTTCTCCGCGCTTCCCGGTGCGGAGCACGGTGCGGGCACCGTTTTTCAAGTTCGGAATATTGATGTAAAATATTTTATGAAATAAACGGGGGCGGGCGAAGGCATGGCCAAAGAGACCAAAACGGTTCTGCTGGTTGATGATGTCCAGCTGTTTTTGAGGTTGGAAGAAACTTTTTTCAAGCGGGCCGGTTGCCGGGTGCTGACCGCGGAATCCGGGAAGGAAGCGGTCAGACTGGCGCGGGAAAAATCCCCGGATTTGATATTGCTTGACTATTACATGCCGGACATGAAAGGCGACCAGGTGTGCGAGGAGTTGCGCAAGGACCCCAGGACCGCGGAGATACCGATTATCATTGTTTCCACTTCTTCCAAAAATGAGGACATTCAGTCCTGCTTCAAATCCGGCTGCGATGATTATTTGACCAAGCCTATTCAGCCGGACATCGTGCTCGCGCGCGCGGCCAGCCTGCTCCAGATACCCCACCGCGAGTCCCGCAGACTGCCTATTAATTTCCGCATCGAGGGCGAAGCCCCTCCCTTGACCTTCACCGGTTTCTCGCGCAATTTGAGCCGGACGGGAATCTCTATTGAGGCGGAACAGTTCCTGCAGAAGGGCGTCCGGCTTAAACTCTGGCTGCCGGTCGCGCCCGATAATTCCCTCCTGGAAGTCTCCGGCGAGGTGGTCCGTTCCGAGAGCGACCAGCGCCACGGAAAGTTTGTCTTCGGCATCAAATTTCTGGAGATGACACCCAAGACCGAACAAATACTCAATGACTATCTGCAAAAGCACCTGCCCGCGCAGGAACCGATATATTAGCAGGATGGCAGGGAGGAAAATTGTCCCCGGAAAGGACTGAAAAAAAATCTGCATCCGAGCATTCCCCCAAGAAACCGCCGAGCCGGGATAAAATCGACCCCGGCCAGAAGCAGCGAATCAGGTTCAACAAGGCGGTGGTCGCGGCGGCGAAAAAAATTGCCGGCAATGTGTCTGCCAAATCGATTTTTATCATTATTGATGACCTTAGGGAGTTTGACAGTTTGGTCCAGCTTCTTCAGGGGCCGGAGTTCAAGATTGTGGTCAGCGGCCGGGAGGCCGAGGACCAGGCCCGCAAATCCTTTGCCACGGTGGTGGTCATCCCGGAGATAAAGCTAAGCAGACTCGGCAAGATAAAGTTTTCCATCATGAGCGCGATAAGCAAGGGCATGGTGCAGATGGGAGACAGAATTGTTTGTCTGGCCGGGGTCAAGGAGTTCAAGACCCTGGATACGATGGTAGTGATTGAGATTGGCAAAGAATACGAAATTTTGAGTTCGCAGGAGGCGCAGAACATATCCTCTTCTGTGCATCCGGGGGTGTTTGAGGAGCTGGTCAAAATCGCGGTGGAGCTGGCCTATCAGGGCAGGGAAGGCAAGCCGCTGGGGACCATCTTTGTGCTCGGAGACGCCGAGCGGGTCATGCAGATTTCAAGGCAGATGATATTCAATCCCTTCCAGGGCTACCCTGAAGAGGAGCGGAATATCCTGGACCCCAGTCTGCGCGAGACCATCAAGGAATTCTCTTCGCTTGACGGAGCCTTCGTGATTCGGGAAGACGGCGTGATTCTCGCGGCCGGCAGATATTTGAGCGCCTCCATGGAAGACGCCGGCCTGCCCCAGGGACTTGGCTCAAGGCACGCGGCCGCGGCCGGAATCACCGCGGTCACCAATGCCATCTCCATCGTCATCTCCGAGAGCACCGGCGATGTCCGGATTTTCAAAAACGGCAAGATATTCCTCGAAATCGAAAAAGAGAACCCCCAGAAGGCGGGCTGATTTTGACCAATCATCTGCGGATTCTGGCCGGCTCGCTTGTCCTCCTCGCCTCCATCGGCGCCAGCCTTTATTTCTTCCCCAGACTCCCGGACCGCGTCCCCGTGCATTTTGACGGCAAGGGAATGCCCAACGGATGGGGTTCCAGGAAGAGCGCGGCTGCGCTCCCGCCCGCGGTCATTGCTTTTCTCTGCGCCATTTATTTCCTCGCCTCTGTCACCACCCAGAACCAAAAGCATTGGACGCGCAAGCTTAAAAAGCAGGTCAGCGCGGAAAATCTGCAGAAGCTCATGGGCCGGGCAATGAAGGTTGTTGACTGGACCATGATAATAATCATGCTCCTGATTCTGGATGTGCAGATAGAAAGTTTCCTCGTAGCCCTGGGCAGGCGCCAGCATATAACCACTGCCATCTGGCCGTTTATGGTCGTGCTCTATGCCGGGATTGCCTATCATATTGTCCGCCTGATTTTCGAACAGCGCGCCATCCTCAAAGCGACAGGGGATAATATCCCCGGCTCGGTCGGCAAAAATTTTTAACCGGCTATGCCCGGGTCTTGGCTGCTCTTGAAATCCCGCTTTCAGGGTAACTGGAAGAAGCGGATGCTGTTGTCGAAACTTCTGACCAGGCCGTTGAGCGCGAAGAAGACAAGGAAGATGAGCAGCGAGACGAGGAAAGCGTAATACAGGCTTTGCAGAAACAGCCGGATGCGGTTCCGGCTGAACCTCATCCCCAGGAGATTTCCGGCCTGCCATTGCAAAATCAGAAACCAGCCCACGGCCAGGCCGAAAATCACTCCGAGCTTGATGCGGAGCGCAAGTTCCAGCAGCAGGAACCAGAGGAAGGAAATCATCCAGAACCAGTTTTGGTCCTGGCGCCAGAGCTTGTCCAGTCTCATGTTATTATTTTATGACCGACTCCCAAACCTGACAAGCAGCGGCTGATTTGAAAAATCGTCCAACTCTGATACAATCATCAGCCATGGCAGAAGTTCAGATAATCGAAACGCTGAAAAAACTGAAAGAGATTAACTTCTTTTACTATGTGGGCCTGAAGCAGGGCAAGGAAAAAGGCACCAAGATTGTCTACATGAACGCGCTCGGCCCCATTGACTTCATCTACGCATTTGACGCACTCCCGGTGTATCCCGAGAACCACGCCGTGGTGCTCCAGGCTAAAAGAATGGCGCTCGACACCGCCCAGGCCGCGGAAGCCAAAGGCTATGCCCCGGACATCTGTTCCTATGCCCGCTGCGACCTCGGATACCGCGCCTCGGGCAAAAGCCCGATTGGAGGAATCCCTACCCCTGACCTCCTGGTCTATTCCAGCGCCCAGTGCTTCACCCTCCTCAAATGGTTCGAAGAGCTTGCCCGGATGTATCATGTTCCGCTTTTCGTGCTTGATGTTCCGGGCGAGGGCAGGGGTTTCCGGGAGACGCCGGACCGCGCCTCTGTGCTCTATGTCAAGCAGCAGCTTTACAAGCTCATCGAGTGGCTGGAGGACAAGCTCGGCCAGAAATTTGAATTCAGCCGCTTTTACGAGACGGTCAAGTTGAGCCACGAGGCCGCCAGACTTTTTTATCTGGTCCTGCTTTCCGCCCGTCAGGTTCCGGCCCCGCTTTCCCTCTTTGACCAGTACCTGGCCATGGCCCCGATTGTGGACCAGCGCGGGAAACAGGTCACGGTCGATTTTTACAAGGAGCTGGTGGAGGAGCTGAAGGACCGCATTGCCAAAGGTATTGAGGGCGTTCCCGGAGAGAAATACCGCTTCTGGTGGGACGGGCTTCCGCTCTGGATGGCCATGCGCGATTTTTACAACATCCTGCTCGAGCGCAAGATAAACCTGGTGGCCAACAATTACACACGCGCCTGGTGCCAGCTGTCCTTTGAGCCGCGCCCGGACCTGGACGCCATGCTTGAGGACTACGCCACCCGCCTGGTCAGGAACTTTGACCCCATGATTCGCGAACGCAGCTTTGACATCGCCTTCGCCATCAAGGAATTCAGCCTCAACGGCTACCTGCTCCATTCCGACCACTCCTGCAGGTTCCTCTCCCTCGGCCTGATGGACACGCTCAAGAAGGTCCACGAATATTCCGGAATCCCCGGCCTTCTGCTCGACACCGACCACGGCGACCCCAGGCTCTATCAGTCCGAGCAGATTCGCAACCGGCTCGACGCCTACCTGGAAATGCTCACGCCCATCAAACGCTAGCTCTTCTCCATGCTTCAGACCGGAACAAGTTTCATGCCCGGCGAAAAAGGATTCCATGCCTGAATATCTCCGCCTCCGAATCGATGGCGGCGAGGGCCTAAGCCTGGAGCGGATTTCCCCGGCAGCGCTTGGCAGGCTCTGGAGCGCAAGGCCGCCGGTCAAGGAATGGAATTTTGTCAGGCATGTGGAGAGCCACGGCACCTGGACCTATCATCTCCAGGCCGAACTCGGCGAAGGCGAGCAGGAATACTACCTCAAAATTTTCGAGCAGAGCGAAATCTACCGGGTGGCCCTCCGCAAATTATGCTCGCGCAAGGGATTGCGCAAACCCTGGCGCTATCCCAAGGAGATGCTCCGTCATCTGTTCGATGTCTCCCCCGCCAAGGTCGGATTTGAGACCGCCCAGGTTCTGCTTGCCGCGGGAATCAACACCGCGGAGCCGGTGGCCTTTCTTTCCCAAGGCGCTCCGGTTTTCAAACGGGGAATGCTTCTCACCCGCAAGATTCCGGATGTGGTTTGCGCCAACCTTGCAGAATATCTGTTGAGCCAGAGAGACCGGCTCGCCCTGGAGCAATGGACCGCGGAGAAGCTTGCCATCCTGAAGGAGCTGGCCGGGATTATTATCGCAAATGAATTTTTTTCTTCCCGACCTGCGCCTCTCCAATGTCCTGATTCAGAAACCTTTGAGCGGCGGTTTTCGACTCTGGGTGATTGACCTGGTGGAAGCCGAGCCGGGGAAACCGGACGAGGACAAGATGCTCTGGCACCTGATTGCCAATCCCGTTTATGCGCAGCTCTTCACTAAAGATGACCGCATCGATTTTCTGAAATGGTATCTGGAACCTACAGGCCGGGAAAATCAATGGCCTCGCTTCTGCTCGAGAATCATGCCCGTGCTCGAAAAGTGGTGGGAGAAATGGTATCAGAAAAACCGCGCTGCTGGAAACTCCTGATTAAGCCCTTGCCTGGAAGTCAGCGGAAGATGTTCAGCGTGGAACCAGGTTCTCCAGAACAATCGTCAAAGTAGTCGCGTAAAGCTTGCCGCTGCTCTTGTCCTCAAAAACCAGGGGAAGCCGGAGGGTGTTCTTGCCGACCAGTTGCGGACGGTCCCATTTAACCAGTTGCAATTCCAGGCTTCCGCCTCCTGCCGGCGCGGGATTGGCCACGGCCGCCGGCGCTGCCGGCCGGGCGGTTTGGGTCGGAGGTGGTGCAGGCTGGACTGCAGGCGGTCTGGGCGGTACAGCCGGGGCTGGCGCGGGCTTGGGAGGTTGCGGCGGCGTTGCCGCTTCAACGACCGGCCTGGGCTGCGGGGGCGGAACCGCCGGCTTGGGAGCAGCGGGAGATGGCGCGGGAGCGGGCGCCGGCTTCTGCTGACCGGCCTGGGTCTTGGCCCGTTCCGCTTCTTCTCTTGTCATGACCACGAACTCGTCGCTCAAGCCGTAAGCTTCCTTTTGTCCCACTCCCTCGGCCTTTTGCGCGAGCTGCGGCTGCTCGCGCAGTTTCTTCAAAACCATCTTGGAGATGGTGGTCAGGGTCTTGAGCACGCCCACACCCTGGGTGGCCACGGCCTCAAAAAACGGAGCATTATACTTATTGAGCTGGCGATGCAAGTCTTCCAGGTTCTGGACCTCGGGCATGTCCCGTTTGTTATATTGGATGACATGGGGAATATCCTTCAGGCTGCGGCCGGCCTCGGCCAAGTTCTCTTCCAGGTTCTTCAGGCTTTGGATGTTCTCTTCCTTATACTTGAGCTGCGAATCCGCCACGAAGACTATTCCGTCCACCTCGTGAAGGATTTCTTTCCGAATCTGATTGTAAAAAATCTGTCCCGGCACGGTGTAAAGAAAGAAACGGGTCACCAGCCCTTTGACCTCCCCCACCTCCACCGGCAGAAAATCGAAGAAGAGCGTGCGGTAGGTTTTGGTGGAAAGGGTTTTCAGCTCGCCCCGATGTTCGGGCTTGAGCTTGGAATAAATGAAATGAATGTTGGTTGTCTTGCCGCACAGGGCAGGCCCGTAGAAGACTATCTTCGCATTGACCTCTTTCTTCTCCAGGTCCAGTACCGCCATCTATCTTCCGCCTTTCATCAGTGCTTGACCTTTTTAATTTTACTGGCTTCCTGCCGGGTCTCGATGAGTTTGCGCGCCGCCACCACCACCGGCTGGGAAACGCTCTTGCTCTTGGCCAGCTGGGCCAGGTCCTTGTCGTGGAGGTGGTTCAAGAACTTGAGGGCTTCGCCCACCGGGGTTTTCACATTGTTGACCAGATTGACCTTGATGTTGTAGTTCCGGGTCCATTCCTTGCTGTGGGAGATGGTCCGTATCACTTCCTCGGAAACGCTCTTGTTTTTGGACAGCGCTTCAATCTCCGCCTCGGTTATCCGCGGGCTTTTAAGCACCGCGCTGCACACCAGCTTGTTGGCGTCGCGTACCAGGATGGAGCGGGCCGACTGATTGCCGAGCAGGGCCAGCTTGATTTTCTCGGCCACGCTCATGTTCTGTATTTTCCGGGAAAGGGACATCTCTTCCTCGGCCTGCTCTTTCTCGTTTTGGAACTTCTTGTCGGTGAGCAGCTCCGCCTGGAAGGTCATCTGCTTCCAGGCGTTTTCAACCTGTTCGCCCTCCAGGGGGACCGTTTCCAGTTCCTCTGCCTCTGCCGGCTCCTCGGTCACTTCCTCAATCTCAACCTCCATGCCCTCGCCCACGGCAGGTTTGGCCGCTTCCGGCTTGCGCCTGGTTTCCAGTTCCACGAACTTGACGATGCGGTCCAGGATGCTGGCGCTGGTCATGGGGTTTTCGGAGAGGGAGTCGATGATGAACGGCGAGCGCAACATACGAATCTGGTTGTTGGAGATGATTTCAATCAGCCGCTTGTTGGTCAGCCTGGCCTGGAAAGCCACGGTCTCGTCGTCTGTGCTTTTATTGAGGGTGATGGTCTCATGCAGCTCCGAGTCCGAGGGCAAATTCCGGGCGAAAAAGTCCAGAATCAGAGGATGGGTGCCGGGGTCGGAAAGCACGGTTTTCAAAATCGCCGCAGGCATGGCAAGCAGGGTTTTCGCCGCCGTGCTTTTGATTTCCTCATCCCCGTCCCGGGTCAGGGCAAAGACCGCAACCACCAGGTCTTTGGGAGGGAGCGGGAGGGTGCCGCGCGCGGCGTTCAGGCGCATGGGCTTGTCCAAGTCGGTGCTGATGAACTTCAGCAGCGACGGCGGCACCGTGAACATCATCTGCTCAAGTCGGCCCATTTATTTTTCCTCAACCAGCACCGGTGCCAGGCCTTGTTGCTTGAGATTCTGCAGAACCTTGGCCGCGTCGCTTTTCATTGCATAGGGGCCGATGCGCAGCTGGTGGAGAGTGACATTTTCGCGGCGGGAGGCTATTTCGGCAGGGCCGAGCTTGGCCTGTTCAATTTTGTTTTTGGAGTTCTGGGCGACGGAACTTGAGCCGTAACTGTAGGCAATCACCCGATACTGGGTTCCCGCCTGCTCCAGCCTGGGCTTGAAGCCGATGGCCTCCAGGGACTGCTTTTTGGCGTTGGCCGTTGCCAGGTCAAACTGCCCCTTGAGATACAGATGGTGAATCAGGAGATTGGCCTGACGGTCCACATAATAGAGATTGTTGTAGCCGAGCGACCGGACCGTCTTGAGCGGGTCATCCATGCTTTCCTTGAGCATGTAAGCTCCGACCTGACAGGACCAGCCCTTACTTGGGGGGGACGAAGGAAGATTGATTGCGGGCGCAGCCGGCTTGGGCGCTGTCGGCGCAGGGGCAGGGGTTCTAGCAGGTTTGACCGGCTGGGGCGGCGGAGTTGGCGCGGGCTGGGCAGGTTTTGGAGTTGGTTGCGCCGGAGCCGCGGAGGGCTTGGTTCCGGGTGCAGGTGCCGGGGACGGCGCCGGGGACGGCGCCGGGGATGCTCCGGGCTTGGCCGCAGGGCTTGAGGGCGTTCCAGGTTTGGCTGCCGGTGGAACGGGTTTTCCCGGCTCGGGAGCCGGCTGGGCCGGCGTGGGAGTCGTGGCTGTGGGCGGCTGCGGTGCGGGCTGGGCTTGCGGTTTCGGTTTGGGTGGCTTGGCAATCGCCACTTCCTCGGCTGCCTTGAAAAACTTGTTATAGGCATAATAACCAGCCCCGGCAAGTGCGCAGAGCAGGACCACAATTATGGCAATTACGATGAGCAGGGTCTTGCTTCCGGCAGGCGCGGCTTTTGCCTTTTTAGCCTTGGCCTTTTTGACCTCGCTTTTTTCAGGCTCTGGCTCCTTGGCCTCTTCAAATTCCGCAGGTTCGATGTCCTTGACTTCCACCTCCGGCTCGTCCTTGATTTTTCCGACCTTGTCCTTTTCGATGGGCAGTTCGGTATCTTTTTTGGACGGTTTCGTCGCTTTGGCCGGCTTGGCCGCGGGCTTGGCGGCTTTTTTGGCTTCCGTCTCCTGGGCCGGCGGCTGGAAAAAGTCGTCGAGTGAAGCCTCTACCCCTTTTTCTCCCTTGCCTTTTTCGTCGAATTCAAAATTTTCGCCCATTTTTTACCCCGCTTTTTGGAGATTGTTGTTTGAGCAACAATTTCAACTTTTTAGTTTATTGATTTTGGCGTTCAAAGTCAAGCAGGCTTTGGTCATAAGCGCGCGGGATAAAGCGGGGGCCGGAGAATTGCCGGGCGGATTTGCCTCTGAAGAATTGCCTGCTAATATTTTGGAGAAGGATACAAGGGGGCGAAGATGGATGATATGCTCAAGGGGGTCAGGGCATTGGTCACTGGCGGAGGCTCTGGCATCGGCCGGGCGATAGCGAGGAGGCTTTCGCAGAGCGGCGCGCTGGCAGCGGTCTCGGATGTGAAGGCTGACCGTCTGCAGGAGACGGTTGAGATGATTCGGCTGGAAGGCGGGGAATGTTTCGGGATAGTGGCCGATGTTTCGGTTCGGGCTGATGCGGAGCGGATGGTGAAGGACACGGTGTCGGCTTTCGGCGGTCTGGATGTGCTGGTCAACAATGCGGGTGTAAGCTCGGCCTCGTTCATTGAATCCCTCCAGGATTCGGAGATTGAGCGGGTGCTTGCCGTGAACCTCATAGGGATGATGTATGTGACGCGCGCGGCCGCGCCGCATCTCAAGCAGAGCGGCAGGGGAAGGATAATCAACCTGTCCTCGGTAGAGGGCATCCGCGGCTCGGGCCTGCTCCCGGTCTACGGGGCGAGCAAGGCCGGGGTGATTGGTTTAACGCGCTCCAATGTCATCGAGTTCGGCCGCTTCAATTGCACGGCCAACGCGCTCTGTCCCGGGCCGATTCAGACCGAGATGCTGGCGCCGCTCATCGCCGAGCCTAAGGCCAGGGAAAAGTTTATCAAG
>Ga0272448_1006404_pt1 | contig 12747 bp, 9 predicted proteins | sample YNPCB0191_FD_202220 | JGI IMG/M metagenome (GOLD analysis project Ga0272448, IMG submission 202220) | Hot spring sediment microbial communities from Yellowstone National Park, WY, United States - YNP-CB-019-1 | ecosystem: Environmental > Aquatic > Thermal springs > Hot (42-90C) > Sediment...
TTGGCCATCGCCGACGTAATGGGGCACGGCATGTCCGCCGGCTTGCTTATGGCCAGCGTTCAGACTGCCCTACGCACCTTCATCCCCGGCGGCCTCACGCCCGGCGACGTGGCCCGCCGTATGAATCGCTTCTTCCTGCACAACATCCACCGAACGACGTTCGTGACGTTAATGCTGGCGCGCTACGAGGTCGATTCGCGCACCTTCCAGTACTGTAACGCAGGCCATAACCCTCCGCTCCTTCACCGTCCTACCGGCAACGGCGGCGGATCGTCGCAATGGCTGATGCCGACCAGCGCTGCCATCGGCTTGAGCGAGAAATTCCGCGCAGGAATGGAGACCGTCACACTTTTGCCTGGCGATCTGCTGCTGCTCTACACCGATGGCGTCACCGAAGCCGTTAACCCGCATGGGGAAGAATTCGGCGCCGCGCGCCTGGAAGAGACCGTGCGGCAGAACGCCCACCTGGCGGCCAAAGACGTCGTACGGGCCGTCCGTCAGGCTGTCCAGGATTTTGCCGCCGGTAAACCCCTCTTCGACGACACCACCCTGGTGGCCTGTAAAGCTGCGGTGTGATAAAAACAAGCAGAAGGGTTCCCGCAGCCTTGACCAATGTCGCCCGGGAACCCTCGCTCTTCCATCTCACAGTTTACGGCAAAGGTTGCTTCATCACTTAATCCGCGCGAAAATCAGCATCCCATCGCTGCCGTAGATGTCGTTGGGCAGTTTTTTGATCAACCTGTATTCCCGGTTGAAATCTTCATTCTTCAGCAGTCCAAGACGGCCGTAAACTTCCTGGATGACGACGAAATCCGGCTGCTGGTCCAGGATCAGTTGCGGCGCGACGGCATAGTTGATGGCGTAATATTTCGGGTCAAGGGGATAGTAATTCAGTGTCTCGGGCGAGTTAAGCCCGACGGTGTCGAGAATTAACCCGGGAGTGTAATAGCCCAGCACGCCAACGTCCCCGGCAGCCAGCACAGAACGACGATCTTCCAGCGGCGCGACGATCCCGGCCGCCTGGCGGTAGAGCAGCTCCAGCTTGATGTAAGCCATTTCCGGCGCCGGCCGGTTCGCACCATGGTCCGGATGCAAGCGCCAATCCTGCAAGAGCGAGGCGGAGGGCAGGATCAGCAGCAGAGCCAGGGGGACGGCCGTCCGCCACCGCGCCGGCCGGAGGGTCTGGCGGATGGCAAACAGCCGCCGCAGCAGATCATCGGCGCCCATCAAAATGAACAGAAAATAAGCGGGCAGGGGTGGGGTCAAATACCAGCGAAAGATCAGCGGGTTGGGCAGGGCAAAGGCCAGGAAGTAGATCCACGGGTAAATGACGAAAGGCAGAATGCGTCCATCCATCTTCAGGGCCCTTCGCGCACCTACCAGGAACAGGAATGGGTAGAGGAACAGTCCCAGGCCAACCGCCAGCGGCGCGCCCAGAACGTTTTGCTCCATGAAAGGGGTGGCGTAATGCTGCAGCAGGCGTACCAGCGAATCAAAGGGCGCCAATCGGTAAGCGCCCAGTTTGGCGGTTATGGAATGGGGCAGCGGACTGCCGAAGTACAGCCACCCAAACCCATACCACAAGGCCACCGGCAGAGCAAAGACCAGCACATCCCGCCAGCGGGGACGGCGCTGAGGGTCGCCGCGGCTGCGCAGCAGCCAGTCCAGCCCCAGCGGAAGGAGCAGCAACAGGGCATCCGGACGGGTGAGCAGCGCGAATGCCCCCAGCAGAGCGGTCAACATGCGCCGGTTGCCGAGGTAGGCGGCCATCGCCCCCACCAGAAGCAGCACATAGACGCTGGTCTCGAGGCCGCCGATCGCAAAGGTCACGCTGAAAGGTGCCAGCGCCCAGGCGGCGGCAGCCGCTGCGCCGGCCCTTTCGCCATTCAGTCGCCGCCCCAGGTAAATGAGCAGCAGACAGGTGCCGGCGTCAGCGAATGCATTAACCGCCAGCGCCAGGGCCGGGAAATCAGCCTGCGCCCCGCCGCTCAGCGCGCCCAGGCCGGCCATCAGCAGGGTGTACAGCGGCGTGGTGGTGCCCATCACCCGCTGGCCGGGGTTGAACACGAAGCCATAGCCTTCCAGCAGGTTGCGCGCATAGCGGAAGGTGATGAAGGCATCGTCGATGGTGCGTGGGCCGGGGATCAACCGCGCGGCGATGGCCAGCAGCGCGATCAGGTAGGGATAGAGACGGCGTAGGCTCATGGCATTGGCTGGGGTTCCCCGCTCAAGATAGGGGCATTATACAGCCAGTCCGCCGGTAGGATTCCCCAGTCCATCTGGGCGGTTGATACGTTCATCGCCGCACAAAGGGCAGAAACAGCGGGATTAAATCAATATTTAGATCAGCGGTCATCGTCATCGCCGAATTGCTGATATGTACCACGCTGATGCCCGTACCGCTCGAGGAATAATAAGAGCTGGAGTTTGGACGCGAAACGGCGTTAAAGATACGGTTATTCGTGGAACCGGGGTAAGGGTCGCCGCTATCGCCCCTGTTAGGACAGTAACCAGAGGAGCACTCTAAATCAAAATTGCCGTCGGCCTGTTCGAGGGCCACTTTATAATGCTGATTGCTACAAACCCAGTTGTTTATTTGAGCGCATTCAAGATTGTTGCTTCCAATATTTTCATCCACGTGCCAGATTAACAGACCCTGTCCGGGTAAATAGGCATCATAATCATACGCCTGGCGGTTCTCGATCAGGAAGTATTCCTTACCGGTTGTGTTGTTGTACGGGAAAAGGCGAGTGACCGTAGGAGAAGTTTCGGCGGCTGAAAATACAGCGCCTAAACGTTCACTCACGACGTTGTCCACGTTGGACCAGCCCAGTTTCAAGCGCGACCAGGCGTCTGGCCAGGCGGGGGATTCGCCCATATTTTTAACTCCATTCCAACTTCCACCACCCATCAGGCTCCACTCGCCCACACCTTCTGAAGAATAATCGGTATCGTACAGATCGGGCAGGCCAAAGAGGTGCCCGACCTCGTGGGCGAAGACGCCGACGGTCATATCATTGGGTGAGGACCAATATTCCGGCTCTGTCGAATATGGATAGACGGTTTTCCCATCCACGGATAGTCGCGTATTCGTCACCCATTGATGGGACCAAATCTCATTCAAGCAACCATACCATTCAGCCCCGCAGCCCGCGTGGATCACAATCAATCCATCGACGACGCCATCGCCGTCGTTGTCGTATTTCGAAAAATCAACCCTGGGATCTGCCAGCGCGACGGCATCCTCTACCATCTTCTGGGCATTATTGGGATAAATTCTAAGTCCATAATATCCGCCAACATAATACGTAAGTGTTTGAGGCAGGCGCAGCCAACCGATGCTGCTTGGCATGTTTTCGGTAGTTAGGGTCAGGTTGCCATAGGAGACGGTTTGGTAGTAATTCCTCAAAGTGCCAAAGCTGTCGCCAAACAACAGGTTGTCAAAGAAAGACGGGGATGTCGCTGCCGGCTTATCGGGGAAATCCACCAGCAGCGCCAATACCTTGAACGTCCCGCTCAGATGCTGCGGCGCTTTTACCGGTTGGTCGATGCCCTGGCTGCGCTTAAGCGTCAGCGAACTCACCGCTTCCGGCAGACTGGCTTTGCCCTCCTTCGCCATCTCGATCAGGCGCGGATGCGGGGGCATTAATTCGGGAAGCGTAGATTGTTTTACAAAATTTCCGTTGCCATTCCAGGAGATATTCAGCCCGATCACCAGAAAGATCGCCAATATCGAAATTGTGCGGGCAATCGAGACTTTCTTCACTCTGAACCCACGTTTACGCAGAAAATGAAAGTTTAATCAAATAGGACGATCCTCAATCCAGTCTGAGGGATACTGCATAGATCATGCCAGTTTTTCTATAAGGGTTGGTGCAGGCATGCCTAAATGGATTCCCGCCCTTATAAGTCCCGCGATGAAGTGTCAGGCTCCGTTCATTTCATAAAACGCAGCAACGACGCAAAAGAGCCGGTAGAAATTTGACCGGCTCTTTTTACCTGATCCGGATAATTCAACATTAAACTCACAACCCCAGATAGGCCGCCTTCACCCGCGGATTCTCACTCACTTCTTTGGCCGTGCCGGAAAGGACGATGCGCCCGGTCTCCAGCACGTAAGCGCGGTTTGCGACCGACAACGCCATCTGGGCATTCTGTTCGACCAGCAGGATGCTGGTGCCCTGCGCGTTAATCTCCTGAATGATGCGGAAGATCTCCTCCACCAGGATCGGGCTCAGGCCCATGGAAGGCTCGTCCAGCAGCAACAGCGTTGGGCGGCTCATCATTCCACGGCCGGTGGCCAGCATCTGCTGCTCGCCGCCCGAAAGCGTACCCCCGAGCTGGTTGAGGCGTTCCTTCAGGCGCGGGAAGCTCTGGAAGACGCGCTGCATGGATTGTTCGATCTCGGCCGGGTCTTTGCGAGTATAGGCGCCCATCATCAGATTCTCGCGGACGGTCAGCGGTGCGAATATCTTGCGCCCTTCGGGCACCTGGCTGATGCCCAACAACACAATCTGGTCGGCCGACAGCAGGCTGATTTCGCTGCCGCGAAAGCGAATCGAGCCTTGCCGCGGGCGGATCAGCCCCGAGATGGTGCGCAGCGTTGTGGATTTCCCTGCCCCATTTGCACCGATCAGGGTGACGATCTCCCCTTCCTCGACGTTGAAAGAGATGCCCTGCAAGGCATGGATCGCGCCGTAATAAACGTGTAAATTTTCTACTTCAAGCAACATTGGCGGCTCCCTTACCCAGGTAAGCTTCGATGACGCGCTGGTTCTCCGAGATTTCCTTTGGACTGCCCCGCGCGATCACCTCACCGAAATCCATCACCGTGATCCATTCGCAGATGCCCATCACCACGCGCATCTGGTGCTCGATGAGCAGGATGGTCAGGTTGAAGCGGTCGCGGATGAAATGAATCAGCTCCATGAGCTGGACGATCTCGCCCGGGTTCATACCGGCGGCGGGCTCATCCAGCAGCAGCAGGCGCGGGCTGGTAGCCAGGGCGCGGGCGATTTCCACCCGGCGCTGCTCGCCGTACGGAAGGTTTTTGGCCAGCTCGTTTTGGATCTTCTCCAGATGGAAGATGGCCAGAAAATCCTGCGCCTGTTCAGTCAGTTCGCGCTCGCGGCCGGTAAACTGTCCGTTTCGCAGCAACCCATCCACCAGGCTGTAACCCGCATGCGGGTGATAGGCAATGCGCACGTTATCCAGCACCGACAGGTTGGGGAACAGGCGGATATTCTGGAAAGTTCGCCCGATGCCCAGGGTGGTGATCTCGTAGGGTTCCAATCCGGTTATATCTTCACCCTGGAAGAGCACTTGGCCGCTGGTGGGCTCATAGAGACCGGTCACCATGTTGAACACGGTCGTCTTGCCGGCGCCGTTTGGCCCGATCAATCCGACCAGCTCCCCGTTGGAAATGGAAAGATCGAAGTTGTTGACCGCGCGCAGGCCGCCGAACTGCTTGCACAGCGCGCGGATCTCCAGGATTGGGGCTTTGTGGTTGTTTCCCTCAGCCATGATTCCCTCCCCCTCAATCCCCTGCCGAAGGTGTAACGGTGGCCGGGGCCGCCTCGACTTGCTCGCGCACTTTGACCTCCGGCGCCCGCAAGAAGCCCCACTCGGTTGTGCCCAAGAGGCCCTGCGGACGGATCAGCATCAACAGCAGCAGGGTCACCGGGTAAAGCACGTAACGCCACTGGGGAGCCTCGGTGCCTAACTGTCCGAGGGCAACGCGCAACAACCCTTCCAGGAAGAAGATCCACCCGAAAGAGGCAACAATGCTGCCGCTCATGCTACCCAGGCCGCCAAACACCACGATGATCAGCGGATTGAAGCCCACCAGGAAGGTGAATGTGCCTGGACTGAGGAAACCAATGTAATGCGCGTAGATTGCGCCGCCAATGCCTGCGAAGAAGGATCCAATCACGAACGCCATCAGCTTGTAGTTGGCCACGTTGATGCCCATCGCCTTTGCAGCGGTTTCATCCTCGCGCACCGAGATGATCGCCCTTCCGGTGCTGGAGTAGATCAGATTGCGCATGATGATGATGATGAGAATCATGAAGAGAAAGGCCGTAAACCAGGTAGTCAATTGGGGCACGCCGATCATGCCCCTGCCCCCTTTCATCTCCGGGAAAGGCAGGATCGTATCCGAGTTCACCATCAAGACGTTCACCACGATGGCGAAACCGAGGGTGGCGATGCCGAAGTAATCCGAGCCCAGACTCAAAACCGGCAAGCCAAACAGGAAACTGACCTCCGCTGCAAAGACGCCGGCGAAAATCACTGCCAGGAAGAAAATGATTTGCTGCACGAACGGCGTATTAAGCGGTCCTGGCGCCGTATCAGTGCCCAGTCCGGCGCTGATAAACGGATTCAGCAGCCTGCCAGCCTGTACGGCGAGGAAAGCGGCAATGAGCGTCCCAACGAAATACAGCGTGAAGGCCGAGAGCACCGGCATGCGCCGGTAACGGCGCAGCCAGGATCCAATGCCCCAGATGACCAGCCCGCCCAGGATGACGCCAACCCCTAGAACGACCAACCCGCGGGTATCGCCGTTAACCCAACGGTAGGTCACATCCGCGGCCGCATAAGCGCCAAGGCCATAGAATCCCCACTGGCCAAGGCTGAATTGGCCGTTGAATCCGTAGATCAGGTTCAGACCCATGACCACCATGGTCATGGCGCAGGCCTGGAAAAGGAGCCCTCGATCGAAATCGTTGAAGACGACGAAGGATCCAATTTGAATGGATAGGGCGGCTTGAATGATGGCGAACGCGACCACGATCGAGGCAATCTTCACCCATTTATTCGGGTGGCCCATCAGCCGCAGCAGGCCGTAGAGGTATGCCAGAATGCCCGAGATCTTGATGATCGAACCGAAGAGAAATCCCAGTTCCATATGAACCCCCTTACGCTTTCTCTTTCTCCGGTTCGCCAAAGATACCTGTTGGGCGCACCAGCAAGACGATGATCAAGATCGTAAATGCGACCGCATCACGCATGGGCATGGAGATGTACCCCATGGTCAGGGCCTCAGCCTGGCCCATGATCAGCGCGCCAACAAAAGCACCCGGAATGCTGCCGATACCGCCCAGTACGGCCGCCACGAAAGCCTTCAGGCCAGGCAAGATGCCCATCTGTGAATAGATCGAAGGATAGGCGATGGCAAAGAGGACGCCGCCCATACCGGCAAACGCAGCGCCAACGGCGAAGGTCAGCGAGATCACCTGGTCTACATTGATACCCATCAAGCGCGCAGTGGGTTTATCAAAGGAACTGGCCCGCATGGCGATGCCGACTTTCGTGCGCCGAACCAGATACTGAAGCACGATTTGCACAATAATCGAAGCGGCCACAATGAAGAGGAAAATATTCGAAAAAGTGATGCTGTTCGGCGGCGCTTCGACGCCCGATTCCAATCGGTGGATGCCATTCTGAATGTACCAGGTTACCACCGGGAACGGCCGCTGGTAGGGGATAAAACGCGCTGAGAAGACGAAGCTCAACGCCCCGAAATATTCCAGGAAGAAGGATACGCCAATGGCGGTGATCAATGCGGCAATGCGCGGCGCATCACGAAGGGGCTTATAGGCCACCCGTTCGATGGTGACCGCCAGAATGACGCATACGATCATCGAAGCCAGGATGACCGTGAGCGAGCCAATGGTGATCACCAGGCCGGGCGACATATTCGGGAACAGCAGCGCCGGCCAAAGGTGCAATTTCAGATTGGCTACCGCAAAATAGCTGGTGAAGGCCCCCACCATGAATACATCGCCGTGCGCAAAGTTGATCAGCTTGACGATGCCGTACACCATGGTGTAGCCGAGCGCGATCATAGCGTATACAAAGCCGAGCTGCAGGCCTCCCTGCACGATTTGCAGGAATAAAATTGGCTGCTGGAGGGCATTGCGAACCAGGATGACCAGTGTTACCAGGGCCAGAAGAACAAGAAACCCCTGTCCGATGTAATTCATCCAGCGGGGAGCGCGCACTACTTTTTTATTTGATCCGGGGAAAGGTTTTACTGCTTGCATTGGCGCGTCAACTCCAAAATAACCGTCATGGGGGGAGGACAACCGGTGCAGTCCTCCCCCCGGACATCACCATCTAAATACGATTGGTTTACGGATTGATGGCGGTGTAGAACTGTGCTTTGCCATCCTTCACCGCGACGATTGTCACCGTCTTGATCGGGTTGTGATCCTTGTCGAACTTGATCGTACCCGAAATTCCATTGAAGGTGATGCCGGCCAGTGTATCCTTCACCTTGTCAGGATTATCCTCGCCGGTTTCCTTAATGGCCTCGATCATCAGGTTGGTGGCGTCATATGCCAGCGCGGCCAGAGCATCCGGCACCTTGGGGTTGCCCTTATCATCCTTGTATTTCTCGCCGTAACCTTTGACGAAATTCTGCACCTCAGGGCGTGGATCGCTCGGCGAGTAGTGGTTGGTGAAGAATCCGCCGTCTGCCGAAGTGGTGTCCAGATCGGGCGAATCCCAACCATCGCCGCCCATGAATGGGACGGTGATGCCCTTCTCCTTGGCCTGCTTGGTCACCAGGTTCACGATGTTGTAATAGTCAGGCAGATAGACGAGATCCGGCTTGGCTTCGGCAATTTTGGCCAGCGCGGCGGAGAAGTCGGTGTCGGTGGATGTATAAGTTGCCTCGCCGAGAATCTTTCCACCCAATTTGGTGAAGTTGTCTTCGAAGGCTTTCGCCAGCCCGACCACGTAATCGTTCGCCTGATCAAGCATCACGTAAGCGCTCTTGACCTTCAGGGTGTTGAAGGCAAACTGGGCGCCAACCTGACCCTGGACCGGGTCGATGAAGCAGGCGCGGAAGATGAAGGGTTTGACGTTCCCGTTCTGATCCACCGTCACGCTGACGTTGGTCGAGGTGGGCGAAATCTGCACCACGTGCTTTTGGTTGGCGATCTCTGAGACGGGGATGGACGCCTTGGAGCACACCTCTCCGATGATGTAATGCACTTTATCCTGATCGATCACTTTGTTGGCCGCGTTTACCGCCGGGTCAGGCGTGCATTGGCTATCTTCCACAATGGCGGTGATCTTCATGCCCAGGACGCCGCCTTTAGCGTTCCATTCATCGATAGCTTGCAGCGCACCTTCCTTTGTGCTGACCCCGAAGGTGGGCACTGGGCCGGTCAATGGGGACAGGACAGCGATCTTCAGCTCCTTGGCCTGAGCAGCGCCGCCACAGGCGCTCAGCAGCATGGCGATGATCATCAGGACGGAAAAATACTTAAAAACACGCATGGGTCTCTCCTCCTTACAGGATTCCAGTTTCTGACGACATACAACGATTGGTACAACGCTTTGGCTAAAACTCACATTTTGTTTTAGCCGGTTCAGGGTTAACCTACGAAATAACCACCTCCTTTCTGCGCAAGGATTTGGTTAATCTGGTCAAAATGATTCAATTGGACCAACTGAAAGTATCTATTCCGCTGGATATTCTGTAATGCACCGGTAATAAAACAGGGGTTTTCCGCTGGATGCTCGTGGGAGCTTGAAACACTATAATTGAATTCAGGAGAAAAGTCAAGTGATAAATATGAGTGCAGGCACAAAAATGTGATATTTGTCATACAATTTTTGCGGCGCTGTTACCCGGAGAGCGCCGATGGACAAAACCCATCTTGGTTGACGTCCAGGCCAGGCGAGACCGCCTTTTCGCACCGTCGTGCCTGTTGATTGGTGTGATAAAGCAAACGTCCGCTGGCCCGTTCCAGGAATCCAGAGCAGCGAATGCCGCGCAAACCGCTTGACATTCATTTGGCCGATCCTTATAATCTATTCAATCGTCACTTTGGGATGGCGATAAGGCTCTTTTTACCTTTCACGCCCATCGTGAAATAATTTCCACAATAGTGCGGACCATTCGTTTTCCATTCGTCAGGAGATTGGAATTCCATGCGTAAGGCGCTCACAAACCCCAAGGCTGTTCTTCCCCTTCTGTGGATACAATTCATTCCCATCATTTTATTCCCCCCCGATACGTTCGATCCGCACTCACAAGAATGGTGGCTGCCCGCTTTACTGACCGCCATGGCCTTGTGGGGATTGCTGGCGCTGGTCGCCCGCCGCACACAAAACGTCTGGCCATGGTACTTAATGGCATTTGGCCAGGGGTTTAATATCATCAGCCGCATGATGATGTTGTTATCTCACGTGGTTGTGCCATCGGGTGGGCAAATGGTATTCAACAGCCTGTACGTGAGTCTTACCGTTCTATCCATGCTTTTTTCTGCCTTTATGCTGTGGTATCTTGAGCTCCCCGAAGTAAGAGTGGCCATCGCGAGGAGATAGCTGCCCCGCTTTCATGGACGAGCAGATCAGTCCCCCGGCGGATATGGACGGTTGCGCCCATACCCGCCGGGGTTTTTTTTATTGTCACGAAACTGTAACCCTGCGATGACAGATCAGTAACAGCCAGCGCCTAGAATGAAAAATGGAAACCAAGCAAGCTTGACCGACGTCTATAGATTACAGGATTTACAAATCCAGGGAGCTCATCATGAGGTTTTTTCGCATCATAGCAGTTTCCGCCATGATTATCATCCTGACGGCCGCCTGTGTCGGCGCACCTTCATTGGCAACCAGCGGGCCAGGCGCCACGCCATCGTCTGCGCCGTCCACTGTTGCTTTACCGCCCACGTCTTCCATACCCACTTCCACGCCTCTGGGCGCCTGGATCGCCCTGACCCCACAAAGCGGTCCGCCGGGCACGAAGGTAACCGTGAATGGCTACATTCCGGGGCTGTCTCAAAATGACCTCAACCAGTACGCCAACGTATGCTGGGACACCTGCCTGAACGGCCTCCAAATCAATGGCCTTCCGGTAAGCTGGGATACAAGTACCCCGGCTAAATTCAGCCTGCAGTTTACCGTTCCGCTCACCGCCTGGATGGGAGCAGATGGGCAGCACGAGCTGATCGATGGCGATTATTCGGTTGGCGTGCAGTGCATCGGCGTACCGGCCAAAGGGTGCGCCCTGACCGAATCCACTTTAACCGCCACGTTTCATCTGAGCGGCGCACCCGCCCAGGCTCAAGGCCGACAGCAGCCGTATTTAACGCTCCAACCCAGCCAGGCCACGCCTGGCGAGACCGTCCAGGTATCAGGATGGGCGCCTCTGGTGGAAATGGGCGGGGAAAATGAAGCATTCGGTTACTATCTCGGATTACAATCTTCTGGGAAGTTGATCAATCCCCTGCAGCTTGGCTCACTCAAACAAACCCTGGATGGCGCCCTGAGCGGCAGCTTCCAGGTGCCGCAGTATTTGCCAGACGGAACGCCCCTCGATCCCGGCCAGTATGCGGTCGTCCTGACGTATTTTCCTCCATCGAAAACCAGCCAGAATGTCCCGCCCCCCGTCTTGGCGCCCACCAGCCTGACTGTGGCAGCCGCTCAGGATTGGGTTGGGCTGAAACTCGGCCTGCCTGCTTCGATCCAGGCCCCCGACAATCCCATGGAGCAGGCCCTTGCAATAGACCCCAAAAACAACCAGCGCATGGCTTACTGCGCTCCCGGCGCCATCAAACTGAGCGCCGACGCCGGTAACACCTGGTCCTCGCTGCCCACCGCCGGCGCAGAAGACGCAGCTAAGGGCATTGGGTATTCCACCGGCGCCCAGGGCAATAGCGGTGCAGGTCAATGTGTCTCCGTCTTGCTCGACAGCGAACATCCACAATCTCTCTACGCCATCTTCCAAACGGTCAACCCGCAATACGGCGCCCCACCCATTTATTTTATGGGCTTTTACACCACCGATGCTGGCAAGACCTGGAAACTTGTGCCTACACCTTCCGCGGATAGTTCTCAAGAGGCGTTTGGCGGCTTTTGGAGTGACGGGAATGTGGTTCAGGCGCTCTTTGGCGCTGGCGGCCAGGGGCCGGATCAGGCGCCCTCCGCCAGGGTGATGCAAACAACTGACGGCGGCGCCACCTGGAATCCTGGCGCGCTCACCTGCCCTCTCGCCGGCCCCTGCCTGCGCTTCGGGCCCCACCCCGGCAGCATCGGCGGTATGGGTTCGCCCCTGCCTTCCTTTGTGATGGCCTCATTAGACGCGGGCCAGACCTGGATCAGCACCGGCCTTTCCGTCGAGCTGCGTATGCCCGCCCCGAAAGAACTGGTCGGCTTTAACTCCGCGGCAGCCGCGTTGATCGACAGCGGCAGCAGCTACCCGTTCCAGCTCACCCAGGACGGCGGCCAAACCTGGAGGCCGATCTCATTGCCTCTCATGCCGGATCAAAGCGGCTCGCCATATCCTTTCAGCGGTCTGCAAATGATGCCCAATGGCTCTCTGCTGGCCCGCTCCCAGGATGGTACCTGGCGAATGTTGACGCCCGGCGCGGCCCAATGGTGCGCAGTCGATATGGCCAATCTGCCGAAGGATAACGCCATGAATGATGTCCCCCGCATGCAGGTGGTCGGCGATCGTGTTTGGTGGATACCGATCGGCGCCGATCATCCGATTTCGGCTCCGTTGGCTGCCTTCCGCTGCTCACCCTGACCCCCCATGAGTGCGGGTATTGGGTGATCAGCGCTGGCTCTGATGAAATAATTGTAACAAAACAGGAGATTGGACATATGACAGATAAAAGAACGAGCAAGTCCGCCCTCGAGTCAGGAAAACGTCTTCCGCAATCCATTGGATTGATTTCATGCCCAGAGAGGGGAAAAGCCTATGAAACGTAACATTGGTTTATTTAC
>Ga0272448_1006407_pt1 | contig 12740 bp, 6 predicted proteins | sample YNPCB0191_FD_202220 | JGI IMG/M metagenome (GOLD analysis project Ga0272448, IMG submission 202220) | Hot spring sediment microbial communities from Yellowstone National Park, WY, United States - YNP-CB-019-1 | ecosystem: Environmental > Aquatic > Thermal springs > Hot (42-90C) > Sediment...
CCTTCGGGGACGGCGGCACGGCGACGGGCGCCACCGTCACCCACGCCTGGAGCGCCAAGGGAACCTACACCGTCACCCTGACCGTCACCGACGGGCTGGGCCAGACCGCCACCGCGACCCGCACCCTCACCGTCGTGGATCCGCCGGTTATCACCTCGCTGGTGAAGAAGTCGCCTCCCTTCAAGATCATCGTCAACGGGTCCAACCTCCAATCGGGCATCCAGGTCTTCATCAACGGAACCCCGTGGACGAGCGTCGTCTACAAATCCACGGCAAAGATCGTCCTCACCGGGTCCACCCTGAAGACCGCCGTGCCCAAGGGGGTCCCCACGACCTTCCGCTTCGTCAACCCCGACGGCGGCGAGGCGACCACCGTCTGGTCCTGGTAGGGAAGAACGTCCTTCCCCTCGGGGGGCCCCTTCGGGGGCCCCTCTTTTTCCCGTGCAGCCTCGATGCTGTCCAAAATCCTACTCGGCATAGTTTTCCGCCTTTCACCCGGAGCAGATACGTTGAGGATTCGAACGCCGAAGTCCGACATAGCCCAAGGTCCGGGACTTGCGGCCTCAATCCAAAGAGAGTGGGGGGCGGGAACATGGAGTAGGCACCAGCGGGACGGGGCGCCCGAAGGGCGCCGGGAGGCCTTCAAGCGGAGCGCGGACGCGCTGGCGCGGAAGCGCCCGATTGAGGCCTCCCCAGACGCGCCTGAGGCGCGGCGCCCGTCCCGCTTGGCTTCTAGGAGAGCCTAGCAGCTTTTCTTGGACAGGCATGTCCTTCCCCTCGGGGGGCCCCTTCGGGGGCCCCTCTTTTTTGGGTGGCGCCTCTTTTCGTTGCCCCCGCCCCTTCCCCGTGCTACCTTTTTCCCCGCGGGAGGCGCCATGCGCCTGGCCATGGTCCAGCTGGGGTGCCCCAAGAACTGGGTGGACGGCGAGTGGATGCTGGGACAGCTCCAGGAAGCCGGCCACGAGGTGACGGCGGACCCCGACGCCGAAACGGTCATCGTGAACACCTGCGGCTTCATTGACGCCGCCAAGGAGGAGTCCATCCGGGCGATCCTGGAGGTGGCCCGCCGCAAGCAGGAGGGCCGTGTCCGGCGCCTTCTGGTGGCCGGCTGCCTGGTGGAGCGGTACAAGGAGGAGCTCCGGAAGGCCATCCCCGAGATTGACGGCTTCATCCCGCTGGGGGCCGTGGGAGAGGTGGCCCGCCTCCTCGCCGAGGAGCGGCCCGACGCCCCCGTGGGCGTCGAAATGCCGCTTTACGACGGCCTCTCTCCCCGCCTCCTCGCCACGCCGCCCCACCTGGCCTACGTGAAGATCGCCGAGGGGTGCGACAACCCCTGCTCCTTCTGCCCCATCCCCTCCTTCCGGGGCGCCTTTCGGAGCCGTCCTCCGGACGACGTGGTCCGGGAGGTGCGGAACCTCGCCGCCCGCGGCGTCCAGGAGGCGGTCCTCGTCGCCCAGGACACCACCGACTACGGCCGGGACCTCGGGCTCCAAGACGGCCTGGCCCTCCTCCTCCGCCGCCTCCAAGAGGAAACGGAAATCCCCTGGATCCGGGTTCTCTACGCCTACCCCAACCACCTCCACCACCCCCTCCTGGAGGCCATGGCCCGCTGCTCCCGGGTGGTTCCCTACCTGGATCTGCCCCTCCAGCACGCCCACCCGGAGATCCTTTCGGCCATGAAGCGGGGAGGCTCGGCGGAGTCCTTCCTGCGGCTCCTCCACCGGGCCCGGAAGACGGTGCCGGGGCTGGCGGTGCGCTCCACCTTCATCGTGGGCTTCCCCGGAGAGCGTCGGGAGCACTTCCGCCTCCTGCTGGACTTCGTGCGGGAGGCCCGCTTCGACCACCTGGGCGTCTTCACCTACTCCCGGGAGGAGGGGACGCAGGCCCACCGGCTGGGCGACCCGGTGGACCGCCGGACCAAGCGGCGGCGGCAGGAGCGCCTCCTCGAGGTCCAGCAGGCCATCTCCCGCGAAAAGAACCTGGCCCGGGTGGGAGAGACGGTGAAGGTCCTGGTGGAAGGGGTTTCGGAGGAGAGCGAGCACCTCCTCGAGGGCCGCCTCGCCACCCAGGCACCCGACGTGGACGGAAAGGTCCTCCTCAACGACGGTTTCGCGCCGCCCGGCTCCTTCGCCCGGGTGAAGATCACCGAGGCGCACCCCTACGACCTTGTGGGAGCGATCCTTGGCCCCGCCTGAGCGCAGGTCCCTCAAGAACGGCCCCCTCTGGGCCCAGGCGGCGGCCACCGTCCTGGGGCTGGGCTACACCCCCCTCATGCCCGGGACGGTGGGAGCCGCCGTGGGAATCTTCCTTTACCTGCCGGCCTTCCTCCTCCCTCCCCGGACGGGCTGGCTCCTGTCCCTGGGGGAGATCGCCGTCCTCGTGGCCCTGGCCTTCCTGGCCGTGCCGCCGGTGCTGGCCGCCTCCGGCAAGTCGGACCCCTCCTTCGTCATCCTCGACGAGGTCGCCGGCATGCTGGCGGCCCTCGCCTTTCTCGACCCGGAGTTTCCCTACCTCCTCATCGCCTTCGTCCTCTTCCGCCTTCTGGACGTCTTCAAGCCCTTCCCCATCTCGGCCCTGGAAAAGCTGCCCGGCACTTTGGGCGTTCTGGCCGACGACCTTTTGGCCGGGGCCCTGGCCGGCATCCTGACCATCGTGGTGACGAGGCTCGCATGATCCTGCTGAAGGACCTGGACCGCATTCCCCCCTTCACGGCCCCGGTGATCCTCACCATCGGCAACTTCGACGGCCTTCACCGCGGCCACAAGCGGATCCTGAGGAAGGTCATCTCCCGCGCCCGGGAGGAGGGAGGCACCAGCGTGGTGGTAACCTTCGAACCCCACCCCCTCAAGGTTCTTTACCCCGAGCGGGCGCCCCAGCTCATCCAGACCCTCTCCCAGAAGCGGGACATCCTGGCCCACCTGGGCATCCAGGTCCTGCTGGAAATCCCCTTCAATGTGGAGTTCGGCCGCCTACCCGCCGACGCCTTCGTCCGCCTTCTCTGCGAAAGGCTCGCCCCCCGGGAGATCTACATCGGGGACGACTTCCGCTTCGGCTTCCAGCGGGCCGGCGACATCACCTTCCTGAAATCCCTGGCCTCCGAACTGGGGTACGCCGCCTACGCCTTCCCCAAGCTCAAGGTGGACGGCGTGGAGGTTTCCTCCACCACCATCCGTGGCCTGCTTCTCAAGGGAGAGATGGAGAAGGCCGTCCGCCTCCTGGGCCGGCCTTACATCATCGAGGGGGTGGTGGCCCACGGAGACGGCCGGGGCAAGGAGCTGGGGTACCCCACCGCCAACCTCTCCATCGAGAACGAGCTGATCCCCGCCCGGGGGGTCTACGTGGCCGCCGTGGACGACGGCGATCCCCTCCTCCGCCCCGCCGTGGCCAACCTAGGGGTCCGCCCCACCTTCGGCGAGGGGGAGGTGACGGTGGAGGTCCACATCCTGGAGGGCGCCGGAGACCTTTACGGCCGCCGGATCCGCTGCCTCTTCTTCCAGTTTCTGAGACCCGAGAAGAAGTTCCCCTCGCCGGGGGCCCTCAAGGCCCAGATCGCCGAAGACGTGGAGCGGGCCCGGCGGTATTTCGAGGACCTTCCCCTCGCCCGCCGGATGTTCTACTAGGCGCCTCTCCCGTTCAGGTGGTCAGGGCCCGGGCAGGGCGGGGGGTTGTCGAAGACGTCTCCGTCCTGGAGGTTTCCGTACACCCCTTCTGCGGCGCTGGAGAAATAGGCCCGGGCACGGCCGGTCCTCACGTCCAGGTAGGCGTACAGGAGGTTCGGGTCGGAGGGTTCGCTCCAGAAGGCCGTGCCCCCGCTGGCCACGACGCCGTATCCCGTGAAGGTCCGCCCCGCGAACGGCCCCGTCAGGAGGGTGAACCGGTACTCCCCGCTCCGCGTATCCACGCAGAGCCGGCTCCGGCCCCGGTCGTCCATCAGGGACCACCCGAAGGCCTGGACGGTGCCCGACTGGGTGCAGAGATTCAGCCCATCGGTGGCGGAAAGGGTCCACGTGTACCGTCCCTGGGATCGGTAGGTGTGGGAGAGGGAGGGCCCCGACCCGGTGGCGCCGTCTCCGAAGTCCCAGGCGAAGGCCGCGGGGCCCCCCGTCCCGCCGGAGGATGCGGCGGCGAAGGAGACGGCCAGCGGGACCCCGCCGGAGGCCGGGAAGGCCTGGGCCGAGCACCGAAAGGGAACGCAGCAGGATCCATCCCCGGCCGTATCCAGAGAGAAGGCGACGGTGCCCAGGGGGACCGTCCGATCCTCCAGGGCGAATCGCAGCGGTATGGGGTCGCCGCACGCCGCCCCCGCGGCCACCTGGAAGGAAAACTCCGCCTGGGCCTCCGCCCCGGGAAGAAGGAACCCCAGCTCCTGGGCGGGGGAAGGGGAAAGCACGCCCCCTTCCGGCAACAGGGTCACCCGCAGGGCGCCCGGGGCGGCCCCTTCGTTCCGGAACCGGAAGCGGAAGGTCACCTTTTCGTCGGGGTCGGGAAGGCCGTTTCCCGGAAGGCACTCCTCGAAGGTCATTTCGGCCCCCGCCGGGACCACCACCGGGGCGGCGACCTCCTCGGCCCCCGCCACCAGGAGGGCGAAATCCTGGTCGGTGGGTTCTCCGTTTCCGGGAACCCCGTCGGCGGGAAGGTTGGCGGCCCTCACCCGCACGGCGAAGGGACCGTCCGTCGGTGGATCGAGGCGGACCACCTCCAGGTTGTTCACCCGGTCGGCCCAGCCTCCCGTCACGGAGCGACCGTCCTGGAGGACGTTTCCTCGGTAGAGACGCCCCGAGGCCACCACCTCGAGGTCCAGGTCGTTGGCGACCGGCGGGGCCACGGTGGAACCGGGAGCGTCGGTCCAGACCAGCGTGACCCGGACCGCCCCTCCTCCCTCCGACGGTCGGAACGTGAAGAGCCGGACCTGATCCACGGAGGTGAATCGGTCGGAGGAGACCTGGTCCCGAAAGGCCCGTGGCTTGCCGTCGAAGGCCCTTCCCAGGTCAGCCCGGCCCCAGCCCTGGGAAAAGGAGGGCATCGGCCCCGCTCCTTCCCCCGTCAGGGGGCGCGCCGAATCGGCGAGCCAGGCGCGGGTGAGCGCCGGGCTGGGGGGCAGAAGCCCCCGGTTCAAAAAATCCTGACGCAGGAGGGCGGCGGCGCCGGCCACCGCGGGGACCGCGTGGCTGGTCCCCGACGAGGCGGTGGTCCACTGCTGGCCGGGAGGCCAGAAGTTCTCGAAAAAAGGGTCGGCGCAGACCCCCGAAGCGTTGAAGCAGGAGGCGGCCTTTCCGAGGGGCGGGGGATCGGGCGCCTGGATCACGCCTCCGGTGACGTGGGTGCCGGGAGCGACCAGATCGGGTTTGATCCGCCCGTCGGCCGTGGGCCCCCGCGAAGAAAAGGGAGCGAGGTCCTCCCCGTCGTCGGCCAGAGGATCCCCCACGCCGCACTGGTCGTTTCCGCCGAAGGCCCTCACGTTCTCCGAAGCCCCGACGGTGATCACGTTCTTCGCCGTCCCCGGAGCCCCAACCGTCCGGGGCGAGGGCCCCCCGTTCCCCGCGGAGAAGACCACCACCATCTCCTGGTTCCCATCCAGCGGGAAGGGGGAAGAGGGGGGGCGCGCGTCGCGGACCAGGGCGTCGTAGGCCTGGCTGTCCGCCGTGTACGCCCCCGCGGCGGGGGCCCCCCAGCTGTTGCTGGCGATGCGAGCGCCGTCCCGATAGGCCCGCGAAAGGAGGTCCGGAAGGCTGGGATAGGTGAAGGCGTTGGGGTCGAAGATCACCGACGACCCAACGCGGACGAAGGGGCAAACGCCGAGGTCGTAACGAAAGCCCTGGGCGTCGGCGTGGGGAAAGAGGAGGCTGGAGACGTGGCCGGCGAGGAGGTGGGCGTTGAGCGTCCCGTGGCCGTCGCATCCCTGGAGGGTGCTCCCCGGGTTGGGAAGTCCGACCCTGCGGGTGTACGCCACACGGCTGGTGCCGGGCTTCCATCCGTTTTCATAAAGGGCGAAGTGGTTCGGGTTCACGGTCCCGTTGTCAATGCCGCTGTCGGCGATGTCCACCACGAAGCCGGAGGCGGAAAAGGCCGTCTGGGTGAAGCCCTTGGACGCCAGCCACGCCAGGTAGTCCTCCGGGAGGGGCTCCCCTCCCGCCGTCTCTCCGGCGAGGAGAAGGGCCTGCCGCTCGTCGTGCCGCTCCGGAATTCGGTAGGGGGAAACGGAGACCACGTCGGGCCGCCGGGCGGCCTCTTCCACCGCCTCTTCAGGAAGAGGGAGCACCACGTTGCGGTACTCCAGAATGCCATAGTCCTGCAACGGGGTTCCCGCTCCCCGGCCTCGCAACAGGGAAAGGGTGGCCTCGTTCACCTCCGGGTCCCTGACCATCTGGAGCGCATACAGGGATGGGCCGGATGGGGGCGAAGGGGAGCGGTCTTCCTTTCCCCTGGCCAGCATCTGGATTTTGAGCGCGGGTGCCAGCGTCCAGATGGCGAGGCCTTCTTTCCGGGACCCCAGGGCGTCAAGGCGGTGGCGGTCGCCGTAGACCAGGTAAGCGTTTTCGGGAACGTAGGCCAGGACCCGGAGTCCAACCTCCTCGAGGGCCCGGCGAAAGGCGGGGCGGATCCGGTCGGGAGCCTGAACCAGAAAGGCCTCGGGACCGGAGTGGAGCCCCTGTTGCCGGAGGGCGCCGCTTTCGGGCCCGGCCTCCAGAACGGCGGTATTGAGACGCACGGGCGGCCTCTGGCCCCACCCGGCAAGGGCCATCCCCTGGAGCACCATCCAGAGAAGAAACCCCCTCGCTCTGCTCGTTCGGATCACCAAGCGCCTCCCCCGTTTCCTCTTGACCGGACTCACCACTACCCTGTCCGGAACGGCGCCGGGGGCCCTTTATTCCCCATAAGCAGAGGGCGCGGGGCCTATGCCCCGCGCCCTCCTCGTGGCCTCTTACTGGAAGATCTAGCGCTGGGGAGGGGCGGTGAGGGGTTCGCCGCCCAGGCTCCCGCAGGCGGGGTTGTTGGTCGTGTTCCGGTCCGACAGGCTGTTGTAGTTCCCGTCCTCGCTGTTGGAGAAGTACGCCCGCGCCCGCTTCCGCCGCGTGTCGTAGGTCGCGTAGATATACGTCGGGTCTCCGGGGTTCGTCCAGAAGGCCGTCCCCCCGTTGGCCACCACCAGCGTCCCCTGGTAGGTGCTCCCGTCACGGTTCGTCCACTGGTACGCCCCGTTCGACCTCTGGATGCACAGCTCCGCCCGCCCCAGGTCGTCCAAAAAGGTCACGTCGGGGGTGAAGGGGGTGCAGGTTGGGGAGGAGTACAGGTACGAGACCGCGTTGTGGAAGATCAGCGGGACGTCCCCGCTATAGGCATAGTAAACCCCCGGATAGGAATTGATCCCGACGACGCAGCCCTTGGTGGCCACGAAGGGGAGACCGTCATCCCAGCTCGCCACCAGGGTGGCCCCCGGAGCGAGGGTGGTCACGGTGCCATAAAAATCGCTAGCGGCGGTCACGCCGGACATGATGGGGTGAGAGGCGTTGAAGACCCCGAGGGAGTGAGAGGAGTAGGAGGTTCCACCGGGGAGGAAGGGGCTATATCCATCCGTCATGATCCTACCGGAGATGCCCCAATAGGAGTCGCAGGAGAAGACGGCCAGGATCACCCTTCCGCCCCCGTCCACGTAATCGGCGAGGGCGTTGCCAAGGGCCGCGCCATCGGCCGGTGGGTAATTGGTCCAGACCACCACCACGTGGTAGGGCTGGAGGTCTAAAAGGGCCGGCGTCGCAGATCGCGTGTCGAAGACGTCCACGGCGCCGACGTCGGGGTAGGAGAGGAGCTGACTGCGCAGGGGTTCTCCGGCGCCGTCATCGGCCATGGCCAGGAGGACCTGGATCGGGCCTCCGGCCAGAAGGCCCAGGGCTCCGCTGGCTTCGAGCCGGGAAGGCGAGGGGGGTTTGGGCCCCGCGAAGGTAGCCGCCAGGGCCCCCTCTTCGGCCGCTGCGGGGTGGGGAGAGGAAATCTCTCCGGAGAAGCCGCCCCCCTGGGGAGACCTCTCGAAGGATTGCCCGTTTGGAGCGCCCGCCCAGAGGAGGGTCGCCGCCATCAAGCCACAGAAAAAGAACAAGATCCGCCGTTTCGTGTCCATCGTTCCCTCCTTCGGGGAAAAATCCCCTGACCGGGACAAGCGGGCCGTGAACCCACGGTACACCCTTCTTGGAGAGAAACAAGGCCCCCCGGGGGATATTTCCTTCTAGGTGATCCGCCTCACAAAAAAAGGCGCGGGGCATAGGCCCCGCGCCCTTAGGATCAGGCCCAACCGGCCCTCACGGGCAGGGCGGGTTGTTGGTCGTGTTGCTGTCGCTGATCGTGCTGTAGATTCCCGTTACCGAGTCGGAGAGGTACGCCCGCGCCCGCTTCCGCCGCGCGTCGTAGGTCGCGTAGATGTACACCGGGTCCGACGGGCTCGTCCAGAAGGCCGTCCCTCCGTTGGCCACCACGCCCACGCCGTGGAAGGTCGTGCCCGCGTGCGGCCCCGTCAGGATCGTCCACTGGTACACCCCCGTCGCGCGCCACACGCACAGCACCGCGCGCCCCAGGTCGTCGTAGTAGTTCCCGTCGAAGGGCACCGACACCGTCACGTCCACCGTGGCCGTCCCCACGTTCGAATGGCCGTCGGTCACCGTCAGCGTCGCCGTGAAGGTCCCCGGCGCCACGTACGTGTGGTTCGCGTTCTGGGTATAGGCGTGCGGCGAGCCGTCCCCGAAGTCCCACTCCCAGCTGTACGACCCGTCTCCTCCCGTCGCCGAACCGCTGAAGGCCACCGCCAGCGGGGCCACCCCGCTCGTCGGCGCCGCCGCCGCCGTCGCCACCACCGGCGCGTACGTCACGTGCAGCGTCACGGGGACCATGATCCGGCCGTAGAGGGTGTCGTTGTTGATCTGCAGGGTGGCGAGGTAGTCTCCGGGAGCAAGGCCCGTGCTGTCGAAGGAAACGGTGATGTCCTCGATGCCGCCCCCGGGGATCGTTCCGGCGGTGGGGTTCTCGGAGAGCCAGGGAACGTCCACCGCGGCGGTGGTGGCGATGGCCAGGCAGTCCACCTCGGCTCCACCGGGGAAGGCGCCCACCAGGGTGCTCGCCCCCGTCGTGGTGTTGATGGTCCGGAGTTCGCCGCCGGAGGCGCTGTACGAAGCCCAGTAGAGGGTGCCGGAGAGGTCGTCAAAATCCAGGCCCTGGGCGTAGTTGGCGTTGACTCCCAGGGGTCCGACGACGGTTCCGGCGCCGGTCGCGGGATCGATGCGCACGAGGTTGTCTCCCACGATGTCCACGCCGTACATCTCCCCGGCGGGGTTGATGGCGATGTCAATGATGCCGGGGGCGTTGGTGATCTGCCCGACGACCGTCGCCGCGCCGGTGGAGGGATTGATGGTGTACAGGGTGGAGCGGCTGATGTTCGTGGAGGAGGCGTAGAGGGTGCCGTCCACGGCGCCGGTCATACCGGTCCACACTTCGCCGCTCAAGGGGGTGGAGGGCCCGATGAGGGTCACCGCCCCCGTGGCCGTGTCGATCGTGTAGAGGGCGTTGGTGGTGTACTCGAGGGCGTACAGCTTGCTGAAGTCCCCGCCCAGGAAATCCCCGGCGAAGAAATCATAGGAACCGTAGTTGCCCACGGTATTCCAGGTTCCCGGGACGTCAATGTCGGGGAACTGCTGGAGGGTAGTGGAGCCCAGGTTGCAGCCGTAGGCCACCGCGCCGGGGTTGAGCGGCAGGGGCAGGGAGACGGCGGGAGCGGCCGGTTCGGCCTCCTCCGGCGCCACCACGGCGGGGGCCCTGTCCGTGGAGGTCTCCTGCTCCGCCTTCTCGATCTGCTTGGCCTTCTTCCGCATCTCCATCATGGAGGCCTTCACGTTGCCGCGGAAGGGCACGGGGGCCACCACGTGGCCGTCGCGTTCGAGGATGGTGTAGTTCGCCGCAACCCCGCCGTCCTCGGTGAGGGTGAGGGTCTGGGAGGTGGTCTGGTTGGGAGGCAGCGTCACCTCAAGGGAGGTGGGATCGGCCGTCAGGTGGGCCGTCGGCAGGTAGAAGTCCTGCCACACAGCACCGAAGTGGGGCACCGGAACGGTAGCGCTGTCGGGGCCGTAGCCGCTCTTGGAAGCAGAGAGGTCGCTCGTCGGCTCGGCGCCGTACATGCAGTAGAAGCCGTCGTCCACCGCCGGGTCGGGGGTGGCCGCCGTGGACGCCGCGCCGCCGGTCGTGGTGTTGGTGACGACGGCGCCGTTCAGCGGGTTGTTCGTGTTGGCGTCGTAGACGTTGCCCAGGATCAGACCGCCGGAAGTGGGCGCGTTGCAGGGCACGGTGGGGGGAGGAGCGCTGGTGTACCCGATGGTCACGTCGTCCACGTACCAGCCGGGGTAGGTGCCGGAACTATCGGAACGGAAGTGGAAACGGAAAAGGAAGTTAGCGACGGCGTAGGAGCTGTCCAGGGTCACGCTCTTCTTGGCCCAGGAAAGGTCCACGCTGCCGGTCACTTCGCCGTAGACCCTCGTCCAGGTGGTCCCGCCGTCCTTGCTCACCTCGAGGCTGGCAAAGTCCCAGCCGCTTTCGGTGCGGAGGTACTGCCACCATTCGAGAACGATCGAGTTGCCAGCGGCGGCGCTGAGGTCAATCACGGGCGAGGTCAGGTTGCTGGTCTCGGAATTGTTGTAGTTTCCAGAGAGGTTGGTGGCCCAAACATTCGTACCCGAGTGGGCACTGCCCGGGCCGCTGGTCGGCACGCCCCAGGCCCAGCTGGAGTTGGTGCCGCTCCCCGCGAAACCGCCGTTGTTGGCTTCGAAGTCGCTGGAGAAGAGGATGGTCGGCGGCGGCACCACGGCCATGCCCACGCCCACGTCGTCAATGTAGTAGCCGGAATAGGTGACGCTGGAGTCGGAGCGGAAGCGGAAGCGGATCCGGAAGTTGGCGACGGCGTAGGTGGGGTCGAGAACCACCAGGTGCTTGGTCCACGTCAGTTCCACATGGCCCGACACCTCGCCGTAAACCGTCGTCCAGGTGGTCCCGCCGTCCTTGCTGACCTGCATGCTGGCAAAGTCGTAGTTGGGTTCCGAGTCGAGGTACTGGAACCACTGGACGATGGGCGTCTGGCCGGCATAGGCCGAGAGGTCAATGGCGGGCGAGGTGATGTAGCCGTCCTCGCTGTTGTTGTAGTTGCCCGCGAGGTTGGTGCCCCAGACGTTGGCCCCCGAGTGGGCGGCGCCGGGGCCGCTGGTGGGCGCGCCCCAGGCCCAGGAGGTGGTCCCGCTCACGGTGAAGCCGCCGTTGTTGGCCTCGAAGTCCTGGAACCAGACGTAGTTGTAGTGGTAGCCGGGGGCGGTGCAGGCGGAGGTGTCGGCGTTCAGCGGGAAGTCCTGGGTGACGTTGGAGCCCGAGGGGGTCACCACCGCCGAACCGGCGGAGTAGCCGGCGACGTAGGCGTTGACGGTGAAGGTGTAGGCGACGCCGTCGGCCAACGTGATCTCGTAATACCCGCTCAGCGGGTCGCTGTAGATCGTCGCGCCGGGGTAACCCGAGCCGCTGACGGCGAGGGTGGCGTAGAGCGGCCAGCCGGTGGTGGCGTCGGTCACGTAGCCGGAGACGACGTGGGAGGGGGCGGTGTTCAGCGCGAAGTCCTGAACGGTCGTCCCGCCGTTGGTGATGACCACCCCCGAAACCGACGCCGTCTGGTACCCGTACTTGGAGGCGGTGACGGTGTAGTTGGGCGGGGAGACGGGAAGGGTCAGCGTGTAGGAGCCGTCGGCTTGGGTGAGGGTGTTCACGGTGATGGAGCCGTTGTCGGCGGTGACGGTGGCGCCCGGCAGGGGCGCGGAGGTCCCGGCGTCGGTGACGTGGCCGGCGAGGGTTCCCGTGGGACCCACCGAGCAGGAGCCGTACTTGAAGGCGCCGATGCGGGTGGCCCAGTTCCAGCCGCCGGTGGAGTACTCCTGGGTGTACCAGAAGGTGCAGTCGTCCGCCGGGTCCACGCTCAGGGTGGAGTAGTCGCCCCAGCGGTTCACCCCCGTCTGGGAGGCGGCGCCGATGTACTGGGGGGCTTCGCCCTGGGCGAGGGTCCCCAGGGGGTCACCGGCGAGGCGGCCGGCGTAAAAGATGGACGGGTACATGGAGGTGCCGTCGGAGACGCTGTAGCCGACGGCCAGGTTGCCCATGTGGTCCTGCGCCGCGCTGCCCATCCAGCGGTTGTAGGTGTCGGAGGGGGCGTAAGTCCCCTGCTGGTAGATGGACCAGGGGTTGCTCCCGGTCTTCCGCAGTTCGTACCATCGGATGCCCGACCGGCCGCTCCCCACGTCCACCGAGTGGTTGACCACCATGGATTCGTAGGAGCCGTAGTTGCGGTACTGGAGGCGGTACATGAGCCGGTCGCCCAGGGAATCCAGGCGCTGGGTCGTGCCGGGCTGGGGGATGCAGTTTCGGTTGCCGATGCAGAGGGGGTCGAAGGGCGCCGTGTCGAGGATCTGGTTGGGCTCCCCGGCGACGCCGACGGTGAAGGTTCCCGCCGTCCAGTTGACGTGGCCCTCCCAAAGGCGCAGGGCGTCGTTGGAGTAGCCGGGAATCCAGGTCCCGTCGTCCACCTCCACGAAGTAGCAGGGAGAATTGGCCGGAGGGTTGGTCATCCCCTCGAAGTGGGCGGGGAGAAGGTTGCCGTAGTTGCTGTTGATGGCCCCCAGGTCCACCTTGAGCATGCGGGCGGTGGGGTCGCCGTTGATCATCTTGTCGGCCTC
>Ga0272448_1006408_pt1 | contig 12740 bp, 8 predicted proteins | sample YNPCB0191_FD_202220 | JGI IMG/M metagenome (GOLD analysis project Ga0272448, IMG submission 202220) | Hot spring sediment microbial communities from Yellowstone National Park, WY, United States - YNP-CB-019-1 | ecosystem: Environmental > Aquatic > Thermal springs > Hot (42-90C) > Sediment...
AACAGTAATATTTTTATCATCAATCAGATATAACAATAGTGTTATTTATTACTGAGCAGAGTTCTTTTATCCCGTAAGGTTTTGTGACAGCACCCTTAAATCCATATTTTTCATATTCATTAACTATTGGATCATTGGAGTAACCGCTTGAGACTATCGCTTTAACTCTGGGGTCTATTTCTTTGAGAATATCAATAGTTTCCCTTGCTCCCATACCACCCGGGATAGTTAAATCCATTATCACTACATTAAAAGGCGAATTTGATTCTAACGCTTTTTTATACTCTTCTACAGCTTCTGTTCCATCTGCAACTGTGGTTACATCATATCCAAAACTGCCTAACATTACATAAATTAGCTCTCTGATAGTATCATCATCATCTAAAACAAGTATTTTCCCTTTTCCGTCAAGGATTGGATTTTCTAAATTTCTTTGTTTATCAATTCTTTTTTCTGATGATGCAGGCAGATATATGTGAAATGTTGTTCCTATCCCTAACTCAGATTCCACTGATATGTAACCATTATGATTTCGGACAATATAAAAGGAAACCGTCAATCCTAAACCTGTGCCTTCCTTTTTTGTTGTGAAATATGGATCAAATATCCGCTGTAAATTTTCTTTGCTTATACCAATTCCATGGTCTTGGATTGAAATCTTAATATAATTGCCTTGACTTAAAGGAGGTATTTCTCCGTCTTTTAAGTTTATATTACGAGCGCTGATATTTATCGTTCCACCTTTGGGCATAGCTTGCACTGCGTTAATTACGATATTCGTTATCACTTGATTTATTTGATTTTCGTCTGCTTCAATTACCCATAGATCGTCAGGAATATCAAATTCGCATTTTACATTGGAGCCACTAAGCATAAAATTAGCTGAATCTTTAATTAGATCAGAAACAGAAGTTACTTCTTTGATAGGTAATCCATCTTTTGAGAAATTTAGCAGTTGCTGGGTTAGATATTTTGCTCTATTAAGGGCTTTTTCAGTCTCATTTAGTCGTTCTAAAATATCTTTCGGGTGCGAGTCAATCTTAGCTAGTGATACATTGCCTAATATGGCAGTCAATATGTTATTAAAATCGTGTGCTATTCCTCCTGCAAGTATGCCCAAAGACTCAAATTTTTGCATTTTTACAATCTCTTCTTTTTTGTAATTTTCGGTTATATCCTGAAAGCAAAGAATTATGCCTATCGTTTGTGAGTTTCCATTTAAAATTGGTGTGGCATTTCCATTTATAACCCGATCCTTGCCATTACGATCAACTATAAGACTATTTTCATGGAATTCCAAAATATTTGAATCTTTGACCTTTTTTATGTCTTCATTATATAGCTCCTCAGAAGTCCATTTTATCAAAGGCAAGACTTCTTTAAGAGGCTTACCAATAGCATCTTGCTGATGCCAACCAGTAATCTTTTCCGCTTGGCGATTTATCATTTCAATTTTTCCATCAACATCTGTTACAATAATCGCATTACCTATTGAATTTAAGATTGAATGAAGTAATTCACTTTCTGTCTCTAAATAATTTTGAATAATCATCGCCTTTCGCCCCTTAATCTGTATCTTATTAGGAATTTATTTGGTTGACTAATATTTTTGAGGATAATATTAATTGTTTGCTACTCTTTATCCCTTCATAGAATATTATCGGTATAATATTTATTTAACTTTAATTTAAAATTTACTAAAATTTTAAGACGTCAATCAATAAATTGAGGTGGGAGATTTTGAGGCTTTCTTCTATCTATTCATATCTTAAAGCTTCTGTTGGTTGGAGTTTTGCAGCTTTTCTTGCTGGGTATAAGCCAAAGAATATGCCTATGGAAGCAGATGCAGAAACAGCTAATATTATAGATTGAATTGATACAGTTGCAGGCCAATTTGCCTCTTTGATAATTTTTGAGATGATTTTAGCTAATCCTAATCCTAAACCAGTTCCGACAAGTATGCCTATCGCTCCGCCAACGATACACAAGATGACCGATTCAACTAAAAATTGTGACAATATATCCCTGCTTTTTGCTCCGACAGCTTTTCTTAGCCCAATTTCCCTTGTTCTTTCGGTCACAGAGACAAGCATTATATTCATTATACCAACACCACCGACAATCAAGGCAATCGCAGCAGTTCCACCAAGCATAGCCTTAATAATTAATATAACCTTATTTATTTGCTCCAATGCACCTTTGACAGATTGAATTTCAAAAAACTCCTCTTCATTATGTCTTCTCATCAATATAGTTTTGGTTTCAAGGACTGCGAGGTCTGCTTGTTCAAAATTTTTAGCTTTTCCCCAAAACATGCTGACGCGATCATTTCCAAGAAATCTTTTTTGGGCAGTTGTAAGCGGGACAATAATTTCTCTATCTCTATCAAGATCACCAAAAGCTGTGCCTTTTTCTTCCATAACACCAATAACAGTAAATCTGTCTCTGCCGATTTTTAATTCGCGACCTAACGGATTCATCCTATTAAACATCTCCTCCCAGACCTTTGCCCCTATAACAACGACTTTTTCCCAAGTATTCATATCTTGATTGGACATGAACCGACCGAAATCTATGAACCAATTTTGACTTTCTGTAAATGAGGGACCTGTTGCCTGCATCAAATATTTCTGCCCCTCTCTTTCTACACTGACGTCAACATCCCATATAATCTCGGGTGATATTTCTTTAACAGCAGTCGCCTCTGCTAAAATGGCATAAGCATCTTCACTTGTAAGATATTCCTTGCTTGGGTTTCTCATCCATCTATCGCCTTTCTTGATCCATTCATGTCTCATAACGACAAATAATGTTCTTCCACCGACTTTTTCAAGTTCCTGTAAAACAAGCGTCCTTGCACCCTCGCCGACCGCCACAGTGCCGATGACAGCGGATACACCGATGATGATCCCAAGCATAGTCAGCAGAGATCTAAGCTTATTGCTAAATATGGCAGTAAAGCCGACAACAGCATTTTCTACTATCTTCATTTTTTCTCTTCCTCTGTTCCTATTGGTATAATTCTGACCTTCTCCCCTTCTTCTAACCCTTCTAATATCTCAATACTGCTTTGTGTCCGTTCGCCAACTTTGATTATTCTTTCTTCATCTTGTAGTTCATTAGATTTTTTATTTCTATTGAAAAAATTTATCTTTTTGAATTTTTTCCAATTATCTTGGTTTTTTTCAGAGTTTGTATTGTTGTTCTTAACTACCTTGACAAAATATTCTCTCTCACTCTCAATTTTGGCTTCTAAGTTAGATATTCTTTCTCCATCGGATAGCACTATATCAGCGGTGGAAGTCGTCCCTTTTTGAAGTTCATTAGGTGATCCTTCCATAGTTATTGTTATCTCAGATGTTGAAAATCCGGGTTTTGTGTCTGCTACATGTGTAACCCTGCCAGCGAATTTTTTGTCTGGGAACTTGGTTAGCACTACGTCAACTTTTTGCCCCTTTAGTTTACTCAACATTTCACTCTTTACATCAGTTTTTATCTTTATAGTCTCTTTCATATTGATCGCTTCAAGAGGCAATTGGAGGACGTTATCTCGTTCGCTAACTATTATATCAACATCAGCAGTCATCCCGGGAAGCAATGGTTTTGGCGAATTTGTGATCATTGTAGTAACTTCAAATTTGATGACATTGTTATCAAACTGTGCACTTGGTGAAATCTCTTTAACAACGCCTTCAAAAACATCGTCTTTATATGAACCGACCCTTATTTCAGCTTTCTGTCCAACTTTAACTTTGCTTATATCAAACTCATGGACCTTTGTTTTGACGATCATTTGTGATAGATCAGCAATGATCATTAATGGAGGTCCCTGAGACCATGCAGTCCTGCCAGATGTGATTATTTCGCCTTCCTCAATTTTACATTGGACTATCCTTCCTGAAATCGGTGCGGTAACGGTTGTCCAGTTAAGCCTTTGTTCGGCAGTTTTAAGGCTACTCTGCGCTCTTACTTTGTTTGCTTCGGCGCTTTTTAGGGCAAGCTCTGCAATCTGTTTTTCGCTTTCAATGCTTTTTTGTAATATGTCTAACCGTTCTTGTGCCTGTTTGATCTGTATCTCTGCCTGTCTCTTTTGCTCATTTAAGCTATCCATCAGAGTTTTTAGGTCATCTTTTTGTGTTTGAAGGCTTATTTTTCTGCTCTCTATTATCTTCTCTTGACTTTGAATTGTCTCTTTTTGAGCTTTAACATTGCTAACCGCGGAGTCATATTGAGCTTGGGCAGATGCCAATTCAAGTTGAGCGGACTCAACTTCTCTAAGTGGAATGAATTTCTTTGCGTTTAAATCCTTTTTACGTTCAAGTTCTGATTTGGCGTTATTTAGTCGTGCTAAAGCTGATTTTTCGCTTGTCTCTGCTTGTTCTAATGCTAATTTAGCCTTTCTTAGATTAATTTCATCTTGTTCAAGTAGGTTTTCGGTGTTTGTTATGGATATGCGCGCCTGAGATAATTGTTGAGATGCCTTTGCGTTTGTGCCTTCTAAGTTCGCTTTTGCTGATTCAAGCGAATTCTTTGCAAGTAATATATCGCTTTCTAATTTGTCCATATTTAAACAGGCATTTTCCTTAGCTCGTTCAAGTTCTGCTTGTGCTGCACTATAATTAGCTAATGCTTGATTATATTCCTCTCTGATCTGTTTCTCGTCTATTTTAAGAAGTTGCTGTCCTTTGACAACATCATAGCCTTCATCAACATAGAGTTTATCAATTTCACCCTCAACATTTGATCTGACTTCAACTTTGACAAGGGAGTCCATATTTCCGCTTTCACTTAACTTTACGATAAAAGGACCTCGTCTTACAGTTTCAATCCTATCCGTTTTTTTATTAGCCTCTATCCCGCGAAGAACTTTAGCAGTTACAAAAATACCTGATATAAGCAAGATCAGAACAATCCCGATAATAATTATCAGCTTCTTTTTTTTCATTATAGAACTCCCATAACTTTTTCCAAATACCCCTTGCACAGTAATCAGTGATCAGTCAACCTTTAACTTTTAACCTTTAACTTTTAACCTTCAACCTTATAATCATAAATCCTTTTAACCTTATTTGTCAAAGCCATTATTTGAAATCAAATTATTCCAAAAAACTTTTCTAAAAGAGAACTTACACTATTTGCTAAAATTTAAAACCTAAAATGACTGATTAATCAGTTATTTATGCTCATATAAAAGACGCAATTAATTATTTAAGGTTTACAATAAATTTGTATAGAGTTAAATTTCATGGATATTTCCCCCCTTTTTTAAAGAAGGAAGCTAAGAAAGCTTTAAAAGTCTACCTTTGTAAAAAAGAGATTTAGAGGATTTTTATAAACAATTTGTGAATAATAAATTGTCTGAACTCCTGTCTGAGATTGGCAATTTAAATTATTGATTTAAAATTAACATAATGATATAATTCTACATAATAAATTTATATTTTTTAACTTAGAAACATATCATAATTATATTTTCGTTTTCGGCACTTTAATTAAGGAATACGTAGGTGTATATTGAAATTGATGGGTCTATTGGTGAAGGTGGAGGACAAATTCTAAGAACAAGCCTGGCGATGTCAACATTGCTTAAGAAGCCGATCTGCATTAAAAACATAAGGGCAGGAAGACCAAAACCAGGGTTGCAAGCACAACATTTGACTTGTGTTCATTCGTTAGCTAAAATAGCGAATGCAGAAGTAAAAGGCGACTTCTTAGGCTCTCAAGAACTTATTTTTAATCCAAATTCAATCCAGCCAGGGAATTATAGATTTGACGTATCAGATGTTAAAGCGAGCGCAGGTTCTGTATCATTAGTATTACAGGCTATATTTTTACCTCTTGCCCTTTCAGGAAAAAAGTCAAAAATTACACTTTTAGGAGGGACACATGTCCCTTGGAGTCCTCCGATACATTATCTTCAATCAGTTTATCTGCCAATTATTGCAAAGATGGGCATAAATGCAGATATAAAATTGATAACGTGGGGATGGTATCCTAAGGGTGGAGGACATGTTGAGGTAGAAATCAATTCTGCTAAACTTGTCAACATTGATCTATCAGAACGAGGTTCGCTTAAAAATATAAAGTGCATTTGTGCGGTATCAAATCTGCCAATTTCAATCGCCCAAAGGCAAAAAGATCGAGTATCAGAAGTGCTTAAATCAAAAGGGCTGAAAGCAGATTTTGAGATAATCAACGCTCCATCTCGGGGACAAGGAACGGGGACTTTTATCCTTGCCGAATTTGATAAAAGTATCGCAGGATTTTCTTCTCTTGGCGTCAAAGGCAAAAGGGCTGAACAAGTAGCTAACGAAGCATGCGAAAGTTGTCTTAAATTCTTTGAATCGCAAATGGCAATTGATGAGCATTTAGCAGATCAGCTTATCCCGCTAATGGCTTTGTCAAAAGGTGTCTCGCGGTTCACGACATCAAAAATATCCCTTCATCTTTTGACGAACATTCATATAGCAGAGCTTTTTCTCCCTGTTAAGTTTCATATATCTGCTGAAAAGGATCAGCCAGGCGAAGTTTCTGTTGAAGGGATCGGATATGAGTTTAATTGATATGATTTTTCAACTAGTAATATAAAACATGCCTATATGCTTGTTTATTTAATATAAATTTACTTTGGAGGTATTGTAATGATCAGTTCTGAAATTGCCCCTCATTTAGAATTCAAAAATAATGGGTCAAAAATCATATTATTTGTTATTGATGGAGTAGGTGGACTTCCCCTACCTAAAACCGGTTTGACTGAGTTGGAAACTGCAAAAATTCCTAACCTAGATAGATTAGCTTCCAAAGGTGTGACTGGTATGATAACACCTATTGCACCGGGAGTTTCGCCGGGTAGTGGAGTTGCACATCTTGCACTGCTTGGATATGATCCTTTCACTTATGACGTAGGTCGCGGTGCAATCGCTGCTTACGGAGTCGGTTTAAAAATGGAAGAAGATGATATTGCAGTGAGGGTAAATTTTGCTGGATTTAACTCCGCTGGTGCTGTTGTTGATCGTCGTGCAGGACGTTTGGCTACCGAAAAAAATATGGAATTATGTAAACTGCTCCGTGAAATTAAAATACATGATATAGAAATAATTATTGAAACAGTTATGGACTATCGTTCCGTTGTAATTTTCAGAGGTGAAGGCTTACACCCTGATATATCCGATTCTGATCCACAGGCAACAGGTGAAGGCGTTTTTCCAGAACCTGTTGTTGCCCTGAAACCGCGGTCAAGATACGCCGCAAGCATTGCAAGGACATTTATTAAAGAAGCAAACGACATTCTCCAAACCAAAGAGGCAAAAGCCATTGCTGAACTTCCTAACGGTCAACATCTCGGCATATTGACAAGAGGATATTCAGATAGACCTAAACTTCCGCTTATGCAACATCTATACGGTCTTGAAAGCTTAGGTGCAATAGCTTCATATCCAGACTATCGTGGAATTGCAAGAATTGTCGGTATGGATGTAATCTATGACGGACATGAACTAAACGACGAATTTGATAAATTAGAGGAAGTCTTCCATAACTACGATTTTATATTTTTCCATGTAAAAGAGATTGACAGTGCTGGTGAAGACGGAAACTTTGATAAAAAAGTGAGCCTTCTTGAAGAGATTGATAAGCAGATTAGCCGAATAGAAGACCTATCACCAGAAGTATTAGTTATCACAGGCGATCATTCAACCCCTGCCATATATAAAGGTCATAGTTGGCATCCTGTGCCGTTTCTTTTAGTTAGCAAATGGTGTCGTCCTGATAATGTCAAAAGATTTTGTGAAAGTGAATGTAGGAACGGTGAACTTGGATTATTCCATGCAACAGAAGTTATGCTTTATGCTCTTGGAAATGCAGGACGAATTGATAAATTCAGAGCATAATAGAGCTATAATATGGATATTGACCTGATTCAATCGTATATAGCGTTTAAGTCACCATCGCCGCGTCCCTTGCTGGTGTTGATAGACAGGTCTCAAATATTGCCTATTGATGGGATATTAAATATCTTAGACAGAAATTTCCTTATAGTCCCTTATGAAAATGATCTTCAAATAAGAGATGTCCTTGAAAAATATAAGGATAATATGCAAGACAAAAGGTTTTGCATAGTTACATCAAAAGAAAACGATGAAAACTTATGTATAGCTGATTATATTGCCCGCAGTAATTTGATTGAGATAACACCTCAAAATCTTTTAGAATTTTCACAAAACGGCTTTAATTGGCTTGACAATGTAAATCAACTTCAAGGGGCAGATTTCTGGGATAACATTGATAGGCTGAAGAAATTTCGTGAATCAATATCAGGTAGAATATCATCCGCAGAATGCAATTCAATTATACTTTCCGCATTACTGAATTTTGACCTACTAAAACCATTATTGCCTACTTCTGCAATAGAATTACAACGTAAAATTGATAGAGACGAAAGAATAGCAGAACTTAGAAAAAAATATCCAAAATTGATAGAATTTCTTGAACAAAAAGTGCATGAAGCCATACCATTAATGGCAAAAATTGGAACAGATGAGGAATTGACAAAATTTATATGGTTAGCTTATTCTTTGTCTCGACATACAGAAAACTATGAGATACTTCTTCCTCGCATACTTGGAGACGATATATGGCAGAAATACGGCGAAATTCCGCAAGACAGAGCTAAAGAGATATGCGAACAACTAATAGAAAGCGACTCAGACAGGGCATTAGAGCAAATAAAACTTGTTGAAGAATGGCTTGGTCAAGATGAAGAAAAAATGCGTCTTTTCAAGGGCTGGTTAGGTGTAAGTAGTGGAAACATTGCAAAAGCAGTTGAATACTCAGTCAAAGAAAGATGCTTCTGTGTTCCGCTTAAGGATTCGCTTAGGACAATCGCCAGAGCTATGGTGTCATCTTCGGTGTCAATGGCAGTGACCCCTCAAATGAAAGATGAAATATTAAAAAACATCACTAAAAGACATCTATTTTTGCAAGATGACACAGGCTATATGCGTATCAAAGACACCTTTGATGAGTTTTTTTTGCTTTGTGAATTTTTAAACCTTGTCAGTGAAATAAAGAAAAAGGAATGGTGGAATTCAAGAAATCGGTTAGATAACATTGATCTTTGGATTCAAGATATTTATCCAAAATATATATCTAAATTGGAATTTTTGAGGGATAGGATAGAAACTCTAAACTTCAAGTGCGAACTTCTATTACCTGCCTTAATGCAAAAATTAATTGACGAGGTTAGACAGATATTAGCAAATCTCAACGAAAGTTTTACTGATCTTATACAGAAGCATTATCCGCTTTGGGTGACTGAGATTGAGAAACCAAGACCTGTCTTGACAGTGGATTTTATCTCAAAAGTTTTTTTGCCGTTATATAACAGATATATCAAAAACGATGATCAATCAGCTTATATAATTATATTTGATGGTATGAGATGGGATGAGTGGGATTTTTTGAAGCCAAGCATCCTTCAAACTTTTCACGGTAAGTTGGCAATGGAAGATGTTATTCCGATGTTGTCCATACTCCCAAGCACAACAGAATGGGCGAGAAATGCGATATTTGCAGGCAAATTCCCAAGAGATTTCCATTCCACAGATGAAAGCGAGCTATTAGAATCAGCCCTAAATTCCTATCAAGTCGCCAAAGTCCAAATATCAGGAGAATTTCCCGGTCAAAGGGACAATATGATGAGATTTTTAGAGGAAAAGGCGCAGATTAAAGCGGTTGTATTCTCATTGATAGATATTAAAATTCACAGCACAATGCAAAACCTTGTTACTTTATATGAGGAAGTGCAAGTAAACTTTAATAACACTATCCAACCGTATTTGCAAAAAATCCCGTCAAACTCATTAGTTTTTATCTTATCTGATCATGGATTTGTGGAATTAGCAGGAAAAGGCATTATCGCACCAGACAGAAGTCAAGCAGACCCACATAGAAGATATATAGGATTACGTAGTTTTACCACTCCCGATAATATTAATTCTGCGGACTTTGTGTTTTTCAGTTCTGAAAATATTCATATGCCCTCAGATGAGGGGATACTGAAATATGGCTTTGCTAAGCAGGGCAAGTTTATCACTTCCTTACGAGAGCAAGAGTCAGGTCGCATTGTCCGTTACGCCCACGGTGGAATATCAATGCAAGAGATGATCATTCCTTGTGCAGTTTTTGTTCCCAGAAACGAAGGACAGTTGACGATGTTTTAATGGAGGTTAAATGAAGAAATTATCCGAAGGTAAAGTTTTTCAGATAATAAAATTAGATAATTCAAGTAAAGCGAGAGCAGGTGTTTTACATACCCTTCACGGTGTAGTTCATACGCCAGTATTTATGCCCGTCGGCACTTATGGCACGGTAAAGACTTGTTCTCCCAATGAGTTAGAATCATTAGGGGCGGAGATAATATTAGGCAATGCCTATCATCTATATCTTAGACCGGGGCACAATATAGTAAAAAAAGCTGGCGGATTGCATAAATTCATGTCTTGGAATAGATCAATACTCACAGACAGCGGAGGATTTCAGGTATTCAGTTTAGGGGCAAATAGAGAGATAACCGAAGAAGGCGCCATATTCAAATCAGAAATTGACGGATCAAAACATTTTTTCAGTCCAGAGAGATCAATTGAGATACAGACCGCAATTGGTGCAGATATAATAATGAATTTTGACGAATGCACGCCTTATCCTTGTGATTATGAATATGCTAAAAATTCTATGGAGTTGACTATTAGATGGGCGAAGCGATGTAAAAAAGCTCATAAAAGCGATCAACTATTATTTGGCATTGTTCAGGGAAGCGTATATCACGATCTACGACGAAAATGTGCTGAACAATTAGTTGAGATGGATTTTGACGGATATGCTTTGGGTGGGTTAAGCGTTGGAGAGGAAAAAGAGATGATGTATGAGATAGTAGGTTTCACAACGCCACTTTTGCCAAAGAATAAACCTCATTATTTAATGGGAGTAGGCACTCCCGAGAATATTGTAGAGGCTGTATCGCTTGGTATAGATATGTTTGATTGTGTTTTGCCAACAAGAAACGCCAGAAATGGCTCGTTATTTACAAGCGAGGGAATGTTAAAGATCAAAAATGCAAAATTTAAGCGTGATTTCACACCATTGGATCCGAAATGCAAATGTTACACCTGCAAAAATTTCACCAGAGCATATCTCAGACATCTGTTCATCGCAAATGAGATATTGGCACACAGATTGCACACGATCCATAACTTGCATTTTTATCTTAGCCTTATGCGAGGCATTCGGCGCTCAATAATTGATGGAACATTTATCAAACTGAAAAGCGATATTAACAGCCTAATATCAAAAGGTCAAGAATCTGATCATTAGCTTCTTCTTATGAAATGAAATACATCATCAGATTTTCCTTCCAAAGCATAATTTATTTACAGCAACAACAGAACTCGTGTTCGTAAGGGACGGGTTCGGATTGGAAGCTTTTAGATGATTTTTCTGCTAAGTCCATAACAGCTATAACTCTTCTTGCCTCTTCTGGCTTGACGATCAGTTCTTCACCTTTTAATAAATGTGCAGCGATATTTTGATAATAGCTAGGACCTGGTCTGCCATGAAATTTTACCACTTGTTCTGCGGGAAATCCCGGCTCAACAGAAAGAACTCTGAATCCATCGCCTTCGGAAACAATAGCGCCCTTTTCGCCTAATACTCGCCATCTCGGTTTGCCTATCTTGGCGATCTGTGACATTTGGACATCAGCAACCGCTCCATCTTCAAAACGTATCACAGCTTCAACGTGGTCTTCATTAGTGACATCTTTCCAGACGCGGTTTTGATGGAAATATCCAGTGACATTCACCATTTTTGATGGAATAATGTTAAGTAGCCAATCAAGATAATGCGCCCCCCAATCATAGAAAGCACCGCCTGATATTTTTTTATCTGATCTCCACCATTTCCCAGGATGTCCATATCCGCCACCCCACATCTCAACGTGGAATATTTTTCCGATAACTCCACTATTGACTAACTCTTTAAGTGTCCAGAAATCCGCATCCCATCGGCGATTATGGAAAACGGTAAGCATTAGGTTTTTCTCTCTTGCTGTGTTTATCATTTCAGTGGCTTCTGCTATTGTAATGCACATAGGTTTCTCAATGATTACATGCTTTCCCGCTTTCAGACAATCCATAGCAACAGGTGCGTGTAGATAATGAGGTAGAACAACTACGCAAAGATCAATATCTTTCTCCTCTTCAAGCATCTGTTTATGATTATTGTATGTCTTCACATCGGGAAAGTCAGTTTTTGCTGCTTCCGTTCTTGCTTTATCAGTGTCACATATTGCGACACAATCCAGACCTTCAACAGCTTTCAATTGTGAAGCATGATGCTTGCCCATATTAAATGCTGCGCCATAACCGATAACCGCTCCATGAATTATATCCGCCATTATTATCTCCTTTTATTATTCAGTGATCAGTGAAGAAATGTTATTTAGCAATTTCCAAATTAGTAGCAAATAAATTTTATCAAAATTTTGTCAATAACTCAATACAATATTACTGAACTTCAGAAATTCCCCAACATATACTCTAATAGGATTATATTTTATCTAAAGTTATTTAGTCAAAAAAAATAAAGGGAAAAAGGCAAACTCCTCCTGTAAGGTTTTTCACCACATTAAAACCTTAATAAATATTACTCCATGTTTAATGAACTAATTTAATGACCTAACCTCT
>Ga0272448_1006409_pt1 | contig 12737 bp, 22 predicted proteins | sample YNPCB0191_FD_202220 | JGI IMG/M metagenome (GOLD analysis project Ga0272448, IMG submission 202220) | Hot spring sediment microbial communities from Yellowstone National Park, WY, United States - YNP-CB-019-1 | ecosystem: Environmental > Aquatic > Thermal springs > Hot (42-90C) > Sediment...
TTCTTGGAGCTACTACTAAAAGATTTTTAAAACCGTGAGCGTTAGCAATTGCTAACGCTCCGATTGTTTTACCTGTGCCTGTTTCCCAGTTAAGGTAAAGCTTACCTTCTTTCTGTTTATAAAGAGAGATAGCCTCTTCTTGGTGTTTGAAAAGATTAAGCATTAGCACCCTCCTATTCAGTTTTAAACGCAGGGCATAAGCCCTGCATAAGATTAGTTAAATTACTTTCTTAATAAATTTATACACATCCCCATTACTTGCTTTTTCAGGTTTAAACTCATAAAACTTTCTTAAATCTACGCTTACACCTTCAATTTCAAGAGCAAAATAAGATTTCAAATCCACAATACCATTACTAAAAGTATTCTTAATCAGATAAATATTACCATTATCATAAATTCTAATATTACCGCTATATCCCGTATATGGGTCATAATCTTTCAAACTCACAGTTAATTTATATTTATTTGAGCTAATAAAGTCAAGTATCAAATCGCCTTTATTCGGAATAAAGAAAATGAACTCATCATCTCCAAGCACTTTTGAAACTAAAGAAAGAATTAAATAACTTGGTGATGTTAAATTAATCATAGCTTATTCCTCCTATAATTAGTTTTTAAATTAAGAAATATATCCTCTTATTAATTCTTTTTCTTTTTGAAACTCAAATAAATTACCGCAGTAATCGGCTCTTTCATCATTTATCCATTCTTCAACACGATAGAATTCTTTTAAAATATCACTGTAATAAATAATCCACTTTCTAAAGTTTTCTAAAGTTTGATTTTCCATCAAATCTAACGAAGTAGGCACTACATATTCATTACCGTTTTCTTTAATATGAAAGAAATTTCCTTTCATAGAAAGAATAGATGATATCGTACATCTATAGTTTTTTGCTTTTACATATATATAACCAATTTCACATAAATGGATTGTAAAATAATCTTCACCTAATAACTTTAAAATAAAAGATTTAATAATAAATTTTTCTGAAACTGTATTTAACATAGCTTATACCTCCTATAATTAGTTTTTAATAAAGCAGGGCATAAGCCCCGCTTAAGATTAATATTCTACAATGTCATCAGTTGATGCTGTCTCTTCAGGTTCTATCGGCAACTCTTCTGTTGGTGGTTCATATGCATTATATTTTTTAACTTCTTCTTTGAACTTGTCTAAGAGTAAAACACCTTTAGCAAGAATACCTTCGTCATTGCATTCTTTGTATTCCGATAAAGAAAGTGTAGAGTATTTAACAGCTCCTTTCTTTTGAGCTTTGAGTGATAGCTTAAGCAAGCTTGCAATATGTGTTGCTCCGTAGCCTTGTAGCTCTTTTACAATCTCAAGCCAAGATTGAAGTAATGCGCCTTTTAGATAAAAGATAGCTTCTTGCCAGTCATTACCGTCTTTAACAAGCACTACTAATATTGAAGTATAGGTTGGTTTAAAGCCTTGTTGTTTTAACTTTTCTACTAATTCCGCTACAGGTTTTCCGCTCTTTAAATCAATCGCTTTCTTCAGCAGAGATGGTTTTGTAATTTGTGATAGCAATGTAATACGCTCAAGCTTTGGGTCAAAGAAAAAGTATTGACTGTATTCAGCAACTACAAATATCTCTGCTTGCTTGCCGATAGATTTTTCAGTTTCACCTTCTTTGAGTATAAACTCTTGGTTGGAATGATTAACTGCTAACTTCTTGAACGGTAGTCCTCTCTTTTGACCTTGCGCTTCTGCAAGTAATTTCGCTTTGTAATCGTTGATGTTTGCCATGATTATTTACCTCCTTTTTTAAAGTTTTTAAAATCTGCTAATAACTTTTCAAACATTTTGTCATGCTTTGCTTGGATACTGTCTTTGCATTCCTTCAAATCAGATTGAAGGATTTGATTTTTAATCTGAGCGTCGGCTAACTCTGATTGCAGTTTGTCAATCTGTTTTTGATAATGAATAGCTTGGATTTTGAATAGTGATACTACAATGCCTATTCCAGCGAGTACTACAACAAGTTTCTTTTGCATTTTTACACCTCCTATAAGTTTATTTCGTAATTAGCCCAAAGTATCTCTAAGGCTTTAGGTCTTTCATTTGTCAAATGCTTATTAGCTTCGGTTATACCATAAACAGATTTAACCGAAGGTATTTCTAACCGATAAAAGTCTTTTAACTCTGTGTCATAAAGTTCGTTAGCATATCCAGATAAAAGCCATTTAGCTTTAGCTTGCTTTAACAAGCTAAGCATATGCTTATGGTCAGTAAATTTTGCATCATAATAATGCTCTGCATTAAAATATGGAGGGTCTAAGTAAATAAAAGCATCTTCTCTGTCTAAATACTTCTTTAAAATTTTATCATAGTTTAAATACTCAATGACAACATTTTTTAATCTGTTGTGAATAGCTTCCAATTTGTCTAAAGAGTTAAAAAATGTTTTAGCACCACCACGAGTATGGTCTATTCTGAATGAGTTAGCATTAATCTGTCCGCCAAAGCTTGAGTATATCATCAAGTATGTTTTAACTGCTAAATCTACATCTCCAAGTTCATTAAGTGTTAGATACTTAAGTTTTAAGTCATTAAAAAACTTTCTGTAAATTCCTCTAGAATAAACTAATCTGTTTAACTTTTCTATAAACTCATCAAACTTAAAAGCAACTACATAAAATAGATTAGACAATCTTAAATCTGCATCGTTATAAACTTCAATCTTGCTGGGAGCCTTATTAAGCAGCACTTTTGCAGACCCACCGAAAGGTTCTACATATATAGTATGCTCTGGAATAAGCTTGATTATGTCATCTGCAATCAAACTCTTACCGCCAGCATAAGGGAAAAAGCTTAACTTTTTCTTACTCATAGCACACCACCCACAAGACCAAGCTGTCTTAATCTTTTTTCTATAACTCGAGCAAATTTAAATTTGTCTTCTTTACTTAAACTTTTGTACCACTCAACCCACCAGCTTGGCATTCTGATAACAATCAACTGATAGTCTTCTCTGCTTCCTACTGGAACAGAGTTAAACTCTTCTTGAGTAGGCGGCGATAATGCAAGTGTTAAATCTTTAATTAAGAGATTGTCAAGCCAAGCTTCATGCGTCGGTTTTGTTATGTATATGCCAACGCCTTTTTGTCTTTCTTTTTTAACTTCTAACTTATTTTTTGGCATTGCTTATACCTCCTATAAAGATTAATAATAGCATTTTACCATATAAATTTTACTTTGTCAATAGCCGTGTTAGTTTTAATTTCTAACACGGCTATAAACGGTTTAACTTTGTATAATGCTTAAGTGTTTTGCAAGTTCGTCCAGGTCTATCTGTTCTTTCACTGGGATAAACAAGCTTGTGTCTTTTAAAATACTGTTAAAAATAACTTCATTATCTAAGAAAATTTTTACTTTTTTGTTTAAATACTTCTCATCTACAATTATCTCTATAAAATCATCCCCACGATATAAAATAAAGTCATCCGCATATGTAGCTTTTAAGTTATAATCTGCAGAATGAATAACTTTAAATCTTTTTAAGTCAATATTTAAAACTTTTTGCATGATTTACACCTCCTAATAAAATTTTATCCTACATGGTTCAGATGTATTTATATAAACCGTGTCAGGTTTAATTTCTGACACGGTTTATATAATTTTGTTTATTTAATGTCAAACTTATCAGATTGTTCATATTCTTTCTCTGTTAAATATTCGTTATCTTTTTCAGATATGTAAATGTCTGGGTCTTCAATGTATGTATTCCAGAAGTAGCTTTCTGGGAGATTTAACTCTTCCATAAGCCAAAATCTTTTGTTCTGAGCTTTTTCAAACTCAGCATGCTTAAATTCATTCATGAAGTTAATAACAGATTTCAGTTTAGTTTCAAATGTAAACGGGTTTTTGTTGATTAAGTAATAAGTTTTTAAAAACATGACTGCACCTCCTATAATAAATTTTTGGAGTTTAAAACTCCAGCTAAAGCCTCTTAAGAAGCCTTAACAGGAGCCCCCGCCGTTAGATGGCAGGGAGTAATAATTATAAAAGATTTAATAGCTCATCATAAGTTTTTACATTTTCAAATTTCTTTTTTAATGTTAAAAACTTTTTAGCACATTGATAAAATACTTGATATGGATTTCGTCCGTCCGTATCAATTAATATTTTCTCAAAAACGGTTTTCCTATCTTTCGATATAGTGATATAAACAAAACCAGAAGCGTATTTAATTTTGTTGTTTGGGAAATAGTTAAAACCACATGCAATCAATTTGTCTTGCAGTGTGAAAATGAATTTGAATTCTTGCATTTTCAAAATTTTCATAATACATACCTCCTGTTTAAAATTTTTATTTGGAGCCTTAAGCCCCTATTAAAGCCTCTTATAAAGAAGTTTTAACAGGAGCCCCGCCGCTGGATGGCGGGGGTGTAATCTTTATAAACTTTTTAGATATTCTTTTAACTCCTGATATGTTTTTATACTGTCTAATTTTTTAGCAACTTTTAAAAAAACTTTTGCACTTTTAAAGAAATTTCCACCGTCTAAAATTTCTTTAAAATCTAATAACTCGTTAGCCCCCCATTTTTCAGTTATTTTTTCTACTCGTAAATACACCATACCATCTTTTGTTTTTGGGAAATAGTCAAATTTTAACTCCAACCAAACATCAGTCCCTACCTTTTGAGAAACTTCATACTCATATACTTTTTTAACAAATACCATAACACACCTCCTATAATTATTTTTTGGAGCCTTAAGCCCCTGTTAAAACCTCTTGTAAAGAGACCTTAACAGGAGCCCTACCTTCTGAATGGTAGGGAGTATTAAAATTAGTTTAATTTCTTTATTTCTATTTCTATATTTTTATATTTTAATTTACAATCCTCAGATACTTCATAATCGCCATCAAAAACACCTAAAACAATATAACTGCAATCAGTAAAAGAAATTTCTTTAGCTAATACAAAATAAAAATCTGTTTCTTGTTGTTTGTCTAATTTAATAAAAACTTTATAATTATTAAAAGTAAGTTCTAAAATTTTATCATATGACTGATAGTAAAAATTAACCTTATAACATTGATGCACTGTTAAATCTTTTTTACTACTGCTGACACCAATTAAAACCCCGGGCATGTTTACAAACATGTTGTGATGTGGTTTTAATTTTAAATTTTTTGGTTCTAATACTTCTAACATGATAACACCTCCTATAAATAATTTTTAACTATTTAATTTTTAAATTGTTAATAATTATAAATCAAATTTTTATTTTTGTCAATAGTTAAATTGCACATTTTTTATGCAATTTTTTAATTTTTTTTGCTTATTCAATTTTAACATTTTAATTTTTACATTGTTATAAATAATATAATACAAATTTTTTATTTTGTCAATAGTTTTTAAATTACAAATTTGTAATCTTTAATCACGATTTTTCAAGCTTTTTATAAAAAAAGCTTTATTTAATAAATCTCTGTTTCCAAGTTTTACTAATTTCTTGTAATTTTTGATTAATTAAAAATTGTATATATTTTCTGTACATTCCAGGGATTTGTATCCATTTATCGTGTATATCTTTTGAAACATATATTCTTTTATATACTTTTCCCCTTCTTTTATAAATATAATAATCTAATTTATTATCTTCTGTCATTGTGCTTAAAAGATTAATATTGAGAAATTCATTTAAAGCCTCTACTGCAAAAAATGAAAAATAATCTTCTAACTTATCCACCACTTCAGAATATACAGGAATACTGATTTGATAATACTCATAACCTTTAATTTTTATTTTCATATCCATTACCTCCAAATTATTTTAAATTAATTTTACACTAAATTTAATAAAAAGTCAAGTATTTTTATATATTTTCTAAAATTATATCAATTTATCAATAACTTAGTTCAAATTATTGATAAATAACATTTTTTAAAAAAGTATTTGATAAATAACACTTTTTAAAAAAGATTAGAAATGATGAGGATTTCTGAGATGGCTTTCCGAGGCTTGTAAATCAAGGCTTTATGGTCTCATTATGGTTGCATTATGAGGAATGGGCTATTTTTTATGGTTCCGATTATGGTCCGAAAAATGGCTTCAGACAAGGTTAAAGTGGTTAAGTATATCATAAATAAGCATTTTTTAAGTAATTGAAAAATAAGCATTTTTTTATTTTTTATGGTTTTTATGATGAAGGAATTTTTTATGGTTCCCTTATATATATTTACATAAATTTACATAATTTATAATACTAATGAAAATGGTATATCTATATATCTAACCATAAAATTTTTCCTTCATAATATAAAAAAGTTCTATTTATCAATTACTTAATTAAAAGTTCTATTTATCAATTACTTAATAAAAAATGCTTATTTATCAATTCCTTAACAACCATAAAGCAATCATAATCCAATCATAAAAAACAGCCCTTTTATCAGAATCGACTCATAAAGCAATCATAAAACCGCTTCAAACAACGCTTTACAAATTACATATCATTTTTTAATCTACATTTTTTAATATAATGTTTATTATATTGTTTTATACATTGCTATATTTACAGTTCTATTTATACAATACTACTTTATTTGAAATTGAGATTAAATCTCATTTATTTAGTTAGTTAATACTTACTAACCTTGCATTGATTGGGCTTTGGGTTGGGGCTGGGGTTGGGTTGGGGTTGAAGCGGGGCTTGGGGGCGGGCTTGCAAATCGCCCACAGCCAGTTTCGCCTCTCTCGTTCTCGTTCATGGAAAATTCAAAACTCCAGTGGTAGCCTACAGCCATAACTATAGAAAGGTATTACCTTACACCTATCTTTTACACTACCTTACTCCTATCTTTCACTCTCTCAAACTCTAAAAAATATCCCTGTAGAGCCGTTGTCTATCAACACTTTCCAGACATCAAAAATGCAATCCAATGGGTATATACGCACTCAAAATTTTGTGTAAAGTAAATTCCATTTTCTCTTTACACAACTCTATTTTATGATTACTTTATAATTAGATTATGACTTCAAAAGACCTATCATAAAATACAAGTTGTTGATACTCAACGGTTTGATGGATTTCATTATGGTGTTATGGTGGATTTTTACATTATGAAGGATATAATTTTTATACCCTAATCTGAGCCTACAATACTCAATTCCGGTTGAGTATATCACACTCAAGTTTAAATTAAGTATTTTAGCCTATGATTTAGTTAGTAAATATTTACTAACCAAAAGTTAGTAAATACTAACCAAAATAATAAAACAAAATATATCTCTTGTTTGATTATTTACTATTTAATTTTTACTATGTTAATTATTTTGTTAGTTAATACTTACTAACCTACAAATGCTTATTACTCCTTAATTTAAACTTGAGTATATCTCACTCAACCGGAATTGAGTATTCTACACTCACATCTGCTATTTAAAATTATACCCATCATAATGAAAAAATCCATCATAAAACCATAATGAAATAGATAAAAGCATTATTTATCAATTACTTAAATTTTATGATTACACTTCTGAAGTCATAATCTAATCATAATCCAATCATAAAAACTCAAAATGTAGTATAATATTTAAAACATTACAGGAGCTATCACCCATGCTTTTAGAACATTTCACTATTGAAGATTTCAAAGACACATTTCCACTTGCTTCATTCGGAGCAAGAGTGTGCTATTCTGACGGAGATTTAAACTCTCTTTTATCAGATGCCCGCATCATAGACAAACAAAGAAGAGCTGAATTTTTGTCTAAGCTCGGCAACTATAAACACTTCTCAGTCTTCTCTCATTCCTTCACATACAAACGCATTGGTGAAGATAACGCATTACGCATCGGTGCGACTTACTTTAAATCTCGCTACAATCTAAAATATCCTGACACTATAGGCATATCTCTAAGGCATTACTTAGAAGAACTCCTTAACACAGACCAAGAGCAATATCAAAACGCTTTCAAACAACTTGCAGAATACGACACACCAATAACACCGATTGAAACTTACACTAAAGACAATCTAACAATATCTTTGCTTCATCTAAACACTGATTACGACGGTTATGCTGTCTTTTACATTGATGGTATAAGCAGAGTAGCAACGCATCAACTCATTCGCCATTCTTCACTCAACTTTTCACAAAGAAGTCAAAGATATGTGAAAGAAGATGATAACTACATTATTATTCCACCGTCAATATCTGATGACGATATTTCACTGATAAATAGACTAAGACAAGAGTATAATGTTGATGTAATTACTAACAACCAAGCTGAAGAGTTGGTTAAAATGATGGACAAAGTAGCTCAGGATACTTATAACATACTTGTCAATTCTTTCAAAATTAAAAGAGAAGATGCTCGGTTTATTCTTCCTGCAGGCAGAAAGACAACAATTGTAGTATCAGGAACATTGAACTGGCTTTATGACTTTATTGACAAAAGAGATAACATACACGCACAATGGGAGATTAGAAATATTGCAAGCATAATGAAAGAAATGCTTGACAAACAAATTGGTTTATAGTATAATTTATATTGACAGCACCTCCGTGAGTTTCTTCCATTTTACACCCTCCTGTAAAACACTACCGCCTGACTAAACATCAGGCGGTCTTTTTATAACTTCCTTCACAATACTCCAAGCATGATTTTTACTCTTAACATATTCTACATTATCAACTATACCTTCAATCATGTTATAACACTTCTTCACTTTTCTTAAAAATTTTTCATCAACTTCTTCACCACGAGCTTTAATTCTTTTCAAACAAACAACAAACGGAACTGAAGGAATTAAAATCAAATCAGGCTTTCTCCATTGCGGGAAGTATTTGTTATAAATCTCAATAAGTTTTTTATTGTCGCAAGTTTCAAGCTGATAGCAAATCGTAGATGGAAAATATCTATCACTTATGACAACATACCCAGAACTTATTAATTTATCAATTCTTTTACTATACTCAACTCTTTCAATACAAAAATCTTCAAACAACATATCAGCAATTTCTGGAAATTGATGCATAGCTTCCAACCATCTTGTATCTTCTTTCATAATCACTGAATTAGGAATTTTTTCAGCAAGAAATTTAGCTAATGTAGATTTACCGCTTCCATCAATACCTTCAACTACTATAAACACTTGACAACTCCTAAATTTAGTATATAATAATATTATACATTATTTTAGGAGAATACTATGCCTAAAAAACTTGAAGACTGTGTTAAAAAGTTAATGGCTCAAGGTAAATCAAAATCAGAAGCTTACGCTATCTGTTCTGAAAGCACAGGTTATAAAAAAGCTAAAGGCGGTAAATGGAAGAAAGGTAAAGGAGGAGATAAATAATGGCATACACTCCAGCACCGTTTAATCCTTCAACACCTTATCAAAATCAAGTAGCTACGGAGTTAAATCTCGCTAACCAAAACTTTACAATACTATCCCAAGCATTTTTAAACAATGACCCTACTATTGGTGAAGTAAAACAAGCAGATACAGTTGATGGTTTTCACGCAAGCTTAACACCTTCAGCTAATACAATTCCTGTATCTAATAATACAGGAAAACTTGATGATGATTGGTTAAATTTTGTAGCTAATGACCCAAAAGTAAAAACAGCACTAAACGCTTCTAATAATCCACCTATATATGCTTGCCGAGCTTGGGTTAATTTTAACGGTTCGACTAATCCACCAATAATTAGAGCAAGCGGTAATGTAAGTTCGGTTATTAAAAATGGGAGCGGAGGTGATTACATAATAAATTTTATAGAAGCAATGCCTAATAACAATTATGTAGATATAGCTGGGGGTGGTAAACCTGGCGATGGTATAAACTATAATGGATATACACAAGTTCCTTATACTATACAATCCTTGAAAACTACTTCATATGGTAGAATTTTTGCATGTGGACCTTCAAACAGTTATACTTATGAAGCTGAGTATATATCTTATGCAGTGTTTGTTTAAAGGAGGTTAAACAATGCAAGTAGTAATATTTAAAAACACAGACAATAACTTTGCTTTACTTGTTCCCACTCAAGAAGCTTTACAGTTTACTACTATAGAGCAGATAGCAGAGAAAGATGTTCCAGCTGGATGCCCTTACTGGATAATTGATGCTTCAGAATTACCACAAGATGTTCCAGTAGAAGCTATTTTTATAGATGAAACAGAAACACCACCGCACGGTTATGGTGGAGAAAGTAATGAGTTTCCGCCTGAAGTGTTAGCTAAGCTGGAGGGTAAATTATGATAAAAGTTAATTTAGATAAAGCTAAACAACTCAAACTCTCACAACTTAAATCTTACACAGCTTCTTTACTATCTTCGACTGATTACATTATTATAAAAATATCCGAAGCTCAACTACCCGACCAAGTAGAAGCATTAAAACAAAAATACTCTTCACAACTCCAAGAAAGAGAAAACATTAGAGCTTGGAATGATAAAGTTAAACAAGCTATAAACAATGCTACTACTATTGAAGAATTAAACAGTGTAGAAATAAAATTTGAAGGAGGTAATTAAAAGATGATTGGTGATTTAAACAATCTAAGCCCTGTTGAGGATATGCTATGGATTGATAATAATACTCAAAGGCTAATGTTTTATGACGGTGATAATTGGAATTCTCTTAATACTTACGCATCTAAACCTATTGATTTAACTAATGCTACAAGTGATTATATGTTGCAAGCAGGAGAAAGTGCGATAATAAACTTTACAAATGCTACAAGTGTTCCTTTACATATAGCGGTAGATTCTAACGCTGTTTATGAGTTATATAATAATGTCAGCGGTTGCAAACTTTTAGTTAATAATACTGCATACTCATCTTCTTTCGTTGGAACTGACTGGGGGGTAAATAATAATGGCTCGTCTGTCGCATTAGTGAATACTCTTAATTCTGATAATGGTTTTTATTTAGGTAATAATTACGCTACGGGTTTTATAGTGTCTTATATAGATACAAAAAATTTTAAAACATTTACTCTTCAAGCAGCAACTTTTTCCCCTCAACCTTATAGTACTAGAGCTGTGGCATTTCATTGGTCTAACCCAGTTCCTTGGACTTCACTTGGAACAATAACATTCCTGCAATCATTGTCAGGTTATATCTTAGTAAGGAGGTTAGTATAATGAAAGTATTTGCTTATATACACCCAGAGCTTAATATACTATGCTGTGCTTTATTCAAAGAATATGTTCCGCAAGGAGTTGAAGCTATTGAGCTTGAAGTAGAAACTATTGACGATGTAATCTTTGACAATGGCGAAATCAGAATTAAAACTGAAGCTGAAAAGTTAGAAGAAGCTAAACAAAAAGCTATTCCAGATTTATCTCAAAAAGCTACTGCTTACATTCTTCAATATTACTCTGACATCAAACAAAAAAGCGATGCATTAGACAAAGAAAATGGAGAAAGCTATCTTGCTTACAAAGGGCTTGATACGACAGAGATTAGAAAAGATATAGCTTCTTTAATATTATCAAACACTGATTTTCAAACTGCTTTATCAAATCTAACTAAAAAGTATAATAAAGATAAAGACCAGATGATTTCTTACTGGCTTTCACAACTTTTAAAAATGGCTTATAGACAATATTTTGTATTCCAAGTTAAGCAAGAATACGCATCATATTTACAGCAAATTCAGCAAGCTACTTTTTTACCATTGCCAGAATTTGAATTTAAAACACCATTCCCAGCATTGCCATAAGATTAAGCCCTGCCTTATAGGCAGGGCTGGTTATATTGGAGAAAAATAATTGATAAACTTAAAATCTAAACTCATAGCTTACTTTTTAATCACAAGCTTTATTATAGGTTTTATTTTATCTATAAACAAAATCTCACAGCTTAAAGCAGAGATTAAACAACTTCAAACACAGCTTCAATATTGCAAAGACACTAATCAACAACTTATAAATCAAATCCAAGTTCAACAAGAGAACTACATCAAAGCGCAGAAAGAACTTGAAAAAGCTTACAATAAGCCAGCTAAAAGAGTTTATATCAAACAGACTATAAAAGAGCCAATTTACATTACAAACGAAGACTGCCAACAAATGGTAGATTTGATTAAGCAAGCTCAGGAGCAACTGAAATGAAAAAGCTTCTGATTATTCCAGCTCTTTTTATTCTCTCTTGCTCTCAAGTTAAATATATTGAAAAGCCGATGTATCTAAAATGTCAAATCCCAGAAGTGCCAAAGACACAAAAACCAGTTTTAACTAATGAGATGTCTTATCCTGAAAAATTGCAGAACATACTTAACTATACTTTTGACTTAGAGAAAGAAAACGAACTACTCAGAAAAGCTCAGGAGGTTTGTAAATGAATTTGTTAAAAAGACTTATGCTTTATTACAACATTGACCTTATTCTTGCTATTGTATTTACTATTATTGCTTTTATGTTTGTATATGATAACTCTGCTCTGTTATCTGCTATAGCTCGTAAAATAGCTTTAGCAAGCATCGGTTTAGTTTATTACTACATCACAAGATTTATTAAGCTCGGACATATAGAATGGAGCGAACCATATGATAAGATTTATTCTCTTGCTCTGCTTATGTATATGGCAATTGTCATTAGCTTCGGATAAGTGTCTTGAAATACAGGCACCAACTAAAGAAGCTACCGAGAAGGTTATATCTGATAAATATCCATACTGGTATAATCTGGCTCTTGCGAAAAAAGAGACGAATTGTCGTTGGCTGACTTCTTTAGA
>Ga0272448_1006410_pt1 | contig 12735 bp, 9 predicted proteins | sample YNPCB0191_FD_202220 | JGI IMG/M metagenome (GOLD analysis project Ga0272448, IMG submission 202220) | Hot spring sediment microbial communities from Yellowstone National Park, WY, United States - YNP-CB-019-1 | ecosystem: Environmental > Aquatic > Thermal springs > Hot (42-90C) > Sediment...
CGAGGTGATCCGCTACCTCCCGTGGTTCCGCGGAGACGCGCTCGCCGCCGTCCAGGAGCTTGTCGACACCGCGCGACAGGCCGACACGTCGACCCCATCTGGCATGGTCCACGCGATGCTGGCGGAGCTGGCGCTCGACCGGCTCGGCGGTGTCGCGGACGCATCCTCTGCCGGCCGCCTGCCATCGATCTACGGTGTGCTCATGGAGTTCGCGGAGCTGCGCGACCAACAGGCGGGTGGGCCCGGCGGGATTCGTCCGCACGGCATGGTGCGACTGGCCTACCGGGACGAGACCGACGGTTCGCCGCAGTTCTGCCGGGCCTACCTTCCCGCTGGTTACACGCCCGGGCGCAAGTGGCCCCTGATCGTGAACCTCCACGGCTACAACCCGGCCAACCCGACCTACGTTCGCTGGTGGGAGGTTGACCAGCGACATGACGCGGGGGCCGACCGGCACGGCGTCATCATGATTTACCCGCACGGAAGGGGAAACACGTGGTACCGCGGCATGGGGGACCGGGACGTGCTGCGGTGCATCGATCTTGCCAAGCAGACCTTTTCCGTGGACGAAGACCGCGTCTACCTGACCGGCTATTCGATGGGGGGCGGCGGAGTCTGGCATGTCGGGACGCGCCATCCCGACCTGTTCGCGGCCCTGGGGCCTTACTACGGCGGGTGGGATTACCGCGTCTTCCTGCCGGCGGAGCTGATCGGCAAGTTTCCTGCGTGGCAGCGCTTCCTGGCAGAGAGCGAAAGCTCCTTCGCGCAGGCCGAGCAGGCGCTGAACCTGCCCATCTGGGTCATGCACGGCGACAGCGACACGACTGTCGACAGGGCCCACTCGCGCTTCGCGGTGCTGATGCTTCAGCGGTGGGGCTACGACATCCGGTACCAGGAGGTCCCGGGAGGCGGCCACGGGCCGCTGGGCACCGAGGACGCGCTGTATGACTGGTTCCTCGCCCACGCACGCGACCGGAACCCCAAACGGGTGCGCATCCGTTCGGCCTCGCTGGAGGCGGCCTCGGCCTACTGGGTCACGGTGACCCAGCGGAAGTCGCCCCTGGCGTTCATAGCGGTGGACGCAGAGGTCATCGGGCCCAACCAGATCCGACTCGACACCGACAACGTTCTGGAGCTGGTGCTGTCGCCGGCCTCCCTCGTCTCTCCCGGGGCCCCCATGGAGGTCACGTGGAACGGCGGCGATGCCCGGACAATCCGGCCCGACGGCGCCGGCAGGGTCCTGCTTCGCGCCGAGGGGTACGCCCCCGACGGCCTCGTCAAGACCCCCAGCGTCGAGGGCCCCCCCGGCGCGGTGCAGGCGACGCCGTTCGTGATCGTCGTGGGCACCATCTCGGCGGAGCCTATGATGCGCGCCATGTGTCAGACCAGGGCCCGGTCGATCGCCCGGGAGTGGGAGGAGTGGCAGCACTGGCCGCCCCGGCTCGTCAGGGACGACGAGCTGTCAGACGCCGATGCCGCGGGGTACTCGCTGATCCTGATCGGCGGGCCAGGCGACAACCTCGTCACCGCGCGCCTCATGGAGCGCCTCCCGTTCGCGTTGGGCCCTGACCGCGTCGTAGTCGACGGACATGAATTCACAGCGCGGGACGCCGCCTTCCAGGTTGTCTATCCGAACCCTTTGAACCCACAGCGGTACGTGCTGATCCAGGCCGCGACATCTCCGCGGGGCATGTACTACATCGGCCAGGCGCCGAGTCAGGCGGACTTCTCGGTGGTCGATGGCTGCCTGCCGGATCCCGACCAGGGCCGTTTCGATGAGCAGGTCTTTCCCGTCTGTGGGGTCTTCGATCACGCATGGCGCCTCGACCCCGCCTACACCCGCACAGGCGACCCCGCGGTGCGGGCCGAATGCGCCGTGAGGAAGCCGCCCACCCGCGCGTCGGCGAACGTCGCCGGCGAGCGACTCATGGTAAGCGAGCTATTGGAGACGCGCGCCCAGGGGGCGTTCGGCCGGATGATGCGCGACGCGAACTGGCAGGGGAAGCCGATGACGCTGGGCGGCAAGACGTACGCGAGCGGCATCGCGGCCAACACGGCGGACGGCCCCAACGCTGTCGAGTACGACCTCGGCGGGGCGGGCTGGAAGCGCTTGCGGGGGACCATCGGCATCGAGGTGCAGCCCGAGGATAACTCAACGCAGCCCGCACGGGAAAACACGAGCGTCATCTTCATCGTCCGCGGGGACGGCGCAGAGCTTTATCGGTCCCAACCGTTCCGGTACGGCTCCCCGCCTGCCGTGCTCGATGTCGACATCTCCGGGATCGAGACGCTGCGGCTGGAGGTGGCTCGGGGACTATCCCCGTTCGACGCCGTGGCCTCGGCCGACTGGGCCGACCTGCGCCTCGAGCGCTGACCTCGACGCCGCGGCGGCGCAGAGGTGTGCCGAGGCGCGCATCGAACACTGTGCGCGGGAGGGAAGCCAATGGACCGCAGAGGGATTCACGTGATGTCCTCGGGCCGCCGGAGCGTGGCTGCGCTGGAGCGGCTCATCGGCGAGCTCGCGCCGAGCCTCGGCCTCAACTGGGTTATCGTGGAGGTAAACAACAACTTCCGGTTCGCCAGCCACCCCGAGGTCGCGGAGGCTGACCCGATGAGCGCGGCGGACGCGCGACGTCTGGCCCGTTTGGCCCGCGACAACGGCATCGCGCTCGTTCCGATGTACAACTGCCTCGGCCACCAGTCGTGGAAGGATAGGCCGGCCGGCCTGCTGCGATCGCACCCGGAGTTCAACGAGGCGCCGGACCTGGACGCAACGGCCAAGGACTTCTACTGCATGAGCTGGTGCCCGAATCACCCCGACATCAACCCGCTGGTATTCGACCTCTTCGACGAGCTTCTCGATGCGTTCGAGGGGCAGGCGTTCCACGTCGGCATGGACGAGGTCTTCGTCATCGGCCACTGCCCGCGGTGCAAGGGCACGCCGAACCACGAGCTGTTCGCCAAGGCCGTGAACGACTACCACGGCCACCTCGTCGGCGTGCGCAAGGTGGAGATTCAGATGTGGGGAGATCGGCTGCTGGATGCAAAGACGATGGGCTACGGCCTGTGGGAGAGCAGCGAGAACGATACCCACCAGGCGATCGACAAGGTCCCCAAGGACATCGTGATGTGCGACTGGCACTACGAGGTCATGGAGGACTTCCCGTCGGTGAAGTTCTTCCAGCAGAAGGGCTTCCGCGTCTGGCCGGCGGGGTGGAACAAGGAGGAGAGTATCCGACGGTTCATCGAGGTGGCTCGCCGCGATGCGACCGACAAGATGCTCGGCTGGCTGGCGACGACGTGGACCGATGTGAACGACGTCGTGGCAGGCCTGGCGGGCGAGCCGATCGACCCGAAGCGGGAGCGAACGCCGGAGATCGTTCGCGGCGTCCAGCTTGGGGCCAAACTGGCGCAGGACTGAGCGCGCCGGCGCGGCGAGCGGAGCCGGTCAGTGGACGAGCACCCCAAGGAGTACAGCATCGTCGCGACCGACCTCACGAAGCGGTTCGGGGCGCTCACCGCGGTCGACCATGTAAGCCTCTGGGTTCGCGAGGGCGAGTTCTTCGGCTTCCTTGGGCCGAACGGCGCCGGCAAGACCACGACCATCAGGATGCTGTGCGGGCTGCTGCGGCCGACGGCCGGCCAGATCCGCATCGCGGGCTACGACCTCGATAGACAACCGCTGGAGGTGAAGCGGCGAATCGGCGTGCTGCCCGAGGAAGTCAGCCTCTACGAGCGCCTCAGCGCGCGGGAGTTCCTGGTGTTTGCCGCCCGCATGCACGGGCTGCCGCTGGAAGAGGCAGAGCGCCGCACGGCCGACCTCCTGGATCTCCTGGAGCTCGCCGAGGCCAAGGACAAGCTCATCGTCGACTACTCGATGGGCATGAGAAAGAAGACCGCGTTCGCGGCCGCGCTCATCCATCGGCCCAGCGTGTTGTTCCTCGACGAGCCGTTCGGCGCGGTCGATCCGATCTCGGTGCGGGCGATGCGGAACGTCCTGCGCCAGCTCGCCGAACACGGCACCACGATCTTCTTCACGACACACGTCATGGAGGTCGTCGAGCGCCTGTGCAGCCGGGTCGCCATCATCAACCGCGGCCGAATCGTGGGGGAGGGTGACCTCGCCGAGCTGCGCACCAAGGCGGAGGCCGGCGGCGACTCGTCCCTCGAGGATGTGTTCCTGAAGCTGGTCGAGGCCCATCCGGGCGAGGAGACGCTGAGTTGGCTGTGATCGCCGCGGCACGTGGCACGAGCCTTCGACACCGGGGCCCTCGCCCGGCCCCCTGCTGTGTGAGCGCCTGCGGCGGAGCTTCCGAGAGCCAAGGGGAACCGGGAGCGTGAAGCGCTCGCTCGGCAGCCTCTACCTGCTGTTCTGGCTCAAGTGCCGGCTGGTCTGGCGGGCGTACCGGCGCAACCTGTCAACCCTGGCCGGCGCGATCGTGGCCGCGCTTCTCCTCCTCCCCTGCTCGCTGGCAGTCGCCGGCGGTGCGCTGGCGGGGTTCCTGCTGCTGAACCCCGAGTCTGCAGCCCACCTGCTGAGGGGGATTCTTCTGGTGGCGTACGCAATCTGGCTGCTGGTGCCAATCTTCGGCTATGCCCTGACCGAAGACTATGACATCTCCAAGCTGTTCCTGTACCCCCTCTCCCCGCGGCTGTTGCTTGCCGGGGCGATTGTGGGGTCCCTGGTGGACTTCGGCGTGCTGTTCCTGCTGCCGACCCTTGCGGCCGTCGTCATTGGTTTCACAAAGAGCGTTGCCGCCTTCCCCGTAGTTGTCTTGGCGGCAGGCCTCTTCCTCTTCCACACGGTGGCGTTCAGCCAAGCGGTCAACCTGGCGGGCGCCGGGTTCATGCGCAGCCGGCGGACGCGCGACATCATGGTGGTCCTCATTCCGCTGCTCTGGGCGGCGATATACGCCGCCTGGCATGTCCTGCCGCGTCGTCTGGCCAGCCTCGAGTGGTCCCATTTCTTCGACAGCCGCGCGTGGGACCTCATCAACTACTTGCCGCCTGGCCTGGCCGCCCGTTCGATCGCGGGCATCGCCCGCGGCGACCTGGCAGCCGGCCTCGGGTTCCTGTTGGCCTTGGGCGCGGTCGCAGCCGCAACGCTCTACCTCGCCGCGTGGGTGCTCGAGCTCGTGTACTCCGGCGAGGTCACCAGCGCGCCTGCTCGCCCGCGCGCCGCGCGCGCGAGGGCCGCCGCGCCAGCGGGAGCCCCGGGCGCTGCTGGCCTCACGCGGCCTGGACCTGTGGTTCGCCTGCCGGCCGTGGTTGAGGCGGTGGCGAGCAAGGAACTCAAGTATCTGGTCCGCGATCCCTACTTCAAGTCCACGCTCGCGATATCGATCTACATGCTCGCGGTCGTCGGGCTCGCCTTCCTGGTGCCCCGTGAGGGGCGCGAGGCGATGTCGCTTCGTTTCCGCCAGGCCCTGCCGTGGGGCGGCACGGGTCTGCTCCTGCTCATGCAGTCACAGCTTCCCTTCAACGCCTTCGGAACAGAGGGCCGCGCAGCCTCGCTTCTCTTTCTCTTCCCCAGCCCGCGCAGACAGATCCTCGTCGGGAAGAACCTCGCCCTGTTCATCGCCTTCTCGGTGGTGAACCCCGTCTTCGTCCTCATCTTCGCCGCCCTCGCGAGGGACGCGTCGCTCTTCCCCGGTCTCTTGCTCTGGATGGAACTCGGAACCGTGGTGCTCATCAGTTGGGGCAATCTCGTCTCGGTCTGGTTTCCCATCCCCGTGGTGATGCGCGGGTGGAGCATCCGTCAACAGTCGGCAAGCCTCGGGTTCACTCGCGCGCTGCTGTACCTCTTCGCCGCGTCCGTGGACAGCATACTCGTGCTGCCGGTGCTGGCCGCCTTCGTGATTCCCCTGCACTGGATCGGCTCGGCCTGGCTGGCGGTAACGGTGCCGGCGGCGATCGGGTACGTGGGCGTGTGCTACCTCATGTCGCTGCGGCTCGCGGAACCCGAGCTCCTGAGGCGAGAGATCGACATCGTGGCCGCGCTCGGCCAGGAGCCCTGACCGCCGCCAGCTGAAAGCGGCGAGCAGCCGGCCGGGGCAGTCCGGAAAACGCACGAGCGTAGAGGTGCGCGGCTGGCTACTGTTGCGGGCAGGAGGATAGCTCATGCGGAGGCGGCGGCTTATTCTGCTGGGAGCTCTGGCGCTGGTCGCGATGGCACCCGCTTTGGCGCTGGCTGAGGAGGGAGCAACAGTGCGGGAGCAGATTGATCGCTGGGTCGCGAGTCTGCCGGACATGTGGCCGGAGGACGATTCCTGGGTCGGCTCGGGAACGATTGTCTACCGCGTATCGGGCGAGGGGGGCGGGGTCTGGCACGCGACTGTGGAGAACGGCCGGCTGACTGCCGGGGCGGGCGATGTGAGCAATCCGACGGCCGTGGTCGAGTGCTCGGCCGAGGACTTCGTGGCGATCATCCGCGGGGAACTGGATCCGGTGGCGGCGGGGACGGTCGGGAGGCTCAGCGTGGGCGGCGACTTGCAGTTCCTCCTGCGAGTGCATGGCCGGCTCGGACCTCAGGGCGCTGCAAAGACCGCGGCGGTGGACACCTCCGGATGGTACGTCTTCGAGGCCTTGCCGATCGATTACCGTCAGGCGAGCGCGGCGGACGCGTCAGACCTGCTCGATCCGCCTGCCGGCAAACACGGATTCCTGACTGTCCGCGGCGATCGGTTCGTCTTCGAGGACGGCACGCCGGCGCGCTTCTGGGGCGTGAATATCGGCGCCGGCGACGTGTTCATGGACAAGGCAACGGCACGCGCCACCGCCGCGCGCCTCGCCCGTTTCGGGTGCAACATGGTGCGGCTGCACCACATGGACGCCGACTGGGCCAACCCAAACATCTTCGATCAGTCCTACGATGACACACAGCACTTCTCCTCAGAGAGCCTCGATCGGCTCGACTACCTCATCTCGGAGCTGAAGCAGCGGGGCATCTACGTCTATCTCGATCTGCTCGTGCACCGAAAGTTCAAGGCCGGCGACGGCGTAAGGGATTGGCAGCAGGTCGAGAACGGGGCCAAGATCGTCGCCGAGTTCGATCCCCGCATGATCGAGCTCCAGAAGAAGTATGCGCGCGACCTCTATACCCATGTGAACAAGTACACGGGCCTTCGGTACTGCGACGATCCCGCGATCGCAATGAGCGAGATCATCAACGAGAGCAGCCTCTTCTGGCGGGGCGGATACCGGAGCGTGCCGCCGAGCTACCTCGCCGACCTCGACGCCCGGTATCGCAGGTGGGCGGCCGCGCGCGGGCTCGCCGTCGGTGCAGACGAGGCAGTGCGCGACGGTCTGCGGCAGTCCGATCCCAACGTGCTCCAGTTCCTCTACGAGACCCAGGTGGCGTACTTCACGGGCATGCGCGACTTTCTGCGCTCGATTGGCGTGAGGGTGCCGATTGCCGGGAGCAACCACTGGGAGTCAATGGCGCTCGACCTGAAGTCGAACCTGGAGATGGACTACGTTGATCGCCACGGGTACTGGGATCACCCCCAGGGCGGCTGGGATACGGACGCCAGATTCGACAACACCCCGATGGTCAAGTCCGCGGACTGGAACCTGCCGGCGGCCCTGGCGCGGAACCAGGCCCTGGGAAAGCCCTTCATCGTCACCGAGTGGAACTGCTGCTGGGCGAACGACTACATCGCGGAGGGGCCGCTGCTCATGGCCGCCTACGGCAGCTACCAGGGATGGGATGGAGTGCTCCAGTTCGACTACTCGGGAGGCGAGTGGGCCGACCAGATCTTCGGCAACTTCGATGTCGGCAACAAGCCGCACGTCCTCGCGACGTGGCCCGCCGCGGCGCGGCTGTTTCTGCGCGGCGACGTGGACCAGGGAGAGCTGTTGCTGAGGCTAATCGGCCAGGAAGAGGCCGCGAAAGGCGCGAACCTGGGTGCGGGTTGGCCCGACCGGGCTGGCCTGCGCCGCCGCCTGGCCTTCGATTTCGCGCCGGCCGGCGCGCCATCATCTGTGCCGGACCTGCCGGCCATCGGCGACACGGCCGTCACCGACACCGGGCAGATGAAGTGGGACTCGAACGGCGGCCTCGTGACGATCTCCTCGCCCCGCGCTGCCGGCCGCATCGGCTTCGCCTCCGGTCCGATAGCTGTCGGGCCCGTGACGTTCGACCTGAGCCCGAAGTTCGCGGTCGCCGCCGTCACGGCGCTCGACGGCGCGCCGATCACCACCTCCGCGAGGCTGCTGATCACGGCCATGGCACGCGCGCAGAATTCGGGCATGGAGTTCGCGCCCGACCGCACCACCACAACCCAGGGGCACGCCCCGATCATCATGGAGCCTGTCCGCGGCCGCGTAACTCTTCGCGTCGAGGGTGAACCGACCTCGGTAGAGGTTTATGCGCTAGATTCGGCGGGCGCCCGCCGCAGCGCCCGGCGGGCCTCCTGGCAGGGCTCGGAGATCGCCGTCCCCCTGGACACCGATGGCTTCTGGTGGGAGGTCACGATCGCGCGGTAGCTGGGTCAGATCGGCCGGCCGATCTCCGCGTAGGGGTGGTCGGGTGCGGAGAGATGATAGATGGGCCGCAGCGAGGCGCGCGAGGGCCCGGCGGCGTAGATCTCATCGCTGACGGTGACTGCAACCACGCGCCCGACCACGATGTGGTGATCGCCCGCCTGCCGCTCCCACTCGAGTTGGCACTCGATATTCACCGGGCACTCCGCCACCATGAACGGGCGCACCACGCGGCTGGGCGCCGGCGTCAGCCCGGCCGCGTCGAACTCGCTCTGGTCGCGCGGCAGGCTGCGAGCGGTGGTCTCCACCGCTTTGACCAGCTCGGGCGTCGGATAGGCCACAACGAACTCGCCGATCTCCTGGATGTTGCGATAGGTGTCGCGCTCCCGCCGGATGCCGAACGCCATCAGCGGAGGGTCTGAGGACACGGGCATCACCATCCCATACGGAGCGACGTTCTTCACCTCGCCGTACAGCGTCGAAATGAGCACCACGGGCGGGGGTGCGATGACCTTCATGTAGTCAGAAGCCGGAAGCTCGTGCATGTGCAACCTCCTGTGGGAAACGCCAGCCGTGCGTCGCACCCGGTGCTTCGCCGCCGCCTATCCGCTCCCTTGGACCGGCCAGGCGCAACGCGGCCCTTGTGTCGATGGGCCGACCAGGCAGCGGCCGCCGGCAGGAATGGCACCGGCCCGCCCCCAAGAGGCGACCCCACGAGACCGGCATGGAGGATGGGGATGAATACGCTGGAGGCCATTGCTGGCCGCAGGAGCATCCGGAAGTTCGCCGACAGGCCGGTTCCGCGGGACCTTCTGGAGAAGGTGTTGGCGGCGACGACCCAGGCGCCCTCGGGGAAAAACCGCCAGCCCTGGCGTTTCGTCGTCGTCGAGCCGCCGCACCGCGGGGAGATGATCGCCATCATGCGCGACGCGATCCGCAAGGTGAAGGAGGCGGGCGAGGATCCTGGCAGCAGCGAGTGGACGGCGGACGTCATGGAGCGGGCGCCCGTCACGATCTTCGTGTTCAACACCGACACCGAGAGCACCAATCCCGACGAGGGCGGAAATGTGGTGGACATCCAGTCCATCGGCGGCGCGATCCAGACCATGCTGCTGGCCGCACACGACCTCGGCCTCGGCACGCTCTGGATCTGCGACGTCTTCTACGCCTACCGCGAGCTGCAGCAGTGGTTGGGCCGCCGCGAGCAGATGGTTGCCGCGGTGTCGCTGGGCTTCGCCGACGAAGCGCCGGCACCGCGGCCGCGCAGGCCGTGGCAAGAGGTGACCACCTGGTTCGGGAGCTGAGCCCCTCGCCGCTATGAGCACAGGTTATCGCGGATGTACTCGAAGCTGATCCGCAGCGAGTCGAACGGGTCTCCGGAGCACCTGTCCTGCTCGACGATGTACCACTGGCACCCGCTCTCCTCCGCGGCGGCGACGATCTTCCTGAAGTTGAGGTTGCCCTGCCCGATCTCTGCAAAGGTTGGGCGGCTCTCCGCTGTGATGGCGTAATCCTTCATGTGAAGCTGTGGCAGCCTCCCTTTCAGCGCGCGACACCAATCCTCAGAATCACCCCCGCCGTACTGGACCCAGTAGGTATCGATCTCGGCCTGAACGTGCTTCGGGTCCGTTTCCTCGTAGAGGACCTCCAGCATGAGCCGGCCGTCGAACCGTCGGAACTCGATGCTGTGGTTGTGATAGACCAACGACATCCCGGCCTCGTGGAAGACCTTCCCCGCGGCGTCGAGCTTGCGCGCGAAAGCGCGCACGTCATCGAGCGTGTCGAGTTTGACCCCGCTGGGGTATGGATAGGCCGCGCTGCGACACCCCAGCTTCTTCAGCCGCGCGACGATCGCGGCCGGTTCCGAAAGGATGCGGGCGGAGTCCTCGTGGCTCGAACAGCACACCAGACCCGCCTCCTCGAGCATCTTCGCCGTTTCCTCCTCTGACAGCGACCCGAGCGACGCGAGCTGGACGGCAGGATAGCCGATCTCCTTGATGCGCCGCAGGCTCTCCCTGATGTCTTCCGGCGTCTTCAGGTGCTCCCGTACGGTGTAGAGCTGCGCGGCAACCTGGGTGACCTTCATCTCTCCCTCGCATTCCGAAGTCTGTTCGCGGCCCGCCCGTGTCCCCGGCCCGCCACGCTCGTCGCCGCGCGCGGCCGGGGCGATGGCGACGGCCGCCAGCTTCTACGCCACCGCGGTTCCCGTTTCCTCGTGGCAGGACCGCGGTCTCCGCTCGCCCATCGGCGGCATTTGTGGCGCGGCGGGCCAAGGGCTCAGGGCCGGGGCGCTGAACCTCTCGGGCACACATCGAAAGGGAACCTCACATGGCGAACCGGTACCGCTACATCATCGTCGGCGGGCAGCTCGCGGGAGCCCACGCGGCCGACGGCATCCGCGAGCTGGACGGCGACGGTTCGATCCTTCTTCTGGGCCGGGAGAACCACCCGCCCTATGACCGCCCGCCGCTCTCCAAGGCGCTCTGGCTCGGCAAGAAGAAGCTCGAGGACATCTTTCTGCACGACCAGGCCTACTACGAACGGCAGCACATCGATGTTCGCCTGGGAGCGACCGTCGCGGCCGTCGACCCGGGCGCGAAGACGGTCACCGACAGTCATGGAGCCACCTTTGAGTTCGAGAAGCTGCTGCTGGCGACGGGCGGCCGTCCCCGGCGGTTGACCGTTCCCGGCAGTGATCTCCCCGGGGTGCTGCATTACCGGCAGCTCGACGACTACATGCGGGCCCGGCACCTGGCGCGCGAGGGGGCCGCTGCGCTCGTCATCGGCGGGGGGTTCATTGGCTCGGAGATGGCGGCCGCGCTGCACGCGAACAAGGTCCGCGTGACGATGCTGTTCGACGCGCCGTACCTGGTCGATCGCGTCTTCCCAGAGGGCCTCGGCCGTGCGCTCCAGAAGGACTATGTGGACCGCGGCATCACTGTCCATGTCAACGACACCGCCGAGGCCCTGGAGGCCACGGGCGACCGCATCCGGGTGCGCACGCGCGGGGGCCTAGACATCGCCGCCGACCTGGTCGTCGTCGGCATCGGCCTTGTGCCCGAAACGTCGCTCGCAGAGCAGGCGGGCCTGGAGGTCAACAACGGCATCGTGGTGGACGAGCAACTGCGCACCTCCCATCCCGACATCTACGCAGCCGGGGACAACGCCAGTTTCCCGTACCAGGCCCTCGGCCGCCGGATGAGGATTGAGCACTGGGACCACGCCGTGAACCAGGGAAAGCACGCGGGCCGCAACATGGCCGGCGCCGGGCAGGCCTACACGTACATGCCCTACTTCTTCTCCGACCTCTTTGAATTCGGCTACGAGGCCGTCGGGCAAGTGGACAGCCGCCTCGACGTCTTCGCGGACTGGCAGGAGGAGAACAAGGCCGGCGTTCTCTACTACCGGGAGAACGGCCTCATCAGAGGCGTTATGCTCTGCAATGTGTGGGGGAAAGTCGAGGCCGCGCGCGATTTGATCCGCCGCGGGAAGAAGCTGACGGACGAGGACCTGTCGGGCGCGATCGTCTAGCGACCTGCTCTGTATCCGGAGGACAAGATGGCCCTTGCCGAGCAGAAGTGCGAGCCGTGCCAGGTGGGCACAGCGCCCCTGTCGCACGGGGAAGCGGTTGAGCTGGCGAAGGAGACGCCCCAGTGGACCCTGAAGGACGGCGCTATCGAGCGGGAGTTCAGGTTCAAGGACTTCCGCACCGCCATCGCGTTCGTCAACCAGGTCGCCGACCTGGCCGAGGAGGAGGGACACCATCCCGACATCTGCATCTACTACAGCCGGGTCAGGCTGGAGCTGTCCACGCACAAGATCAACGGTCTGTCCAGGAACGACTTCATCCTGGCCGCGAAGATAGATCGGCTGCTGCGCACGTGAGGCCTAGAGGAGCGGCGGCCGGACAGCAGAGCGCGCAGCCACGGGCCGCGACATGATCGGCGGGACGCTAAGCGGGCAGACGGCGCTGGTGACAGGGGCCGCGGTTCGGCTCGGCCGGGCCTGTGCGCGCGCGTTGGCCGCGCGCGGCGCCGGCGTGATCATACATTACCGGACATCGGCAGAGGAAGCCCTGCGCCTCGCAGACGAGATCGTGAGCGGGGGTGGGCGGGCCTGGACGCTGCAGGCCGACCTCGCGAACGAGGAAGAGGCGGCCGCCCTGGTTCCGCGCGCGATCCAGCGGGCCGGCGGCCTGAGCATTCTCGTGAACAGCGCCGCGATCTTCCCCTCCGACACGGTCGAGAACAT
>Ga0272448_1006411_pt1 | contig 12735 bp, 11 predicted proteins | sample YNPCB0191_FD_202220 | JGI IMG/M metagenome (GOLD analysis project Ga0272448, IMG submission 202220) | Hot spring sediment microbial communities from Yellowstone National Park, WY, United States - YNP-CB-019-1 | ecosystem: Environmental > Aquatic > Thermal springs > Hot (42-90C) > Sediment...
GCGGAGGATGATATACTGGTGGTGTGTAGGTGGGTATCACCATTCTCATCTTTGATACAGGGACATTTCTTATGTCGACACCAAGGGATTCGAGATATTCCTGCTGCGTAACCGGGTTTCCGAGGCGCTCACGGATATATGTTGCTGTCTCTTTTCCCACAAGTTGCGCAAGTTTAACATATGGTGCAACCTTCAAATGTGAAAAGGAGATATACCCTGCATCATACAGCCTTTCAGCGCGTTCCATACTGATGTCAAGCATATCACAGAAATCCAGTAATATCTCTGCTTTCGGGCGATTATCCCCGAAGCATGCGGTGGACAATGCTGAAGAACTGCTCATTTCGTAGCCGGGGGCGGGAGACCCTGCAGGAGGATAGGACGGTTCAGAGACGAGACCCTCGCTTTTCATTGTGTATATCGATTCAAGATATTTTCTTGCGAGGGATGCGGTAATCAGTGCCTGATAAGGAATTCTTAATTTCTCCGGGAGGACATCAAATACTGCATCCCGGTCTTCGATCTCCTCGAAGATACCTTTTGCGATTGCGTCACACCTTGCCCTTGCATCCGGTTTTTCGAGGATCCGCTCCGTGAGATTTGTCAGTATCATCCGTTCTATGATGGATGTGTCAGTATCCCCTGTTACCTCGATCAGCCCCTCAGGGTTGAGGCGTATACCCCTGATACCATGCTCCCTTTTTGCCTGAATTAGAAACCTCTGAAGATCACTCCTGCTGATCAGGTCCCTGTTCGTCTTAAGGATGATATTGATGATCCGGAGAGTTATGCTTTCCACCAAACCATCATCGCCTACCCCCTTATACACTTTTGAGAATATATAATTATTCAGTGGCCAGCAGTGGCCAGTTATCCCCCTCTTATAACACTATGTTTTTGCAAGAAGGATTTGACCCGGAGAAGAGAAAAATCACTTAAACCCCTCATGATTCGGAGTATATGATGCCGGGTAAACGAACATTATATGCATCTGCAGGGGTCCGCCGGATAAGATATGATGAGGTAGAATCCCTGCTTTCCCGTGATATGAGGCTGCAGTTTGTCGACCCGGGGATCGTATTCGGCAGAACACATATTGAAAGTGCGGTCCTGCATGCGATCAGGGCATTCAAATATGGGAAAAACATATGCAGGGAATTGAGGACCGAAATCCTGCTATATCTTTCAGGGGAAAGACAGATCTCAACTGCGATCAAGGTCGCAGGGATTAAAAGGGACGCCGACAGGTGTGTAATGATAATCCTGAGACCTGAAAAAGGTGAACCGGATTCTCTCATCAGAAAGATGAATTGGGTAAGGGATGACACCATCCTCTCTCCTGAGGGGAAAGACCTCTCAAAACTCGGTATATCACGGATCGAGACCCGATCTGCAGATCCTCCAGAAGACCTTGTCCTTGAGCGTGTTGCACTGGTAGATATCCTCAAGGGGAGTTAGAAAATGGATTTTGAGACATGGAGACCAATATATAAGGAGATCCTTGCTGATCTGGGGTATTCTGAAGAAGAGGATGAACGCAGTGCAGGGGAACTTGCTCGGCTCCTCCATGAAAATAAATGGTATACCCCGCTGGATGATCTGCGGGATGCCATCTCGGGAAAACATATTGTGATAACCGGAGGAGGAATAACAGATGAGGATATCTCACGCCTTCCTCCGGGAAGGATCATTGCTACCGGACGGAGTATCCCCCTCCTTCTGAAATATTCAATCACCCCGTTTGCCATCGTAACCGACCTTGATGGGGATCTGGACGCACAGAAACTCCAGTGCGAGAGAGGATCCATTCCCGTTATACATGCACACGGGAATAATATCCACCTTCTTCCTGAGGTTAAAAACTTCCCCCGGAGGGGAATAGGTACATGCCAGTGCAGACCCATCCCCCCGCTCCACAATTTTGGAGGGTTCACTGATGGAGACCGTGCAGCAGCACTCGCCGCAGAGATGCATGCAGCCAGGATCATACTTGCAGGGTTCAGGTTCGATAATCCGGTTCCGGATACAGAAAATAAACGAAAAAAACTCGCATGGGCTGAAAAAATCATAGGCATCCTCTCCGCCAGAATAGAGATACTTTATCTCAGATAGTCATTCCGGCCTGTCGTCAGACTAATGTCTGACCGAAAATATTAAATACTGTTGAAGATATACACTCCTGGAAAATGGGATGCACACGAATGCATTCATGCATGACGATTGTCATGCAAAAGGTGTATAAGGGGTTGATAAGATGAAGTCAATACTGGATGCCGCAATGGAGAAGCATGAAGATGTAATGAAGTACAAGCAGATGATCGAAAAGAAGCAAGAGAGCGGAGAGATGAAGCCGACTCCGGTTTCTCCGGATGATGAGGAACTGAAGAAGCTTGCTGAATCTCTCAAGATCTCGATTAAAGTGATAGGATGCGGTGGAGGTGGGTCCAACACAATCACAAGGATGTATGATGAGGGTATTGCAGGGGCGGAGATGTGTGCAATAAATACAGATGCACCCCACCTCTTACATGTTCATTCGCCAAAAAAGATTTTGATTGGTACGCATATTACAAAGGGTCTCGGTGCAGGTGCAATACCACAGACCGGTGCTGAGGCGGCAAAAGAGAGTGAACAGCAGATCCGCAACTTTATTGATAAGGCGCACATCGTCTTCGTTACCGCCGGTATGGGTGGCGGGACAGGGACGGGTGCAGCCCCTGTTGTAGCCAAGATTGCAAAGGAGAGTGGAGCCCTCGTGATGGGTGTGGTTACCCTGCCATTTTCAGGTGAAGGAAAGGCAAGGATGGAGAATGCAATGTGGGGGTTACAGCAGCTTGTCAGGTACTGCGATACAACGATTACCATACCAAATGACAAATTACTTGAACTTGTGCCGAAACTTCCGATTGATAAGGCGTTCAGGGTTGCTGATGAGATCCTTGCACAGACGATTCGAGGGATCACCGAGATCGTAACAAAACCCGGGCTCGTTAACCTAGACTACTCAGACATCCAGACGATCATGAAGGATGGCGGCGTGGCAATGGTCGGGATTGGAGAGAGCGATTCGGATCGGAATCGTATTGAGGAGGCGGTCCAGGCGGCACTTCACTGTCCACTCCTTGGAGAGTTGAGCCTCAGTGAAGCAAAGGGTGCGATGGTTCGAGTTGTTGGCGGGGATGATCTCACCATTGCGGAGGCAGAGAAGGCGGCAGAGATCGTGACCTCGTCAGTATCTCCAAATGCAAGGGTGATCTGGGGGTGCAGCATCGATCACGAACTGGAAAAGACTGTTCAGATCCTTCTGATTCTTACCGGAGTAAAATCGGAGTACCTGAAAGGTAAGGATTCGATAGTCATCGAGTCGGGTAAGAGAGCAGGTATCGATATGGTTAGATGATCAGGATTCCACGCCTCCACTCTTTTTTTTATTTATTATTTACAGAGGGGACCATCTTTCCGCATGCGTCAGGATCTCGATTCCATCTTCCGTGACAACCACATCATCTTCTATCCTTACGCCGCCATATCCGGGGATGTATACCCCCGGTTCGACTGTGAATACCATCCCCTTTTCAAGTTTGAAGTCAAACCTTGGCGAGAGACCATAAGGGTCGTGCGTAGCTAACCCGAGACCGTGCCCCAGCGAATGGTTAAACATCCCTTTGAACTTCGAGTTATCAATTATTTTTCTTGCTGTTGCGTCGACATCCTTTGAGATGCGTCCGGGGCGCATATATCTCAATGCGGCATCCTGTGCCCGGGCTACCGTCCGATACATCTCTCGAAACCTGCGCGATGCCTTTCCGATCGGGATTGTCCTCGTGATATCAGATCGGTACTTCTCGTATGTCGCGCCGAAATCTAGGAGCAGTATCCCCCCCTCTTTCAATTTCGCATCCCCGGATGTATAATGGGGTTCTGCGGAGTTTGGTCCGAACCCGCATATCGTGGTAAACGCAGGAGAGGTTGCACCGTATTTACCGAGGAGATAGTTGAGCTCAGCGGATACTTCATACTCCTTCATGCCGGGGCGTATCCTCGGGAGAAGATCATTGTATGCCCGGGATGCGATATCGCATGCCCTCCTGATAGTCTTCAACTCCCGCTCGGATTTTACTGCCCTCGCATACTGGATCGCCTTTGAGATATCGATAAGTTGGGTATTGCGGTCTATTACCTTCTTTATAAATAGATAGTTTGCATGGGTAAGTTCCGGGGCATTTATACCTACCCTTCGACAGTTTTTTAATAATCTTTTCAGAAGGGACTTCATTTCCTCGGGCTTCCTTGAAATGAGGAGGTTACCCTTTAACCTCCGTGCACTCTGTTCTTCCAGAGGTGAAGTGATCACTGTAATCTCCCCGCTGCGATCGATAACACATATCGACCCCTCAAATGCCCCTCCCTTCAAAAGTTCAGTAACATAAAAGAATGTGTTATCACTCAGCCTATCCGGACCATTCATAACGCACACCGCATCAATATTGAGTCTGAACCTTTTCGCACATTCAAAGATTCGTTTACTTCCCCATGTGCCCGCCATGTATGTGAGATTCACCTCCCTGATAAAGAGTTTTCTCTTTCATTGCACTGGAGGATAACCCTCGCGTGGGATAAGAGGAGTCTCTCCTTCCGAACAACGGGAGGAGGTTACCACCCGCCCCCGATTGGTTCGTGAAGGGGACGACATACACTAATTTATCCGGGGACGATACTCCGCGGTCGGGAGAAATCCTTTTCCCAGAACCCCTACCTCTCTCTGGACCCAAAAGGCAAACCGAAGAGTTTCGAAAAGGAGTTCGGAGAAAACCGTTCTCCAAAGGTTTTCCCCGAATCACTGTTATCCAGCACAGCACTTTTATCCGGTTGCCTTAATAACATTCCATCTCATCTTAAACCCGGAGTATCTCTTCTTGAATTCTGAAAATAGTGTGCGTACAAGGGTGATCCTTTCGGAGTATGCCCTCCTCGGAAAAAGGGATGCACTCTGCGCCGGGATGAGATGGAACTCTTCAATCAACTCCCTTGAAACAGGAATATCAATCGACTTCAACTCGTAATCCCCGAAGACCTCATGGAACGATTGCTCAATTCTCTCCGAGGTAACAACCCTTCCATCACCGCATACCCCCTGGCGTCTCGCCTCTTCCAGGATATCTACACCTGATGAGAATATACCCGAGAGATAACTTGCCCCGCATACCCCCCCATCTTTAAGCATGGGTTTTGCACTGCGCAGGGATTTTGCCGGATTGGGAAGAATAAAGATAGTCGCATTATATAAAATGGCGTCAAACGCTCCGCATACAAAATCGGACAACCTTTCTGCATCCCCGCAGATAAACCTGAGATGCGGATTCAGATGCCTCATTGCCTGTGAGATCATCCGTTCAGAGATATCAATACCCACAACCTCCCTGCAATGTACTTCCTCATAGAGATAAAATGTGGATGCACCAGTCCCGCAACCAACATCAAGAACACTCATACCCTCGGTAAGACCGCAAAACCGGGAGAGTTCCCCCGTCAGAGTTTTAAAAAAGTGGTACTTCTCTTCGAATATTGCATACTTTTCTGCACTCTCATCAAAATTCCTTTTGACTATCGCTTTAACCTTTTCGTCATCCATCAGATACTCCGGATAACTTACTGGAATATGATTCTTCCGCTCCTGAACGCAGGGGGGAGGGTAGGCTCACTTCGTTCGCCTCTCCCCCCTTCATTCCTCGGGAACCTCTGATTCCCCCCACCTGGCGCGCTCGCTTCGCTCGCTTGCGAGTGGGGGTGCGCTATTCCCATCATGACGATTATCATAGTTCGCACCCCCACAGGCAGGGGGATGAAAATGGTTGATACAGAGACCCCCTTCCAACCCCATTTTTGGTTTTGTGCCCATGGGTTCGGTTTCGGGGGAAACCTTTGGGAACAGGTTTCCCCCGAGCCCCCTTCGAAACTCTTCTTGCAGAATTCCTCACGGAATTCTGGGGCTGTCTGGTTCTTTTCGAGGATGTGCTTCCTCATTTATCAAAAGGAAGTAATTTCGGGATAACACACAATCTTTATATGCTTTAAATTCATATTCCAAGTTATGGCATTCATTGAAAAGGACTTTCAAATTGAAAAACTAAACGAAATTGCAAGAGGAGGTGATAAAAATTCACAACCTTAGACATAGTTTTGCCACTCATCTATTGGAAAGTGGCGTTGACCTGCGATACATTCAAGAGCTATTGGGACATAAGAGTAGCAAGACTACCGAGATATATACCCATGTGAGCAATAGAGAATTAGGCAAAATAAAGAACCCATTAGACACTATGCTGTCTGAGGAGGTAAGAAATGAAAACAAATAAGAGTCTGCCAAATGGATGTATAGACGACAATAACGTCGCATATACCACCAAAATAGAAGGATATACGACATCGATGTCGTATATGAAGGAGTTATACGCAATCGTGAGCAAAAGGCTTACTTTCACTGACCCCTCCCCTAAATCTTTATATAGTATAACGCAAATTGCATGAACAATTAAAAGCGGTAGAGGGATGTGATGAAATGCCAAACAATACAGAAAAAAGAAAAATTGAGGAGATAGAGTATGCCACTTTGTTAAAAATCAATGAGATTTTTTCGAACTCCCTAGCCGATTTCGGTACAAGATTAGACTCCTCTTTAAAGTACTTAGACCACATTACATTACCAATAATTATCGCGAGTATTGAAGAAAAATCATATAATCCTTTCTCAGGAATAATAGAACGGTACGTGGAATACATCGTTTCACAGAAAATGGAATCCCATGGATACAAGTTTCTACCCTTAGGTTACTCTTCTGATTTATGTTTTGAGCTTCAAAATGCGGTCATTCATATTGATATCAAAACTGCCAATATCGAAAATCCATCTGATTTTAAGGATACGATCCCTCTCGGGTTCAATCAAACTAGTTACAGAGGCGCATTACCATTGGGAATACGCGGGGGCGATTTTTACCTTTCCAAGGGTAAAGAACCCTTTAAAGTCTACCCCAACTTACCCCCAAAGTACGATGGAATAAATGGCATAAATAAGGTTACTGTAACAAATGCCCTACTTTTTATTTACCCTGACTATAAGAACATACTCGACGATGTCCGAAGAGATTATGAAAAAATACTTTCTTTGATAGATAAAAAGCTTAAGGGTTGTATTTTAGAGATATTGACAACAGAAGGACACTCTGTATCGGCTAACAGTATAGATAAGTATCTTAGGAAGAAGAATAAAAATACGGATATAAAAACTGGTAGAATACTATCAGAAAACATAGTGAGAGCATATTATATTCACAATCTCAAAGGTGCTATAGAATCTAAATTTAGGCTTACCGAAGAAGAAAAAAATAAATTGGTCGTTTTCATCAAACAGATTAAAAAAGTATCTGAGAAATTAAGAGAAAAAAATATCAAGCCAATCGCAATAGTCTCTATATCAATTCCAAATGGAAAATTATCTCCTCTATATGATGATGAAATTGTAAGCGGAAAAAATTATGGAAAATCAATTAGATACCATTACCAAAATGGAATTTTTAAGTTACTTTCATCCAACGGAGAAACAAAGTCCAGAGTTGTATTTTTGTCTTATGACCCTAATTATATGAATGTGTTGAAGAATTATTTTAGAAACATATACGTATTTGAGGCCATACAGAAGAAGGTGTGAATAAGTATGGGACAGATTAAGATTATCCATTCCGATGTGTATGCTGGTTTGAAGTCCCTACCAAACAATTCAATTCATGCTGCAATTACATCACCACCTTACTGGGGACAGAGAGATTATGGTTTCGAAGGTCAAATAGGAAACGAAGAAAAATACCAAGACTATATTAGTAAATTAGTAACGGTTTTTAGAGTTTTGAGAGATAAACTCGTGGAGAAGGGTGTGTTCTTTTTAAATATTGGTGATAAATATCTTCCAAAATATGGAAAAAGCCCTTTGGGTTTTATTCCATACAAACTTGCCTATTTTATGAAAAAGGATGGATGGAGATTAGACGATATTTTAATCTGGTATAAACCCAACCACATGCCATCAAGCATCCGAAATAGATTCTCAAATACTTATGAACCCGTTTTTGTCTTCTCTAAGTCAGATACCAATTATTATGCGGATTATTTGTCTCAAAATCCAAATCAATCTAAGGTTCTAAAAATAAATGTACAACCTACACCATACAAACATATGGCGGTCTACCCGGAAAGACTTGTGGAGACGCTTCTGTCATTGTTAAACCTACCATATGGTTCTGTTATATTAGACCCTTTTGCTGGTAGCGGCACTACTGGAAAAGGGGTAATGAACTTAAATAATAGACTTGAAGGAAAAAATTTTTCATGTGTGATGATAGAACGATGTGATGAATATATTCGAATAATCCAAGATCGATGTAATATCAAAAAAATGAATATTCCATTTCTACCATTCGTTGAATATCAGATAACTGGAATTAATGAAGAATCAATTAATCCAAATACTAAAGATTTATCCATAGAAATTTTAGATGAAAGAGGATTGGTAAAAATTGTTCCTACAAAAAATGATTACTACACGCTCATTGATGCACTACTGACTCCGTCAATAAAAAAAAGAATAAGACCTGACGCTTTAATCTTTATAGGTTCTAAAGATTTTGATATAGAATTGATTTATAGAACTTCCCTCCTAAATGATAATGGCTGGGTAATTCGGAATATGCTAATAGTCAATGAGGGGAAAAGAGTTTTTCCAGTGTTTATGATTGTTGATGATAACAAGAAATACGAATATTTGTTTAATTTAGATAGGATTCGGATACCGCATAAAAATAACAATGATATTAATTGGCAAGAGAGGAATTTTATAGGCTATAAAGTAGTTGATAAATTACATAAGAATCAGAAAAACGGAGTCGTTCTTGGTGTTATTGAAAACTATCCAAATGGTTTCCCTAAATGGGTTAAAGTTCGATGGGATAATGGGTCAATATCAAATGAATTTGTAATTTATGATGATAATACTATTCCAAATGTTAAATTTATTTGTCGTATCTGCGAGAGTCCACTTGTGCGTTACTTCGACCCAATCAATTTAATAGATTGCCCGAATTGCCACACAAAATTATGGCAAGATACATATCCAAAGATTATAGAGGATGAATCACTTGTAAAAGAGATTATTGCGTATAAATCTTCCGACATGGAAAATATCAATAGTTCAGACGTAAATGTTGCTACTATGAAAAAGAAAAACGATGGCTACAATGGAAAGTTTAAAGATGCAAAAAAGATAAATTTGGGCGCATCGCCAGGTGCGAGGAGTTCAATTCAAGATGAATATTTTTCTGTTAGACGGTTGTATGATGTTGAACAGAAAATGATTTGTGATTATTTAGAATTGAAACGTAAATTGAAAGGTCTTTCTAAAAAGGCGATTACAGAGAGATTTCCAAAAGATTATGTTCATACGGTTGGACATTGGTTTAGAAAAGATTTTGGAGGATCAATTCCTACACCAGAAGACTGGTTATTGTTAAGAAATATTCTAAATTTAGATGCGGATTTCACTGATTATGTGTTGAGAAATGGTTTAAAATTGCAAACGGTTAAAGCGTCAAGTAATGGGAAAAACCCCGGAGACTATCTAGAAATTGAGGAAAATATTGAGGGAGTTCTCACTAATGCTTTCAAATAATGTAAATCCTATAATGGTAATAGAGAGAGACGTGCCTTTTGCTCACGACACTCCGCTTCGCTCCGTCCCCTTCGGGGTGCGTATAACAGACGCATATCTGGCTACGGCACTTCGTGCCTTCGCCCAAATTTTCGCCTTCGGCGAAAACTTCAGATATGCGTCAGCCGTTATACGCAATTCGCCCGCAGGAATAAGTGAGTAATATGACACCAAGAGAATATATAGAAAATATAAAAAGTAGACAAATCAACTCCGATAAAGAGTTTATATTAGATTCTTTAACAGGAGCCATTGATAGATTGCAAAAAGCATTTCCCAGATACGGTAGTTTTTTAATGGAATTTGTACAAAATGCTGATGATGCTAAGAGTAAATCTTTGGCAATTTACATAGAGGAAGACAGAATAAGAATATCTAACGATGGAGAACCATTTTCTGAGGAAGATGTAAAAAGTATTTGCAAGGTGGGGCGTTCTTCAAAGACCCCCAAAGACTACATTGGATACTTAGGAGTGGGATTCAAGGCAGTGTTTCTCATATCTGAATCTCCAGAAATATATTCAGGCGGTTTCAGATTTAAATTTGACAAAAATGCTTGGGATGAACCTTCTCATATTCCTTGGCAAGTGATACCATTATGGATCGATACTCCAAAAGTAGAATTGCCCAATAACTATACAACAACATTTAATATACCCCTTAAAGACATCAAATTAATAGAAAAAATAAAGGAAGAAATAAAACCTGAGCATTTAAGCGATAGGATACTGCTTTTTCTAAGAAATGTTAAGGAAATAGAAATAATAGACTCAAGTCGGAATTATAAAAGAAAAATTACAAAATCTGAATTTTCTAAGACTTCTGACTATGAAGTTTATCAAATTCAAGAATATGAAAATGAGGTTTTAAAAGATCAAGATAAATGGTTAATATTTCGTTCTTCTTGCTTAGTGCCCAAAGAAGTAAAAGAAGATCATGTGACAAAAGATTGGGAGAGAGAAAATGTAGATAAAAGAGAGGTCTTGGTATCATTTAAGTTAGGAGATGAAGATAATTTAGTAATTGAAAGAAAAGGAACCGCACATATTGGGGTTTTTAGTTTCTTGCCTTTAAAAGAAATCCTAAGTGGTTTGAATTTTTTGATTCAAGCAGATTTTTTAACCACACCTGGAAGAGGGGAACTTGCCCGTGAATGTTTGTGGAATAACTGGCTTGCTAAAGAAATATACAAATTGATAATTGATAAGTGTATTCCTACATTCTTAAAACATGAGAGATGGAAAATGAATTTTACAGAAGTTTTGTATTCTTTAGAAGGTGGCCATGAATTATTTGAATACCATATCAAGAAGCCTTTGAGAGAACATCTTGAAAAAACCGCAGTTTTAATTGCAGAAGATGGGTCGCAAGCAAAAGCAGATGAATTGATCAAGGTTGAGAAAGAAGTTAGAGAATTAATTACAGACGAAGATTTACAATTCTTATATCCAAGTAAAAAGATTATTCATAATGATTGTAAGCGAAGTTTCTATTTGAAAATAGAAAATTTGCCACAAGATATTTATTCCTTTATCAGCTCCTCTAAAGGTGAGGAACTAATTAAACGAAAAGCTGAGTTAAAAGATACTGAGTGGTTTAAAAAACTGTTCTCTATGTTGGTGGATAAATATACACATTCATATTTTTATAGCCATTACTCCCGTTATAATGTAGAGCATGACAACTTTTGGAATACAATGCGAGATTTCTATAAACCAATAGTCCTAACAGAAGATTATAGCCTGGCAAAAATAAATGAGTGCTATACTAATCCTGAAAGGCTTAAGATACCCGGATCCATAAAAAATAAGTTTAAGATAGTCCACCCTGAATTAACTAATGATGAAAAATTTAAGGAATTCATCAAAAAATTAAATGAAGAAAGATATTACTATTTTCCTCCCGAGACCAAAGTAATAAAGGAATTGACAGAAGATGATATTAAAAAAGTTCTAAAAGAACAAGAAACTGTTGAATTGACTCCCGAGAAATGGGAACATCTTTCTGAATCAGAGAAAATAGAAAAAATTAAGCACCTAAAGAAGCTATGGAGTACGACGAAGTATTTGTCTCTTGAAGATTATAATTTCCTTACACTTAAAACAAAAACCGGAGAGTGGCTAAAACCAGAGAATCTCGTTTTTTCGAAGGAATATAAGCCAGACCATAGCATTGAAATTTTAGTCGAAAAAGGGTTGCTTGATGTATCTTTACAATTTGTTAGCCCTGAATTCATTGAAAACGATAGTGATGATGAAATTAGAAAATGGCAGAGTTTTTTTGAAAAGTTAGGTGTAGATAAAATCCTTAAAAGCGAAAAAGAGGGAGGTAAAAAAGAAAAAATTGTTCAACGAATAGCCATCTTAACATCTTTAAAATATGAAACAGAGAGAAAGAGAAATCCAAAAGAATTGGGTGAGTCTGAAAAGTTGGGATATGATATAGAATCAAAATCAGAAAATGAGGAGAGATGCATTGAAGTAAAGGGCACTAGCGATTCTTCTTATGACATATTTCTAACGGTAAATGAATTTAGAACCCTCAGGGACAAGCAAAATAAATATTTCATTTATGTTGTCATTAATGCTCTTCGGAATCCTATTTTATATAGTACTCAAGGTAATGAACTTCTTCAAATTAAGGATATAAAAGTAATCATGCCATTTAGCAAATGGAAGGATGTTATAGATGAAGAATTTCAACCATAATCATTTATTTCCTGCGGGCGAATTCTCCGCTTTGCTTTGCAAAGCTCCGACCCTTACGGGTGCGTATAACAGACGCATATCTGTCTTCGGCTTACGCCTTCACCCAAATTCGCCCTATTGGGTGAACTTCAGATACGCTCAGCCGTTAGGCGAAACGGTGGTTTGGAGGATTATATATGATTACCCTTCTAAACTCTTCTTGCAGAATTCCTTGCGGAATTCTGATCTTGATTGTTGGGGCTATGGATGGGAATGTGCTTCCCATTGTAT
>Ga0272448_1006414_pt1 | contig 12732 bp, 10 predicted proteins | sample YNPCB0191_FD_202220 | JGI IMG/M metagenome (GOLD analysis project Ga0272448, IMG submission 202220) | Hot spring sediment microbial communities from Yellowstone National Park, WY, United States - YNP-CB-019-1 | ecosystem: Environmental > Aquatic > Thermal springs > Hot (42-90C) > Sediment...
CTAGTTTTAGCTATTATTCTTGCTACATCTGGTCCTTTTACTTTCCTTTCTCTGCAGCGCCGCGCTGAGAAGATTCTGCGCAAAGAACAGCTAGAATACCAAAAGGAATTGCGTGATATCTCCTCTACGATGATGCTGATTAAGGAGTTGGAGAAGCTCTTAAGAACTATTGTGCTTAGGGTGGTAGACATCGTCAAGGTCTCCTGGGCAGGGATATATCTTAAGGATGAGAAGGAGACTAAATACATCCTTAAGTATCAACGCGCAAGAATAGGGGAGATAAATCTGCCTGGTGAGTTTTCCTTTGATTCAGAGCTGGTTAAACACTTCTATCAAGCAAAACTTCCTCTAATTGGAGAAGAGATCCATTCCTCAGAGCTCAAGGTCGGCACTTCGACTTCGCTCAGTGCCGATGTTGAGCGTCTCTCGACTGCACTCGGGACTAGTCCTGAGTTTATCGAAGGACGTAGTCGAACCATCGGCTTAGCTGTTCCCTGTTTTATTGAAGATAATCTCTTAGGCTTTATTCTTTTAGGTGATAAGCCCAAGGGACAGGTTTACGATGAGTCTGATGTCAATACATTTACCTTTCTTTCAAATCAAACTGCACTTGCTATTGAGAACTGTCAGTTCTATTCTCAAGAGAGGCAGCGCGAACATTTGCGGAGGATTGCTTCCTTAGACCGCCAGATTGACTGTATGGCCCATGAGATGGATAACCCCATCCATGCCCTCTTAGGTGTCTTAGGAAGTATAGAGCTTGCCTTAGATGAACTAAAAGAGGTTATCCCTTTTGAGAAGATGGAATATCTAAAGCAAAAACTTTCCCGGGTAGAGTTCAATGCCAAAAGGGTCTCTAAGATGATCTCAGCAGTCAAAGAATTCACCAGGCCTACTACAGGAGAGTTTAGCCCCATAACCTTAGAGCATATCATCGACTCCTTTGTAGCGATAATTAACCCGCAGCTTCACTACTATGGGATTAACTTTATCCTAAACCTACCCAAAGAACCCATCTGGCTGAAAGCCAACAAGGTGGAATTAGAGCAGGTCTTAGTAAACTTAGGCACCAATTCTGTTCAAGCCATAAAAGAGGCGCCTAAGGAGAACAAAAAGGAAATCACCCTCACTGCCTACAAAAAAAACCCTTCTACCTTAAGGATAGATTTTACTGACACAGGAAGCGGCATAGAAAAAAAACTCTTAGAGGATATCTTCTTAGACTTCGTTACCACTAAGGCCTCCTCAGAGGGAACAGGTTTAGGGCTTTCTATTTCAAGGAAGATTATCTCAAGGCATAAGGGAAGACTCTGGGCAGAGTCAGAGGGAGCAGGGAAAGGAGCGACTTTTCACATAGAGCTACCCATTGCTAATGATGTGACCGAAGAGGAAAAAAGAAAGTTCCAAGCGGCGCAAAACGAGGATAAGAAAAGGGAACTAATCTAAAGAAAGGAAGGTGCATTATGCCAGAACCCCTAAAAATTCTGGTGATTGATGATGAAGAAGATATCTTAATTGAGACTAAGGAAATCTTAGAGAAAAAAGGATTTTGTGTTTTTACTGCTTTAGATTCAGATAGGGCCTTGGAGTTATTTCAAAAAGAAAGGCCCAAGATTTGTCTTATAGACATACACATGCCCCGCTCAAGACTAGATGGGGTAGAAGTATTAGAGCAGATACGTAAACTCGATAAAACCAGTTATTGCATTATGGTCACCAGAGTCGATGACAAGGATAAAATAGAGTTGGCTAAGAAATTCCAAGCCAACCGTTATGTCTTAAAGCCATTTGATTATCATGACCTTTTAGAATTAATTGAGGAAGCAGTTAAGGCGATTTCATAAAAATTAAAAAAAAGGAGAAAAGTCCCATGGACAATATTTCTTCTGGAGAGCAAGAAATAAAATTTGACCAATATGCAGAAGAGCTTTTAGAAAAAATAAAGAAAGAAAACATCCCAATCCATCCTACACTTTGGGAGCTTTTGAATCATGTTTTAGGCAACCGCATCTATGCGCTAGAGTTGACTATTGGTGATTTCTTAAGTAACCCTAAGTGGTTATTTAAAGCAACCTCATTTGTGATGGCATTTCTTTATAAAGTCTCAGGTGGTAGAGGTAAGATATTTCCCATGCTTTACTATTTACAGAAAATTCAAAATAATGTCCGACAAATGGAGCACTTCATAAAGCGTCTCAGAGAAACAACTAAAGGAAAGCCAGGATTCTAAAAAAGAATTTGATTAAAATATCAAGGCGAATATGCCAACAATTACCAATAATATAGAAACCAAAGATAAACAGAACAATTAGTTTTCGTTAAATTTATCAAAAATCCTTTTAGCAAAATTTATCGTAACTACCCCGGAAAGCGCTACCTTGACATTAGTTATTTTATATGTTATACTTTAAGAAATTTTTCAAACCAAAGACTAAAAAAGACTCTAACTTATTATAAATTAAATATATATGTTTCATACCATAATTTCTAAACTTAACTGGATTGATATATTATTGTTAATATGTATATTAAGGATGGGCTATGTTGGCCTAAAGCGCGGATTGTTCATTGAGATATTTAAGATTTTAAACGTGTTAGTGTGTTGCTTTGTGACTTTCCATTTTTATAGTTCAGTAGGTCAATTAATTAACTCAAAATTACCGCCCCTACCTTTAGACGCAGCTAAAATTTTTAGCTATACTGCCCTATGTATTATAATCACCTTAATCTTTAGTATTATAAGAGAAGCTATCGTTGTGATTTTACGTATAGAGACACCAACTAACATTATAAAATTTCTAGGTGCGGTTTTAGGTGTTTTGCGAGGAGTGATTATTAGTGGGCTTATAATATTCGGATTGTATATTTCAACAATACATTATTTAGAAATGAGTGCTCGGGTTTCTTTTCTAGGTCAAAAAGTCGTGATGGTGCCGACTAAAATCTACGAAAGCATTTTCAGAGGTTTCATCTACAATTTGTCCCAACAACAAGCATTTAACAACGATGTCTCTAAGGCTCTCCAACCAAGCGAATGACTCTTAAACAAATTTATAACATTATAATAGAAGAAGGAATAAGGCGAGATCCTCGTGGGAAAAGTAGGATTTTGCTTCAACTTAATAAAAAGCGCAGAGAATATAAAAGATTATCGCCTAAGGAAAAGAGGTATTTTGACTTAGATAGTCTTTTTAATCCCTATGCAGACACAAGGATAATTTATGGTGACGGAAATAGAGAGATTAAACGGGTGCTTGTTGGCATAGATATAAATGTGGGAGAAATTTTATTAGCTGATAGCCTTACTTCCAAAGGAAAAAAAATAGACCTTTGTATTTCACATCATCCAGAAGGCAAGGCCTGGGCAAATTTTTACGAGGTAATGGATTTACAGAGTGATATTTTCTCTTCATTTGGGATTGCAACAAATGTGGCAACAGGTCTTCTTAAAGAAAGAAAATTAGAGGTCGCAAGAAAGGTACACGCTGCAAACCATACTCAGACAGCCGATGCTGCAAGATTATTAGATATTCCGCTTTTGTGTATGCATACAGTTTCAGATAATCAGGTCACCTTCTATTTAAATAATTTAATTAAAAAGAATAATCCTCAAAAGGTAAGCCAGATAATCGATATTTTAGAGGATATTCCCGAATACCAGATTGCCAAAAGAAACAATGCCGGTCCTCAACTAATTTTAGGGAGCAAAAATAATAAACCTGGAAAGATTATCGTAGAGATGACAGGCGGCACAGAGGGCCCCAAGAGAATTATAGATTATTATACCAATGTCGGCATCGGCACAATCGTGTGTATGCATCTTAGCGAAGAGCATTTTAAAGTAGCCAAAGATAAAAATTTAAATATAATTGTAGCAGGTCATATTGCCTCAGATAATATAGGAATGAATCTTCTTTTGGATGTTATAAATAAAAAGGCCGATATCGAGGTAGTCTGTTGTTCAGGATTCACCAGAATAAAAAGAGACTAATAATTTTAGTTATTAATCCGTAGTATTTCTAGAATAAATCCATAATGCCACTAAAAATTCCTCCGGAAACAATCAATGAGATTCAGAGTCGCGTAGATATTGTTGAGATTATTTCTTCTTATATACCACTAAAAAGGGCAGGCAGAAATTTTAAGGCCAATTGTCCTTTTCATCAAGAGAAGACCCCGTCTTTTATTGTAAGTCCTGACAAACAGATATTTCATTGTTTTGGTTGTGGCGAGGGGGGTAATGTAATAGGGTTTTTGATGAAGTATGAGAAGTTGCAATTCAAAGAGGCGGTAGAGATTCTGGCCAAGAGGGCTGGTGTTGTTATCCCTCAACTTAAAGAGGATAATCAAGAAAAAAGCTACATAAGCCAACTATATCAAATCAATGAGATTGCCTGTGATTTTTTTCAGAAGATGTTAAATAGCCCTCAAGCCGCTAAAGCAGTGCAATATTTGAAACAACGAGGGATAAAAGATGAAATTATATTGAAATTTAAATTCGGTTTTGCCCCTTTGCAGCAAGATAGCCTCCTTAATTATTTAAAGAAAAAAGAGTTTACTTTAAGCCTCATTGAGAAGAGTGGTTTAATTGTTACTAAAGAAAATGGAGGCTATATTGATAGATTTAGAAATAAACTCATTATTCCTATAATGGACGTTAAAAATAGGGTAATTGGATTTGGTGCGCGAGTATTAGATGATAGTTTACCAAAGTACATTAACTCCCCTGAGACGCCTCTTTATTCAAAGAGGAATATTTTATTTGGGTTTAATTTAGCCAAAGATGCGATAAGAGATGCAGATTTAGCAATAATTGTAGAAGGTTATTTTGATGTAGTTACTCCTGTCCAAAATGGTTTTTTAAATATTGTTGCCTCTTCTGGCACATCTTTGACTATAGAACAGATTAGGCTTTTGAGAAGGTATACGCACAATGTAATTGTGGTTTTTGATGCAGATAAGGCAGGAGAGCTGGCTTCATTAAGGAGCTTGGAGTTATTCTTAGAAGAACAGGTTAATGTCAAAATCGCCACCCTAAAAGAGAATACTGACCCGGATTCATTCGTTCGTCAATTCGGGATAGACAGATTTCAACAGATAATAAAAGGTTCAAAAGAGATATTTGATTATAAATTAGGAATTCTTCTTGCAAAATATGATATTAATAATCCGTGGGAGAAGAGCAAGGTAGCAGGGGAAATGCTTTTGACAATAAAAAAGATAAAGAATGAAATTTTAAAATTTGAATATATAAGAAGATTGTCTGAGGTGCTTAATATAAATCAGGAGTCGCTAATACTAGAATTATCAAAAATAAAAAATTTTGAGGCACCCGAATCGCTTTCTTTAGAAAACAAGAAAGATATTTTTTCTTCTTTGAATAATACAGAATATATGCTACTTAAATTAGTGCTCGATGATTTTGATAATTTAAGAAAGGTAAGAGAGTTCCTTGTTCCAGATGAGTTGCAAGATGCTGTTTTAAAAGAAATCTTTCGCAAAATTTTTGAGTTAGCCAATCAAGGCATTCAAGTTGGACCAGCTGAATTAATAAGCTATCTCGACGATGAAATCTCCTCTAAGGTGATATCTCGAATCTCTAGTCAACAGACCCTCTCTTACGATGAAAATAGAAAAGAACAACTATTAAAAGATTGCCTAAGGCGTATAAAAATGAATAGTATTTTATTAGCCTGTCAGGATTTGCAATCCCGAATTTCATCTGCTCAAAAGGAAGGCAATGTTCAGTTAATGAATGAGCTAATAGCGGAATTTAATTCTCTTATAAAAAAAAGAGGTGCACTATATGAAAAAGCCAACAGTCGATAATAACTTAGAAAAATTAATTGCAATAGGAAAGCAAAAAGGTTTTCTAACTTACGACGAGGTAAATGATGTTTTACCCGATGAGGTTACCTCAAGTGATGAGATTGACCAATTATTTGAGCTTCTTAATAGTCAAGATATTCAAATCATTGATAGTGTTCCACCAGAAGAGCTTAACAAAGAAGATAGCCAAGATTACCTTGCCTTAAAAGGCGATGCAGAAGTCGATTTGGATATATCAGAACGAGATTATTTTATTCCCTTAGATGACCCTGTAAAAATGTATCTAAAACAGATGGGGAGGATTTCGCTTCTTACTCGAGAAGATGAAATAAGATTAGCCAAAAAAATCGAGACTACTGAATTGAAATTTCGACAGGTAGCCCTAAGTACTAAATTTGTAAAAAAACACATAGTAAAGACTGTTGAAGAAATTGTAAATAAAAATATAAACATCGAGGATGTGGTAAAGGACGATATCCAGATAAAAAAAGAGCGCGAAATTAGAAAATTTGCTCGTCTTCTAAAAAAATTAAAATCTACTAAAGACAACCAGAAGATTATGCATATTTTCCAAGAACTAAATTTATCTACTTCTGTCATTGAAAACATAATAAACGACCTGAGTAAAATTCTAAAGGAACTCGATTACCTCGATAGGGAGTTAAAAAAGAAGAAAGGCAGGAAGCCTTCTGTTGAAATCAAAAAACTTATTTTAAGGAAAAGAAAACTTTTATCTTCACTTTGTGGCCCATATAAGAAAATAAGAGAGCAATTTAAGATTATTAGAATTAGACAGTCCCATTTTACAAAAGCAAAGAAGGCACTAGTTGAGGCCAATCTTAGATTAGTAGTTAGTATCGCAAAAAAATATACCAACAGGGGAATGTCTTTCTTAGACCTTATTCAGGAAGGCAACATCGGGTTGATGCGGGCAGTTGAGAAATTTGAATACAAGAGAGGATATAAATTCTCAACTTATGCTACGTGGTGGATAAGGCAGGCTATTACCCGCTCCATAGCCGATCAGGCGCGGACAATAAGAATCCCAGTTCATATGACGGAGACGATTAATAAGATTATTCGAATTTCTAGGATATTTGTTCAGCAATTCGGAAGAGAGCCGACTCCTGAGGAGATTTCAAAGTCTATGCGCATGCCAAAAGAAAAGATAAAGAGCATATTAAAAATCGCTCAGGAACCAATATCTTTGCAGACCCCTATTGGAGATGAAGGGGATACCCATTTTGGCGACTTTATCGAGGATAAGAAGGCTATCTCTCCTGCAAATGCGACTGTCCATTCGATGCTAAAGGATGAGATTGGCACTATCCTAAACACACTCACAGATAGAGAGAAGAAGATTCTCTTATATAGATTTGGTATAGACGATGGTTCGCCGAAAACCTTAGAGGAGGTTGGTAATATCTTTAAGGTTACTCGAGAAAGGGTAAGGCAAATAGAGGCAAAGGCATTACGAAAATTAAGACACCCTACTCGCTCTAGAAAGCTAAGAACTTTTCTTGATATGACTTTAGCTCACCAAAGGGAACAATAGGATTAATAAAATTAAGATAAATGACAAGACGTAGAAGCGGTATCCTACTACATATAACCTCATTGCCTTCTGAATTTGGCATAGGCGACCTCGGTCCTTCTGCCTACGAATTTGTTGATTTTTTGGAACAAACAAAGCAGACCGTTTGGCAAATCTTACCTCTAAATCCTACTTTGTTAATCTACGGCAATTGTCCCTATAGCAGTAATTCTGCCTTCGCTGCAAATACCTTATTAATAAGCCCAGAGTTTTTATTATTAGAAGGACTTTTAAACAACCAAGAGTTTTTAGATAAGCCAGAATTTAGTAACCATAATTGTAATTTTGAGCAGGTAATCTCTTATAAAAACAAGATTTTGAATTTTGCTTTTTGTAGGTTATCGACGAATAAAAAAATCCTCAAAGAATTTCAAGATTTTTGCTCAAGAAATAGCTATTGGTTAGATGATTACTCTTTGTTTATTACTTTAAAGAATATCTTTGAACAAAAGAGTTGGGATAAGTGGCCTGAAAAGATAAAAAATAGAGATCAGAAGGAATTAGCTGAAATTAAAAGGCAATACGCAAATCAGATTGAGAAAGAAAATTTTTGTCAATTTCTCTTTTTTAGACAGTGGAATAATCTTCGAAACTACGCAAACAAAAGAGGCATTAAGCTATTCGGAGATATTCCCTTATATGTCAACTATGATAGCGTAGATGTTTGGAGAAATCCTGAAATTTTTAAATTAGACCAACAAAAATTACCGCTCTTTGTTAGCGGGGTACCACCTGATTATTTTAGTAAAACAGGTCAAAGATGGGGCATGCCTGTTTATGATTGGGAAAATCTTAAAAAGACTAATTACCACTGGTGGATTGAACGCTTTAGACACAATCTTGAGCTTTTTGATTTCGTAAGAATAGACCACTTTAGGGGACTGGTATCTTTTTGGCAAATCCCAATAGAAGAAACAACAGCAATAAACGGAAAATGGATTAAGGCCCCAGCTATAGATTTTCTACGCAAATTAAAATTAAGATTTTGGCACCTACCAATTATTGCCGAAGATTTAGGCATCATTACTACAGATGTAAAGGATGTTATGAGGCGATTTAAGATTCCCGGTATGAGGATATTGCTTTTTGCCTTCGGCGAGGATAATCCCAAGCACCCTTATTTACCGGAAAATTATATCCCTAATTGTGTTGCCTATACTGGTACCCACGATAATAATACAGTTCGTGGCTGGTTTGAAAATGAAGCCAAAAACGAGGAAAAAGAAAGGGTGGTAAAGTACTTAGGTAAAATGGTAGATAAAAATACTATTCATATAGAATTTATTCAATTGTTAATGAATTCAAGGGCGAATTTAGTTATAATTCCTATGCAAGATATTTTAGGTCTTCCTGAAAGTGCGAGAATGAATATTCCAGGCACAACTACAGGAAATTGGCAGTGGCGATTTGTTTCAGAGCAAATTACCGCCGAGATTAAAGATCTTCTTCTTACTTTAACAAAAAAGGCAAAAAGAGGATAGTTCGGCTAAATTTTAGAAAACTTAAGAAAAAATTTTTTAAATTTTAGTTGACAAGAGCACTCTAATAAGGTATTTTTGATAGTGGTAAATTTCAAAAATCTCTTAGCAACGATAGCTAAGAAAAAACATATAGAATAGAACAAAGGCGTTCTAAATCAAGAGAAAAGGAACGCCTTTTTATTTTTAAAAGAAAAAAAAGAAATAAAATCCTAAAGAAAAGATATTTAAAAAAAGGAGGTAGAAACAGATGAACCTAAGTAGACCAAATGCAAATGACGCAACCGGCACGTTTAATCGTTCTAAAAATGTTGTCCCTGGCTCTGGTATCTGTTCTCGCTGTATAGACGGTTGCAAAGGAAATTGTGAGATTTTTAAGGCATCTTTTAGAAGTAGAGAGGTAATTTATCCCGGTCCTTTTGGAGAAGTAACCGCAGGAGCTGATAAAGATTATCCGGTAGATTACTCCCACTTGAACATCCAAGGTTATGCCCAAGGTGCGAAAGGATTGCCAGAAGGAGTGGAGGCTAACCCCGACACTACCAAGTTTCCCGACGTAGATACACAAACCCAATATGGTTGGAATTCTAAAGTAAAAATGAAAGTGCCTATTTTCACTGGCGCATTAGGTTCTACAGAAATTGCGCGAAAAAATTGGCAACACTTTGCTGTTGGCGCAGCTATTTCTGGTATAACCTTAGTTTGTGGCGAGAATGTATGTGGCATTGACCCCGCGTTAGAATTAGATGATAATGGTAAAATAAAAAATTCTCCTGAGATGGACCGTCGAATAGAAATCTACAAGAGGTTTCATGAGGGATTTGGTGAGATATTAGTTCAAATGAATGTGGAGGATACGCGTTTAGGAGTAGCAGAATACGTTAGAAAAAAACATAAGCTGGAGGCCATAGAATTAAAATGGGGTCAAGGTGCAAAATGTATTGGAGGAGAGATAAAGGTAAAAAGTTTAGAAAGGGCCTTAGAGCTTAAGAAAAGGGGTTATATCGTTACCCCAGACCCGACACAGGAAGCAATCCAAGAGGCATTTAAAGACGGTGCGATTAAAGAATTTGAGCGTCATTCTCGCTTAGGGTTTGTTTCAGAAGAATCATTTTTGGCTGAGGTAAAACGCTTAAGGGATTTAGGTTTTAAGCGCATTACTTTAAAAACTGGTGCCTACTCGATGCGCGAATTGGCAATGGCAATTAAATTTTCCAGCTTAGCCCAGATTGACCTTTTGACTATTGACGGCGCACCCGGTGGAACTGGAATGAGTCCTTGGCGAATGATGCAAGAGTGGGGAATTCCTACCTTTTATTTAGAGGCTCTGACCTATGAGTTTTGCCAAAGATTGACCAAAAAAGGTATGCGCGTTCCCGATATTGCTATTGCTGGTGGTTTTTCGACGGAAGATCATGTATTCAAAGTAATCGCAATGGCTGCCCCATATGTAAAAGCAGTTTGTATGGGTAGGGCACTGATGATTCCGGGTATGGTTGGCAAAAATATTGGCGAGTGGCTTAAAGAAAATAAGCTGCCTGTTACTGTTTCAGAGTACGGCAAAACCGAAAAGGAAATCTTTGTTTGCTATGAAGAGCTGGCAAAGAAATACGGCAAAGATATGAAGGATATTCCCTTAGGGGCAATAGGAATTTATTCCTTTGTTCAGAAAATTAAAGTTGGCTTACAGCAGCTTATGGCAGGTAGCCGTAACTTTAGATTGAGCACAATCTCACGCAATGACTTAATGAGTCTTACTGAAGATGCAGCTAAGGTTTCAGGTATTCCATATGTGATGCAGGCATATCGCAAAGAGGCAGAGGCAATCTTAGACCAAAAGGTAGGTGCCGGCAAATCTAAAAAATTAAAGAGTAGGCGCTAAAAGTCTTACTTAAGTTAACTCTAAAATAAGACAATAGAACCTACTTAAGGCTAGATGTGTCGATAACACTAGGACGAAATAAAGGCGTTCTTCTTAATCTAATTAAAGAGGAACGCCTTTAAAACTTGAAATACTTCTTGATTCATGATATAAAGAAGATGTGAAAAGTACCTAGTGTAGTCTTTATAGCTCTCAAATAAACAGATTATTTTTCTTCTTAGCCGCTACCAATCCAAGTACAAATTTTATTAGAATCCACTATCGATAGGGAGACTAAAATGATTGCCGAAATTTATATTACTTTGAAAGAGACTGTTTCTGACCCGCAAGGACTAACTGTAAAGCATGCATTGGAATCATTGGGATACAAAGATTTAGTCGAGGTTCGCATTGGCAAATTAATAAAAATTAAGTTAAACTCTAAAAATCGCCGACTAGCAATGCGACAAATCGAAGATATGTGCAGAAGGTTATTAGCCAATCCAATAATCGAAGAATATAATTTTAAGATAAAAGATTAAAATTATGAAATTAAGTTTTGCAGTGGTGGTCTTTCCCGGCTCAAATTGTGATCAAGACTGCTTTTATGTTATAAAAAATGTATTAAAACAACCGGTCAAATATATATGGCACAAGGAGACAAATCTTGAAGGTATCGACTGTTTGATTTTGCCCGGCGGATTTAGTTATGGAGATTACCTTCGAACTGGCGCAATAGCCAGATTTTCTCCTGTGATGAAGGCCGTAGGTAATTTTGCAAAGAGAGGGAAAACAATTATCGGAATCTGTAATGGTTTCCAGATACTTCTTGAGGCTGGTCTGTTGCCGGGGATAATGATAAGGAATAAAAATCTACATTTTATCTGCCGATATGTGTATCTAAGAACTGAAAACAATAAAACTCGCTTTACCAACTTATTTAATTCTGGTCAAGTCTTAAGGATACCTATAGCCCACAATGAAGGAAACTACTACATTGACCCAAAAGGATTGGAAGAGTTAAAAGATAACAATCAGATAGTGTTTCGTTATTGTTCAGCAGATGCAGAAGTTAACGAAGACTCCAATCCCAATGGTGCGTTAGAAAACATAGCTGGTATAATTAACAAAGAAGGTAATATTCTCGGAATGATGCCCCACCCTGAAAGAAGTTCAGAAGAACAGTTAGGTAGTCAAGATGGTTATTTTATTTTTAAATCAATCTTAAATTATTTAAAGACCAGATAACATAGATATGCCTAAAGAATATGAAAAGCCCGAAACTTTATAGATCGCTTGGTTTAACAGATAATGAGTATCGAAAAATTTTAAAGATTTTAAGACGCAAACCCACTGATACAGAATTGGCTATGTTCTCTGTAGAGTGGTCTGAACATTGTGGTTATCCGCGTTCTCGGAAATGGCTTAAACTCTTACCAAAGACAGGCAAATATAAAACCTTGATAAATGAAGATGCAGGCGGCATTCTTATCGACAAGTTAGCTATAGTTTTTAAGATGGAGAGTCACAATCATCCTTCCCAAGTTGAACCAAAACAAGGTGCTGCTACAGGTGTGGGCGGCATTATCAGAGACATCTTTACCTGCGGCGCTCGGCCAATAGCTTTATTGGACTCACTACGATTTGGGCCGCTTACCCAACCATATAACAAATATCTATTTAGAGGCGTTGTGGACGGGATACAGTTTTATGGAAATTGTGTTGGGGTGCCAACGGTTGGTGGAGAAATTTATTTTGATGAAAGCTATACGGGAAATTGCCTTGTTAATGTAATGTGTATCGGGGTGGCTAAGAAGAATTCTTTGGTGTCAGCAAAGGCAACGGGTGCTGGAAATGCGATTATGTATGTTGGTTCAAGCACTGGAAGAGATGGTATTGGTGGATGTAGCATTCTTGCTTCTCATGAATTCAAAGAAGGAGAAGAAAAGAGACCAACAGTTCAGATTGGT
>Ga0272448_1006415_pt1 | contig 12730 bp, 12 predicted proteins | sample YNPCB0191_FD_202220 | JGI IMG/M metagenome (GOLD analysis project Ga0272448, IMG submission 202220) | Hot spring sediment microbial communities from Yellowstone National Park, WY, United States - YNP-CB-019-1 | ecosystem: Environmental > Aquatic > Thermal springs > Hot (42-90C) > Sediment...
TCACGCCCTCCTCCACAATCTTGATTTCCTCCGCCGTCAGGCCGTAGAGGCGATAGACCCGCTCGTCCATCTCCCGCTCCCAGGCCGATGTGTCCGCCGCCGCGTCCGCCCGCTGCGCCGCGAGGAAGCTTTCAGCCCGGCGCTGCGAGGGGGCGGGAGCTTTTGGACTGCGCCAGTCCTCTGGCGCCTTGGATGCGGCGGCGCGGCGGGAAAGCGGCAGAGGTCTGCCGCACTCCAGGACGCTGGCGCGCCTGCCAGGCCACGGCTTCATTTCACGCCCTCTTCCACAATTTTGATCTCTTCCGCCGTCAGGCCGTAGAGGCGATAGACCCGCTCGTCAATCTCCCGCTCCCAGGCCGAAACGTCGGCCTGCGGATTGGCTCGTTTCGCCGCACGGATGCGCTGCGCCAGCGGGGTGGAAACGTCAAAGCCACGGCGCAGCAACTCGGCCACAGCGATGTATTCCTGCCGGTTCCCGAACGAGGCTGTCGAACGGTGGGACATTGGTATCCGTGGAAAGTGTGCAGGGGATACTCTACTCGGCTGGCCAGAGTCCCTCGCGGTCGAAACGCACTTCAATCACTTGATGATTGACCCCAAATCGCGGCGCAATTTGTTTCGCGAGGTACTCCCGCGACCCTTCGATCTGACGCCAATCAGCCCCGCCGGCCGAAAGCTTGGCGCATCGAGTGTCGTACTCGCGCTGGAGAACATCCAGTGGAACAAGGAAACGGCCGGCGAACTCGTTGGCTTGGTACTCGGCGCTGTTGTACTGGTTCTGCTCCACCGCCCATGAGATGAACTCCGCCGTCGAGGACGGTCGCCCCGCGACGATCTCGTCCTTGTGCAGGACATAATGCGCCAGCTCGTGGGCGAACGAGAACCGCAATCGCTTCTCCACCCAGTGATTTTGCTTTTCCCACGCCATGTAAGCATCCTCGTCCACGTAAATGCCGCTGAGGTCGGCCAATAATCCGGCATCCTTGTGCTGATCGGCAAACAGGTCCGGCAGCGGAATCACATCCAGCTTCAGGATGACCTCCGCAATGTAGATCACGTCAATCGGCGGGACGTCAAAACCGCGCAGGGCATCGGAAGCACGGAATTCGTCCGCCGCACGCCGGATGGTTTCGTCGTCGCGGAACTTAACCTTGATGCTCATCTGGCGTGTGGGCTTCTTTGATCTTCCGAATCAGGCTTTCCAGTTCCTTTTCGCCCAGTTCCGCCCCGCGCACCGTGCGAAAGAACACGGGCAATTTCTTCATCAGTTCTTCATCGCTCAACACCGGCTTTGGCAGTTCCCCGCGCGCGATCGCGGCCTGATCCATGAAATCCTGCCACGCCTCCGTGCCGGGCTTCAACCCCAATTGCCGCGCCCAACGCCCGACGGTGTTGTCGTCGTAGGGAGGGCGATTGATCCCGCGCTCGATCTTGCTCCAGTTGCTCGGGTCATGCCCGTGCTCCAGGCAGAACTGCCGGAGCGTCTTTTTCTGCGCAATGCGCAAACTCTTGACCAGCTCGCCAAAGCTCATGGTTTCCTTTCTCGCGCTGCTCGTATCCCACCGCGCCTGCGGTCATCCCCGTCGACCGTGGTTGAAATTACACCACAATGTGGTATAAGGTCAACCATGATCTACCGATCGGAAAGGGGGTGTTGACCATGCGGAAAAACCAACACGTCGTGCCGCGGGCCGGCCAGTGGGCGGTCGTCGGCGCCGGCAACAGCCGCGCCTCGTCCATCCAACCGACGCAGCGCCGCGCCATCCGTGATGCCACACGCATCGCGCGGCACCAAAAGTCGGACGTGGTGATTCACGGACGCGACAACAAAATCCGCGACCGGGACAGCTACGGGAGTGATCCGTGTCCGCCACGGGACCGAAAGCACTAGGCGAGTGCAATGCACGGGCCCCGGCGCTGCTCGCGCCTGTGCTCCTCTGGCCCCCTCCCCCACCAGCTTGATCTCCTCCGCCGTCAGGACGTAGAGGCGATAGACCCGCTGGTCGATCCCTCGCTCCCAAGCCGAAACGTCTGCCGCCGCGTCCGCCCGCTGCGCCGCAGGAATGCTGTCAACCCGGCGCGACGAGGGGGCGGGAGCTTTTGGACTGCGCCAGTCCTCTGGCGCTTTGGATGCGGCGGCGGCGCGGCGGGAAAGCGGCAGAGGCCTGCCGCACTCCAGGACGCTGGCGCGCCTGCCAGGCCACGGCTTCATTTCACGCCCCCTCCACAATTTTGATCTCCGCTGCCCTCAGGCCGGCGGCCTGCGGTGTGCCGCATCCCAGCTCCGTCAGGAGCGCAATCTTTGTAGCCCGCAAACCCGGATACAGGCGCAGCCCCGTCGGGGCGGAAGATGCCGCTCCTGACGGAGCTGCTGTTTTCCCCGGCCCGGCCGTGCTACAAAGATGGCGCCCCGACGGGGCTGAACCGAGGGGGCGGGAGTTCTACAAAGATGCCGCCCCGCCGGGGCTGAACCGAGGGCGGTGGCAGTTCATTCTGAGGCCCCCCCTCCACAATTTTGATCTCCTCCGGCGTCAGGCCGTAGAGGCGATAGACCCGCTCGTCAATCTCCCGCTCCCAGGCCGAAACGTCGGCCGCCGCGTCCGCCCGCTTCGCCGCGAGAATTTTGTCCAAGTGCGGAACCAGCGCGGCGTGCTTCACCGGCGCCTTGCTCAAATCAAGCAGGCACAAGATCCCGCTGCTCGTCGCGTCGTGCGACGGCCGGCGGGCGCGGCATTTCGTCGTAGGTGCGCCCGCCCAGTTCGCGGCCGGTCAAGTCCTTGCGGACGCCGCCCCATTGCTTGAAAAAGAAAGGCACTTTCGCTTTCCGGCATTGTCGGAAAATTGAGCGTATCCATTCGATTTTCATCGGGCGCGCGCCGGGGCCGGACTCACCCCCGACGATGACCCAATGGATACCGGTCAACGGCAGGTCATCGAGCGGGCCAAGTAGAGGTTCGCAGGACAGGAAACGCACCGCCGCCGGCACCGCTTGCAGATCGGCAATCCGCTGTACAACGCGCGCATCCTCGACGCTGACGCCCATCCAGATATTGGCGGGCCACGGCAGAGCGGCAGCCAGTTTGCGCAGGCGCGCACTGCGTTTGGTCAGAATCTGAAACGTGTGCTGTTGACAGGCCCGCATGGTATCGAACACGCGCTGGATGAACTCCTCCGGCACTTGCTCGTGGAATAGATCACTCATGGAGTTGACGAAGATCAGGCGCGGCTCTCGCCACCGTTTCGGCAACTCGATCAGGTCGGGATGGAGTGTGACCCTGAAGCCGTTGCGATACCGGGCATTGCCCATCGCCTGTAACCGCGCCGCCAGCCGCTCGGCATAGCAATTCTTGCATCCCGCGCTGACCTTCGAGCAGCCCGTCACCGGGTTCCATGTCACCTGCGTCCACTCGATGGATGATTTGCCTGCCATTTCAGACTCCTCTTTGCGGAAACCTTATCACGACATCGTCCGCAAACGTACCCTTGCGCCGTTTCTTGCCCGGCTTATCGGCGGCGATTATACCCGCTTCCTCCAGCTTTTTCAGCACGTGCTTGTAGTTGCTGTCAATGTAGGGTTTGCCGACACTGTGTTGTTCGTAAAGTTGTTTGAATGTGATGCTGCGCCCGGCAAAACTGCTCATCAACATCGCCTCCAATTCGTCGAGTGGCTGCGCCATTTCAAACAAGACCGGGTATCGCGCATCAGCAGGACTGTACTCAAACGTCGCGACACCTTGTTCTTGCTTCGAGCTTTCGCCCGCCATGACGTGTTTCATAATGTCATAGCCGCGGAAAGCCTTGGTCACAAAAATCAGGTGATGGCTGGTCCGACTGCCGCGGTCATCCTTGAACCGAAACGGCAACACGTAACGGTCACGGGCCGGGTTCAACGCTTGGCAAAGTTCCTCGACGATGGTCAGCTCACGGTCTGTCGTGGACAGTGTTTGGAGCTTTGACCGTAACGCATCCGCCCGGGCCTTCCCAAACAACGCGTTCATGTGCTCTTCCACGAATTCATTGTGGAGGCCCATGTTGATGCGGTTGTAGTTGAAAAAGAAAATGCACTCACAAGCCCAATCCTTGACGACCGCGTTCACCAGTTGCAACGAAAGCCCTTTGTAGCCCCACGGATCAACGAAGAACAACGTTGGGACAAGCCGCATCTGCTCGAACATCTTCACCAATTCAGTGCCGACTTCTTGATTCATCACCGTGGGCTTGTATTTCAGCTTGTCGATGCCCGGCAACTCGTTGATTGCCCGCTCCAATGACCGGGAATTGTCTTCGTTCTTGTCGTTGAAGACCGTGACGAGCATTTGGCGCATATCGGGATCGTTAATCGCCCGCTCCAGGACCAACAGCGGCGTCGATTTCGTCCCGTCCTTGTACCGGCCGGGCCCGGCAAATAGATCGATGTAGGCGATTTTCCTGCCGGTGCTCTTGACCTGAGACATGATGACTTTCGCCCAAGCCCAAAAGTATTTCGACACGATGGCTGATTTCACCAACGACTGTTCTCTGGTTTCATCGAAAAAGCCGCTTGCCATAGCCGTCCACCTTTACCGCTTCGCGCTCTCCTCCACAATCTTGATTTCCTCCGCCGTCAGGACGTAGAGGCGATGGACGCGTTTGTCTATCATCCGCTTCCAGGCCGACACGTCCGCCGCCGCGTCCGCCCGCTTCGCCGTCATGTGTCGCGTTGATTTGATGGTTGCTTGTCCGTTGGCGGTTTGTTCGCGGCACCGGCCATAAAGAGATTGAAGAGCGCCCGGGCATAAGTCCTGACCGTCAACTTATGCGACAAGCAACGAATCTTCGGGCACCGGCAAATCAGCGCTGGCGGTGACATCGAGCCATCCAATAGCAGCAAGTTGACGAATGGCCAGCGCAACCTCTGACTCATCAAGCGGCGGTCGCCGTTTTTGCTTCCACTGCATGACGGCCTCGAGCACTTGACTCTCGCTGGGCGGGCCTCCAAGTTGCTGCCGCAACTCGCGGGTTGCGAATAACACAGTCGCCACCAACTCAGCCTGCTGCGTGTTCAACCTCAAGAATAGGTCGGTGGTTTTCTCTATAATGGGTTCCATCTGCCGTAGCGTGCCTTCGTAGGCTTTCTTAGCGTCTGGATAGCTGGGGCCAACACGCACTTGATACATTCTGCCGAGCCGTTTTTCTCGGATCAGACCGTGATTCTGCAGGCGCCCGATCATTCTTTTGACCTCGCTGCAAAACGGGCCGTAGCTACCACGCTGGTAGTTGAGCCCGGTATCCAATCCCTCATCAGTTGCCACATAAGCGATTTTTTGGAACGTGGTTCGGCCGACGGGCCAGTGATACGGCTCAGCTTCCAACCGCCGCAGGATTTCCACCAAGGCCACCCACGCCGGCCGTATCCACTGCGGTTCAGGCATCGTCACCGTCAGATCGCCTGGGCGCCCTGCTGCGCCCAAAAAAGACGGCTGCAGCTCCGCGTGCGGCGTGCCGTAGGGCGCGTAAAGTTCCACCGGGATGTCCAGCGTTGCCAGCAACCGATACAGGGTTGGCCCGACGATGCGCCACTCCAATTGTCCTTGTCCGCAACCCAACGGCGGCACGGCCAACGATGTAATGCCCCATTGCCGGTAATGTTCGCGCAGATATTCAAGCCCACGCTCAATCGCTCGCAGGTCCGTCACTTCGCGCCAGTGCTTTTTTGTCGGAAAATTCAAAATCCATGGCAGCACCGTGCGCTTGTAAAGATAAGGCCGGCCCAGTTGCACCTCACCCCGCTTACAACGGGCGACGTAATCCTCGAACATGTCAGGGAAACGCTTTTTGAACTCCAGCGCAACGCCCTTGCCCATGACGCCGACGCAGTTGACCGTGTTCACCCACGTCTGCGCTTTGGATTCGAACATGTCGCCGATGAGCACTCGGATCATATTGCCTCCGTTGTGTTACAGGAAAAACAGATGCGCGTCCACTTTTATCGGAAGTTGAAAGCCGGCCGCCGCGAGCGCTCCCTGTGCTACCGTGCACGAAACGTATGCGCCAATAATGTAGCGAACCTCGATTTGGTTCGGGACGAGGACTTCCGAGCACTTTACGCGCTTTCTCCGTAATTCTTCGATCGGGTTTGCATCCGTCCACCATTCCGCGAACACGTCATCCCGACTCAAGAATTTCAAACCTTCCGGCGAGGGCCAAAAACGCGTGTAACCGCTGGCGGCGTTTCCGTCGCAGATGATCGCACCTGGCAAATCGAGCACCTCGGCGCTGATCCGCAACACACAAAGCGCCTGATGTTGCGCTCGGCGCTTGTAGAGCATCGGGTTGCGCGCGTGGAAATAGAGGTTCACGTAATCGTGCAACGGCCATCCGCCCGGCACGACTTTCCCGCTTCGTCGCTGCTGGATTTCCGCCATGGCCACGGAACGATGGACGACTTGTTGGGCGCGGCTATGCGACAGCAGTCCGTGCTGAAGAATGGACGGCACGTTGGCAATGGGCGTGATGTAGTGCAGCTCGTTGATGTCGTCCCGGTTCATGCTGTCTTTTCACACGCTTTGGGCTTTTTGGAGGCGGGCGCGGACCAGCGCGACCACCGCCTCATAAGACCGCTTCCCGCTCGCCCGCCTCGCCGCGAGGGAGCTTTCAGCCCGGCGCGACGAGGGGGCGGGAGCTTTTGGACTGCGCCAGTCCTCTGGCGTTTTGGATGCGGCGGCGGCGCGGCGGGAAAGCGGCAGAGGCCTGCCGCACTCCAGGACGCTGGCGCGCCTGCCAGGCCACGACTTCATTTCATGCCCTCTTCCACAATCTTGATCTCCGCTGCCGTCAGGCCGGCGGCCTGCGGTGTGCCGCATCCCAGCTCCGTTAGGAGCGGAATCTTTGTAGCCCGCAAACCCGGATACAGCCACAGCCCCGTCGGGGCGGAAGATGCCGCTCCTGACGGAGCTGCTGTTTGCCCCGGCCCGGCGGTGCTACAAAGATGGCGCCCCGACGGGGCTGAACCGAGGGGGCGGGAGCTTTTGGACTGCGCCAGTCCTCTGGCGCTTTGGATGCGGCGGCAGCGCGGCGGCAAAGCGGCAGAGGCCTGCCGCACTCCAGGACGCTGGCGCGCCTGTTAGGCCGCGGCTTCATTTCACGCCCTCTTCCACAATCTTGATCTCCTCCGGCGTCAGGCCGTAGAGGCGATAGACCCGCTCGTCAATCTCCCGCTCCCAGGCTGAGACGTCGGCTAGCGGATCGGTCTGTTTCGCCGCGAGGATTTTGTCCACGAGCTTCACGATCGGGGCTTGCTGGTCCGCCGGCACGTCGGGGATGGGTACTCGGCCCACGTATTCGCCGTCGTATCGAGTGCTCCGAATTGCATTGCTGTAGATAAGCTTGTAAAGAAGCCATGCGAACAAAGTCGAATTGTTGAGACCCAAGATGAACCTCAGATTCACGCGGGGGCTTTTAGGAAATGTACAAGAGATCGTCTCGAAAACCAGCACATTGCCTTTTTCGTCGAGTGCCGCCTGCAAGTAAAAGTGTGGCCTTGGATTTTGAACGTGTGCTATCGCGAGTTGATTCAAGATTTTGGGTCGCAACTGGTATGAATATTCTTGTTCATCGAAAGCGCTGAGGTTGACGAAGTCCGTTGCATCATGAAGAACCCACTTGTCTAGTTGTGCGCCTCGATAAATCGGCGTCTTGCCTCTGTGTCGTGCAACCTTACTTTGCCAATTGAGCCCACGTTCGAAATCGACCAAGTCCCCTAAAGTTAGGGGGCATGAAGCCGTGATGCGGGTGATGAGCCCTAATTCTTCTCTCGTTTGTCCCGCTAGCAAGACTTTGCTCTTCTCGAAAAAGGATTTGTCAACCTCAGCCATCTCAAGAATTTTACCTGCCTCAAAAAGTCCGTTTGTGAAGCTAGCGCAAGTGTTCTGTTTGTTTCGCACGAACACCACCTGTTCGAGCAACACGTTTTCGAACGCTTTGCCCATATCAACCAGTCGTCTTAGTTCCTTCAGCAAAAAGTTCGCACACGGCCGCCAGCCCGCCGAGTAGCACAATGATTTCGGAACGATGAACGCATTGCTACCTTTGGGCTTAAGCAATTCATCCGCGACGTAAATGAAGTAAATCGCCGAGTTCTTAGTTGAACATTTGTGGCGCGAGAATCTCGCGTCGAGCGACATTTTCAATTCAGCCCCCAAATCGATTCCGTACGGCGGGTTGCCGATGACGATGTCGAAGCCGTCTTTGATGCCGAACATCCATTCGGGGTCGAAGAAGTCGGCGCTCGCGTTTTGGTCGTAGGGATTCCAGTTGGCGAGTTTCTGGGTCGTCTCGCGCGGGAAACCGTCGGCGCGGAGCAATTCGCTGATCTCGGCCCGGAGTTTGGCGTCTTGCTCGCGGCAGCGGGCTTTCGTCGCCGGGGTGCGGGCGGTAAAGTGACGTTCGCGGACGCGGCGCAGTTCGGCTTCCTTGGCGTCAATCTGCGGGTTGCGGAGCATCTGCTGCGCGGGTTTCTCGATGCCGATCAGCGTGTTGGCGGCGACGAATTTGGTCTCCAGGTTGGGCAGGGAAAGGATGCCGCGATTGGGTTTGGCGTCATCCACCCTCTGGTCCACGATCAGGGAGATGAAGAAGCGCATTTTGGCGATCTGGACGGCGATGGGCTGGATGTCCACGCCGTAGATGCAGTTTTCGATCAGGTAGAGCTTGCGCCCGTAATCGAGTTCGTTGGCCGCAAACGCCTGTTCGATGTCGGCCAGCGCTTTTTCGCGGACGGTGGCGTCGGGGATTTCGTTGGCTTTGGCGATCTGGCGCTGTTTCCACTGTGCGTTGTGCGGGTCGAGTTTGCCGAGGATGAACACCAGCTTGTGGAGCAGGCCCATCGGGAACGCGCCCGAGCCGCAGGCGGGGTCGAGGGCTTTGAGGTTGTCAATCGCCTCGATGAGCGTCTTCACCTCTGCCGGGGTGAACTGGTGCGGTTCATCGTTGTAGGCGAGCAGGTGGCGGAGGCGCTGTTCGTGAAGGTCGGACGGATCAGACGGACCGGACAAACGGGTGTTCAGGTAGGCGATCAGCGCCTCGTCCACCATGTAGTCCACGATGGGCCGGGGGGTGTAGTAGGAGCCGGTGGCTTTGCGGGCGGTGGTGGCGGTTTCGGGGTTGTAGGCGGCCAGGAGGTTCTCGAAGACCTTGCCGGCCAGTTCGGGGTCGAGGGCGACTTCCTGGTCGAGCGGGGTGTTTTCGGTGACGGTGAAGTTGTAGCGGTTGAAGAGGTGGATGAGGCCGCGGACCCTGGCGCGGCGGTAGCGGGCTTCGCCGTAGGCGGCGGAAAGGTCCACTTCGCGTTCCTCGCCGAAGAAGAGGCAGTCGGGGACGCGGAGCGGGTTTTTCGGGTGATCGGAGAAGCCGTCAATGCGCTCGTCGGGCCGGTTTTCGTCGGCGCGATAGACCTTGTCGAGGCACTCGAAGAGGCCGCCGTTGAGGAAGGGGATGCGGCGGGTGAGATCGAGAAAGGCGCGCGGGTTGGTGAAGTAATCCTCGTAGCGGTAGAGGTTGGTGATGCCGTGGTGCGGGTCGCGTCCTTGCGGGTTGCGTTTGCGGAAAGCGCGTTTGTCCATCTCCTGGTTGAACGTGGCGAAGAAGAGGTTTTGGAGGATGGCCTTGTAGAAGACGGTGTCTTTGCTGGTGGCAAGGCGTGAGCCCTGCTTGAGGAGCGTGGCCAGGCGCGTGGGGTCGAACAGGTCTTCGGGGATGAGGCGCTTCTGTTTGACGAACCAGCAGAAGATGAGGCGTGTGATGAGCCGGATGAGGCTCTGGGCCTTGTAAGCGTCGGGGTTGGGCGTGCCCTTGGGCATCGGGAAGGTGACGTGGTCGCTGGCCCAGAAAAACCAGTTGGCGAGTTCCTGGTAGAATTGTTTGGTGACGGCTTCGACGTCGAAGGCGCGGTTGAGTTTGTCGGCGACGGCGGTGATGGGCGGTTCGCCGTGGGCAAGTTCGTCGAGGCTGAAGGCGAGTTCGCCCAACCGTTCGATGGTGGTGCGGGCGGGTGAGCCGACTTCGTAAGGCAGGGTGCGGAGTTCGATTTTGCCGTCGGGGCGTCGTCGCGCCCAGACGAAGGCGGCTTCGCGGGCGTCGCAGGTGACGTAACAGAGCAGATGTTCCACGTGGGTTTGCGCGAGCGCGCGGTGGACGGCGCGACGGGCAGTAACGCCCGGCAAACGCTCCTGCGGCCAGTCCACACGGAAAACGGGCAGTCCACTGATCCGGGCGACTGGCACGGCGGTCAAGGTGCAGCCAACGGGTTGACCGACGGTGAGCGGACGTTGGGGCCCGGCGGGGCGCGCCCAGCGCAGTGTTTCACAGAAAAGCGCTGTCAGGTTGTCGGCGAGTTTTGGGGCGTTGAGGCGTGAGTGGATCGTTTCGAGCAGTCCGTTCATGGGTGGTTGGTCGGTTGTGGTCGCAAGCCGAGTGAGCAAACGATCTTCGGCTGTTGCAGTTCAGCCTGTTCGGCTTCCGTGATCTGGCAGAGCCGGTTATCGGCAGCCATACGGATGGCCAAGTCGGCGAGTTTTTCGTCCGTGATGCCGAGTCGGATCTGGCGGCTGAGGGCGTCACGGGCTGATTCCCTCAGCGGGAATCGGAAGAGCATGTCAATCACGCGCTCGATCTCGGCAAGCAGTTGAGGAGTGAACAGCGTCGGCTGAGCTTGGAGCACGCGGCGGTATCGGTTGAGGCGGTCGTACACTTTGCGGCTGACGCTGCGCAGGGAGCCGAGTTGACCGGCGAAGGTGGTTTGTTCTTGCATGACGATTTCCGCGCATCGGCTCACCAGCTCATGGTGGTTTTCAGCGCGGGGCAGCGGAGGCGTGCCGGGTGCGCAGGCGGCGGCCCGGAAGATGGCTGACAGCGATTGGGAAACCAAGTTGCCTTTCTCGTCCACACGCACCAGCGCATCCGTGTTGTCGGGAAAGCGCAGATAGGCGATGACGCCGGGCGGATGGCTGAGCGCGTCGGCGGATTCGGGCAGCGGAGCTGTGGCGGCGACAACCGGCGGCAGACGTTGTGCTTCCTTCTGGTCGTCGTCGGAGGCGCTGTTCCAGACCTGAAGCGCAAGACTGGCGAGGTCAATGTCCTCATCGGCATGATCGTCATCGAGCACGCCGGCCTTTTCGGTGTAGAGGTCGCGCAGTTTGTTGGCCGCCTCTTCGCCGAAGAAGGATTCGTCGGTCCCGATGACTTCCTGGTTTTGCTGGAGACGATGAAACAGCCGCTGGCGGAGGCGGATGATCTGCTCGACACCGTCGGCCGGCAGAAACGAGTAAACAAAAATGGTATCGTGCTTCTGGCCGATGCGATCCACGCGGCCGGCCCGTTGGATGAGGCGGATGATGGCCCAGGGAAGATCGTAGTTGACGATGATATGAGCGTCCTGAAGGTTCTGGCCTTCAGCGAGAACATCGGTGGCCACCAACACCCGCACTTCAGATTCGCCGTTGCGGAGGCCGCCGTTGGTGCCGGGGCTGAAGCGACGGGCCAAAACAACCGGGTCGGCGGTTTCGTTCGTAGCGACTTCGACAGATGTCACGCCACGTTTCTGAAGTTGCTTGCCCAGATACAATGCTGTGTCGGCAAACTGTGTGAACACAAGAACCTTGTCGCCACGGTGGATCCTGGCCAGCAGGCTATGGAGTTCGGCCAGCTTTTCGTCGTGGTCCGGCTGCCATGCGCCCACCCGCGCGAGAACACGCACCAACGCCTCTGCGTCCTCCAACAGCCGCTTTTTAAGCTCCGGCGCGAAAAACTTGGGGTCGAGCCACTGGAAACGGCTGGGGAATTGGCTGCGGTAGTTCTCGTACACATCGGCGGCGCGTTTTCGGAAAGCCTTAAGATCAGTTTCACCCGGTGCGATCAACTCTTGCTCCCGAGATGCTGCACCCTCGGTGATTTCCTCCGCCTCTGTGAAATCCTCGTCGGCGTCGCTGACCAGCGTGTCCAGCATGGCGGCGTTCTGTGTGCCGATGGGGAGCGGCAAGCCCTTCTGCAATGCGTGGAGGGTAACCATGTTGCGAAGGATGTGGCGTTGGACGGACAGCAGAAAGCTGAAGCCGCTGGATTCAAGCCGCTTAAAAAGGTTGGTGCGACAGAAGCCGATGAGGCGTCGGCCGGCACGATTCAGGTTGTCGAGAATCCGTTTTTCGTCGGCGTTGGCCGTCTTCTGGGCATTTATCACCAGGTAGTTGGCCAGCCCGTAGCGCGGCAGCGCCAGATTCTCGATGACGGCGACCACATCGTCGCTGAAAAGGCGGGCATACTGGTCGAAGCGGTTGCGCGCATTGACGGTGAACCGCAGCGTGCGTGGCTGGCGAAGGGGGAAATAGGCGGGCTGACCGTTAAGTGTTACATAGTAACGCTGCCTGGCGTTGTCGAACTTGGCGTAGTTTTTGATGATGAAGTGCCGTGTGCGCCGCACCAGATACAGCCGCATCAGATCGCGCCAGTCTTCGGGGAAAGAGCTCTGTTCGAAAGCGCGGAGCGAACTCGGCAACGCCTGGTACTGGGCCATGAAGTCCACTTCCTGTTTGCCTTGGGCGGCCCAAGCCTGGAAGAACTTTTCGGGGCGGACGTGCAAATCCTGTTCTTCATCGAGGAACAGCCGCAACTGGTTGCTCAGGTCGGTGTACTGCTTGTTGTAAGGAGTGGCGGTGACCAAAACCACGCGCGGCTCGTTGCGGTTGATGTATTCTGCAAT